>Ga0208357_1002187_pt1 | contig 13239 bp, 14 predicted proteins | sample NGESurdeep092012_6_FD_184487 | JGI IMG/M metagenome (GOLD analysis project Ga0208357, IMG submission 184487) | Arctic peat soil microbial communities from Barrow, Alaska - NGEE Surface sample F52-2 deep-092012 (SPAdes) | ecosystem: Environmental > Terrestrial > Soil > Wetlands > Peat ... | reverse complement strand
CTCCGATAAGATTGCGCAGCCCTTCGGGGGTGGTGTAATTGGCAACACAACTGGTTCTGGTCCAGTTATTCAGGGTTCGAGTCCTTGCCCCCGAGCGAATGAGTCAACGGTCACGTTGGCTTTTTTCATGGTCCCATCGTCTAGTGGCCTAGGACATCACCCTCTCAAGGTGGAGGCACGGGTTCGAATCCCGTTGGGACTGCAAAGGATTTTCGTTGCAACGGTAGCAATTGTCCGGATTTTCGCGTGACTGATGATATCCGTTAATCACCAAACTTGACCGGTGTTACGCGCCCACTAACGCCCACGGAGCGCCCACGGGTATCGCCACCTCTTCGGGCGTCGTTTCTTAAATCAACGGCATTGACAGTGAGCGCGGCTCAAGCATCCTGTCACATGGAGTCCTATGCTCAGGCCCCGTACGAGGGGGACGGGGCTATGAACTTGAAGAAACTCGGCATAGGGAGCGTCAGTGTCGTGATGTGTATGAGCGGCACCTTGCTGCTTTTCAATACCGTTGGCGCCGGTGCGGCCTCAATGGGTGATCAAGAAGCGGTCGCCCAAGCCAAGAGTTATCTGAGCGTTGAGGCGTTTTCATTTGGAGGTCTGGTTGCTCAGTTGAAGTATGGGAGCTTCACGACTGCACAGGCAACATACGGCGCTACGCACTCTGGTGGCAACTGGAGCAAAGAAGCTCTCCTCTCTGCGAAGCAGTATCTAAGCACTGAAGCCTTTTCAAGGACGGGACTCATTAAGCAATTGGAGTTCTCCAAATTCACCGCTGGGCAGGCCAACTACGGGGTGGCGCGTTGCGGTGCCAACTGGAATACGGAAGCGTACAAGTCCGCAAAGGAGTACCTCGCGACTGAGAGTTTCTCCAAGAGCGCACTCATTGGTCAGTTGGAATTCAGTGGCTTCACGGCTGCTCAAGCCACTTTTGGAGCTGACAAGGCTTACTAAATCCGGTGACGAGGTTCAGTTGCCGGTTCGATTCTGCCTCTCAGCGCGCTTCCGATTTCTAGCCGGTACTTTTCCAATTTGACACTCCTCGCAGTATCGCTGATTACGCGATGGTTCGAAACGCGAATGACAATCGGAGTTAGCACACAGACGCATTGGGTGCTGGACGACTTGATTTGCAATCCATTTCAACAGCCCTTGCGGTGAATCCTGATCAGTGTCGCTGATATGTGGATTGAGAGTGCCTCGGAGGCTGCCCCAACTGATCATTTCAATATCGACCATATTTGATCTGAATAATTGGTCTTCGGGCCACGGTCTCCCAATCTTGTTTGCCGCATCTGATTCCCTTCCTACACTCCGTGCATCCTCGGCCAACCGATACGCACTCCAAGCACGGTCGCCAATCCACTCCCAAGTTTGAAGGCTCTCTTGTCGAATGTGCAGAACTTCAAATCCATGGCGCTCCTTTCTGGATTGTGAGATCTTGTGACTTGGGTGCAACGACCTCCACCAAGAATCCGGCCGTTTGTTCCAATTGCATGCACATCGACCAAGTGGACCCCAGACCGTCGCCATAGGCCAAGGATCTTTCTTGAGCGACAAATCAAGAACGTCGGAAAAGAGCTTTGCTGGAGGTTTAAGTACTCCCTCAACGAGTATCTGAAGGAATGCGTCGTTGTACTGCCCGTCAGGTTCAAGAATCCACTCTTCGACCCAGTAGAGCCAACCGGACTCGCTCCAGATGTCTTGGGGCTTGTACCACGCATAGTCGCCGGGCTGATCACCGATTCCTATCTGATTCCGTTCGAAATCAAGATTTTCGATCAATGCTGTTGGAGTAGCCGGCAGCTCATGGGGTCGGGGTGGAAGTGTCACGGTTTGGTCGCGAGTTGAAGCTTTACCCGCTTTAACCCTTAGCGCACAATTTGATCATGACTCAACCGTATCGACCATCACCAGGCGACGCACGCAGTTCTCCTATCGATGCTCGGGAACTCAACAAACGGCGCCCTCCCCTTGGGATTCCTGCCGCTTCCGAATATCTTGGAATTTCAATTCGTCACACTCGCAGATTGATCAGCGAAAGAAGAGTTGCTTCTTACCGCTTAGGGGGTCGCGTGTTGCTCGACCCGGACGACTTAGACGAACTACTCCTTCGGGGCCGCAGAGAAGCAAGACTTTGAAAGTCACCTTGGAAGGGTCGCTCAGCGAATTCGCAACAACTGCCTCCGACATGGTCGCTTTGTCCCACGCGTTAGACCTCTTAGGAGCGGACGACCTTCAAACCCTCTCATCGTTATTGCACGAACGAGCCGAGCGCCGTCGCGTCCTTTTGACCTATGACGAGGCCGTGAAGGCGATGGAGCGCGCGCCAATCAAGGCGTGGAGTGAACAGTCACCTCATGCTGACGCCCTACGTGTTCGGGTTGCGTGTCGTGTTCTCATCGGCGAACAACGGTGGCACAAGTCGCAGATTCGTGACGCCATTCAAATGGTTGCTTACGAAGTCTCGTGCCATCCGATGATCGCGAGAACGGCCGTGACTGAGGGAATAAAAGATGGTTTGGTGATCTTGAAAGACAAGGCCGCCAATGGTTGATGACTTCAATGACGACTATGGAGTAGCGCCCGATGGACATCGACTCACCGACACGGGCAACGCTTACCGATTCATCTCTCATAGCGAGGGCAGAGTTCGATACGTGAACAAGTGGGGTCGCTGGATTGTCTACCGCGGCGGTCGGTGGATCGTTGATGCGAATGACGCTCTCGTGACCGAGGTAGCAAAGAAGGTGGCGCGAAATCTAATGTCGATGGCCCCGGCCCTCGGCGGCGAAATGCGCGACAAGGTTTACAAAGCTGCAATGAGAGCGGAATCTGCCGGGGCGATTGCGGCCATGATTCAACTCGCCCGAGGCATTGACGGCGTGATTGTCGAACATGAAGACCTCGACGCTGATCCATACATCCTCAATTGCCTGAATGGCACCGTCGATCTGCGTACCGGTGAACTGCTCGACCACGACCCCGCCGACCTTTGCACTCAGCAATGTCCGGTGGGCTACGACCCCGAAGCCATAGCGCCATTGTGGGAGAAGTGTTTACTGCGCTGGCAGCCCGATCACGTAGTGCGCGAATACCTTCAGCGCGAAGCCGGAGCGGGTGCCTGTGGACGTCAAACCGAAACCCTCTCCATCCACTACGGCCAAGGCGGAAACGGGAAGTCGAAGTTCTTCGGAGCGGTTCAGCGCGTCCTCGGTCCATACACTGTGGTGCCTCACAAGTCACTCATCATTGCCACCAAGCACGAGCAACATTCGACGGTGATCGCGTCATTGTTCCGTGTCCGGTTGGCCGTAGCGTCTGAAACTTCGGAGCGCGATTGGCTCAATGAATCACAGGTCAAGAATCTCACTGGTGGTGATCGGCTGTCGGCTCGACGGATGCGAGAGGATGAATGGGAGTTCAACCCGACACACACGCTCGTCATGTTCTCCAACCATCGACCAGAGATACGGGGAACCGACGAAGGAATGTGGCGACGAGTCCGGTTGATCTCTTGGGACGTGACGATTCCCGTGGCTGAACGTGACGAGGATCTAGCCCGAAAGCTCGCAAACGAAGCTTCGGGAATCCTGCGATGGATTGTTGAAGGATGCATGCGCTACCTGTCGGTCGGCATTATCGCCCCCGAATGCATCGTGGCGAGTACCGCCGACTACCGAGCGGGTGAAGATACGGTCAGTCGCTTCATCGTTGACCTTGGCATTGTGTTTGAGCGGAATAGTTCACTCCCATCGTTGGAACTGAGAACAGCTCACGACGAGTGGTGTGTTGACAACGGCGTCGCCCCAGCCGGTCACTGGAAGCGAGTAGCGGCTGAACTGACCAAACGGGGGGCTAAAGCGGGAAGGGCTCACGGGAGCCGACACTGGTCCGGAATCAACTTTCGCAAGCCCGATTTAGATCAAAACGTGTCGCGTGTGTCGCCTGTTCCCGTTGGTCCATGCGAGAGCGAAATTTCTAGGGAAAGCGGAACACCCGTCACACGCGTCACGCTTTCTATGGATAAGCCCACGATTAGGACTTTTGCAGAGAGTGAGTTTTGACATTGCAACCCCGAAAAGAGAGATCCGACTGATGGCAGAGACGCGTAAATACCAACCGACCAAACGAGTGACCTTGGACGCTCAACGCCAAGCGGACCTCATCACCGCTGTGCGTTTAGGTAACCCCTTCAAGACTGCCGCTCACTTTGCTGGAATTGACGAAACAACTCTCGTGAAATGGCGTGCGAAGGGTAAATCAGCTTTGCAACTTCCATCAGGGAAAAGAAATCCCACAGACAGAAAGTTCGCTGATTTCGTCTTGGCATTTGATAGGGCCCTCGCGGAGGCCAACGTTCGAGCGCAGCAAACCATTCATTCGTTGATGACAGCGCCACTGATCGGGGCTTCGCCCGAGGACAAGTCACTGGCTTTTCGAGCGGCACAGTTCCACCTGACCCACAGAGACCCCGAGAACTACTCAACCCAGACCCGTACCGAACTCACGGGCAGGGACAGCGGACCGGTCGACCTGGCTCTCGCCAACGGCGAGGACGTGTTCAAGATTCTGCTCGACGCGAAAGCCTACGAGGACGCCCAAGATGCCGATAATTAGACTTCATTGGCCCCCTGGACGCCATTCTGGCAAGTCAAACCTTATTCCTGCCTCTTCGTCAGGGAAAACCTATAAAACACCCTTAATCGGCTTCCCTCAGAAACCAATAAATCACCGCTTGTATACCATTCGGTTGTTTGGTATAATTAGGGGCATGACTAAGGCAATCATTTACACCAGAGTTAGCACCAGCGAACAGGGCGAAAGCGGCCTCGGGCTCGATGCGCAGGCGGCCGTGTGCAAGGACTACTGCGCCCGTAATCGACTTGAGATCGTGGAGGTTACGACGGAGATTCAGTCGGGCAAATCGACCCGCAGGCGCCCGGTGTTGGCCGGTGCCCTCGAGAATCTTCGCAAAGGTGACGCTGACGTGCTGATCGCGTCCAACGTCTCGCGTCTCTCTCGTTCAATCGGTGACCTCGTAGGACTCATTTCTGAAGCCGACAAGCGTGGCTACTCGGTCGTTGCCCTGGACACCGGTTTAGATACCAGCACCCCTGCCGGGCGCATGGTGTTTCAAATGCTTGGTGTCGCGGCTGAATACGAACGTGCGATGACCAGCGACCGCACAAAGAAGGCCCTGGCGCGAGCCAAGGCGAAGGGCACGCAACTTGGACGGCGCGCCAGTCTGCCCATTGATGTTGTCAAGCGCATATCAGCCGAGCGTGCCTCTGGCCGCACACTGGCAGCAATTGCCAATGGCCTTAACTCAGAGGAGGTTGCTACGGGTCAAGGTGGCCTTATGTGGTATCCGGCGACAGTCTCCAAAGTCTTGAGTCGAGTTTCGTGAACGCCCCGAACTTCGATCCTGCCGGCAAGCACTGGCAAGCGATGACCAAAAACGCGGAACCAATATTGAAGGAGTACAAAGCAAGCAGCAGTGCAAAACGCAAAGAGACACGTCGCGTCCTTGACGCAACGCTTCTCGAAATCGATCCGCAAAGTTTGGAGGGGCAGGTTCTCGCCTACCTGGTCGGGCGCCTCGATGAAATTGATGCTGCGCACCATCAGTCGCGGTCAAAGCAATCTGAATAGAGAAGGAGACAGTCGGCATGGTCACACGCAGACATTTTGGATCAGTCCGCAAACGCTCGTCAGGTCGCTGGCAGGCCACCTACTGGCACGACGGACGTTTGCACTCGGCAGGAACGTTTGTAGCCAAGGCAGACGCACTGGCGTACCTATCGACAATGGAAGCCGACCTTCGTCGCGGTGCTTGGATTGACCCGAGGGCGGGACAAGTAACTCTCAAGACCTACGCCAACGAGTGGCTAGATCGCCGACCCGACCTAGCTGTGCGGACAAGAGAGCTTTACCGCTATGTGCTTGACCGGCATATATTCCCCTCGCTCGGACAGTCAACTCTTGCGGGACTTGCACCATCCAAGATTCGAGGATGGCACGCCGGTATCGCTCAAGATCATCCGGCTACCGCAGCGAAGGCTTACCGTCTCTTGTCAACAATCATGCGAACTGCGGTCGTCGATGGGTTCATCCTGACCTCGCCGTGCAAGGTAGATGGGGCGGGAAGCGAACACGCCGCAGAACGGCCAATCGCAACAGTCGCAGAAGTGGACGCGCTTACATCAGCGATGCCCGAGCGTTTGCGACTGGCTGTCCTTCTGGCTACCTGGTGTCAACTTCGCAGAGGAGAAATACTCGGACTACGACGGCGGGACATTGACTTGATGCACGCGACAATTCGTATCGAGCAGAGCCGAACGTTCACTCGTGACGGAAGTTCTCTTACTAAGTCGCCTAAGACTGCGGCAGGTCGCAGAACATTGTCGGTACCGGGGAATGTGACTCAAGCGATGATCGGGCACTTGGAGCAGTTCACGGCGGTCGATGCCGATGCTCTCGTCTTCACGATGGAATCCGGTGCTCCATTGACGGCGGTTACTCTTCAGCGAGCGTGGTCTAAAGCACGGCGAACAATTGGGCGACCCGACCTCCACTTGCACGATCTACGTCACACCGGTTTGACCCTGGCCGCCGCGACCGGCGCGACTACGGCCGAACTAATGCACCGTGCGGGGCACTCGTCAGTCAATGCGGCACTTAGGTACCAGCACGCAACGAAAGACCGCGACAGAGTTCTCGCGGACGCTTTGGAGGCCCTTGTTAAGCCAGCTCCGGTCATTCCCATAGATCGAGAGTCAACACCCTCCTAGAGATGACTGACCGGGATCATCGCATGACAACAACTCGCTAGGACTTGCGACGTCAACTGGCGGATGTTCTTCGCGCACACGCGGACGCAGATTTCTCAGCCACAGACGCGGAAATTGACTCCTGATACGCTCCTCCTACGTCAGCAACTTCTCGGGGGTGATCTGTGGCAAAGATGCCATTTGGCAAGAAAAACGACGGACTGTTACCGATCGACTTAGAGGACTCTGCCGATGAAGAAAGCTTGGGGAAAGGAATTTTTGGCGACGGAGTGGCCGAGCCCCTGTATGCACTTGAGGCTTCGCGACTCAAGGGAGGTCGGATCTTTTCTCCAAACGTAATTCGAGTATGGCCAGATCGTATTGAGGAACACGAGAATCATGCGATTCGCAAATCTGGAACTCAAGCGATCCATTTTCGGCAGGTAGCGCAGGTCGGAATCGAAAAAGGATTGATATTTACAAACATCATTGTCGAGTCTTCTGGCGGTCACACGATCCGCTTGGTCGGCGTTCCTAAAGAAGACGGTGACAAGGTCAAGGGAATGATCGACGACGCAGTGAAGGCGGCTCATGGCAATCAAGCGGTGACGTCCGCCAACACGGTTGTCCCACAGTTGGACATAGCCGATCAGTTGACCAAACTCGTCGCTTTGCGGGATTCGGGAATACTGACCTACGAGGAGTTTCTCGTTCAGAAGCAGAGGCTCCTTAATTCTTGACCGTCTACTCGAGTGGACCGATCGGGGGCTGGGTAAGAACCTGGTCGAGTCCCTGCAGATGCTCTAGAGGAACTGGTCAAGCCCACGACGGTGATTCCCATTGATCGAGAGTCGAGAGCCTCGGGCTAGAGGCGTTACTTGACCTTGGCCAACGCCTTGACGACAAAGCCTTGAAACTGGCGACTGTTTCAAGTGTTGGTCGAGAGATACCTAAGTTCACCACCAACTGTTGGTGGTTGCGTTATACGTTTCGACCGGTCCGGTAGGCGACACGTACTCGGAGACGGGTATCCCTTGCGCGGAGTCGAACGTGTAGACGCTCGTCGACCAGTCAAGAGCGATTCCGTTCGACTCCGCAGTGGCTAGGGATTCAGCGATCTGGCAACTCACGGCTGTCGCCGTGGTAACGCTGACGGAGTAACCACCGCCGACGAGCATCGCCTGGATGGAAACCGTCCCTCCGACTATTACGCCCGAACCGTTTTTGATGTTTCCTGTGAACGTCCCGCCAATTGAAAATGTCGTGCTGTCAATTCCGTTCGAGGTTGCCGTCACGGTAGGAGTGAGGTGTGGCCAACTAAACGACTTACTAGGGAGTCCCGGGCTCGATACTGTGACCGACGTGAGTTGTGTACTTGTTGGAGAAGCTCCCGCGCTTATGGGTATTTCGCAATCTGCCCCACTAGCCGAATAGCCGGCGGAGCAACTGTCTCCGGCGTTGTCAGTGAGCGTCAGGCTAGAGAGATTCTGGAATGTCCCATAGAGATCAACCATCTGGTATCCATACGCGTTGGCGTACTCCTCGGTGACAAGCGACGTTACGTTGAAGTAGGGAGTCGGCGTTGTCGTCGTTGTCGTTGTTGTTGTTGTTGTTGAAGTTGTCGTCGTCGTGGTTGTCGTCTGCGGCGCGGTCGTCGTGGTTGTTGGCGCGAGCGTTCCGGTGTCGGGCACCGTCGTCGTGGTTGGCGGTGTCTCCCGGGCTTGATTGACCTTCCAGTGATCGACGGTCGTGGTCTTGCCGCGCACGATCAATGTGACCGCGTACGACTTCGTCGCGGTTGAGGTGTTCGCCGTGAACCTGGCCAACCGAGCGACGGTGCCGGTCTTGCACCTCGCAGTCTTTGCGAATCCCGCAATCTTCGGACTCGATGACCAACCACACGTCTTGGCATCGCGTACCGTGGCAGCAAACCTCACTGAGCCACCGGAGGCGCTAACCGTCTTCGTCGCAGCGCCCGCCTGAGCGACAACGAGGCCACCGAGACAGAGTGCAACGCTGGCGATCCCCACTGCAATCCTGCGCTCCATTGACACCTCCTGGAACGGTCTACTCCATGCCCATACGGTGGGAAAAGCTAAGGCTAAGCGCCCGTGTAACGCCCAAGCCAAAATGAAATCAGATAATGACTGGCAGAAATAGCTCGTGACCAGTACTTTTACTTGTTACTAACGTGAAACGTTCTCACCCTCTCAAGGTGGAGGCACGGGTTCGAATCCCGTTGGGACTGCCAATTTTCCGACGTGCCGGCAGCTTCGTGTCCGGCGCGATAAGCGGAACGGAGACACGTCGTTCGACGACCACGTCGAGTGGTTGCACTTCGACTTTGGGCCCGAAGTTCGGTTCGCCCTTCACGGGCAACAAGAGGATGACCGCCGAGAGTGCGACGACGGCCGCGATGATCGATAACTCACCTCGATATCCAAGGACGGTGATCAGGGCGGCACCCACCGCGATCGAGATCGTCTGGGGCAGCGACGCGATCAGGTCGAACGCCGAGAAGGCTCGACCCTGCAGTTCGTCGGGCGTGCGAAGTTGCAAGAGAGTGAACGCACCGACCAACAGTGGCGGCAACGCGACGCCGAACGTCACGGCGCCGAGTAGGACGAGTGGCAGTGAACCGCCTTCGAATAACACCGATCCCACGACCACGAGGATGAGGCCCGCTCCGCTAAGCCAACGTTCGCCGAGTCGGCGCATCAGTGGTGCGGACAGTGGTCCACCCACGATTGCCCCCACCCCTTGGGCCGACATGATGACCCCAACGAAACTCGCGCTGCGATGTAGTTCGTTGCTCACGACGGCAAAGATCGCGGTCTCCGCGAATCCAACGACGCTGAGGGCCACCGCTAAGGCGATCACCATGCGGCGCAGGACGGGGGTCCTCGCGACGTGGTGAAACCCAGCCATGATCTCGGTCACGAAATGCGTGGGTACTCTCGCGGGCTTCTCCTCGCGCACGTGGAGCGCGAGGACTGACAGGGCTGCGATCACGAACGTCGCTGAGTCGAGTATCGCGATCCAGTGTCCGCCCACGAGGACGAAGAGTCCCGCGCCCGCGAGCGGCGCGATGAGGCGAAGCCCTTCGCGTACCGTCCGAAGAAAGGCGTTGGCGTCACCCAGTTGATCGGAAGGAAGGAGCACCGTCAAGAACGCGGACTGCGCCGAGCCGATGAAGTTTCCCGCGAAGCCGTAGAGGAACATCGTCAAGTAGATGATCCAGACGTCGTGCGACGAGTGCACGAAGAGAAGAAGCAGGACCAAGGCAGCACCAGTGACGTTGACCACGATGAGCACGGGGCGTCGACGAAAGCGGTCGACCAACATTCCAGCGAGCGGCGCGAAGAGGGCCGCGGCGACGGCAAAGAAGAACGTGAGTCCCGCCGCGGCGTTGGAGTGCGTGAGTTCCTTTGTCCAGATGCCGAGGGCCAAGAACATCGAGGTGTCGCCGAAGAGAGAGAAACTTTGGCCGATCAGGTAGACACGCGCGTCGCGCGTGGAAAGCACCTGGCGCATGCTCACGAGATACCGCCGGGAAGTCTCACGGGGTAGGAGAACATAAGTACCTCGACGGGAAGTGAATCAACCGGACGAAGCGACTTGTCTTGGAGACGGTCGTGAAAGCGGCTCAGTACGTCGAGAACCTCGCCATTCACCTGTCGAAGCTCCTCGGGGGTCGCGAAGAAGATCACCTCAGTGCTGTCGGAGGCCTCCTGCCAGGCCTTGGGAAAGTTCGACTTGGTGTCGAAGAAGTGCTGCAACCGCGCGAAGCCTCGTTCGAAGACCATTCGCTCAAGGCTCTTCGCGGCGACGTTCAACTCTGGATCGTCGTTCGCGTCGTTGAAACGAAGTCCTAGGTTCACCACCCTCCAGGGGCGTTGTCGACCGGGGCCGGCGCCGGCCTCCTCGACGAAGCCGTACTTGGCGAGTTGACGAAAGTGGAACGAGCACGTCGTGGGCGACTCTCCGATGTGCTCACCCGCTTGCGTCGCAGTGAGCGGTCCTTCGAGTGCGAGCACTTCTAAGAGTGCGAGTCGGACTGGATGCGTGAGGGCGCGCATGGACTTTGGGTCGGTCAGTTCGCGAAGCTCGGGTTGCGCCACTTCTGTGGATGAATCGTCGAGTCCTGCAGCGGTCGTCGGGTCGGGCATGGTTCGAGCGTACTATATCGAGAGATATCTATCGAGAGATAGCTCTTAAAAGGTGGGTTTCGTGGGATCATTCGATGAGGTGAGGCGACGTGGTGGAGGCGACGCTTCCAGGTTCAAAATACCTACCCCCATGAACGGGAGCATTCGACTTGAGGGTTGAACGATGAAGGGTGACCGAGGCGTTGGCGCGAAGAGCCGATCAGTCAACTAGGAAGTGGCCGAATACCGCCTTCGGTACAACTCACTCGATCGACGCGTCGCCGCTGTCACTCTCGAAGGGCAAGTCCTCGGCGAACCATGCCATCATCCCGCCGGAGAGATTGACGACGTCAAAGCCGTTCTCCTGCAAGTACCTCGCCGCGCGAAGCGAGCGACCCCCGGAGCGACAGGCACAGACAATGAGGCGCTCGCGCGGGAGTTCGTCGAGGTGATCGGGCACTTCAGCGAGGGGCATGAGCGAAGCCATCGGCGCGTGACCGGCGTCCCACTCACTTTCCTCTCGCACGTCGAGCAGAATCGCGTCGCCATCGAGTAGCTCGAACGCTTCGCTGGCACTCACTTCATTGACCGACATCGAAATCATGACCCTTCAACTCGTGGTTCTCGCCGACTCAGCGCCTCTCTTTTTGAATCTACTCCGAGTGTGTTTGACGGCTCGGGCGAAAAACTTTGGTCGTAGGCTGTCGTCGTGCCAGAAAAGCTGATCTCGCCCATGAGCGGTGAAGAACTCGCGGCACGACTCGACGATCCACTCCTCTGCCTCATCGACGTGAGGGAACCTGACGAGGTGGCCGCCTGGCAAATCCCTGGTGCGCACAATATTCCCCTAGCGTCCCTCGCCGCTCGAGTCGATGAAGTGCCGCTCGACAAGGACGTGGTCCTCGTCTGCGCCAAGGGAATGCGGGCACGCGAAGGCGTCGAACTCTTGGCTCACCGGGGCATAGCGAGTCGAGTCCTCGAGGGCGGAATGGGCGCGTGGGGATCGACTTACGACCACGTCACCGATGATTTCGCTGGCGCGACGGTCGTCCAACTGCGCCGTCGAGGCAAGGGGTGTCTGTCGTACGTCGTTGGCGCGGGATTACGTGCCGTCGTGATCGACCCCTCGCGGGAACTTCCTCAATATATAGACGTGGCTCGCGCCCACGGATGGACAATCACCCACGTCCTCGACACACATCTTCACGCCGACCACCTGAGCGGTGCTCGCGAGCTCGCGGCCGCCACCGGCGCCGCGCTGTGGCTCAATCCTGCCGACCACTTTCATTTCGATTTTGAGCCGCTCGCTGACGGCAAGTCCATAGAACTCAAGCCCGGGGTCGACTTACGGGTCTCTTCGGTCAGCGTTCCGGGACACACCGAGGGCTCCACTATGTACCAATTGGGCAAAAAGGCCATCTTCACGGGCGACACCCTTTTCCTCGAGAGTGTCGGTCGGCCGGACCTGGCGGATCAGGCGGAAGCATTCGCTCACCACCTCTTTAAGAGCTTGCACGAGCGCGTTTTGCCGCTCAGCGACGAAATCACTGTCTTTCCCGCGCATTTCGGCCCGGGCGTCGCGGTGCACACCGGTCAATTTGTGGCTTCTGCGCTCGGGACCCTCCGCCACAACCTGGCGCCCTTGGCCCTCAACGAGCACGATTTCGTCGATTGGGCCATCGCGAACGTCAAGGATCGGCCGGGGAACTACCAAAAGATCGTTCAGATCAATGAGGGCGACGCCGAGATAAGTGGCGACGTGGAGGAACTTGAGATGGGACCGAATCGCTGCGCGATTGCATAACGCCTGAGCGTCGTGTCACGGTCCGGATCATCGATGGTTTTGTGCTCCCGATGTTGTGGCTGGGTGAAGAGCAACACTGAAATCAGAAACCCGACCGTTTTTTCGTGGTCCTACCCGTTGCAACGCTGAGACTGTGTACTCATCAATAAGTACTGCGTTCAACAAGTATCGACGCGTCGCGTTCACCGTTTAAGACGCTTCCCATAAAAAAAGTGTCATGAATACGGCGACGAAAAGTGCTGCAAAATCGCAAAATCATTGGCTTACAATATGGTTACGATTTATTACGGCCCGACGTGGCGTATCAACGTCGAATTCGAAATTGTTTTTTTCTCCCCAAGGACCAGGAATTATAGGGAGCAATTCAATTCAGCGTTTTTCAAATGTGAATACCTAAAGAAATGCTTTGCCACTTCGCCTTGGTGTTGCGCGTTACCTATACTTGGTCCTAAGGAAACGGCCGTGTTATGTCACGAGGCGCTACCTTGTGAGTTTTATCGCTGTGCCG
>Ga0208357_1002185_pt1 | contig 13242 bp, 11 predicted proteins | sample NGESurdeep092012_6_FD_184487 | JGI IMG/M metagenome (GOLD analysis project Ga0208357, IMG submission 184487) | Arctic peat soil microbial communities from Barrow, Alaska - NGEE Surface sample F52-2 deep-092012 (SPAdes) | ecosystem: Environmental > Terrestrial > Soil > Wetlands > Peat ... | reverse complement strand
GTTGCTGGACCGGAGAGCGACCGAGTGCCATGGGTAAATTCTTGCCGACCCCCGGACATTTCGCGAATCGAGAGGGCGATTACTTCAGGGGCGTCCTAGTACCGACGGCGCTCTCATTCGAGCCTTCGTCTCGGGCACGCCACCTCAAGTCGGCTACTGCCACCCGGCGGCGTCCTAGTCGTACAAGCCCTAATTTATAGAGATCTTCCTATAAAGTCCTAACGCGGTTAGAACTTCACTTTTGGGTGCTGATCGCCGCCTGTAAGTCGGGATTGCAGCGCTTCATGAACTGATCGAACATTGGAACCGTGAAGTCGATCTCCCCCCAACCCGGCGAGTAGCAAATTGTTTTTCGGATCAAGCCGTCGCGAGGACCGAACGCACTCGAGCCTCGTCCGAGGGGTGCCGCAACATCGGCAGAGCGAAGGGGTCCGGGCCCAAGCTCAACCATGGCCCGGAGATAAACGCGTTCGGTTTGCTCGTACGGCCTGTTCGCACGCGAAAGAACCCGTCGTCAAGCTCAGCCATCGCAACGGGAATGCTCCTCTCGACGTCATCGATTGTGATCCGACTGGGGCCGTCCGCTACATCCCATGCTTGTTTGCCGAATTCTTGAAGAAAATACGGATATCCACTCACTGGCCGCATCGACTACACGGTCCAAAGCGTCATCGTCCCAGCGAACTTGTTCGTCGATAGCTGGAACCTGAAGCGCGTCGCGCGCTGACTCAGCAACGAGAGAACCGACGACCGGGTAGGTGAATATCCGTTCGGCGTATGACTTCGCCTCGCCCGTCGGCCAAGCTCAGTGATCGGTCCGAACCCCCGCGCCGTTGAGGAGACTGCCGGGTGGCATTTTTCCGCCGAGTTGCGAGCTGCCGGATTCTCAGCGATCGATCAACCCGCGTCGCGCGTTCGTTCGAAACGGTCGAGCACCATCTCGAGCCCAAAATCGAACTCCGCGCCGAAGTCATCGCCAGGCAGCAGTACATATTCGATCGTGAACTCATAGACATGGGGGGAAGCCCTTCATGGGGCTCTTCTCCGCCAACACCACGGGCGGCGCCACGGGCGGCGGGCTACTCCGTCGCATCTGGGTGGCGAGAGCCGCCTCCATCGCCGCCTGACGCGGCGATGCTGTCTGGATGCTCCTCTGCTGCGATGCGCGCTTCCCGGGCACGATCGAAGAAGAACTCCGAGGCGATCGTCGCGGGATCGATCTCGGAAGCTGGGCCTGAGTGGCGGGTGCGTCCCGCCACTAAAATGTGCACCCAATCCGCCACGGGCAGTGCCAAGGTGACTCGCTGCTCGATGAGCAAGACCGCACGGCCCGTTTCGGCGAGCTCCGCGACAACCTCTGTGATGATCCTGCGCGCGACTTGGGGGGAAAGGTTCGCCGTCGGTTCGTCGAGAATCAGCATCGACGGCTCTGCGACGAGAGCGCGGGTGATCGCGACAAGCTTGCGCTCACCCCCACTCAACTGCTTTGCCATACGCCGGCGGAGCGGCACGAGCTGTGGGAACCGATCGAAAAGCTCGGCAATCCGGGCTTTCGCCGTCTTCGCTGGCAGGGTGTACCCGCCCATTTCGAGATTCTCCATCACCGTGAGTGTTGGGAAAACATCGTTGAGCTGCGGGACGTACCCGATACCGAGCTTCGCCCGCACATCAGCCGAGGCGCCGGTGATCTCTTGGCCCTCGAAGAAGACTGCGCCGGCGAGCACCGGCAGGTCTCCGGTGATGGATTTGACGAATGTGCTCTTCCCGGCGCCGTTCGGTCCGATGATGAGCACCGTCTCGCCACTGCCGATCTGGATCGACACCTCTTGGATGATCGCGAGACGGTTGTAGCCCGACGAAATCCCTTCGGCGCGCAGAAGCGGGATCACCCGCTCACGGGCCCCGACTGTCTCAGTCTGTGATGCGGTTAATTCTGGTTCCACCCTGGGTCGCATCTAGGCGAGGTACGCGAGTTGGACATCGTGGTCGGCGACGACCTCGTCATAGGTGCCATCCGCGAGCATCGCACCTGCGGCCATGACAACGACCCGGTCGCTCAGCGCCCCGATGACTTCAAGCGCGTGCTCGATGATCACGATCCCGACTCCCCCCGCCGCCACGATCTTCAGCTCCTCGATGATCTCGGAGACGAGATGGGAGGCGATACCGACCATCGGCTCATCGAGGATGATGAGCTTGGGGCGTCGCACGAGGCACCTCATGATCTCGAGCAGGCGTCGCTGTCCACCCGAAAGCTCAGAGCCGAGCATGTTCGCGGTGTGCTCCATCTCGAATCGCTCGAGCACCTCCCACGACCGCTCCCACGCCTCTTCGGCACCACCCTTTGCGTGGCTTCCCCCGATGACGGCGCGGGATAATCTGGCGCCCTCGGATCCGAGAACTGCGACGACGAGATTCTCGAACACGGTCAAGCCGCCGAACTCGCTAGTCGTCTGGAAGGTCCGTATGAGACCGCTGCGCGCGCGTCGGTGGAGGGGCCATTTGGTGACGTTGTGACCGTCGAAGAAGACTTTCCCTTCGTCGGGTTTGATCTGTCCCGAGATCGCCGACACGAACGACGACTTCCCTGCCCCGTTCGGACCGATTATCCCGGTGATCTCACCGGCATAGATGTCGAGCGACACCCCCTCAACCGCGTGGACGCCCCCGAAACGCACACCGAGATTCTCGACGCGCAAGATCGGTTCCCTACTGCTTACTGGGGCCCCTTCGTTCGTGCCGAGCGCGGCGCCAGTACCCTCACCCATCACCGTCGCGACGGTGACCGAATCGGTTCGCAACACGGTCGACACCCGCGGAGTGACGTAGAGGCGTCTCTCGGCGAAGGGGTTCACCCGGAGGCCGGAGAGCTTCCGTGGGCCGTCCGCCGCCGATCGTGCGACCTTCACTCGCTTCGACGGGAGTAACCCTTGTGGGCGGAAAGCGATGAAGGCGATCCAGATGATCCCGATGATCACCCATTGGAGGGATTCTGTCAGCCCCTGGTAGCCGATCTGGGGAAAGAACGTAGGCAGCTCGGTGAACACGACGGGAATGAGGATCGTCCCGATAATCGCTCCACGATTATTCTCCGGACCACCGACGATGATCGCCGCAAAGAAGACGAAGGTCTCCGCGTACCCCCACGCGGACGGACCCCAAGCTCCGATGTAATCGATGAGCAGGCCGCCGGAGAGTCCGGCGATCATCCCGCCCACAATGAACACCTGCATCCGCAGCGCTGACGGGCTCAGTCCGATGCTCGCTGCCGCGGTCCCGTTATCGCGCGAGGCACGAAGTGCACGGCCCCAACCCGACCGGCAGAGACGTTCAACCACGAAGTAGAAGACGAGGCAGAACGCCCAAACCCAACCTGCGTACGCCCAGTTGTACCCGTTCGCTGAGAAAAGCGACGTGAAGGGCGGATTGAGACCCGCAATCCCCTCGGAGCCGTTGAAGATGTTCGTCGCCGTGGAGACGACCGCGAGCGCGATGACGCCGACGATGAACATGATCGCGGCCTGGTAGTCACGACGCAGAGACGACCGCAACGTGAACATGCCGATGACCGCGGCAAGCGCTCCTCCAGCGACCATACCGGCGATGAGCGGGAGCGGGAAGCTGAGGTGGTAGCCGAGCACGTAGGACTGTCCCGCCTGAGCAGAACCGAGGGTAGTGGTTCCGTCGACGTACGCGCCGACGGCCACAAAGATGATATAGGCGAAGTTCGGCACTCCCCCGTAGGCGAACTGCAGGTTGACCGACCACGCCGAGAGCAGGTCGATGCCGCAGTAGATGACGAGGGTCGCGATGTAGACCTGCACCCTCAGTTCTCCCTAGGCGAGACCGTCGGATAGTGGAGGCTGATCCGAGAGCACGACGGTGTCATACCGTGAACTCCACCTTTTTCGTGAGCTCGCTCATGACATTTCCCGGTCGGGCGAGCAGCACCACGAGAAGAACGCCGAACCCGGCAACGGTCGCATACGCCGATCCGCCGTAGGCGGAGACGATCTCGGTCGCGCAACCCACGAGGACTGAGGCGATCACCGCACCCCCCGGGGAACCCGATTGGCCGAGGATCGCGGCTGCGAGGACAGGAGCGAGAAAGTCACTACCCGAGTAGGAGTCAACCGTGTTCGTGTTGACCACGTACGCGACTCCCGCGAGGCCTGCGAGAAACCCGCTCACGATCCAGGTGACACTCACGATCTTGGACGTGGGAATACCGCACGACTTCGCGAGGCTCGGTTCGACCGACATCGCACGGAGCGCCTTGCCGAGGCGGGTGAGATGAAGAAGGCCGGCGATGGCCAGGTAGAGGATGACAGCAAGAACCATGAAGATGATCTCGGTGCCGGTGAGCACGATCGCCCCAACGTGGACTGTGCGGCCGGTCGGGAAATTTGAGAACTGGTAGAGGCTCCCTCGATCGATCGCCTCGATCGTGAACTGGACGACGAGCGTAAGCCCGAGTGTGAGCATCACGACTTGGAGGAGCCCTATGCCGCGACGAACGAAGAAGGGGAAGAACCCCTTCCCGATGAGGAACGTCGCGACCGCGCCAGTGATGCTCCCAGCGACGACGCCTACCCACGGATTCATCCCGCTCACACTGTCGACCTCGTACGCCGCAAACGCCCCGACGGTCATCACGACGCCGTACGCCAGATTCAAGATGTTCGTCAGCCCAAACTGTAGGGTGAACCCCATCGCCCCGATCGCGACGAGTGACGCTGTGACGAGACCGAACCCGATGGCCTGGATGAAGGTATTCACGCTTCGGAGTTAATCCGCTGACCTTCCATGCAACGACTGCCGCCTATCCGAGCTTCTGGATCTGCTGGGTCGTCACGACACCGACGACGGACGCGGCCGCGGATGGCGAGAACGTCTGTACCGCCTCGTCTGGGAACCAGTTGTGGTACTTGTTCAGCACCATCGGCCCCAGCGCACCGACGTACTGGATGCTCTTGCCAGCTTTGAGCGCAGCGACTCCCGCCTTGTACGAATTGACCACTACCTTGTTCTTTCCGGGCGCGGTCACCATCGGGATGTACTTGTTAAACACCGACCCGACGGTGCTATGCGCCCAATCCATCGCGAGGGCGAAGATTATCGCCGACGAGTAGCCGTTGAGGGTGTACGGATTCCCGACCCACTGTTGCCACGGTGCCTCGAGCTTGGCCCGGACGTTCGAAACGTCGTTTGCATAGATCTTGTAGGCGGGAGCGGAGGGGTTTGGGACCCCGATCACAACGGCGACAAAGTCCTTCGCGAAGTTCGCCGTCCCGATTGCCTTGGACAACGGTCCGATGTACGACTCGCTTGGAACGCCGCTAGTGCCGATTATCGGTACGAGGCTCCCGAGCTGCTTGAGCTCACTGAAGAACGTCGACGCAGTCGGACCGTCCGACTCGGTCATGATCGCCTGAGGCTTCGATGCGAGAAGCCGCTCGACGTCGGTCCGGTAGTTCGGTTGGTCGGGAACGATGTTGATCTGGGTCACGAGCTTGGCGTGGATCGCCTTGAGACCGTTGATCACGCCAGGAAGGTCCCCCTGAGAGCCGGCATCGGTGCCGAAGACCGTCGCGACTCTCGTGTACCCCTTCCGCTGGGCCCACACGGCCATCGCCTCACCGTTGGCGGGGTCCGGAGGTGCGTACCGATAGAAGTACGGGTTCGTGGACTTGTCATAGATTCCGAGGCCCGCAGCTGAGAGGAAGGGGAGCTTGTAGCGCGTCGCGACCGGCAGCAGCACCGGGGTAGTCGTCGTGTCCCCTTGAGTCCAGGAGATTGACGGATTCAACGCTAGTTCGCGGTCGAACGCGACGAGCGCGTCTGCAGCGTCGCTCCTGTCGTCGTAGAAGGTCATCTTCTCCTGGTGGCACATGATCCCACCATTGGCGTTGATTTCATAGAGAGCCGGCAGGTTGATCGCGTCCGCGAAGCCGACCTCAAAGGTCTCGCTCCCAGTGAAGGGGATTCCATCGATCGTCTGAACTGGGGTCGAACAGCTTGTTCCGTCCGGGAGGCTTTGCCCCACGCTCGCGGCAGCGACCGGTTTAGCCGACGATGGTCCGGCCCACACGGCGAGTAGACCCGCCGTCATGGTCACCGCACCGGCCACGGACATGAATCGCGGAACGAACGTGTGTCGCATCGCAAAGCCCCCTTACTTACGTCCATTGCGATCACGCCTTACGACATATCGCAACGCTATAGACAACGTCGGCTCATAATAAGCAGGCGCGGGTGACCTGCGTGAGAAATATCTCCGTTGAGTTGCTGCGGTAATCCTCGTAACACCCAACGGCGAGATCCTCTGCGACTGGTTTACCGTAAACGATCATCGAAACAGGGAGCGCGCGATCTCAACACCGTGGTCAACGTGCAAGCGCCGCGAGTGCCGCGCTACCTCCGGGCGAAGGCCATCGCTGAAACGTAGTTGCGCTGGATCACGATCGGGAGCCGAGGACGGTCCAGGCGAGCTCGAGTGGCACCAATTGACGAAGGCCCGGAGCGACGTGCTCTAGTCCTCATGCAATTGGTTGACGGCGCCTCAGCGCCCGAGAGTCACCCCACGGATGCGGGCAGCTTCACCTCGTGTGCATGCAGAGCAGGGAGCACTTGGCTCCCGAATCGCTGGATCTGCTCGATGAAGAGCTCCTTTGGCATCGCGCCGCGGTTGAACGAGACAAGGAGCGTGCTCGCTCCCGCCAGGTCAGCGTCCGCGATGAGTCGTTCGGTGACGACCTCGGGCGGGCCCCACGGCATGCGCGGGGCGTCCGCCTTAATCGTGTCAAGCGTCAGGTCGCGGTACTCGTCCCGTCCTCGCGCCGCGACGTGGAGATTCTCGGGACGGATGTAGTCGAACGCCGCCGACGAGAGGTACCCCGTGTCCTTCTGGATGTTCGCCTCAGTCGCGTTCCCGTGGCTAAAGAGCGTCCGCGAGAAGTAGAGGCGGTACGGGGAGAATTCGTCGATGGCCTGCTCGACAGTCGGCGCTACGTATGGGTCCGCGACGATGATGAGGTGTTCCGGCGTCATCGTGTGGCCAGCCTCGTTCAAGCACTTCGCGTAGTAGTTGATGATGTCCTGGCGCATTCCGCCCGGCGCGCCCGGCGTGATCGGGATATTCCTATTGGCCGCGAACTCGATCGACTCCTTCGACGAGGTGATCGGAATCCAGATCGGCGGGTGCGGCTGCTGGTACGGCCGGGGCCAGATCGAGACGTCGTGGTAGTGGAAGTACTTCCCATCGAAGTTCAACCGGTCGTCGACCCATGCGCGGCGGATGACCTCATACGCTTCGTCGAACCGCTCACGCGACTCGGACATCGGCACCCCGTAAACCTGGTGCTCGCGCGGGATCCCCCGGGCCAGCCCGGCGATGATCCGGCCGTACGACAAGCAGTCGAGCATGGCGAGTTCCTCGGCGAGCCGCAGCGGGTCATGGAGCGGGAGAAGGTTCCCGTAGATGAGAATCTTCAACTTCTCTGTTCGCTGTGCAATCGAGGCCGCGAGTAGATTCGGGGAGTTCATGAGCCCGTACGGAGAAGTGTGGTGCTCATTTATCGCCAACCCATCGAAACCTTGGCGTTCGAGTTCCTCCCAGCACTCCAGGTGCTCCTCGTAGGTCTCAGCGGCGAGCTCCGGGTCGAAGTACTCCTTCCCGAGTGGCCACTCGAGCTCGCGGGCGTCGCCCTTTATGTAGTCGAGATTCCTTTTGTACGGCATCAGATCGAACACAAAAACTTGCACGGTTCAGCGCCCTCCCCTGATCGGGCCCAGACTCTAGACGATCATCAAAACAGCGCGCGATCATCGAAACCAGGTGTAGCCGGTTGATTATGAGGCTGCCTGAACCTCCTCGTTCGAAGCAAGCACGCCGGTCGGCGACACACGTGCGTCCACGTCGAGGGAGAAATTTGCGACCGGAGCGCTCAAACGCTTCCACGAAGAGCGCCAGCGGAACTCTTTACGTCTCAACTACGTCGGGCTTTTGCGACAAACACAGCGTCAGCTGCCGACGGCGAAGCTTGAGTCGTGCGAAAGCGGCGAGGAGTCCATTTGGCCCTTCGGAAGCATGGTCCACCCCTCTTGCGTACTGCTGCGCCCAAGTTCGTCCCAGTCAGGCACGGAGTTCTGAAGCCTCAGTGCCCCATCACCAGCGAGAGCAGCGATCCGCGCAGCGCCGCGAACTCGACGTCGGCGCGGGTCACGAGCTGGTCACGAGGACGGGACAACGGAATTTCCACGACCATCTTCACCGTCGCCGGCGGGCGCGAGAGCACCACGACCCGGTCCGCGAGGTAAACCGCCTCGTCGACGTCGTGGGTCACGAAGACGACGGTAACCTCGAACTCGTTGCGCACCCTAAGGATGAGATCCTCGAGCTCGAAGCGGGTCTGAGCGTCGACCGAGGCGAACGGTTCGTCCATGAAGAGGAGCTCCGGTTTGTAGGCCAACGAACGAGCGATCGCCACCCGCTGCTGCATGCCACCGGAGAGCTGCCATGGGTAACGGGCCGCGACGTCGCCGAGCCCGACCGAGGAAAGAACTTCTCCGACGATCCGGGTGCGCTCCGTCTTCGGGATGCCGCGTACCTTGAGCGGAAGCGCGACATTTCGTGCCACCGATAGCCAGGGGAAGAGGGAGCGGCCGTAGTCCTGGAAGACAATCCCGACCTCCGGAGGGACCGAGACGATCGGGGAGCCTTCGAGCAACACCACTCCCCCGCTCGGTGCCATGAGCCCCGATAAGCATCGAAGCAGGGTCGTTTTACCCGCGCCAGAGGGACCGACGATACAGACGAACTCGCCCTTCGCGACTTCGAGGGAGATGTCAGCGATCGCGAGATGATCACTCCGGTCGACCGTGTAGGATTTGTGCAAGCCGCGTGCCTCAAGCACAAGCGTCCGCGCCGCCGAACCGTCACCTACCGCGGTCAATTTGCTCTCCTTGTCGATAGAGGATTCATCAGCGTTCTCGAGCCGCTGCGCGTGAGCCGTAGTACCACCGGAGAGCGAATCGCTCTCCGGCGACGAACAAGACGTTGAGCACCGTGCCGACGACCCCGAGAACAAGGATCCCGGTCCACATGTCGGTCCCGGCGAAGTTCTCCTGAGCCTGGAGAATAAAGAACCCGATCCCTTGGGTCGATCCGACCTCCTCGCTCACGACCATGAGGATGATCCCGACCTGGAGTCCCGCCCGGAGGCCCGCCACGATCTGGGGCGACGCGCCCGGCAGGACGACGGACCACAACCTCCGCCAGTAGGAGAGACCTAGCGAGCGTGCAGTGTCTATCTTCAGCTGGTCGGTGCCACGCATCCCATCGAGCGTGTTCAACAAGATCGGCCACACGCACGCGAACGAGATGATCGCCACGCTCATCGAAGCGCCGATCCCGAAAAGGACGAGCACTGCAGGGATGAGGATTGGCGCGGGCAAGACGTAGAGGAAGTAGACGACCGGCGAGCTCGCCTGGCGCAGCAACGGCAGCGCCCACATGAGCGCCCCAACCGCGATCCCGAGGACGCTTGCGATGGCGTACCCGATGGCGAGGTGAAAAAGGCTCGGAGCGAGGTCGGTCCGAACGTCGGCGAAGAGCCACAGCTGGCGGAAGCGAATGAGCGTCAGCCTGAGCGGTGGGAAGAAGGAAGAGTGGCTGTTATTCGAACCAAGCCACCAGAGCGCGACGAGGAGCGCGAAGAGCCAGAGGCTACCGAGAGAGATGAGGGCCTTCGTGGTACGCGGACCTATCCGCCGTCCCCGACTCGACGTCGCTGGTTCGCTCGGAGCGACCTTGACTTGTGGGGTCACCGGGGCAGTCACGACGCACCCCTCGAGACGATGTTCCGCTGGCTCTCGTGCCAGCGGAGGGTCCGTCGCTCGGCGACGGTGAATATGCCAGTGAGGGTAACTCCGATGAGTCCAGTGATGAGTATGAACGCGTACATCACGGGGAGCGAGGATGGGCCCGCGTTCTCGGCGGCAAGGATCCGTTGACCGAGGCCGGCTCCACCGCCGATGAGCTCCGCGACGATCTCGATCACGAGTCCAGTCGCCGCCGCGATCCGGACCCCGGTCGCAATGAACGGTGCCGCGGAAGGGATGACGACGACAAAAAACCGGCGAGCGCCCCGCACCTGGAGCGAGGTGGCGGTGTCAGCTACCGTCGGATCGACCGAGCGGACGCCGTAGATCACCTGGATGACAAGCGGAAAGAAGACCCCGAACGCGACGAGCACCATCTTCATCGAAAGTCGGGTACCGAACTCGACGATCGCGATCGGGAGGATAGCCACGACGGGAACGGCCTTGAGGAACTCGATCACCGGGATCGTGCTCCGGTAGGCAAAACGGCTGAGACCGATCGCCGAACCGAGAACGATTGCCGCGACGCATCCGAGCGCCACCCCGACCCCCCACCCTTCAAGGGTCTGGGCGACAGTCGTCCAGCACGCTGAGGTATGGATCTGGTCGACCAGCGCCGCGAGTGTCGATGACATCGTCGGGAACGCATCCTTGTTCAGCGCTCCTCCGACGACGAGCAGCTGCCAGATGCCAAGGAGGACGGCGATAAGCGCTAGCCGCGCAGCCAGGTTCGTCGTCCTGGTCGTATACCACCGCCCCCCGCCCCGGGATGTGCCCGGGGCGGAGACGCCGCGTGTGGTGGTCGCCATCAACTAAGCCCCCGGGAAGATGAGGCTCCTCGAGTTAGCGGGTGTTGTGATGTAACCGAACTGCTCAAGCAAGGTCGCCACCTTGGCGAGGGAGATGGGCTTGATGATGGGGTTGAAGTCCGTGCCGAGCTTCTGCGACTCGGCGTCCGACAGACTCGTCGCGAGCCCGTACGACTGCAACGTCGCCGCGGCAGCTTCCGGATGGTTCTTCGTGTAAGCGATCCCCTCGTCCATCGCGGCGAGGAAATCTTTGGCAATGCGCTGGTGGCCATGAACCCAGCTCTGGGAACCCGCGAAGCACGTCGTCGACTGACCGGGCATCACCGAGACGTTCGGATGGGCAATAACCACCGCTCCGTTCGCTTCAGCCGTTTGGGAGTACGGGGACGTGATGATGGCTGCCTGGACGGTGCCCTGCTGAAGGGCTTGCGGCATCGTCGCGAAACCCATCGGAACGAACCGGATGCTCGAAGGGTTGATTCCCGCTTTGGACGCGAGGTCCTGGACCGTAAGCGTGTTGAGCGAAGCGAGCTGGACCGTCGCGACGGTCTTGCCAGCAAGATCAGCGACCGAGTGGATACCGCTACTGGCATTGGTGAGCAACTCCGTACCGTCGTCCTTTACGTTCGTCGTCTGGTTACCGTCGACCGAGGAAACGCACTCGAGTGCCGTGCCGTGAGCGGCGATGTTTACCAGCACCACCGTGGTCACGAAGGCAAACTGCGCCTCGCCGCTCTCAACTGCGGCGACGGTGAACGTCGGAGCGGCGGCGGTCGTCAACGTGACCGAGAGGCCGTGCTTCTTGAAATATCCCTTCCGTATCGCGAGGAACATCGACGAGTCGTTCGAGTACGGCACGTAGGAAACCGTGACGTCCGTCAACTGATTGTGGGGTAGCTGCGTATGCGCCCTCACCGCTGCGCCTGCCGTTGTAACAAATGCCAACGCACACGCGACCGCAACAAATGACACTGCGGCCGACCTGAGATTTTTCAACGTCTGAGTCCCTCCCTAGTCGTAACCAACCGGAACGCCTGGTGGCGACCGATCTCTGATGCATCGACACCCATCACGGACCGTCACAATTTGGGATCACCGTTGTCTCCGCCCGCTGAGGTGGGTGTTGATGAAAGTATCGGATTTGACAGCTGGTTGTCACACAATTCGGCAGTTCTCTCGCTAACCCCAGATCCGCAGGAGAGGTGTGCCTCCGAAAGACTCCGGATATACACAAGACCTCTCTCCAAATCCTGTGACGTGCAAGATCAGCATCACGACGCCAAGCAAGTACCACGATCACTCGGACGGGCTCTGGATGCCAACAAGCAAGTAAGCGTTCTTCGGTAATCCACTCGAGATACGTCAGGATCGCAATGACGTCACGCGGGTTTTGGGGAGAGTCCTTCACCGAACTGCCTACGTCCCGGTGACCCGGATCTAGTCCGGTTCCGAACATGCGGGTCGGGCAGCGCCTCAAGCTTTGGTTCGAGTTCCTGGCCCAGATCGACGTCGGATGGGACGCGGCCGGCGTGGACGACGTGGCCCGCTTCGTGTCGTGGCTGCGGGCTCCGGCTGCGAATGTGATCGTGCTCGAGAACGGCGCCGGGCTGCGCTCACCGGCCACGGTGAACCGCCACCTCGCCGGCATCTTCGGCTTCTATGACCATAAAGCTCGGGCCGGGGTCGGCCTCGCAGCCGATCTCGTCGCCTGGCGACGAGTGAGTAGGGGCTCCTACAAGCCGTTCCTCCACCACGTAACGAAGGGAAAACCCATCCCGACGAGGCCGATCAAGCTGATGGTGCCCCGCCGGACGCCGAAGACTCTTGACCCAGAGCAGATCGTGGTTGTCCTCGGCGCGTGCGAGCGGCTGCGCGACCGGTTCTTGATGGCACTGCTCGCTGAGACCGGGATACGCGTCGGACAGGCCCTCGGGTTGCGCCACTCCGACTTCGTCAGCCGACAAAGGGAGCTGCACATCGTGCCGCGCTCTGACAACGCCAACGGCGCGCGGGCGAAGGTGAGAGCGACGTCGGTGGTGCCGGTGTCGACCCCGCTCGTGCGCCTGTACTCGGAGTACATGCACGTCGAATACGGCGAGCTCGACTCGGACTACGTGTTCGTCAACTTGTGGGGTGGCCGTCTGGGAAGCCCGATGTCCTATCCGACCGTCGACAAGCTGGTGGCCCGGATCAGGTCGCGCACCGGCGTCGAGTTCACCGCCCACATGCTGCGCCATACCCACGCAACCGACCTCGTCCGCCGGGGCGTGCCCATCGAGTTCGTCGCCCGGCTGCTCACCCACCGGTCCTCACGGACGACGAGCGAGACCTACATCCACCTCGAGGTCACCGACATCCGCCAGGCGCTTTATGCGGCCGGAGTGTGGAGTGACGAGGCGGTCGCCCGATGAGATCGGATGCGTTGTCACGTCTCGACGCTGGGAGCTTCCCGAAACTGATCCACGGTGGCGGGGTCGGGATCGACGCCGAGTACGCGGCCGACCATTGGAACGCCGACCGGCTCGGCGTGCCGACGCGCCGGGGCCGGGCT
>Ga0208357_1002184_pt1 | contig 13243 bp, 12 predicted proteins | sample NGESurdeep092012_6_FD_184487 | JGI IMG/M metagenome (GOLD analysis project Ga0208357, IMG submission 184487) | Arctic peat soil microbial communities from Barrow, Alaska - NGEE Surface sample F52-2 deep-092012 (SPAdes) | ecosystem: Environmental > Terrestrial > Soil > Wetlands > Peat ... | reverse complement strand
GCGCTCCTCACCTTGGCTTTCGCATCTGTCGCACGGCATGCGCGCGCATCGGTCTCCGCCATCTGGCTCACCGGCTGGCTGCTGATCGCAGTTCATTTCGCAGCCTTCATGTTTTTGGGCGCCCCTGGATACTGGGCTGACCTCGCGACCTTTGTTGGCCTTGCCGCTCTCGTTGCCGCCGGCGTTCTGTTTATGTGGGCGGCCGTTCCCCATCGCGCGCAACAGCGCTCCAGCCGCTGGATGCTCATAATCCTGCTGACGATCTATACGCTCTATTTCGGACTTCTCGTCATCGATCCCATCGCGTCCTGGGCTCTGACTCCCGTTGCGGTCCTGATCGGAGTCTTGCCGCTCGCTATTTCTCTGTTGACCCTATCCGAATTCACACATCCGCTGCGCTGGACGATCGTCGGCCTCAACCTTGCACTCTCGATTTTCCTGTTGATCTTCCAGCATCAACCCGGCATGGGCCCAATGCTTGCCTTTGAGGCGGTGCTGTTCACCGTTTACCTTGGCTGCGCCATCCATTTCTGGGTCACTTATAGGCGCGCAACCGCGGGAGCCTTCATCACCATCGCCGCCTTCTTCGCCTGGGCTGGCGTCTTCGTCGCCGGACCGTGCATCGCCTATTACTTTCCCAATCTCCATCTCGAAAACGAGGTCTGGAATCTGCCCAAGTACGTCGTAGCGGTGGGCATGATCATGCTCCTTCTCGAGGATCAACTCGAGTACAACAAGTTCCTGGCTCTGCACGACGAATTGACCGGCCTGCCCAACCGCCGTCTCTTTCAGGATCGACTGGTCGGCTCCATTGAGCGCGCGCGCCGCACCGGCTCGCATGTCGCTTTGCTTCTCCTCGACCTCGACAATTTCAAGCAGGTCAACGACACCGCGGGCCATCATGTCGGCGACCAATTGCTCAAGCATGTGAGCGATCTCTTCACTGGGCGAGTGCGCAAGTCCGACACAGTGGCGCGCACTGGAGGCGATGAGTTCTCCGTAATTCTTGAAGAGCCCATGACCCGCGCCGACGCTGCCCGTGTCGGAAAGATCCTTACCAAACTCCTCGAAGAACCGGTCACCTTCGAAGGAAAAGCGGTCCTGGTCGGCGCCAGCGTGGGCATCGCCGTCTTTCCCGACGATGCCAAGGATGCCGAATCTTTGCGCATCGCAGCGGACCTCCGCATGTATGCCGGCAAGAATGCCGCGCGGGATATGAACGCCAAAGATGCGACAGCCCAGCCACACAAGCGGAAATCGCCGCGCGGCGTAAAGAGCGAGTCGAGGCTGCCCGGCTTTCAAACCGCGGAGTAATCCGCTGCCTCGGCCACTTGGCCTCTTAGAAACTCACCACCTCGAACGTCCTCCACAAACAGAAGGCCCGGACAATTTGTCCGGGCCTTCTATTCTTCAAGTGAGCAGCCTAATCATCGCTGCGCACTTCATCCCTGTCCGCCGCCGGGTCCACGTCTGCCGCGCCGACGCCTGCGCCCGCTGTTGGCGCCTGCGCCGGAGCCTGCACCCGGCCTGCCGCCGCCGCCGGACGGTGGTCCGCCGGCGCGAACAACCGGAGCTCCATCCACGCGGTTGAAGTTGGGCTCGTTTGCCTCGTCGATCTCCACGCCGCCACCCGGTTCATCGAAGTCGTCTCCGCCCTCGATAAGAATCGTGCTCTGGTTTGAGCTAGGCTGGCGCTCGTCGAACTCATGCCGCGGCGCTGCGGCCCTCGGGGTTGGCGCCGGTGCCGATACTGTTGCCGCGGCAGGCTGCGAATACCCTGCCTCTTCATCTTGCGCCGGGCCCGATTGTCCCAGCTTTGCCTTCTGTTCCTTGATGAGTGCCTTCCGGCTCAGCTTGATGCGATTGCCTTCGATGGCCAGCACCTTCACCATCACCTGATCGCCTTCGCGCAGTTCGTCCTTCACTTCCTTTACGCGATGCTCGGCAATCTCGGAGATGTGCAGCAGTCCATCTGTTCCAGGGAACAACTCCACAAACGCGCCAAATTCGGCCAGCCGCACAACTTTGCCCAGGTACGTCTTGCCGATCTCTGGAACCGCGGTCAGGTTGCCGATGATGGCGAGTGCCTTCGCCAGGCCCTCAGCGTCGCTCGATGCCACGCTCACCTTGCCGGTGTCGTCCACATCGATCTTCGCGCCGGTCTGCTCCACGATGCCGCGAATCGTCGCACCACCCTTGCCGATCAGGTCGCGAATCTTGTCCGTCGGAATCATCACGGTCTCGATGCGCGGTGCATACTTCGAGCGCTCCACGCGTGGACCGTCCAGCACCGCGTCCATCTTGTCCAGCAGGAACAGCCGGCCTTGACGCGCCTGCTCCATCGCCTGCTGCAAGATCTCGCGAGTCAGGCCGCCGATCTTGATGTCCATCTGTAGAGCGGTAATTCCCTTGCGCGTTCCGGCCACCTTGAAGTCCATGTCGCCGTAGTGGTCTTCCGCGCCGGCGATGTCCGTCAGGATGGCGTAGTCGTCGCCCTCCTTCACCAGACCCATCGCCACTCCAGCGACCGAGCCTTTCAGCTTGATGCCGGAATCGTACAGTGCCAAACTCGCGCCGCACACTGAAGCCATCGAAGACGAACCGTTCGACTCCAGAATGTCGCTCACGATGCGGATTGAATACGGTGACTCGTCAGCGCTTGGCAAAACCGCGCTGATCGCGCGCTCTGCCAATGCTCCGTGGCCCACTTCGCGCCGGCCCACGCCGGTCATGCGGCCTGTTTCGCCTACGCTGAACGGCGGAAAGTTGTAATGCAGCATGAAGTTCTTGCGCTTCTCGCCCTCGTAGCTTTCGAGCCTCTGCCCGTCGTCCGCCGTGCCCAGCGTCGCCGTGACCAGTGCCTGCGTCTCGCCGCGCGTAAACAGTGCCGACCCGTGCGTCCGTGGCAGCACGCTCGTCTCAATAGTGATTTGGCGAATCTCGTCGAATGCGCGCCGGTCAGGCCGGATGCGCTCCTTCGTCACCTGCTCGCGGAACATCCGCTCGCGTAATAGCTCGTAATAGTGAGAAAGCCTCTTTTTCGCAGATGGATCGTCAGCCGGCAGTTCCGACGCCAGCTCATCCTTGATCTGCTTCACCAGCGCGTAGCTCTCGGTCTTGGCGTGCGCCTTGGTGTCCAGGGCATCCTTCAGCCGATCGCCAATCTTGGCCTTCAACTCGCCGTAATAAGCCTCGTCGACTTCCGGCGCGGTAAACTTCCGCTTCGGCTTGCCGGCCTTCGACACCAGCTCTTCAATCGCCGCGACAATCTTCCTGATCTCGGTGTGAGCAAACTCGATTGCCGCCAGAATAACCTCTTCGGACTCTTCCTTGGCGCCCGACTCGATCATCACGATGCCGTCCTTGTGGCCGACCACCATGATGTTCATCGTCGTTGCTGCGCGCTCAGTGTATGTGGGATTCACCACGAACTCGCCGTTCACGCGTCCCACGCGCACCGCTCCAACAATCGCATTAAAAGGAATGTCCGACAGGGCCACAGCAGCGGCCGCCGCATTGATTCCAATCACGTCAGGATCGTTCTCCTTGTCCGCGGAGAGAACCAGAGCGATCAGCTGTGTTTCATTGCGAAACCCATCCGGGAACAGCGGGCGCAGTGGCCGATCGATCTGGCGGCAGGTCAGGATCTCTTTTTCGCTTGGCCGGCCCTCGCGCTTGATGAATCCGCCGGGAATTCGTCCGCCGGCGTATGTGTACTCGCGGTAATCCACCGTCAGCGGGAAAAAATCGATTCCTTCCCTGGGATCGGGAGATGCCACCGCTGTAGAAAGAACAACAGTTTCGCCGGTCGTTACCAGCGCTGCGCCAGAGGCCTGTTTGGCCATGCGGCCGGTCTCAAAGACCAGTCGCTTGCCGCCGGATAGCTCGACGGCTACATCATGTTTCGTAGACATAGTGTCCTCGTTTCATTTTTTTCGCTTGGGAAATTTGTGTGGGAAATGCGCGGATTCTGAAAGGCGCAGGCGTTGACCTTGAAGGGCACGGGCGTGAAGGCTACAGGCCTGAAGGGTACGGGCTTTAGCCCGTACATCAACCACCCGCTCAAGATCGGGGCTTTAGCCCCTGAGAGATTCTTCCTCGCGCCACGCGAGTAAATGTTTGAAGTAATGTTTGAAGTTTTGAAAGGGCACGACTTTAGTCGTGCCGCAAACCGGCCAAAACAATCCTGGGCTTTAGCCCCCGAGGGAATTCCCCGCGAGCCGCGCCGACACTTCGGAGCAAGCTCAGGCGTCCCTTGCAGGTCGCCCGGCACGCCTTGGTCAGGTGTTCCAGGTTGGAGGTGGACCGTGACCAGTGTCCGGTCTGAATGCTTCCGGTTCAATGTTTGCTTTCGTCGATTACTTGCGGATTCCGAGTTTGCCGATCACGTCGCGATAGCGGTCCGTGTCGTGCGTTTTCAGGTAATCCAGCAGGCGGCGGCGCTTGCTCACCAGCATCAACAAACCACGCCGGGATGCATGATCCTTCTTGTGGGCTTTGAAATGCTCGGTAAGGTCGGTGATCCGCTCGCTCAGAATCGCGATCTGGACCTCCGGCGATCCGGTGTCCGTATCATGGGTCCGGAAGCGTTTGATCAGGTCTGTCTTTTTTTCAATCGCCAGCACGGCGTAGGTAACTCCTCATTCTCTGTCGTTTCCACTCTTCAGTGTCTATTGAAAGATTAACATGAACGCCTTCTACCACAAAGCCCATGTCGTCGCCCCGCACTCGCGAACCATTACGGCAACTTTCCAATCACTGCGCCCCAAACCGGAACAGCCGGATATCGAACCTCTCGCGGACCACTTCGGCAATCTGCACCTTCCCCGCATCTGGATGAAGCGGATTGAGGAGGTAATTCCAGGTATGAGGAACAATTGCAGAGGGCACCCGCGCCAGGGGCGTTTCCGGTGAGGCAAGCCACGCGTCGCCCAGTCGCCGAGACAACTCGACATCTTCTTTCCATGTGATGTGAGCAAGAGGCAAAAGCTCCCGGACTTCAATAGGACCTGCGGCCACGATTCTCATGAGGTCATAGAATTGTGGAAGTTTGCCGCTGCCATCCTGGAGGTGAACGATCCGTTCTAACATTCCATTGGCAGGGCTGTCCGAGAGATAGACGACCGGCCTACCGCGCGTATGCCAGCGTCCGGTGGTTATGCGGCCGCCTTCCCCGCTTAGGTCGGGATAATTGCTGATCCGCCAGAGCGTGCTTACCTGAGGGACTCCTTGCAGACGTGCCACCTAAACAAAAATTCCTTCGTCAATCTGGATCAGGAATTCGCGAACTGCATCCTCGCCGGCCGCAGTCCGAAGCATGGACAACGCGGTCTTCCCATCGAACCGGCGCATGCGACTCATCAGCCAGTCCTTCCCGTCCTCCCGGTCCCCATACACCTTCACAGCCAGCTCGTAGATCTTCGCAACGCGAGCAAGCCGATCAGACTCATCGATGCTCAACGGCTCCTGACGTGCGCGCCGATGCTTCAATGTTCGTGCCGGAATCACCACCTCCAGCAGATCCTTAATCGCGATCCCGGAATAGGCTGAAAACTCCTCCAGCATCGCAATCGGAAGTCCGCGCTCAACATCTCTCCAGTCGAATGTGAAGAGCGGCGGCGAAAGCGCAACCTGTGCGGCTTGACTCATAGAGACATTATGCCACACTTTATGCGGCATTTTGTCCGATTCTTGTAAATTCATGATATTAAATAATATACATCAGTGCATCTTGGAGCGATCACCACTTCTTTGCCCGTTTCCTGCTGCCTGAACTTGAGTTCGTCCTGAGCCGAGACGAGAGATTCCTGAAATCCTGGTCACTACTGCCCCTGCGCATCCCGCCAATAATTCGCCCGCGCCACAATCCTCGCCCCATAATCCTCGGCCGTCTTCACGCGAATCGTATGCAATCCCGGCGTCGGGTCCGACGGGCTGAACGTGATCAAATACCGGTTGCGCGCATCCCGCGCCGCCGTCATCACCCGCGCCTCGAATCGCTTGTCGCCGACAAACGTCGTGTATTCGCCGCCGCTCTCCATCGCCACTTCCTTCGCGACATTCTTCTTGAAGGCCTTCACCGCCATTACCAGCGCGCCCACCATACTCATGGTTCGGTCTTCGCCGCTATCCTTCACGTCGTGCCCCAACTCCGCCAACGCCGGCGAAAAACTCACGCTCAGCACCAGCACATCCGATTCGCCGATCATCCTTATCAACTCCGCCGGCTTCGTATGCTTGCTCCCGTGGTCGCGCTCCTCGCTGATCAGCAGCAGCACGCGCCTGTACCCCTCGGGCTGCGACTCGAGCAGCGTCACACCGTAATTGACCGTGTCCAGAATCGCCGCTCCGCCGTCGCCCGGCTGCAGTTGCTTCAACTCTGAATTCACGTCGTCGCCCGAGTGCGTAAAGTCCTGGATCAAATGCGGCTCGGAATCGAATCCCATCAGCGCCACCTGGCTCCGCGGATCGGAGAGAAACACATCGAGCAACGGACCCAGCCGCGCCAGCTTGTCAAACTCCAGTACGCTCACTCCGCCCTGCTCCACCGCAACCACCAGTGCCACCGGAGCCGTGTCCATCTCCGGCTGCACTTTAATTTTCTGTGGCACGCCGTTGTCTTCAAGAACAAAATCGCTCGGCTTCAGCCCATAGAGAATGCCTCCGCTCTTCTTCTCCACCAGCGTCGGCACCAGCACTTCCGTCGTTGTCACGCGCAGGGTCGGGGCGCCATTTTGTGCCGCGGGCATCGGCTGCGGCGATTCAATTGGCGGCAATTGCTGTGCCCGTAAAAACGTCAACGGCGCGGACATTGTCATCGCGGCGAGCAGAAGAATTCCTCGCATCTTTATTGAATATGGAATCACTTTGAGGATTTTGTCACCCGGAATTGAATCGCAGGATCGAATCTCGCGCCACGCCCCTCGGCCATGCAACACTGACTCTCCAACCCTCTATTCCCTATTGGCTATTCCCCATTTCCTACTTCGTCCGCGCCTCGCGCTCCAGCTCGCCCGTCCACGCCATAAAGCGCAATAGCTCCCAGCGCTCGGCCCACATAAAGCCAAGCACGCTCTTCGCAGTCAGTGTTTCGGCTTTCTTGCCGGAGTAGGTCTCCACTCGCCAGCGCAGAAAATCGCTTCGCCATGGAGCCAATCGGTGGCCCCGAGTCGCATTCCACAAGAAACGCAGCGCAGCAAACAAAGCGGATCCTCTCTCCCGAGTATAGAAGAGGCCGCATCGCTCACACTGATTCTGGCCTTACCACGGAGTTTGCCGGACAGGCTGCTCGGCGGCGATGCCAGTTGAGCGATCGCGTCTTCCAGAGCTGCCTACTGCGTCTCCGCCTGCGAGCGAAAGCCCACCCCTCAGCATCGATTCAACCAACTTCGCCGCCACCGCCGCCGCCGGCACAAAGTACGTTCCCGCCGCCAGCGCCGCTCGAATGGCCGCCACCTTTTCTCGCCGAACGCATTCGCCAGTTGCCGACGGCAAGACTTCGTTTGCCGCCTCGCTTAGCGTCGCACCGCCAGAATCAAATGCGCTCCCTGCTGTGGCACCGCCGCTCTTCGGCTGCGGCACTGCCAGCAGCGTCGCGCTTCTTTCCAAAAGTGATATCAATCCGTTAACCCTTCGCGCATATCCAAACTGGTTGCTCCCCGATCATTCTCTTCCTGCTAATTTTATCGGCCTCTTTTCTAATCAATTAATCATTGAGGTCATTTAGAGGCTCTCATCACGGTATTGACGCGCAAATCTCTGGGTACCTACCTCATTCGTGCTGGTTACTTTGATGGGGAGAAATCCGGCCAGCGAATTCAAATTCGCCTGGTCTTTTCAGGATTGCGACTTCAGCCTTGCGCTACTCGGGCCAGCGTCTTCGATCGTGCCCACTGGGAAGCGCGTTCGCCGGCCAGATCGCGCAGCGCGGCGCGCAGATGAATCACCGCCGCGGCGTGGACCTGCGATATGCGCGACTCGACCACGCCCAACGCCAACCCGATCTCGCGCATGGTCATCTCTTCGTAGTAGTAGAGGGTCATCACCAACCGTTCGCGGTCGGCAAGACGCGAGATGGCGCCGCCCAGGCGATTCTCGAGCTCGCTTTTGAGGCATTGAAACAGCGGATCATCATCCGGCCGCGCCGGAACGTAAGCCAGTTCCTCCTCGCCCGAGTTTTCGTTGCGCTCGATGTGCAGCGTGCCGATCTCCAGGCCCTTCAAATCGCCCAGCAGTTGCTGGTACTCGTCGAGACTCGTCCCCATCTGCACGGAAACCTCGCCTTCGCCAGGCGCCCGGCCCAGCCGTGCGGTCAGCGCGCGAATTGCCTCTTCCACCGCGCGCCCCTTGCGGCGCAGCTCGCGCGGGCTCCAATCGAGCGTGCGCAGGCTGTCGAGAATCGCGCCCCGGATGCGGAACTGCGCGTAGCTGCGGAACTGTACCTTCTTCGCCGCATCGAACTTGGCAAAGGCATCCATCAGCCCCACAATGCCCGCCGAGATCAGGTCGTCGATCTCAACGTGCTGCGGCAGCCGCTCGTGGATCCGCCGTGCGATAAAGCGAACGATGGGCAGATGATCCAGCAATACGCGCTCCTGCTCGGGGGTCAGCACCATCGGGACTGCCGGCGGCGGAAATCCGTTTCCCGCAACGCCACGGCGTACAGGCCTCGGCTCTCTCACAACCGCTGTTGCTTCCATGGCATCCCTTTCACCTCGACCCCTTACCGGCCGGTGCCAACAGGACACAGCCAAATCTCGAGAGGAACTTCATGCGCTGCGATCACGGTCAGACGCGGGAACATCGGATCCAGCCGCTTACGCGCCCTATCCGCACGCGGCCCCTTGAAAAATGCACTCACCGTGCGCTTGATGAGAAAGCGTGCCGGGCTAGGACAAAGAAGCACGGGCGGCCCCACTGGGAGATGGAACCGATAAGGGAACCCACAGAATCGGTGAATCGCCCGCCAACCTAGACCATGCAGTCGCCATATGTCCTGAAACGACGCAGCAAGAGGCCGCGAGCGCGACCAAAAGATTAGAGCGGTCTCAGAAATTTGCTCGCCAACGCGACACCGCGGCGCCCTGCGCTCAATTCACTTCGCTGCTACACTTGAAGTTGGAAAGATTTTGCGGCCTTTCATTCCGTGCGCATCGGGATCAGCCGCCTTCCGAGGTCCAAAACCATGCCTGAACCCACAGAAAACAAGAGTTTCACCGGAACCACGCTGCGCCTCAAAGTCGGCCTCGCCGAGATGCTCAAAGGCGGCGTCATCATGGACGTAATGAGCGTCGAGCAGGCGCGCATCGCCGAGGAATCCGGCGCCACTTCCGTCATGGCACTCGAGCGCGTCCCCGCCATGATCCGCGCCGAAGGCGGCGTCGCCCGCATGGCTCGCCCCTCGCTCATCAAGCAAATTATTCAGGCCGTGTCCATCCCGGTCATGGCCAAGGCCCGCATCGGCCACACCGCCGAGGCACAGATTCTTCAGGAGCTGGGCGTCGACTACATCGACGAAAGCGAAGTCCTCACCCCAGCCGACGAGTCCCACCACATCGATAAGCACGCCTTCACCACTCCATTCGTCTGCGGAGCGCGCAATCTTGGCGAGGCTCTCCGTCGCATCGCCGAAGGTGCTGCCATGATCCGCACAAAGGGCGAAGCGGGCACCGGCGACGTCGTTCACGCCGTCCAGCACATGCGCCAGATCACCCGCGAAATGCGCACGCTCACCGTGCTCTCTGAGCAGGAGCTATACGCCGCCGCAAAAGATCTGCAAGCGCCCTATGAACTCGTCGCCATGATCGCGAAAAGTGGCCGGCTCCCCGTTCCCAACTTTTCCGCGGGAGGCATCGCCACTCCTGCCGACGCCGCGCTCATGATGCAACTCGGCGCAGAGGCCGTCTTTGTTGGCTCAGGAATCTTCATGAAAGAACGCGCCACTCCGCTCGACGTCGAGAACTCGCCTAAGGAGCGCGAAGAAGCCATGTCGCGCGCCAAAGCCATCGTTATCGCGACTACCCACTTCAACGACCCGAAGATTCTCGCCGAAGTCGCTGAGCAGGTCACGGGAACGATGAAGGGGCTTGCCGCTGCCGCGCTCGAAGAGTCGCAGCTTTTGCAGACTCGCGGCTGGTGAGTGTGGAAGCAGTAGCCTTCAGATCCTTCAAGCCGACGGCGTCGTGTAAGGGTATAGGTCCAGCTTGTCAAAAATAAACGCGCAAATTTGCTCCGCTGTTCGACCTGCTGGAAAGTCAGGCAAAGTAAACCGCTGCCCAGCACCTGACAAAGTTGCTGTAGTCCTGTAAGCGTGGTGATATACGTTCAGTCTAAGGTTCACAATTTCACACATACTATAGTTCTCCTGGCCGAAGTACTAGGAACGTGCTTTCTTCGGCTAGAAACTAATACTGTGTTTTTCAAATGCAGAGAAATCCCCTCGGCGGGTGGCCCACATGTGACTATCACAAAATGAATGGGTGTCCCAGGTCTATTCACACCTGGAAGACCACGAACTTCAATTCGTCACGGCCTGATAGGTCCGCTCCACCGCAGGCCTTCACGCCGACAGCTTGTTGAGCAGATCGATCTTTACGTCACCGTCAGGAAACACCGCGCGAATCTCCAGCGTCCCGCCCATCGCCTCAACATAGCTGCGCAGAGTGCTGAGGTACATGTCGGTGCGCTTCTCCAACTTGGAGATGTTGCCCTGGTCCATCTCCAGCACCTCGGCCAGCCGTGTCTGCGTCATCTCCCGCGCGTTGCGAAGCTGATGCAAAGGCATCTTCGCAAGCTCTTCTTTCACGCGCGCTGCGACACGCGCCCGCCGTTCCGGCGACATCCTGGCTTCCAACTCTCTGAAGTTCCTCGCCATGTCTACTCCTCTCCAATTTCGCGCAGGTGTTGCGCATAGATTGCATCCGCTTTCGGCACGAACTCCCGGTACCAGCGGGGATTGCCTGTTTTGTCGCCACCGATCAGCAGAATCCCCGTGCGATGCGGGTTGAAGGCATATAAGACGCGAAACGGACGGCCTTCATGCTGTACCCGCAGTTCGCGCATATTGGGAAAATCCGAGCCGCGACCCGTATCGGCGTAGGGGCGCGTCAGGTCTGGACCGTGTTCTCTGAGGAGGTTCACCCCAAAGGCCATATCGTCCTGCGCGTTCTCGCTCAGCCCGTCCCACCACTCGCCAAATTCGTCCGTGAACTCGACTTCCCATGCTACGAATCTATTATGTACTGGTATACATATATCGTCAAGGGAATATAAGAAATGAATGCAGGCGCAGTTACTCATCGCATCTGTTCGTTCCCTGCGCCGAAAGCTTGTCCTGAGCAAGTCGACGGAGCGTCCGCCCCCACGCGTTCCTTGACATAGTCATAAGACTAGTCATATGACTATATGAGGAGGCGCATTTCCCATGGTCTGGCAGGTCTACGATGCAAAAGCAAGGTTCAGCGAACTCCTTGACGCCGCTCTCAAAGATGGCCCGCAGGTGGTCACGCGCCGTGGTGTGGAGACCGCGGTCCTCGTTCCCATCGACCAGTGGAGGCGGCTGAAGTCTAATTCGCGACCGAACATCAAAGACATTCTGCTCGATCCAAACGGTCCGCACGATCTAGATATTCCACCACGCGGGCTCTTTCGCCTTCGTCCGCCACCTGATTTCGAGTAGAGGCAATGTATCTACTCGACACGAATGTCATCTCAGAAATGCGAAAGACCAAACCTCACGGCGCAGTCGTAGCATGGCTGAGCTCGGTGGAGGGCTTCGATCTATTTATTCCCGCCGTCGTCATCGGCGAAATGCAGGCAGGGGCCGAGCGAACCCGGTCACAGTATCCAGAAAAGGCAGTCGAAATCGAACGATTTCTCGATAAAGTTCTCTCCTCGTACGCTATCGTTCCATTGGATGCAGCTATCTTTCGCGAGTGGGCGCGGCTTATTCATGGCAAGTCCCGCGATCTGACCGAAGATGCGATGATCGCGGCAACGGCGCGAATTCACCGCCTTGTTGTTGTAACCAGAAATGTCAAAGACTTCGAAACCTTTGGCGTCGATGTATTGAACCCGTTGACCGGCAACCCAAGACATGAAAATTCCTGAGATTTCCCGCCAGCCGCGGCTCCCTTCGATTCCAACTTTCTTTTCCCATTCCGCAGGCACCTCTTCCGATTTTCGGTGCGTCAAAACAAAAGTGAGTGTAAATTCATCCTCACAGGGTCTGCCATGCCCCCTATCTTTACTCCCATCCCGTCTGAGGTCGAACGCAAATCCCCCGGCATCGGGGGCAAACCACCCGTCGCCCGCCGGCCTACCGGCGGAGGTGGTGGCGGGGGAGATGACGATTGGCGTGGTCCGCGCCGTGGCCCGCGCGATGTCCTCCACCGCACACGCGCATTCGTCTTCGTTGCCCTCGCCGGCGACATGGCGTTCTTTCTGGCTCTCGTCGCCGTCTTTTACGCGCGCCAGGCCGCCATGCACTTTGACCCGCGCACCATGCAGCAAATCGGCGATTGGCACCCAGTTCTCTTGCCGCGCATCCTCTTCCTCAATACCGTGGTCCTGCTCCTGAGCACCCTCACCATGGAGCTGGGCCGCCGCCACATCTTTCGCGAATTTGACGTCCTCGAGGAATGGCTCGGCCTCGGCCGGCCAGCCCTGCGCCGCACCCTTCCCTGGATCGGCGCCACACTCGCGCTGGGACTCATGTTCCTTGGCGGCCAGGTCATCGCATGGCGCCAGCTCACCGCCCAGGGATTCGCCTTCAATCGCTGGGCCACTCCCGCAAGCTATTTCTTCTATGTCATCACCGGCCTGCACGCCTTCCACCTTCTTCTCGGCGTGTTCGCGCTTGTCTTCTGCCTCGTCGCCCTCGCCCATCTCAAGCGCGTTGAATCCCGCCAGATCGCCGTCGACGCAACCGCATGGTTCTGGCACGCCATGACCCTTGCGTGGCTCATCCTCTTTGCTGTTCTTCTCTTCGGGCAATAGAAAAGCAGCGCTCAGCCTTACCTGCCAACATGAGGTTGCCCCATCCTTTTCGCGGCTCCATCGCGCGAAGGGTGGGATTTCGCGCCGACGCCAACTGAATTCTTGCCTGGAACTGGTTGCATAAATCCAGTCTTGAAAGGGCCCGGCTTTAGAGCCTGTTATTAACTTTATTCCTTTGAAATCATCGGTCTATCGGAGCGCTTTGGGATCGCAGACGATGGAAGGATGGGAAACAAAGGGCAAATCG
>Ga0208357_1002177_pt1 | contig 13280 bp, 9 predicted proteins | sample NGESurdeep092012_6_FD_184487 | JGI IMG/M metagenome (GOLD analysis project Ga0208357, IMG submission 184487) | Arctic peat soil microbial communities from Barrow, Alaska - NGEE Surface sample F52-2 deep-092012 (SPAdes) | ecosystem: Environmental > Terrestrial > Soil > Wetlands > Peat ... | reverse complement strand
ACTGTTCAAGGTGAAGGTACCCGTGCTGGCCCACGAACTGGCCGACCCCGAGAAGGGCTCAGGGGTGGCCATGATCTGCACCTTCGGCGACATCACCGACGTCACCTGGTGGCGCGACCTTTCTCTTCCGACCCGGACCATCGTGGGTCGCAACGGTCGGCTTCAACCGGTGACCTTCGGTGAGGAGGGTTGGGAGAGCCAGGATTTGGCCGGGGCCAACGACGCCTACGGGGAGATCGCCGGGAAGAACGTCAAGCAGGCCCAAACCCGGATCGTCGAACTGCTGGCCGAGTCCGGTGATCTGGTGGGTGAGCCGCGGCCGATCGTCCACCCGGTCAAGTTCTACGAGAAAGGCAGCCGTCCACTGGAGATCGTCTCCAGTCGCCAGTGGTACGTCCGGACGCTGCCGCTCCGGGAACGACTGCTTGAACGGGGCCGCCAGCTGCGGTGGCACCCGCCCTTCATGATCCACCGCTACGAGTCGTGGGTGGAGGGGCTCAACAGCGACTGGAACATCAGCCGGCAGCGTTTCTTCGGGGTGCCCTTCCCGGTCTGGTATCCGGTGGACAACGACGGGGAGATCGATCACGAGCGGCCCCTCCTGGCCGATGAGAGCCGACTCCCGGTGGACCCGTCGAACGACGTCCCCGACGGGTACGGCGAAGAGCAGCGGGGGCTCCCCGGAGGTTTCGTGGGCGACCCCGACGTGATGGACACCTGGGCCACGTCGTCGCTCACTCCCCAGATCGCTGGCCGGTGGGCCGACGACCCCGACCTGTTCGGCCGGGTCTTCCCCATGGATATGCGCCCGCAGGCCCACGAGATCATCCGGACGTGGCTGTTCTCCACCGTGGTGCGGTCCGAGCTCGAGCACGGGAGCCTGCCGTGGACCGACGTGGCGATCTCGGGGTGGGTGCTCGACCCCGACCGCAAGAAGCAGTCCAAGTCCAAGGGGAACGTCGTCACCCCGCTCCCGCTGCTCGAGACCCACGGATCCGACGGGGTGCGCTACTGGGCGGCCAGCGGGCGACCGGGGACCGACACGGCGGTGGACGAAGGGCAGATGAAGGTGGGCCGGCGGCTGGCCATGAAGATCCTGAACGCCTCGCGCTTCGCGTTGTCGCGGATCGCCGGCGGGGAGCTGCCCGGCCCAGATGCGGTGACCGCTCCCATCGACCTGGCCATGCTCGGCGATCTGGCCCGGGTGGTGGACGAGGCCACCGCCGCCTTCGAGGGTTACGACTATGCCCGGGCCCTGGAGCGGACCGAAGCTTTCTTCTGGTCCTTCTGTGACGACTATCTGGAACTGGTGAAGACGCGGGCCTACGAGGACGCTTCGGAAGAGGGTCCGGCCTCGGCCCGGGCCTCTCTCGGTCTGGCTCTGTCGGTTCTCCTGCGGTTGCTCGCCCCCTTCGTCCCCTTCGTCAGTGAAGAGGTGTGGTCGTGGTGGCACGAAGGATCGGTGCACCGCTCGCCCTGGCCCACGGTCGACGAGTTCCCTCCCGCCGCCCGGCTCTCGGCGGCCGAGACCGGGGGCGACGAAACGTCGCGGGGCGACACCGTCCTGTCGGTCGTCTCCGAGGTCCTCGGTGTGGTCCGCCGGGCCAAGACGACGGCCAAGCGTTCGATGCGGGCGCCGGTGGCCCGGCTGACGGTGGTCGACCAGCCGGAACGGCTGGCCCTGCTGGCCCAGGCCGAGAGCGACCTGCGCGACGCCGGCGGGATCGTCGAACTGGAGACGCGGACGGGCGGGGCCGATGTGACGGTCGAACTGGGCCAGGACGACCCGGAGCGGGCCAACCGTTAACGCCCGTCGTCAGAGCTTCAGGACCTTCACCGCGTTGTGGCGGAGGAACTTGGGCCAGACGTGGTCGCGGAAAGGAACGTCGGCCAGTTCGGAGAAGATGCGCTCCAGGGTGAGGGCCATGGGGAAGTAACCGGCGTACATGATCTTGTCGGCGCCCCGGGTGTTGGCGTAGTCGATGACCGCCTTCGGGTAGTACTTGGGGGCGAAGGCACTGGTCATGTAATAGAGGCCCGGCCACTTGAGCATGAGCTTGACGGCCAGGTCCTCCCAGGGTTCGGCCCCGTGGCGCATGACGATGCGGAGATCGGGGAAGTCGTAGCAGACCTGGTCGAAATGCATCACGTCCTGACAGGCCGACGGGACGCGGGGCCCGGCGATCCCGGCGTTCACCAGGATGGGGAGATCGAGGTCGATGCAGGTCTGGTAGATCGGGTAGTAGCGACGGTCGCTCACCGGGACCTGGGGGTTGCATCCGGCCGGAAAGGTGGTGACCGCCTTGATGTCGTAGTCGGCGTGGGCCCGGCGAATGCGGCGGACCGCGCTCGAGATCTTGTTGGGGTCGATCTCGAGACTGGCCTTGAAGCGGTCGGGGTGCTCGGCCAGGGCCCGGTCGGTGATATCACCGGCCAGTCCGACCAGACCGACGGCCACCCCGTGACGGTCCATTTCGCCCAGGGTGATGGCCACCGGGTCGAGATCCGAGTCGATCTGACCGGGGTTGTCCTTGAACATGTAGGCGATGGGTGTGGCCATGGTGGCGCTCTCGTCGTCGCGCAACTGGGGCGTGAGGAAATCAAAACGCTGCTTGGCCGTGGCACTCGGGAATCCGATCATCAGATCAACGGCTCCCACATCGGTTGGCATCGCCACGGCATGATCCCCCTCTTCGAGCTCCCTCTCCGGCCGGTGTCACGGTACAGGGGGAGGCGGGGCGGGGGCAGATCCCTGCCTTAGGCTCACCGGCAGCCGGCGCGCCTGGCGGAGGGAGAACCAGACATGGATGTGGCCGACATGACGGGCCGGACAGTGATCGTCACCGGCGGGAACTCCGGTATCGGGACGGAGACGGCGCTGTCCCTGGTCCGGGCCGGCGCCCGGACGGTGATCACGGCGCGGGACGGAGGCCGGGGTGAGGCGGCGGTGGCCGACATCAAGAGCCGCAGCGGTAGCGACCAGTTGGAGATGGCCATCTTCGATCTGGGCGACCTGGCCTCGGTCCGGAAGGGAGCGGCCGAACTCCTCGACCGGTTCGACCGGATCGACGTTCTCGTCAACAACGCCGGGATCATCCTGTCCAAGCGGCGGGTGACGGTCGACGGTCTGGAAGCCACCTTGGCCGTCAACCATCTCGGGCCGTTCCTCCTCACCGAACTCCTGCTCGAACGGATCACCCAGAGCCCCGGAGGCCGGATCGTGAACGTGGCCTCCACCGCCCACAGCGCCGCCCACGGGGGAATCACCTTCGACGACCTCCAGTCCGAAAGCGACTACCGGGCCATGCGCGTCTACGGGATGACCAAGTTGGCCAACATCTACTTCACCACCGAGTTGGCCCGACGGACGGCGGGGACGGGAGTGACGGCCAACTGTCTGCACCCGGGAACGGTGGGCACCGGCTACGGACGCGACGGCGACACCAGCGGGATCCTGGCTCTCGGACTCAAGCTGGCCAAGCCCTTCATGCTGTCGCCCGAGAAAGGGGCGAGGACGTCGGTGTACCTGGCCTCGTCACCCGAGGTGGCGGCGGTGTCGGGGAAGTACTTCATCAAAAGCAAGCCGAGACTGCCTTCGAAAGCGGCCCAGGACGAGGATGCCGCCCGCCGACTGTGGGACGTGAGCGAGAGGCTCGTTTCCTAAGCCTCGGTGCTGCCCATGTAGGCGCTCATCAAGTTGTCGCCCACCTCGGCCGGGGTGCCGGAGCGGACGATGCTCCCGTTGACCATGACGGCCACGTGGTCGGCCACCGTCAAAGCGGTCTGGGCGAACTGCTCGACCAGGACGACGGTGATGTCCTCCGAGGCCACCAGCTGACCGACGAGCTCATAGAGCTCGGCCACCACCAGCGGGGCCAGGCCCATGGAGATCTCGTCGAGGAGAAGAAGCCGGGGGTCGGTGTAGAGAGCCCGGGCGATGGCCAGCATCTGCTGCTCACCACCGGACAGCCGGCCGGCCAGTTGGCGACGACGTTGGCCGAGGACGGGAAAGCGGGCGTAGCTCTTCTCCTCCAGGTCGGCCAACTTCACGTCCCGACCCCGGAACGTGTACATCATGAGGTTCTCGGCCACCGTCAGGTTGGGAAAAACGGCTCGCCCTTCGGGGATGGAGCAGATGCCGCGGCGGGCCAGTTGCTCCGACGACGACTTCCCGATCTCCTCACCGTTCAACCGCACACTCCCCCCCGACGGGGGCAACTGGCCACTCATGACCTTCAAGAGCGTCGACTTTCCGGCCCCGTTCGGACCGAGGAGAGCCAGGCAGGAGCCGGCGGCCAGATGGAGAGAGACGCCGTGGACCACTTCGATACGCCCGTAGGAGGCCCGGATATCGACCATCTCCAACATGGGTGAGGCGGTCGGCGGGGCCGTGGTCGTCTCGGTGGTGGTCGAGCTCACCGCCGCCGCGGCCGCGGCGGGGGCGGCGGGCCGAGCCGGGGGGGCCTGGGGCGGGATGTCCTCGGTGCCCAGATAGGCGGCCTGGACGGCCGGATCGGCCTGGACGGCGGCCGGATCGCCGGAGGTGATGATCTCGCCGTAGTGGAGAACGGTCACCTCGTCGCAGATGCTCATGACCAGGCTCATGTCGTGTTCCACCAGGAGAACGGCCATGCCCTCCGAGGCCAGACTGACCAGGATCTTCCCGAGGGCGGTGGTCTCCTCCTGGTTGAGTCCGGCACTGGGTTCGTCGAGGAGCAGGACCGACGGGGTGGTGGCCATGGCCCGGGCCAGCTCCACCAGCCGGGCCAGACCGGTGGGGAGGGAGTCGGTGGGCTCGTCGGCGATGTCCAGCAGACCCACCTGGGCCAGGAGGCGCTCGGTAATGGCGGCCGGCGAGGTCCCCGAGGGCAGACGGCGGCGCTGGGTCTCGGCCGCCATCTGGACGTTCTCCCGGGCCGTCAGGGTGTCGAACAGCTCCAGCCGCTGGAAGGTGCGGGCCATGCCCCGGCGGGCCCGGACATGGGGTGAGGAGCGGGTGATGTCGGTCCCGTCGAAGCGGACACGACCGCGGGTGGGCGGCTGGAGACCGGTGATCACGTTGAAGAGGGTGGTCTTCCCGGCGCCGTTCGGACCGATGAGGCCGTGGACGGTGCCGGCCCGGACAGACACATCGACCTCGTTCAGGGCCTGGATGCCACCGAAGCGGACGGTGATCTGTTCGGCCAACAGTTCAGCCAACGGAGCTCACCTCGGGCTCGATGGCGCCGGCCGGCGCTGACGGTGGATCACTCCCCAGTGGAGACCGGGCCCGGGCGGTGCGTTGCTCCCAGAAGTCCGACGCCATGACGTAGACGGTTCCGATCCCATTGGGGTTCCGACCGGCGGCCACGATCCCGATGCCGATCAGGAGCTGGGGGAAGTTGAGGATACCGATGCGGGCGGCGATGACGGGGAGGACGGCGATGAAGATTCCGGTGGAGACGGCCCCGGTCAGGACACTCATGCCCGCCAGGGTCACGCCGGCGAAGATGAGGATGCTGTCGAGGAACTGGAACTGCGACGCCCCCACCGAGGTCTGGAGCCCTCCGTACAGAGCCCCGGCCAGTCCGGCCAGGGCGGCCGACAGGGCGAAGACAGCCAGTTTGGTGACGGTCAGGCTGAGGCCGACGGTGGAGCAGGCGGCCGGCGAGTCGCTCATGGCCACCAGGCGGCGGCCGAAGGGCCCGCGCCGCAGCGCCCCGACCCCGATCAGGCAGAGGGCCAGGACGACGGCGATGAGGACGTCGAAGGAACGGTTGGTGGCGAAGCGGAGGCCGAAGATGTCGGGCCGCCCGACCTGGACGGCACCCGAACTGCCGAAGACCGAGTTCGAGGTGAAGAAGATGTCGTCCATGACCACGGCGAAAGCCAGCGTGGCCAGGGCCAGATAGATGCCGCGCAAACGGAGAACGGGAAGAGCCAGGACGGCACCCACGGCGGCGCAGAGGCCGACGGCAAAGAGCACGCCGAGGACCGAGGTGCCGCCGCCCACCCAGTGCATGGACAGGGCCCCGAGTCCGAGGAAGGTGTACTGACACAGCGAGATCTGACCGGCGTAACCCGAGAGAAGAGTGAGCGAGAGAGCCAGCAAGGCCAGGGTCAGCGCCGTCCCCATGGTGAGGAGATCGCTCCCGCTCAGGACGGCCGAGAGGATGAGGACGACGACGACGACGGCCCCACCACCGATCACGGAGGTGCGGGGGCTCACCACCCGGGGGGAGCGGATCCGGACGACACGGCCGATGGTGAGCCTGACCTCGGGGATGAGAAGGAGGACGACGAAGAGCAGGACCATGGGCAGCGCGGCCTGGATGTCGGAGACGTCACTGGCCGGTCCGTAGCCGACGACCAGTGAGTTGCCGATGCCGAGGATCATGGCCCCGAGGAACGTCAAAGGAATGCTGTGCAGCCGACCGACGACGGCGGCGGCGTAGCCGAAGATGACCAGCTCGATGAGGGGGAGGATCGACATGTTGGACGACGAGGCGATGAGGATCCCGGCCACCCCGGCGAACATGACGCCGATCATCCAGGCGTAGGAGGCGATGCGACCCGAGGGGGCTCCGGAAAGCGAGGCCAGCGTGGGGTCGTCGACCACGGCCCGCATGGCCACCCCGGTGCGGGTGCGCTTGAAGAACAGACGCAGGAACAGAGCGGCGGCCACGGCTACACCGATGGTGATGAGCTGCTCGTAGGAGAGGTTGACGCCGCCCAGCGCCACCTGATCACCGGTGAAGAACTCGGGCATGATGTAGACGTTCGACTGGCTCCAGATGCTGGCCGCCCCCCCCTCCAGGAGAAGGAGGAGGCCGAGGGTCACGGCCAGCCTGATGTTGGTCGAGACCCCATACAGGGGGCGCATGACGACTCTCTCGATGATGGCTCCGAGAACAGGCGCGGCCACCAGCAGAGTCAGGGCCAGGGCCAGCAGGACGTTCCAGTGCCAGCCCTGCCAGAGCTGCCAGAACAGGTAGGCCAGGACCATCCCGACGGCCCCGTGGGCGAAGTTGAAGATGCCGGTGGTGTTGTAGGTGACCACCAGACCACTGGCACTGACGGCGTAGATCGACCCGGTGACGACCCCGGCGATCATCAAATTGATGAAGAGACTCACGGCGTGGCTCCCCCTCGGTCACCGACCACCGGCGGGGCGGCCCGACCCGCCCTCATACCGGCACCCTACGACGACGGGGTCGGCCGGACCTCCGGCTTGAACCCGGGCGCCGGTAGGTTGCCGCCGGTGCAGACGAAACTGTTGCTCGGCGTAGGCGCCACCCGGACGATCTGAGTGCCCTGGACCTGGGCCAGGAGAACACAGTCGCCGGGGACGTTGCCCGCCGGGTTCCCGTTGGTGAGGATCCCGCTGGCGCTGAAGCTGGTGATCTTGTCCAGGGCCGCTTCGAGCCCGGCCCGGGTGGGCGTACTCCCGGCGTCCTTCAAGGCCTGGACGAAGAGTTGGGCCGAGGCCCAGCCGTAGAGGGACTGGAGCTCGAAGTTGGCGTTGGGGTCGGCCTCCTTCATCCACTTGGTGAACAACTTCACCGCCGGCTGGTTCCCGTCGGCTCCCAGATAGAGGACGTAGCCCAGTTCCAGGTACATCTTGTTGACGGCCGAGCCGCCGTTCTTGATGAGGTTGGCCGAGTAGGCGTCGCCCTGGACGACGACGGGAGCGAAATTCTGCTGCTGCATCTCTTCGGCCAGGGTGTCCGAGTAGGAGTCGGGCATCTGGGTGGTGAAGAAGAGCTGGACGCCCTTGGATTTCATGGCCAGGACGTTCGGGAGGAAGGTCGTCTGGGAGGGCGTGAAGCCGGCGTCGTAGACGATCTTGAAACCCTCGTGGGTGGCGGCCCGTTCGAAGGCCTTCTCCGACGAGGCGGTGGAGGCGGTGGCGTTGGCCCAGAGGATGCCCATGTGCTTGATCTGGGCCGGGAACTTCTCCTTCAGGATATTGAAGATGGCCAGCGGATAGTCGTTGGCCGTGTTGGGAGCCGGGCTGTAGGCGGTGGGGAGGTTGGACAGGTTCGGGTCCAGGGGATAGGCGATGTCAGGCATGCCGGCCGCCTTGACCAGCGGAGTTTCAGCGGCGTCGTCGAGGGAGAAACCACCGACCAGGGCGAAGTCGCTTTTGATCTGGGCCGCGGTGGCGTTGGCCACCGTCCCGTCGCTGTAGGCGCTGTCCTGGGCGTCGAGATGGATCATGCGCCCGTTCACCCCGCCGGTGCTGTTGATGTAGTCGAAGTAGGCCTGGGTGCCGTCCTCGGCCCCTTTGAAGAGGCCGGGGAGGGGAGCCGTGAGGTCATCGACCTGGCCGACGGTGACCGAGGTGGAGGTGACGCCGGGGGAAGGGGCGCCGCCGCCCACGGTGGTGCTCGATCCCGAATTCCCGTTGGCGGCCGTGGTGGTCGTGGTCGGGGAGCCGGTCTTCGTGTTCGAGGAGCAGGCGCTGGCCACCAGGGCCAGGACGGCGGCGATGATCAGGAGGGATGAAGCTCGGGCCCTCGGCCGGCCCCTTCCTGCGGTCCGGGTGGCGGTCGATCGGGTGCGTCTCAAGGAATTCACAATTCCCCCTCTGGTCTCACCTGTCACAGGTCCCTCCCCGCAGTCCGTCAGCTTGGCACACCGGCTCCGTCCCCCCGCAGGCGGGCGGACGGGCTCAGGCCAGAACAGGTTCTAGCCCGAGCTGATGCTACGTCAGGAAACCGGAGGTCGCCTGGTCCGGTTGGGCCGGAGGTTCCCCGGCCGACCCGACCCGGGCCCGGTGACGGACCCCTTCGAGGAAACGAACCACGGCGGCGGCGGCATGGGCGCTGCGGACCGAGGGCAGAACGTCAAAAGCGTGCTGGGTATAGGGGAGCTCGGCGTAGAGGACCGGGGCATGCGAGACCGCCCGGAGCGCCTCGACGAAATGCCGGGCCTCGGCCACCGGGACCAGGGTGTCGTGGGTGCCGTGGACGACGAAGAAGGGAGGGGCGTCGCTGTTCACCCGGCGCAGCGGGGACGCCTCTTCGAAGATCTCGGGCTCGTCTTCATACCGGCGCTTGAAGACCCGACGCTCCAGAAGGGTCATCAGCCCCTTGTCGTAGTGGCTCGTGCCCCGGCCGGCGGTCATGTCATAGACGCCGTAGAAGGGGACGCAGGCGTCAACGGCGGTGGGGGCGTCCTCGAAACCGGGTTGGAAGGCCGGATCACCCGGAGTGAGGGCCACCATGGAACTGAGATGTCCACCGGCGGAGCCACCGCTGACGGCGATGAAGCCGGGATCGCCGCCATATTCGGCGATGTGTTCCCGCACCCAGGCCAGGGCCCGCTTGCAGTCGACCAGATGATCGGGCCAGGTGGCCCGGGGACTGAGTCGGTAGTTGATGGTCACTGTCACCCAGCCTCGACGGGCCAACTCGTGCAGGAGAGGGAGCCCCTGCTCCCGCTTGTCACCGATGACCCAGGCCCCACCGTGGATGTAGACGAGAACCGGTCCGGCGGTGGGGGGATCGACCCGCCGGCGGATGATGTCGAGCCGGTGCCGGTGGAGCCCGTCGCCGGCGTAGTCGATGTTGTGAACAGCCGTCACCGAACGCGCCGGCCGGGGCAGTGGGTAGATGAGGCGGGGGAAACGCCACATGGTCTCGGCCCCGGTCCGCGGGAGCATGAGATCCTCAGGTCCGAGAAGCGAGGCCTCTTGGTCCACGCGGTCGAAGACCTGGCCGGCGCGGTGACTAATGGCGGCCAGGACGCCGAGCCCGATCCACGAGGCCACGGCCACGACCAGCCCCAGCCAGCCCGGCCACGAACCGAAGGCCCCGGCCAGCGCGAACAGAACGGTGGCCGCCAGCTGCCAGACGATGTGCCAGATCGGCATCTCCCCTGTGTACCAACCGGCGAAGAAGCTGGGGACGAGCAGATAGGCCCGGCGGGCGGGCCGGAAGGCGTTCAGGACGAAAACACCACCGAGCAGGCTGGCGGCCAGATAGATCCACGCCCACGTCATGGCTCTATCTTACGAAGCGATCTAGGAAGCGCGTCGGCGGGTAGAGGAAGCGGTCGACGCCGAGCGTTCATGGTCGAGGAGGCGTTGCTTGAGTTCAAGGCCGCCGCCGTAGCCGGTGAGACTCCCGTTGGCGCCGATGACCCGGTGACAGGGAAGGACGAGAGGGATCGGATTGCGGCCGTTGGCCAGTCCCACCGCCCGACAGGCTTTCGGGTTCCCCACCCGGGAGGCCAGCTCCCCGTAACTCTCGGTCTCCCCGTAGCCAATGTCGGCCAGGGCCAACCAGACCTGACGCTGGAAAACCGTACCGGCCGGGTCGAGCGGGAGCGAGAATTCCTTCAGGGCACCGGTGAAATAGGCGTTGATCTGCTCGACGGCGCCGGCTACGGCGGTGGGCAGGCCGATGCGCTCGGGATCGAACGCGGAGCGGACGAACGAGTCTGGGAGGTGGACGAAATGGACGGCATCGTCGTCACCGATCACCATCATCTCGCCCACCGGTGTGGCGATCACCGTCCACTGGTCGGTGGCTCCCAACTTCGGGGTCACTGTCACCGTCATGTTCTCTCCTTCGGTTGAACCGGAACTTTCTTCTGACCTTGCCGCTCCGGACGGGGGGGCCGTCCCGGCTTCGGGGGCAGTCCCGACCAGAGGTACTGGAGGGCGTAAGCGCGGTACGGGCGCCAGCGTTCGGCCAGGGCCGAGGCCGCCTTCTCCCCGCCGGGGAGCCCGGCGTTCTCCAGGGCGCGGCGTACCCCGAGGTCGCCGGCCAGAAAGGCGTCGGGATCGCCGAGAGCGCGCATCCTCACGTAGGCCACCGTCCAGGGCCCGATGCCGGGAACGTCGAGCAACATGGCGCTGACCTCGTCGCGGTCGGCACCCGGATCGAGGACGATGTCGCCGACGGCCAAGAGTTCGGTGATGCGGAGAAGCGCTCGTCCCCGGCTTTCCGGCATGGGGAGATCGCCGGGCGACAGCTTGGCGATGGTGGCCGCCGTCGGGAACGTCCGGGCAACGGACCCGACCGGAGACGGAAGAGGGCAGCCATGGGCGGCCACCAACCGGCCGGCGATCGTCCTGGCTCCCTGCACGCTCACCTGCTGACCGAGAACGGCGCGGACGAGAAGCTCGTCGCCGTCGACATGGCCGGGGATGCGGATACCCGGAACGGCCGACACGGCCGGGCCGAGGAGGGGATCGGCGCCGAGGACCTCGGCCACGGCGGCAGGATCGGCGTCAAGGTCAAAGAGATACCGGAGACGCTTGGCCGCCATGGTGAGGTCGCGGAGATCTTCCAGTTGGAGGACGCATCGCAGCGAGCCGTCACCCCCGTCGGAGAGCGTGGCCACGGCCGAACCGTGGGGAAGGGTGAGAGACCGGCGGTAGTAGTCGTTGTCGCCCTCCTCCACCCCGGGAACAGCGCGGGTGGCCAGGAAGGCGAAGAGCAGCGACGACGGGAAGGGTCGGCGATAAGCCAATCGGAGGATGATCGATGCCGATGACGTGCCTTCATCGGTCGTCGGGTGAGCAGCCGGTCCATGGACCGTTCGGCGGATGCGCCGCGCTCGTTCCCTCATGGCCAGGGGGGACTCACCGAAGACGGCCCGGACGGTGTCATTGAACTGACGGACGCTTCCGAAGCCGGCGGCAAAGGCCACGTCGGCCGCCTTCAGATCCGTGGTCTCTATCAGGACGCGGGCCGTCTCCGCTCTCTGGGCCCGGGCCAGTTCCAACGGCCCGGCGCCCACCTCGGTCACCAGAAGACGGTGCAACTGGCGTGGGCTGTAGCCGAGTCGGTGGGCCAGACCGGAAACACCTTCACGGTCGACGACACCGTCGGTGATCGATCGCATGGCCCGGCCGACGACATCACCGCGACGGTTCCACTCCGGCGAACCCGGTGCCGTGTCGGGACGACAACGTTTGCAGGCCCGGAAACCTCCGCGTTGGGCCGCGGCTGAGGTCGGGAAGAAGCGGACATTCTGGCGACGCGGGAGGACCGACGGACAACTGGGCCGGCAGTAGATCCCTGTCGAGGTCACGGCCACAAAGAACCACCCGTCGAAACGGACATCGCGGGCCTGGATGGCCCGATACCGGGGGTCGTCGGGGCCGGACACCTCTTCGCCGGCGGACCTGAGGGAGGACTTCGGAACCACGAGAGCAGTATTCCAGCGCTGGGCCCACCATTCTGGCGGGTTTCGGACATGCGGATCCGGCTGATTCTGAGCCCTACGCCACCCCACAGAGGCGGGCGGCGTCGGAATACATCAGGCGCTTGTGCTCGGCCAGGACCGATCGGTTCTTGCCGGCCGCCTCGGTGGCCAATTCGACGGCGCGACGGAGAACGTCGTCCTCCGGGGCCACGTGATGGACGATGCCGGCGGTGAGCGCCGCCGCCGCGTCGTAGCGGCGACCGGTGAGGATGGCGTCGTGCAAAGCGGCTTGGGGAAGCTTGGCGGCCAGGACGGCGAACATGGCTTCTGTCAAGGGAAGGCCGAGGTCAACCTCGGGGAGACACCAGTAGCCGCGATCCTCCCGCATGACGACGTAATCGTGGGCTGACGCCAGCATGGCCCCCGCCGCGAACGCGTGGCCGTTGACGGCGGCCACGGTCACGGCCGGGAGGCGGAGCAGCCGACCGAGGATTCGCTGGACGTCGACGACCATAGCCCCGGCGTCATCGCCGGCCTGGCCCATCCAGTCGAGATCGAGGCCATTGGAGAAGAACTTTCCCTGGCCGGTGGTGACGACAGCCAGGGGTTCGGGCTGTCGTTCTATTTCGTCCAGGTGTCCATGGAGAGCGTCGACCGAATCCCGGTTGAACCGGTTCTCACCGTTTCCCATCCGGACAATCCATACGACTCCTGCCTTTTCGATCTCGATCATGTCTCTCCTTCATTTCCGGCGGTGCGACGGAATGGAGATTCCTATAGGTTCGCCCGATGGCACCTCGGACCGAGGACCGGGATCCGGCCCAGCATGACCACCGGCTGGCCACCCAGCGTTGGATGGTGGGCACCGCCGTCCTGACCAGTGTGGTCGAGAGTCAGATCGACCAGATACCACCGGAGTTCTTCTTCGCCGACGCCACCACCGAAATGGTGAGACGTCACGGATGGTTGGTGCCCGAGTACGCCGACCCGGCGGGGACCATCTCTCTGCGGGTCCAGGCCTTCGTGGTCGAAGTGGGCGGGCTCACCGTTCTGGTTGATCCGTGCGTCGGGAACGGAAAGGTACGGGCCCTCCCGTTCTGGCACGACCAGTCATGGCCCTTCCTCGAACGGCTGGCGTC
>Ga0208357_1002176_pt1 | contig 13281 bp, 10 predicted proteins | sample NGESurdeep092012_6_FD_184487 | JGI IMG/M metagenome (GOLD analysis project Ga0208357, IMG submission 184487) | Arctic peat soil microbial communities from Barrow, Alaska - NGEE Surface sample F52-2 deep-092012 (SPAdes) | ecosystem: Environmental > Terrestrial > Soil > Wetlands > Peat ... | reverse complement strand
GGACAGCTCGCTCAAAAGGCAGTCCGGCGCTGGAACAATTATAGGAGGGCTTGTTTTTTGCTCAGTTCAAACTGATTTGCTGTCTTGGACAAGAGTGAAGCCAAATACAACTTCACGCCCGGCAAGGCCTGGCTCGATCATGTGCGCCTTTCGAGCGTCCGTCTGAACGATGGCGGATCGGGCTCATTCGTCAGCCCGCACGGCTTGCTCCTGACCAACCACCACGTCGCGCGCGGCCAGTTGCAGAAGAACTCGACTGCACAGCACAACTACATCGAGAACGGATTCTACGCCGCCACGCCGGACCGGGAAATGAAGTCGCCCGATCTCGAAGTCAACGTGCTGATGTCCATGGAAAACGTCACCGCGCGCGTGCAAACAGCCTTGAAAGGCGCAAGGACTCCCGACCGGGAGTTCGCCGCCCGCCGTGCAGAAATCGCGCGCATCGAACGCGAGAGCCTGGAAAAAACCGGACTTCGCTCCGATGTCGTTTCGCTCTACCAGGGTGGCGAATATTGGCTTTACCGCTACAAAAAATATACCGACGTGCGCCTCGTGTTCGCGCCCGAGCAGCAGATCGCCTTCTTCGGCGGCGATCCGGATAACTTCACCTATCCGCGTTACGACCTCGACATGGCCCTCTTCCGCGTCTATGAGAACGGACGCCCGATCGACAGCAAAGACTACCTGAAGTGGAACCCGAAAGGCGCCGCTGACGGAGATCTGGTATTCGTCTCCGGCAATCCCGGTTCCACCCAGCGCCTCGATACCGTGGCACAACTCGAGTACCAGCGGGATGTCGAATTGCCCACTATCCTCAACCTCTATCGCCACCGGATCGCCACAATGCAGAACTATTCCGCGCGCGGAGCCGAACAGGCGCGCGAGGCCGCTTCCCGCATCTTCGGTTTCGAGAATTCCGTAAAGGTGACGCAGGGAGAATATGACGGGCTGAAGAACCCTGCCCTGCTGAATCACAAGCGGAAAGAGGAAGCTGCGTTCCAGGCGAGGATCCTGGCGGATCCGCAATGGAAAGCCGCCTGGGGCGGGGCCTGGAGCCAGATAGCCGCGGCCGAAAAGAAATCGGCATCGCGCATGAAGGAAGAGTACTTCCACGGCCTCGATTCGCAACTGGCCAGCTTCGCATCCACGCTCGCCGACTACGTCGCCGAAGTGAAGAAACCGGATGGCGTCCGCCTGCCCGGCTACCACGACGCGCAACTCGAATCTCTGCGGTTCCAGCTGCTTTCGCCCGCCCCGGTCTATCCGGCTATGGAAATAGCACGGATCGCCGGCGCGCTCCAATTCGATATCGAAGGGGCCGGCCGCAACGATCCGTTCGTCACCGCGGTCCTGAACGGCAAGTCGCCGGCCGAAGCCGCGGCCGCGCTGGTGAATGGCACCGGCCTCGCGGACCCCGCGCTCCGCAAGCGATTGCTGGAAGGCGGCCAGCGAGCGGTGGACGCCTCAACCGACCCCATGATCGTGCTCGCGCGCAAGCTGGACCCCATGCGCCGGGAACTCATCGAGTGGGAGCAGGACAACGTGGAAAGCGTGCTCGACCAGGCGGGCGAGCAATTGGGAAAAGCCCGCTTTGCCGCCTACGGAAAGACCACTTACCCCGACGCCACCTTCACCCTGAGGCTGTCCTACGGGCAGGTAAAAGGCTATCCCATGAACGGGACGAAAGCACCGTCCAAAACCACGCTCTATGGCCTCTACAATCGGGCTTACGGCTTCGATCTGAAGCCTCCGTTCAATCTGCCGGCCCGGTATACTTCCGGCGTCGCGAAGCTCGACCTGTCAACACCGCTCGATTTCGTGACGACGAACGATATCGTGGGCGGAAACTCAGGCTCGCCGGTGATCGATCGCCAGGCGGAAATCGTCGGTCTGATCTTCGATGGCGATATCGAGTCGCTGGTGGGCGATTACATTTACAACGGCGAAGCCAACCGGTCCGTCGCGGTGCATACCGCCGCCATGACCGAAGCCCTGCGCAAGCTCTACGGCGCCGATGCGCTGCTCAATGAATTGCTGACCGGTCAGTTGAGGAAATAGGTCCGGTAAAGCGTATCGCGCTGCTTCGGCACAAAGCCCGCATCGCGGATCATGCGCCTCAGCTCCTCCTCGGTCGCCTGGTGATGCGTGCCCGCCGCCGAAACCACGTTCTCTTCGATCATGACGCTGCCCACGTCATTGCCGCCAAAGCGCAGCCCAAGCTGGCAGATCTTCAGGCCCGGCGTCACCCACGAACTCTGAATGTTCTCGATATTATCCAGATAAAGGCGCGAAACCGCGAGGGTCTTGAGATATTCCACCGACGTGGCTTCTTCCTTGATGAACCGCCCGAGCGACGTCAACTCCCGCTGGAATGCCCAGGGGATAAACGCGGTGAATCCGCCGGTGTCCTCCTGAATCTGGCGCACGATATCGAAATGGTTCATGCGCTGTTCGAGCGTTTCGCCGCACCCGAACATCATGGTGGCGGTGGTCCTCATGCCAAGCGAGTGCGCGGTGCGGTGAACGTCGATCCATTCCTGCGTCCCGCACTTCAACCGGCTGATCCGGTGCCGCACGGCTTCGTCGAGAATCTCGGCGCCGCCCCCCGGGATCGAATCGAGACCGGCATCGCGCAGCCGGGCGATTGTATCCCGCAGCGAGAGACCGCTCACCTCCGCGATATTCGTAATCTCGGGCGCCGAGAAACAGTGGCACCAGATATCGAACTTCGCTTTGATCGCGCGCAGCAGGTCTTCGTACCACCCGATCTTCAGATCCGGATGCAGGCCGCCCTGGAACAGGATGCCCGTACCGCCAAGGTCGATGGTCTCCTGAATCTTGTCGAAGATCGCCTCATTCGACAGGATGTAGCCTTCCGCGCTACCCATCGGGCGATAGAACGCGCAGAAACTGCAATACTCCGTGCAGAAGTTCGTATAGTTGATGTTCCGGTCAATGATGTAGGACACCACGCCGTCCGGATGAAACTTGCGGCGCATGGCGTCAGCCTCCATTCCAAGGCCGATCAGGTCGTCGGAGTTGAACATGTCGATGGCTTCGGCGCGTGAGATCATAGTGAACTTTTATTTTACCTGAATCGCTTCACCGGAACCCCGGCCATACCTTTCCACGCGATCGATGGACGCCGCTTTTTCATATCATCTGGCAGATGGCGTGACGCTTCAGCGACGATTTCGAATCGGATCAATTCACCTGGGAGACGCCTTCTCGCTGATACGATAGGTGGATCGAATGCCCTCCAAAAGGATCAATCCAGCCGATGCCGTCGCTCTCGTCAAAGCCGAAGCCAACAACTCCGTTAGCGCACTCAACCTCTTCTCAAAGGAGTCTTTCACGACCCGTGGAGGAAGGCTGGGCAGTGGGATGGGAAGCCTGCTTGAGGCAGTCTGGATTTACTTTACCAACACCGCTCTGCGTAATGTCGGCGGGGAGGCGGCTGACTGTGAGATTGGCTGGCTCGCCGACCATGAACCGAACGACTTTGCATGTGTCTTGAGAGATCGCCCGTGGACGTCGGCGACGCGCGAAGGTGAACTGTTTCGCATTGAGGCCAAATCAATGAATTTGAGCGTCGATGAATCCAAGGCGCACTACACCGAGCTTTACTCGTCCATCGGGAAATACGATCAAATTCTAATCCTCACCTGGAAGTGGATAGAGACGGATGAGTGGCGATTCTGCCCGCAAGTAACTGACCACCTCATCTGTCCAGCCAAACCCGTTGCGGCGCTTAGGGATGCGCTATTTATCGTCAGGGGAGGCTCTTTTATCACCTCAGGCTCCTGTCCCGATAAATGCACCGAAAAGCCTTGCTCACATGTCGGGGAGCCCTTGAACGCCAGTGGCAAGAGGGAGAGAAAAGGAGGTCCAGAATCTACGAGGCCATCTGGGAAGGTGGCATTCGCGAATAATTTTGGCGGCCTTGTCCGAATGCTCCAGACCGACAATGCCGAGGCACGGAAAGTCTTTAGGGGGCAGCGCATGGCCAATGATGTGGCACACGAATATATAAGCTTCATCCATCGCAACTTTCCGGCTGAAGAGGTCAATCAGTACACAGTCGCCGAATGGCGTGAAATAGGCAAACAAACGGGTTTGGCAATCGAGGGAAAGAATGCGAAAAACATCGCTCAGGAACTGCGCACGACGACACCTGAATACCAGGAACTCTTGCGCGACATTGTTATCTGACAGCAGGAATCGTAGACTCTGCGACCTGTAAAAAATCCTGCAATATCGTTCCGGGAAGCCTTTGCACACGGGCTCGAAGTGTGATCAGCTCGTCAAACTGCAGTTTTAGCTTGACTTCAAGCTCAATCTGCACCGTCATCGGTGGAACTGGCACTTCGATATCGAGCAAATCATCCAGACTCATTCGAGGAAGCGCGGTGCCGGTTTGCAGGCGGAGCGCATGCCTTTGGATGTAGTGCGAACTGAGCAAGTAGCGCAGCACCATCGGCAATATCGCTGTTCTATCTGGTATTAGCACCAGAATCTCCGTGGAACATATCCCTTCGCACACCTTGCCACGTGCGACCATCACCTTGTTAAGGTTTGGCCTGAGTCTACCGAAGAGAACATCCTCTTCCTTAAATATCTTCGACCGTGATTTCACTTCCTTTGCACTGCGAGGCTCAAAGTAGTCGACTAGCTCCCCGGTCATCGACTGAATATGTTCCAGCCCAATGTAATTGACTATCGCGCCGCCGAGCATGCCTGGATCGACACTTTCCTTCCTCTCCCGCACAAGCTTCCTGATTGGCACCAGTCCCTCAGCATCGGTTCGGTCATCTGCCGCGTCCGGAGAGCAGAAGAACTCTACTTTCCAGCGTCCGCGTTCCGTAAGCGCATTGAATGTAACTGTCGAAGACCACATATCACCAACCTCGCTCTATAATGAATGTCTCGAAGGCTTGAACAGTTTCCAGCAAATCGCTGCCTTCTTTTGCTTTGCCGGTTGCGTCGTAGCCGACTCCATCAATCCGCCCGAGAAATACCGGATAATCGCCGCGCTTAGTCTCTCCGGCTTCCCATTTGCGAAGAATCAGAATGCAGGTCTTGATACTTGCGCCAAATGGCACAAATGTCTCAATTGGCAAGCTGATGACGGCCCGAACTTTGGCCTTGCTTGCGAGCCAGTCCCTGACGTGTCCCGTATTCCTGTTGGCAACGATTCCGTCAGGAAGCACGATGCCCATGCGTCCACCCGGCCGAAGCAGTTGCAGGCACCGCTCCAGTCCCAGGATTTCCAAAGGAACGCCGTTACGGCCTTCACTGAGATCGAACTGGCCAAGATGCCGGATGGCATCGCCGCTCAGTATTGAGCCAAATGGAGGATTGGTCAGGATTACGTCAAAGCTTCCTGGCTTCATGTCCGGATAATTGCTGAAAGCGAGGAGGGAGTCGGCGCAGCGGATGTTGCTGTGCCCGTCACCATGCAATCGCATGTCCGTCATCGCGACGCGCACCATTCGATCCGACTTTTCAAGTCCATGGAGCTTGCCAAAGGCAAACTCATGGAAGGCTTTGTCTTCAGAGCCGTGATCCCCCCGCACGAGTTCGAGGGAAGCTGTCAAAAAATGCCCTGAGCCACAGAACGGGTCCAGGACCAGCTCTCGTACTGTGGGATGAAGCGCACGGCTCAAGAAACGAATTACCGGGTCCGGGGTGAAGTATTGCCCCATCCCGGAGCGCATTGTGGGACCAATCACCTTTTGAAAGGCGCGGCCTTTTACATCAAATGCTGAATTTCCCAAGTGGTAGGACTGGAGGGCCTCAATCGCTTTTACTAAAGCGGGACTGGACAACTTAATAGGTGAAACAAACACGCCGCGTGAGCGTGCATAGCCGGGAATCTTCATTTCATAAACCCGGCTGTCATAACCGGAGGCCTCAAAGTACAAGGCCCTTGCATCCGCGGCACATTCATCGGGGCTTCCGTAAAGGCGCCTTTGCATCCGGTATGCTTTGCCCTTTGGAGTATGCTCCTCGTCATAGAGCTTTGTGTAAAGCACTTTGCAAAGTTCATCCAGCGCCTCATCGGCGTGCAAACCATCGATATCCCTGAAGTGCGAGTGGATATCGAAAAAGACGCCTTCTACGTTTTCTGAGAGTATGCTGAGAAGTCTTGCGTTATCGAGCCCTCCATTGGAGTAGACCCAGCTTGCATCGCCAACGCCCTTGCCTTCGACGAAGATACTGTATTCCGGCACATACTCGAACTCCGCACGATCGAATTTACGGCGGATGAACCTGCGCTCGAAACTAATAGGATCGGCAAGTATGCCAATGCTGGCCGTCGGACTCTTCTCCAGAGCCTCCTTCAATTTTCCCTCCGCGCCATTGAAGCCGTCCGAGGGCGCAAGCATTGCGAGTGCGAAGCAATTCCCGGCGGAGGATAGTAAGGTGACTCTCGACTCGTCATCAGGATCGATCCGGACTCTGCCCTCCAAAACGTCCCGAGAGGTCCTCAGCACGTGAGCAAGAACATCTCGCGCATCCTCTTCGCTCGTTTGGATCTTCATCCTGTACTGCATTGGATCAACTTGTCTCATTTTGACGGCCGACCGTCACGTCTACTATGACACCCTGTCGGCACCCCGTCAACCACAATCCCGGGATTCGGCCATAGTTTCCTATGGGCGAATCCTTCTAAAACGACTTTTCGGTACGCGCTGACTATGTCCGCGCCTACCGCGTAAGGCGTTCGTGCTCCATATCCCACAGAGCGGCTTCTCCAGCATCAGAAGGCATAGATCGCGTCAGCGGTCGCGGCCGGCTTCACGTATGCCTTTAGCCCGTCGCGGTTCACCACATCGACTCGACCGTCGAAGAGTTCGGCGATGTATCCCTTCAGACCGGCATAGTCAAAAACCGTGACTCGGGCCGAGGGGTCGAATTCGATCAGGATATCCGTGTCGCTTTCAGGGCGCTGATCGCCTCGTGCCCGGGAACCGAACAGAGCGGCGTGCGCGACGCCACGCATTCGAAGCGTGGCTTCGTGTTCTCGTAAACGAGCGATAATCTCTTCGCGGTTCATCGTTTTAGCTTCACACGGCCGATCCCTTACAGCTCCAGCGATTCCACCATCTTCTTCAGATTCCGCACGCAGTCCTGAATCCCCGGCCAATACGTTTCGAGGTGGATGAATCCCTCGTAGTCGTCCCCTGCCAGGGCGTCGATCTGGCCCTGCCAGTCGATATCGCCTTCGCCGAGCGGCTCCCAGACCGGTTTATGTCCTTCGAGCGTGCAGTCCTTCGCGTGAACCAGCGCGATGCGCGTGGCGTCGAGCATCCGGTAGCCCGAAGGGAACGCCTTCTCGCCGGAGATGTAAGCGCTCGCCGGGTCCCACACCACCTGCAGATTGGAATGATCGATCGCCGCGAGAACGCCCGCCATTTCCTGCGCCGTCGAAACATTACACGCGCGATCGTTCTCGATCCCGATCGTCAGTCCGTGCTGACCCGCTTTGTCGGCCAGTTCCTGGAGCGTGTCCACCAGCCGTTCGAAAACGGTTTCGGGCTCGGGCACGCGCAAACTCGAAAAAACGCGCACGATCTTCGCGCCCGCCCGCTTCGCAACTTCAAAAGCGCGTTCCGCGAGAAGGGACTGCGCGGGCCAGTCCGCCAGGCTGCACTTCAGCAGCGGCGAAGCGATCGCAACCACTTCGAGCCTGTTCTCGCGCAGAGCCGCAAGCGCGCGGTCCAGATCCTCGTCTCCGATCTCCAGAATATTCCTGCCGGCGATGGTCCGCAGTTCGGCCCCGCGCATTCCCAGTTCGCGCATGGTGACCGCGGCCTGCGCCACATCCGGCGAGAAAATATCCGTCACCGCGCCAATGCGAAATCGTTGCATTACAGTCTCATCCGTTCCAGTTTTCGGTACAGCGTTTTCCGCTCAATGCCCAGAATCCCGGCAGCGCGGCTCTTATTGCCTCCCGTGGCGGCAAGCACGCGGCGGATCTGGTCCGCTTCCGTCTCGGCCAGGGTTTCACTCGCGGCCCCTCCCGGCTCCATCGCGGCGATTGCATCGTGCACCGCCTCTGCATCCATGCGGTCGTTCGGCGCCAGAATCGTCAGCCGTTCGATCAGATGCTGCAATTGCCGGATGTTGCCTGGCCACGTAAAATCCTTCAGCGCTTTCAATCCCGATTCCGTCAACTTCACGTTGCGGTTATGACGTTCATTGTATTTGTTCAGGAAGTGATGCGTGAGCAGAGGAACGTCGCTCCGGCGCTCGCGTAAAGGCGGCAGCATCAGACGCACCACGTTCAGGCGGAACCAGAGATCTTCGCGGAACTTGCCTTCCTCCACCATTTTCTGCAAGTCGCGATTCGTTGCCACCACCACCCGCACATCCACTTTCCTCTCTCTTGACGAACCCACCGGCCGGATCTCGCGTTCCTGCAGGAAGCGCAGCAGCTTCACCTGGAAGCCCGGTTCGATGTCGCCGATTTCATCCAGAAAGACCGTGCCTTTGTTGGCGGCTTCCAGCACGCCCACGCGGTCGCGGTCCGCCCCGGTAAATGCGCCTTTCACTGCGCCGAATAATTCGCTCTCGATCAGCGCCGCCGGAATCGCCGCGCAATCCACCGGCACGAAAGGCTGCGCGGAGCGGTTGCTGAACCGGTGGATCATGCGCGCGATCAGCTCTTTGCCGGTTCCCGTCTCGCCCTCGACGATCACCGTCGCCCCGGTCGGCGCAACCCGCGAGACGGTCTTGTAGACTTCGACAATGCCGGGCGAACTGCCGATCATCTCCGTCTCCGGCAGGTCTTCCTGTTCTGCTTCCCGGTCGTCCGTTTCGCCGGGGTCGAGCGCCCTCCGCACGGCTTCGAGCAGAGTATCGAGTTCGAAAGGCTTCGCGAGATAATCGAACGCTCCGTTGCGCGTGGCGGCCATCACCGTTTCCATCGACCCCCGTGCCGTCATCAGAATTACGGGGCAATCCGCGTGCTGTTGTTTCGCCGCCATCAGGACGTCGATACCCGTGCGGTCGTCGATGTAGATGTCCGAGATCACCAGCGGATACCGGCGATTCCCCAGCCTCGCCAGCGCATCGTGCGTGCTCGAAACGGCTTCGACCTCAAAGCCTTCCAGTTCAAGAAACGTCACGATTGTAGTCCGTACGCTGGCGTCGTCCTCAACCAGTAAAATCGGTTCGCTCATGACGCGCGCTTCAAAATCAACGTGAATTTCGACCCTTTGCCGGGTTCCGATTCCACGACGATCGTTCCGCCATGCTCGTTGACGATCTGCTTCACGATCGAGAGCCCGATACCCGTGCCCGTTTCGCCCGATTGTTCTGCCTTTTTCGTCCGGTAGAATTTCTCGAAAACCCGTCCGGCTTCGTTCCTGTCCATGCCGATTCCCTCGTCTTCAACCGAAAGCCGCACACGGTCCCCTCTCTCATCTTCTCCATAAATCCTGACACGCGTTTGCGGGGGAGAATATTTGACCGCATTCGTCAACAAATTGTAAACCGCGTACTCCATTAATTCGCGATCGCCGGAAAGCTCGTCCGGTGGCAGGTTCAGAATTTCGATCTCGATATTCTTGTTTTCCGCCAGTGGGCGGGCGCGGGCGACGCAGGCTTCCACCAGCGCATGCAGCGAGAAGCGCTCGCGCTTGAATTCCGTCTCGCCATCCGACAACCTTTCAAGACTAAGGAAAGTCGAGATCATGCGGGCCAGCCGCTTCGATTCGGAATTGATCAGCTCGGCCATCTGCTTGCGCTTCGCTTCCGGCATCGAACCGTAACGGCCGATCAATTCGCTCGAACCCTGAATGGCGGTGAGAGGCGTTCGCATCTCGTGCGTCACGAACTGGATGGTCTGCTGGTAGCGAGCCTTCTCGCTCTCCGCGTGGCTTAGTTCGCGGCGCGCGAGCAGATGCCGCCACGCCGCGGCCGCCGCGGTTGCAATCAGGACCGCGAAAGTTCCAGGCACCCACGGCCAGACAATCGAATGCGCAAACGCCACCGCCGGAACCGCCTGCGAGGCCAGCAGAATCACCAGCGTCAACGCATTCGCCATCCATCCCGAAGCCAGCGCATAGGCCATGCCGGCGCAGATTGCGAAGAGAAACGATACCGCCACCACGATCCGCAGCGGCACATCCACCAGAAACATTTGCCGCGCAATGGTCTCGTAAGCGTTGGCGTGCATCTCGATTCCCGGCATGATAATGCCATTCGAATAGGGCGTCATCCAGCGGTCCCGCACCGCGGTCTGCGCCGTAACGCCCGCGAATACCACTTTGCCCGCGAACCGGGAAACGAGAGCGGGAGTGGCGTCCAGCGCCGCAATCGATATGCGCGGAATTCCGCCCATCGCCAGAGGCGCGTAGCGAATGCGCAGGGTACGGCCATCGCTGTAATCCGAGGGAATCCGTACACCGCCGGCCGTCAGATCCCGGGGCGTTTCGAGCACCCACCCGCCCTTCACCGCGAGAAAAGTCTGGAGCGCCAGCGCCCATCGCCGGTCGTTGCCGGCGTCCGCCATTTCGAGCGGCAGACTGCGGTTGACCGCGTCGTACTTGTCGAGATCGGCATGAACCTCTCCCACGCCCCCGGCATATTTCCGAAACCTCGGAATCGGATCTTCCCAACGGCTTCCATCCGGCTGCAGATCGCTCGACAGGACCAGGTTGGGCGTGCGTGCAAACGCGGCCTCCAGCTTGTCATCCGCCATGCCGGGCTCGGCCAGAATGAGGTCAACCGCCACGGCGGCGGGACGAGCGGGGCGGATGCGGTCCAGCCCGTCCGCCAGCGCCGCGCGCATACCGACGAGGCCGCCGTACTTCGTCAGCGTTCGCTCGTCGATCGCGAGAATAATGGACGACGGCTGCCAGGGCCGCGGTTGCTCCAGACGGAACAGGAAGTCATAGGCGTACTCGTCGATTTGCCGGCCAAACGCGCTCCATCCGATGGCCACGCCCGCGATGGCGGAGGCCACCACGAGCAGCGCCAGGACGATCCAGGAGGCAATTCCCCGGCGCTTCATATCCGCTCCGTTCTCCTATCCAAACCATTCCAGCAGATCGCTGAACCGTTTCACTACTACGAGACGCCCGTCCACGTCGCGAACCTCCTCGCGCTCCAGCGTCCATGTCCTCCGGTGCGGGACGAACACCGCGTGCAGTCCCGCGGCAAGCGCCGGATTGATGTCCGATCTGGGGCTGTTTCCAATCATCCAGGTCCGCTTCGGATCGAATCCCCGCGTATTCGCCAGTTCGGCGTAAGCGTCCCGGTTCTTCTCCTTCACGACCTCGCAGTGCGCAAAAAGAGGCCGCAAGCCGGAGAGATCGATCTTACGATTCTGTTCCGCGGGTTCGCCCTTCGTGAACAGGGTCAGTTCGTGCTTCTCCGCTATAAACGGCAGCGTCGCCGCGACCCCCGGCATCAGTTCCACTTCCTGCAGCAGAATCCGGTGGGCGATGGCGCTGACGCGCTTCAAGTCGCATTCCTCCACGGCCCGTTCCGCCAGGCGAAGGTAACAATGGCTCAGATTACGCCCGAAGTTGACCGCCCCATAACCGTGAATTTTGTTGCTCTCGATCTCGATTTCATCAAGGACCGCACGGATCTCATCCGGCGTCAGCGACGAATGGCCGAGGTAGGCGCAGAACTCCTCAAAGGCCCGGTCGAAGTAGACGTTGTTCTCCCACAGGGTGTCGTCCGCGTCGAAGATGAGATGCTGGCGTTCATCAACTGGCCCCATTAATATCGCACCTCAATATCGCACCGCGGAGCGCGGTGCGAGCCGGAACGGAATCTCGACCACGACATCCACGGCTACAGGCACTCCATGGCGCGTTGCGGGAGTGAACTCCCATTTCGACAGGGCATCCTCGGCACTGCGGTTCAGACGGTCGTCCAGGCCCCGCACCAGTTCGACGGTGGAGACGCGGCCATCGGTTCCAATCACGCAGGCCAGCTGGATCTTGCCCTCGATCCGCTCGGCCGCGGCTGACGCCACATACTTCGGATCGACTTTGCGATGCGCCACGGGAGGTGAAACGGGAGCGATGCCCACCACGCGCGCAGTGCGGTCTGAATACCACAGCAGCCAGCTTCCCGAGTAGCTTGTCAGATTCGGCATCTGAATCGCCATCATGTAAACGTCGCGGCCATCGAATCGCGGATCGGGCGCGTTTGAAACCTTCACCGCGCCGGAGTGCGAAGGTTCCGGCGGATCTTCAACCCGCGGAGCAATACCGCGCCCGGCGGCGCGCAGCGTCAGAGCGGAAGTGGGCGCGGCAAAAGTCTGCGCGAGGAGACCCGGCGCGGCTTCATGCGCGCCACGCACAAACAGATCGGGCACGCTGAGCCCCTTTCCCGCACCAGCCGTGTCCGCGCCCTCGCGACGGATCTTCGGCGCGGCCGAGAAACTGGCCGGGCTTGAGTTCGCGGGCAACGGGATCGGCAGGTCCGACGGATTCAGGCCGACCACCGCGATGTTCAGATCGGCATTCGATGCCAGGACGGGCGGAGCTTCCACCGGCAGCTTCCCGGCGGAAGGCTCTTTATTCGCGGCTGGCGGCGTGAATGGCCGCGCCGGTGTTTTGAACCGGTAATTGAGCGCCGCGGGCACATTCGCGCTGGCCTCCAGTTGCGGGGCGTCGGCGAGCGGCGCCGCCTCCCTGACCCGCCGGGGAACGCGTCTCGGAGGCAGCACGAACCGCTTCACGATCTTCGGCGCGTCCGCGAGCTTGACGGCATCGAGCGGCTGCGCTTTCAGCTCGGGGGCGTCCGGCAATGCGATCTTTGCGATCGCTGTTTTTTGAATATCCGGGGGCGCCACAAATGGCTTCGTTATTTCCGGCATCCGGACAGCCAGGATATTCGGCGACTCCACCGGCTTGCTTTCACGCAACTCGGGCGCGGGCGTCCAGATCATCTGCTTCCGCTTCGGGGCGTTCCGGCGGGAGGCCACAATTTCCTGCTTTGCCCGTGCAGTAGCCCGCAAAGGTTTGCGTTCGGGCTTCGCCCTCGGCGGCGCCACATCCGGCAACTCTTTGAACTTGAACCAGACCAGCTTTTCTTCCTTGCCCGCGATCGCCTGCTTGTATTCCGATTTCGCGGGCTCCGGCAATCGGATGCCGGGAGCGTGGATCAGCAGGAAGAACGCACTCGCGTGCATCGCGACCGAGAGGGCCAGGCCCCCCCTGCGCTTTTGCCCGTTCCCCGCGCCATCGATATACAGGTTGAGCGACATAAGCGACCTACGAGAGACCGGCGGGCTTGTGTCCCGAGCCG
>Ga0208357_1002175_pt1 | contig 13297 bp, 13 predicted proteins | sample NGESurdeep092012_6_FD_184487 | JGI IMG/M metagenome (GOLD analysis project Ga0208357, IMG submission 184487) | Arctic peat soil microbial communities from Barrow, Alaska - NGEE Surface sample F52-2 deep-092012 (SPAdes) | ecosystem: Environmental > Terrestrial > Soil > Wetlands > Peat ... | reverse complement strand
ATACCCGGTTGCCCCGTCGGATCCCGCCGCCACCTATCGCGGCGCTGTTAATCGCGGCGCTGGCGGTGAGGCGCGCGGTCACCACCGTTCCGTCGTCGAGCGTCAGTTCGGCGAGGCTGTCGTGGCCGTAGTAGTCGACGCTGCCGATCGTTGCTGTCACGGCGCCCTGAATCGGCGCCGCAGATATGTGCAGTTGCTCGGGTCGCACCAGAACGGTCGCCGGCCCACTCGACACATCCGCGCCTACCTGCACGACGCCCAGCACGCAGCGAGCGACGCCCGCGTCGACAACCGCCGACAGTAAGTTGGCGTCACCGAGATAGCGAGCAGCGGCAGCACTGATCGGCGTCCGATAGAGGTCTGCAGGGCTGCCATGTGCGAGCGCGTGACCCTCGTCGAGGATCACGACCTGATTGGCGAGCGACAGTGCTTCGTCCTGGTCGTGCGTGACGATGATGGACGGCGTTTGCGTTTCCGCAAGTACGCGGGCAATGTCGCGACGCATGCTGACCCGCAAGCTCGCGTCGAGTGAGGAGAAGGGTTCGTCTAGTAGCACGAGTTTTGGCCGGATGGCGAGTGCGCGTGCGAGAGCAACCCGCTGTTGCTGGCCGCCCGACAGTTCGTGCGGATAGCGGTGGCCCAGGCCCGTGAGTCCGACGAGGTCGAGCAGGTTCCTCGCCCGGCCTCGATCCCCACGATCGAGACCGAACCCGATGTTGCGAATGGCATCGAGATGGGGGAAGAGGGCGCCGTCCTGAGGCACATAGCCGATTCCGCGTCGTTCAGGTCTGACGTGTGTTCGCGCATCGTCGACGACGTGGTCGCCGAGCACGATCGTGCCCGCGTCGGGGCGGTCGAACCCGGCAATGAGCCGCAGCAACGTGGTCTTGCCACTGCCCGACGGGCCGAGGATTGCCGTGATGAACGTGTCGGCGACCGTCAGAGTGAAGTCGCTCAGGACGGCTGTACCGTCGTAGCTCTTCGACACACCGCGGATCTCAACGGCGCTCACGTCGTCGGCCCCTGTGCGGTCGGCCGCGAAGATTGCTCCGTGGCGAGCCGCGAGTAGCGCTCACGGTCGAACCACAGGCCCAGCAGCGCGCCCGGCACTGCGGCAAGCGCGATGATGACCAGCGCATAGGGGGCTGCCGAGCCGTAAGCGGCTTCGCTTTGATACGCCCAGAACTGCGTCGCCAAGGTGTGCACACCGGTCGGCGCGAGGACAAGGGTCGCGGTGAGCTCGGTCGTCGCGGTGAGGAATACCAAGCAGAAGCCTGCGAGCAATCCCGGCGCGATCAACGGCAGGGTTACTCGGGCAAACACCACGGCCGGCCCCCTGCCCAGCGATCGGGCGATATCGCCAAGTCTTGGCGGAGCTTGCACGACCGAGACTTTGACACATACGAGCGCGAGCGGGAAATGCAGGATCGCGTACGCAGCCACCAGCAGCAGGCTCGTCTGGTACAGCGGGTAGGCGTAGCGGATCGAGAAGAAGACAAGACTGAGCGCGATCACGACACCGGGCAGCGACTGGGTCAGGTAGGTGCTCCGCTCGATCAAGCGCCGGGCAATCGATGTACGACGCACCGCCATGATCGCGATCGGTAGCGCGAGCACGACAGCGACCAGCGCGCCCAACGCGCTGTAGTCGACGGTTGCCCACGTCGCCTTGCCGACCGTCGCGGCCGCGGGCAATGTGCTGCGCTGGCTGCGGTGCATCCAGTAGAGAAGCGTGCCGATCGGCACTCCCACGGCAAGCGCAATCAATGCACTCAGTGCCGCCAGAACCGGGGCCGTTCCGTAACCCAATCGGCGACGTCGCGCGATCCGTGCAGCCGCGGACGCAGTGCGACTGACGCGCCCCCGACGCCCGATCCGCGATTCACCCGTGAGCACCAGCAACCCAAGAAGCACCAGCGGCACGCACAATGCTGACGCCGCCGCCTGGTCGAACTGGAACTCGGTGAAGATCTCCGTCGTGAACGTCTGGAAATGCACGATCTCGAACGCGCCGTACTCCGACAGCAAAGTGAGGACGACGACGAGCGAGCCTCCGATCAACGCCGGACGGATCTGCGGAACCGTCACCCGCATGAACGTTGCGGCCCGTCCGAGACCAAGGCTGCGCGCCACCTCGTCGACGCCAGGGTCCGCGCGACGCAATGCGGCAGCGACGGGAAGATAGATCAGCGGGTACGTCGACAACGTCATGACCAGCGCGGCGGCCCACAACCCCGTAAAGGTCGGTCTGATCGAGTGCCATGCGTAGCCAGCAACAAAGTCAGGGACGGCGATCGGCAAGACCAGCAAAACGGTCCACAACCTGCGCAACGGCAGGGCGCAGCGTTCCGTGCACCATGCGGCGGCCGTCCCGAGAACAGCCGCGGCGGTGACTACGACGACCGACAGCTCGACAGTGTTGACCAGCAACCGCTGTGACCGTGCTCGAAAAAGAACCCGGTGGATTTCGGTCCACCCGGCCTGGCGAGCGTCGAGCCCAACGAGCACGAGTGGGGATAGCAGGCCGAGCGCGATCACGATGCTGACGTAAACCAACCAGCCCGCGCGGCCGCGGCGTGCACGGAGCGCACGTAGCGGGGCCGGGGTGGCGGTGGCTGTTGAGCTCGTCATGATCCTTTCAGATTGTCGCGGATCTAGAGGAGCTGCGCCTCTTGCAGCAGCGTCTTGGCGTCGTCGCCGGTACCGAGGTCGGCCACGCTGAACGAGTTCGGCACCAACGAAGCGAACGGCGGGAGCTCGGGGTTCGCCGCCACATGGTCGCCGATCGGGTACTCAAAGCTGTCGCCGTGCGCGAGGATTGTCTGCCCGGCCGCACTGGTGAGGAACGCGACGAACTTCTGCGCCGCCGCTTGGTGCTTGCTCGACTTCAGGATCCCGGCACCAGAGATGTCGAGGACGTAGCCGGGATCGTGCGGCGCGAAGAACGAAAGCGCGGCGTGTACCGCGGGCTTTCCGATCTCGGCTTGCAGTCGATAGAAGTAGTAGTGATTGATCAGACCCATGTCGTTGGTGCCCTTGTTCACATCGCTCACGACCGTTTCGTTGTCAGGGATGGTGTCGTTCGGGGCGGCATTACTCCTCAGGCCCTTCAGCCACGTCAAGGCCTTGGCGTCGCCGTAGGCCTTGGCGACGGAGCTCACGATCGGCCAGAAGTCGGTCTCGGCGGGCGCTAGCTCGAGCTTGCCCTTCCACTGCGGGTCGGCGAGCTCAAGGATCGAGGTCGGCAACTGCGAGGCCTTGAGCTTGTCGCTGTTGTACACCAGCACCGACACCCGTGCGGACACTCCGATCCAGTCGCCCGTCGAAGCACTGTCGGCGGCCGGCACCTGCTGCAGAGTCGCGGCGTCAATCGGAGCGAGCAGATGTTTCTGATCGAGCTGGGCTAGCCACGGGGAGTTCTCGGTATAGAAGACATCTGCAGGCGACTTGGAGCCCTCTTGCTGCAGCTGCGCCGTCAAGACGTCCTCGCCGTCGCTTCGCACCTTGACCTTGATGCCGGTCTGCTGGGTGAAGGCGGTGATCAGTGCGTCGGTGGTCTGCTCGTGTTGGGCGTTGTAGAGCGTGATGGTCTGCGACCCGCTGCCACTGCCGCTGCCCGTCGATGTCGAGCAGCCGGTCGCTACGAGTGCGGCGACCGCACCGGCCGCCAGGCATCGCAGCGCGAGGTTCGTGTTCCGCATGGTCGCCGCTCCGTGTGACAGTTAGGTAAGCCTTACCTTAATGTCAGCGCCGTGCCCTGCGTCAAATCGGTGAGTCAGGCAGCTCAGACCGGTCGACCTCTTTCATGTCATAGGCACATGATATCGTGTTCGCATGACACGAAACGCTTCGGTGCTCGCACCGGTGCTGCGGAGCGAAACACAAGCCCGCCTGCTGGCAGCAGTGCTGCTACACCCAGACAGGGAAGCAAGCATCGCCGACCTCGCACGCGAGACCGGCAGCGACCCTGGCAACCTGCACGCAGAGGTTGAGCGCCTCGTCCAAGCCGGGATCCTCACGGACCGCCGAGCTGGGCGCACGCGATTGCTGCGTGCCGGCACCAGCGCGCTCATCGGCCCGCTGGCAAACCTGCTCCTCCTCGGCTACGGGCCCAAGACCGTCGTCGAGACCGCGCTGCGCGGCATTCCTGGAGTAGAGCAGGCTTTCATCGCCGGCTCCTGGGCTGCGCGGTACGAGGGCCAGCCTGGCGCCTTTCCCCACGATGTCGATGTCATCGTGGTGGGTAAGCCGGACCGCGACGACGTCACCGAGGCGGTGGTCGAGGCGCTGCGCGCTATCGGGCTCGACGGCCAAGTGATCTTTCGGAGCCCCTCAGCCTGGCGCGACCCGAAGGACGCATTCACCCGCACCGCCAAGCAGCGCCCCCTCGTCGAGCTGACAATCGGCGCCGACCATGCCTAGCTGGCCGACCGGCATCGAGACGAACACTGCCGTCGTCCGCACCCTGCATGCAGTGGCCGAGCAGCTGGTCGACGCCCTTCCAGTCTTCACCGATTGACGACAACCATGCGAGCTCCCCATCTTCACGAGCGACGAGCCACCACGGCCGGTCGAAATGTCGGCGATCGTGCCGCGCAAAATCAAGGCCCCTAACAGCTTTCGTGCCCACATCGTGCCCACCTAACGACAAATCGGACAGGGCAACGGGTGGGGTCTCACACATCGGTGCCGGTCAGGGTGGGTGGGGCGACTGGGGCTCGAACCCAGGACCGACGGATTATGAGTGCTCAAGAAGCCGCGTTGGGCGATGCCGAGTGATGCCGCTACATGCCAAGTTTCCCTTACAGGATAAGGGAATTCGTGCCGGACGCTGTCAGACCATATCCGCTCGGTTTCGCGCGTTTGTGCCCGCCTTGTGCCCGCCCGCTGACCCGTTCTGTGACCACTCGGCGGCGACTCCAAGATCGACTATGAGCTGTCGCACTATTGGCTGGAGCGCATGCGGCTACAGGTGAGAGCCGGTCGGACTGGTGTGGATGTTGGCGGCGGTGAGTCGGCCGATGTAGGTGAGCAGATGTTGTTCGGCATGGTGCGCGAGGTCGTGGGCTTCGCTAACAGTTAGGCCGGGGTTCACGTCGATGTCGGCCTCGGCGCGCAGGGTGTGCCCAATCCAACGGATCCGGAGGTCACGCACGGCGTCGACACCTTCGACGGTATTGATCGCGGCGGTGGCTTGGTCCACGAGGGCGGGATCGACGGCGTCCATCAACCGTGCTCCTACTTGCCGGACGGCGGAGCGCAGCACACCAAGGATCGCGATCGTGATCAGCAGCCCGACTACCGGATCAGCCCACCGCCAGCCCAGTGCAACACCACCGGCACCAAGCAACACCGCCAAGCTAGTGAAGCCGTCTGTGCGCGCGTGCAGCCCGTCGGCAACAAGAGCCGCGGACCCGATCTGGCGGCCCACCCGGATGCGGTAGCGGGCCACGATCTCATTGCCGGCGAATCCGATGACGGCCGCACCGGCCACGATCCACAGGTGGGTGACGGTGCGTGGATGGATCAGCCGAGTGACAGCCTCGTAGCACGCGAGCGCACTGGACAGCGCGATCATCGCAATCACGAACAAGCCACCGAGGTCTTCCGCGCGGCCATAGCCGTAGGTGTAGCGCTTGGTCGCGGGCCGGCGCGCCAACGCAAACGCGACGAGCAACGGAACGGCGGTCAACGCGTCCGCGACGTTGTGCAATGTGTCACCGAGCAGCGCCACCGAGCCGGACAGCACCACCACGATCGCCTGAACACCGGCTGTTAGGCCCAGGCCGACGAGGCTGATCAGCAACGCCCGGCGCCCGGCGCTGTCTGCTTCGAGTGCGTCGTCGATCTGGTCAGCCGCGTCATGGGAATGCCCACCCACAAACTCCGCTACCTCGTGGATCACTCGGCCCCACCAGCCGTCGGGATGATCGTCGTCATGGTGCTCGGGCTCTGACGTCAAGGGCCTCGCGGCATCTAGTAGGTGACCCATGGCCGCATCCTCTCGTCGCATTGCATAGCTTAAGCCTAGGCGTTATATGCGAATACGTGAATACGTGAAGGTGAACGGATAGGCTGCACGCATGGTGACTGCGAAACCCAAGAGTCCCCGGACTGCCGTGCCGACCCATGGAATCGAACCGAGCGCTGCACAGGTCAACGCCGCGGTGATGTCATTCGCCTTGCTAGCTGACCCAACGCGAGTGCGCATCCTGTGGGCACTTCGTGACAACGAATCCGACGTGGCCACCCTCGCGGCAACCGCCGGCTGCCGGCCGACCGTCGCAAGTCAACATCTGTCCAAACTGCGCTTTGCCGGCCTCGTGGAAGGCACCCGCGACGGCCGACGCGTTGTGTACCGCCTGCGCGGTGCCCACGTACGAAACCTGCTCACCGAAGCTCTCTTTCACGCCGACCACCACGTCAGTGGTCAACCCATCCACAACTGAACGCGTCCAGCGGCTAGCGACGCGATCAAGATTGCTGCGCGACCAGCCGTTCCCGGGGTCGGTCGTGGAGCGTTAGGTCCACACGCAAAGCCACATCAGCACCTCCGCGGACACGCTAACCGCCATGCCGCAGGCCGCCGGTGCACCAGTCAGACGTGTGGACAACAACAGGACCCTCGTGACCTGTGCGCGAGATTCGCCGCCGCTGCGGGCCAGCTCGAACGTCGTGTACGTGACGTGTCGCCCGGTGGATCGACCTAGATCGATTCGTCAAACGTGGGGCTATGGAGTGTGTCCGCCAGGGTGTTCAGCGCGGCTTGTTCGACGCGGTAGTACGCCCATTTGCCGCGCTGCTCGCGAGTGATGAGCCCGGCTTCGACCAGCTGTTTGAGGTGGTGGGAAACCGTGGGCTGGGACAACCCGACGGGGTCGGTGAGGTCGCACACGCAGGCTTCGCCATCGGTGTGCGCGGCGATCAGGGAGAGCAGGCGCACCCGCGTCGGGTCGCCGAGTGCCCGGAAAATCCGCGCCAGCGCTTCAGCTGTCGCGGTGTCGAGCACGCCGCCGGTGACCGGATTACAGCAAGCCACGAACGCGTCTGAGAGAACCGGCAATCGCGTTCCGACGAGAGTGGCCATGTCCCGAGTGTGCCACATATTGACAGATGTCGATATGTGCACGATCCTCGTCGCATCGAACACTATCGATCTGAGGAGTGGCCCCATGGCGGGCAATGACGATGTTCGTGAGCAGGTGCGCACGCGTTACGCGGCGGCCGCGGTCGCGGTGACGACCTCTGGTCAGACCGCTCTTACCGTGCTCGATGGCGATCAGTGCTGCGTGCCCTCGACGACCAACGCCACGGCAGCCAACGTCTCGTGCTGTGGCGGGCGCGGCGAGGTCGATGCGGCCTTTGGCGCTGCGCTCTACAGTGCCGACGAGCAAAGCGAACTGCCGGCCGAGGCGGTCGCGGCGAGTTTGGGTTGCGGCAACCCGATGATGGTCGCCGACCTCAAAGCGGGCGAGAAAGTGCTGGATCTTGGCTCCGGCGGTGGCATCGATGTGCTGTTGTCTGCGCGGCGAGTCGGGCCGACCGGGTTCGCATACGGCGTCGACATGACCGACGAAATGTTGTCGTTGGCGCGGTCGAATGCAACCAAGGCTGGTGCGACGAATGTCGAGTTCGTGAAGGGCACCATCGAAGACATCCCGCTGCCAGCCGGCGCCGTCGACGTGGTGATTTCCAACTGTGTCATCAACCTGTCCACCGACAAGCCAGCGGTGCTCGCAGAGATGTTTCGGGTGCTCACCGCTGGGGGGCGAATCGGGGTTTCCGACGTCGTTGCCGAAGACCACCTGAGTGAAGCCGACCGCGCCGAACGTGGTTCCTACGTCGGCTGTATCGCGGGTGCGCTGAGCCGATCCGAGTATGTGCAAGGGCTTACTGCGGTGGGCTTTGTCGATGCTGAGGTGACGTTTACTCACGAGGCGGCGCCGGGAATGCACGGCGCGATCATCCGCGCCACCAAGCCGTCGGTCGTTGCCAACAACAGTTGCTGCTCGCATGCGACGCAGGAAAATTGCTGCGTGGCGTCGGCGAAGTCCGACTGCTGTGGCGACTCCGCGCGCGCCGCGGGAACGTGCGGCTGCCTGTAGGCCGACAGGGTGCAGACGCGCCGCCGTTACTGGACTTCGACCGACCGGAATCCGGCTCGGTACGCCGAGAGTTGGTGGTCGCGCACCCAGCTTTGTGCGGCCATCTGTACCGCGTCCCACGGTGACCCCAGTGGTGGCGTGTAGGACAGATCGAGCTGGCTCATCTCATCAACCGTCATCGCGTGGAACAACGCTGCGGCGAACGTGTCGACCCGTTTGGCGACTTCGGCGCTGCGCGGGCCGATGAGTTGCGCGCCGAGCAACCGACCGGTGCGGGTATCGCCGGTGACCCGGATCGCGATCGGTTGGGCACCGGGGTAGTACGCCTTGTGATCGTCGGGTGTGGTCGCGGTGGTGGCCGGGGCGAACCCCGCGCTATGGGCTTCGTGTTCGCGTAGCCCGGTGCGGGCGGCGACAATGTCGAAGACTTTGACGACTTGGGTGCCGAGGCTGCCGGCGAACCGCGCAGCGCCGCCGAGCGCGTTTTCGCCCGCGATTCGGCCCTGTTTGTGGGCGGTTGTTCCGAGCGGCAGATAGGTGACGCCTAGCAGGCGATGGTGGGTGATGACGCAGTCTCCCGCGGCCCAAATGTGGGGCAACGCGGTGGCCATCGTCTCATCGACCAGGACCGCACCACATTGGCCGGTATCGGCACCGGCGGTCAACAACAAGTCGGTGTCTGGCCGGACGCCGACGACGACCAGCACCAGGTCAACATCCCAGTCGAGTAGCTGCGCGTCGCCGGTTTGGCCCTCGACGTGCAGCGTGCCCGTGTCGGCGTCGGCACGGCTAATGCGGGTGACGGTTGTGTTGATGTGCAGGGTCACGCCGTGGCGGGTCAGCTCGCTGTGCACCAGCGCCCCGAGTTCGCGGTCGACGGTCGGTAAGACCTCGGGCAGCATCTCGACCTGGGTCACCGCGATACCTCGGGTGGTCAGGCCTTCGGCCATTTCCAGGCCGACGTAGCCGGCGCCGACGATCAGCGCGCGCCGGATCTGCCGGTCCGTGAGCGTGCGTTCCAAGGCGAATGTGTCGCCCATGGAATGCAGCAGATGCACACCGTCGGCGGGCCCGAGGTCGCCCAGGCCCTCGATCGGCGGGCGCACGGGAACCGCGCCGGTGCCGACCACGAGCTCGTCGTAATCGATACCGGATACCGCACCCACGGCGTCTTTCACGGCGATGCGTTTCCCTGCCACATCGATATCGGTGACGAGGGTGTCGAGGCGAAGTTGCATGCCTGTCGCCTCGAGGTCGGCGTTCGTTCGGTGTGCCAGGTTTCGCCAGTGGGTGACCTCACCGGAAATGTAGTAAGGGATCCCGCAGATCGAGAAGTTCGGATACGCGTCGGCCACCACGACCGTGACCACCACGTTGGGGTCCAGCTCCCGGGCGCGTAGCGCTGCGCTGATGCCGGCGTCGCTGCCACCGATCACGACCAGATGCATAGCGTTGTCTCCCTATCCGTCAGGTGTTGGTGGTGGTCAGCGAGCTGGCGTGCGGAACCACCACGTCATCGGCCGACGTGCTGGCATTGGGGTAAAGCACGACGACCAGGGCAGCGCCGACCGCGGCGCCGGCAAGCTGCGCTAGGACGAAAGCCGGCACCGACGCGGGCGCGATGCCGGCGAAGCTTTTCGAGAACATCCGGCCGACAGTGACCGCCGGATTGGCGAACGATGTGGAACTGGTGAACCAGTACGCCGATCCGATGTAGGCGCCTACTGCCGGGGCTGCCAGCGACCCGCGGTGGGTGCGGGCAAGGGCGAAGATCAGCAGGATCAGGCCCGCGGTCGCGACGACTTCTCCGACCAGGTGCCCACCGGAGGCGCGGTGTTTGGTCGCTAGGTGCGGGTGCAGGTCGAACATCACGTTCGCCAGCAACGCGCCGCAGATGGCACCACCGCATTGCACCGCGCTGTAAACCGCCGTATCACGCGCAGTAAGTCCGCTCCCCGTTCGCCGGCCCAGTACCCAGTCGACGATCGACACAACCGGATTGAAATGCGCGCCCGACACCGGACCGAGCATCAAGATCAGCACCGTGAGCCCGAGCACGGTTGCGGTGCTGTTTTCCAGCAACTGAAGGCCCACGTCGCTTGGTGACAATCGCTGGGCCGCGATGCCTGAGCCCACAACCACTGTTACCAAAAGACCGGTCCCGATGAACTCCGCTACGACACGCCGCGCCAGCGACGCCGATCGAGCGGCGCGGGATGGTGGGGGCTGCGGCACGGCGCCATCTTGACGGCAAGTCGTTAGCTCAGTCAAGATTGAGACAATGAACGTTGAGCGAACTAAGGGCCTTGTGCGCCGTGCGGCGGTCTATGCCGCGTTGGCTGATCCGACGCGGCTCCGGATCGTCGACCTTCTCAGCGCAGGTGACGCGTCACCGTCAGAGCTGGCCAACCTGCTGGCGATGCCGTCTAACTTGCTGGCGCACCATCTCAATGTGCTGGAAGCCGAAGGCTTGGTGAGGCGCCGCCGATCCGAGGGCGACCGCCGCCGCAGCTACCTTCACCTAGTCTCCGACGATTTGGCGAACCTTATGCCTGTCGCCTCCCACAGCGCCCAGCGAGTGCTCTTCGTCTGTACCGCCAACACCGCTCGCTCCCACCTTGCGGTCGCGCTCTGGCGGCGCAGCAGCAACGTTTCCGCTGCCTCGGCTGGGACCCATCCGACAGCGCGGATCGACCCTCGAGCGATCGCTGCCGCCGCCCGCCACCATCTCCCCATGCGTCGCGTTCGTCCACAACAGATCAGCGACGTGCACCGCGACGGCGACCTCGTCATCACCGTTTGCGATCTGGCGCATGAGGAGCTTGGCGGCCACGCCGATTTGCACTGGTCGATCCCTGACCCGGTGCGCGTTGGGAACGACCAGGCGTTCGACGAAGCCTTCGAAAGCATCGCGCAGCGGGTCAGCCTGCTCGCCCCACAGCTCGCCGTTTCATAAGAACCCGACCCGGACGGCACTGCCGCGCGACCAGCATCCGAGGATGCGTGGTGCTCAGCTCCTCAAACGATCTGGTGTTCGCCACCGTCGACGGGCAGCCACTCAACCCCGATGGCGTCAGCCAACGCTTCGAGCGCCTCGTGGCGCGGTCCGGTTTGCCGCCGGTGCGGCTGCACGACCTTCGGCACGGCGCCGCCACGATCGGTCTCTCCGCCGGCGTCAGCATGAAAGCCATCAGTGAACAACTCGGGCACGCAACCTCGCGTTCACGGCCGACCGCTACACCTCAGTGACTGACGAGGTTGGGTTAGCAGCAGCGGAAAGCGTGGCGGCGATCGTGCCGCGCGCGGTGCCCGCAGCGGCCGCTTCGGCGCCCCTGTGCCCGCCTGGTGCCCGTCTTGGGACGAATCGGGCAACCGAGCGAACCGCCGCAAGAGCATCTACGCAGATCAAAGGCGGTGGGGCGGCTGGGGCTCGAACCCAGGACCGACGGATTATGAGTCCGCTGCTCTGACCGGCTGAGCTACCGCCCCTGCATCGCGACGGCACGAGCCTATCGAGCATCGCGACGGCAGTTAACACACCCGCAATAAACACGTCGAATTGACGAAACACGGCCCCCTTATGTTCTGCCCGATTCGGTGCGCGGCCGCACGGCCGTTTCGCCCTAACCGTGGACAAGGAGGGGCCCGTTGTTAATCGAGCTCGCGACGGCAGTGCACCAAGCAGCGAACACGTGCACCGCTACCGCCCTACCGGCCGCGTGTCAGCCGTCGTGGTTAGACACCGGCAGCAACTCGTGGCAGCTGACTGCAGCCACCTTCGTTGGTCTGATGAGCGTGCCCGGCCTGGCGGTTCTGTACGGCGGCCTCGTACCGAAGAAGTGGGTCGTGAACACCATGTTCATGGCGTTCAGCGGCTTCTCGGCCGTCCTGATCGTCTGGGTGTTGTGGGCCTACAAGATGGGCTTCGGCGCACCCGTCGGCGGCGGCACCGCGAACACCTGGAACTACACCTACGGCAGCAACTTCTTCAAGAACTTCTTCGACAACTTCGTCGGGCATCCAGAAACATCGCTGCGCGGCACCTCCCAAATCAGCCAAGCGACCTTGACCGCGAACGGCGGCACATCGCTGCCGCTGAGCCAAGCCACGGCTGCCCTGTTCTACTTCCAGTTCGTGTTCGCCGCGATCACGCCGCTGCTGTTCCTCGGTAGCGTCATTGGCCGCATCAAGATCAAGGTGTGGATCATCTTCGTCCCGCTCTGGACGACGTTTGTCTACTCGATCAACGCGATGCTGATCTGGGGTGGCGGCTACTGGGCACACGAAGGTGCTGTCGACTACTCCGGTGGTTACGTCATCCACCTGGCCGCCGGTACCAGTGGGTTCGTCGCGGCATGGGTAATCGGCCCACGACTCGCACGTGACCGCCAGCGATTCATCCCGCACAGCCTGCCACTCGTATCGCTGGGTGCCGGCATCATCTGGCTCGGCTGGAACGGCTTCAACGGCGGAGACCCGTACTTCGCCAGCGCCGACGCGGCAACTGCTGTCATGAACACGAACATCGCCACGGTCTCTGCGTTACTGGCCTGGGTGTTGTGCGACATGTTCCTGAGCAAGTCAAAGAAGCCGACGTTCCTCGGCGCCGTCAACGGCATGATCGTGGGCCTGGTGGCTATCACCCCGGGAGCCGGTTTCGTCAACGGGTTCGGTGCGATGCTCGAGGGCATCATCGCGTCGGTCATCGTCTGGTTCGCGTGGACCTACCTTCAGCCGATCCTCATCAAGCGGGTCGACGACGCCATGGGTGTGTTCTACACACACGGCATCGCCGGTCTGTGCGGCGGTCTGCTGGTCGGAATCTTCGCCGACCCGAGCGTTGTCGTTTACCCCCTGACAACGTCCGGCAGTGCGTTTGCCGCGACTGGCTGGCTGTACGGCCACCCGAAGCTCTTCGAGGAGCAACTGCTCGCCGCGCTCACCGTCATCGTGTGGGATGCGGTCGTGACGTTCATCATCTTGAAGGTCATCAGCATCTTCACGCCGTTGCGGATGTCCGACGAGGATCTCGAGATCGGCGACTTGGCCATCCACGGCGAAGAGGCCTACCCCGAGGACTAACCCGTCACAGAAGTCACGCGTTCGCACCGGTCATATACTCAAAAGAGACGGAGCCTGGCGATGGGATCGGCGATGGCAGTACAGCAAAATCCGAAACGGTTCCGCCTGCC
>Ga0208357_1002173_pt1 | contig 13311 bp, 12 predicted proteins | sample NGESurdeep092012_6_FD_184487 | JGI IMG/M metagenome (GOLD analysis project Ga0208357, IMG submission 184487) | Arctic peat soil microbial communities from Barrow, Alaska - NGEE Surface sample F52-2 deep-092012 (SPAdes) | ecosystem: Environmental > Terrestrial > Soil > Wetlands > Peat ... | reverse complement strand
AATTACGTCGCTCAACCCGCCGTTACGATCGAGGTCCTGGCCGAGTCTCTTGGTAGTTAGCTCGATGAGATCGCGTGCGCTGAGCGGTCGGGTCCCCGTAGCGGGAAGCTCGTTGGCCAAGTGAGCCAACCTGGCGAGATGGCGTTCGAGTGCTCCACACGCATTAGAAAGGATCCCGTTGCGCATAACGTTGCTGAGCGGTTGAAGGCGCGCGATTAACTCATGGGCGATGGCATTCGTCGCCATGCCACCGGACTCGTCGAGCTCGCTTTTGATTGTTGAGATGAGGGGCTCCGCAACGGTCTGAATGTCCGCGACGATGCTCTCATCAACAACGTCCATGAGATCTTCGAAACTCACATCGACCGGGAACTTAACGCTACCCTTCTCTCGAATGCTCCCCTGCATTCCCTTTGACTGAAGTTCAGCCTCGCCTAACGCCATCAGTTGCTCGCGCGTGATGTTGACCTCGCCATATTTCTCGACCAGCTCGTCAACGATCACTTCAAGTTCATCTACCTCGTCGTACAACAGGGCCACGTCGGCACTGTTGTAGAGCAGTTGAAACTCATAGAGCAAAGTGTTCAACCTGAAGCTCAGGCGGTCGTCAGCGGATATCTCTCCGTTGGCACCTAATTGGGGATCCATGTGCGGAGCATAGAAGCGGGTTGTCACTCTGCCCGAGAAGGCACGCCGGTCTCGGTACGCGACCTAACATCCCTCTCTAGTGAACGACTTCGAGCTCGACGCAGAGCACCTTCAAGACCTGATTGCGGCGGCCAAGGCCGCGCTCGCCGCCGAGGGCGTTCTGGTCACTATACAGAGGCGGACGCTATCTCTCACGGCCTCCAGCGAAGGCGGAGCATGGATGGTTCTAGCCATCGCGTTGCCCTCGGGGAGCTTGGCTTGGTTCGGCCAGCAGATAGCCAAGTCAGTGGACTCGCGCGTGCGTACCTGTTTTTCAGCCCTTCGCAAGAGTTCAGTCGGCGTTCTCATGCTCCAAGTCGAAGGAGTCCGGGTATTCATTGAGCCCGATCTGCCCGACGACGCGATTCTCCAACTCGTTGAACCGTTGCCCGATGCGCCCTCGGGGGAGCTTCGCTACGACCAGGTGCGGCAGACTTGGGTGGACTCGAACGATTGGAAAGGCAACGGTGGCGGGTAAGGAAGCGATGGTCCGCGCGAACCGGGCCAAGAATGACGAGTTCTACACTCAGCTGGCCGACATCGAGGCTGAGCTACGCCACTATCGAGAACAGTTCCGCGACAAGGTTGTGTTCTGCAATTGTGATGATCCGTTTGAGTCGTTTTTCTTTAAGTATTTTGCCATGAACTTCAACTATCTCGGATTAAAGAAGTTGATAACGACCTGTTACGCCGGAAGCCCTATCGCCGGTCAGCAGCTCTCATTTCTTGATCTCGAATACACACCAACCATCAAGTCTCCGAAACTCGTGTACAAGGTAGAGATCACCGAAGTCCCCGATGCCAATAGCGACGGCGCCATTGACCTATCTGATGTTGAGTACCTGCTCAAGAACCGTCGCAACGTCCTCACCCCTTTAACGGGAGATGGCGACTTCCGTTCGAAGGAGTGCATGGAGCTGCTGGCTGAGGCCGATGTCGTTGTCACAAATCCACCGTTCTCCCTTTTTCGTGAGTTCGTCTCCCAGCTCGTTGAACACGACAAGAAGTTCCTCATTCTTGGAAACCAGAATGCCATCACTTACAGCGAGATCTTCAAACTTATAAAAGAGAACAAGCTATGGCTCGGATACAACAACGGTGGTGAAAAGTGGTTCAGGGTCCCTGACGACTACGACCACACCACTACTACGTCTCGCATCAAGGTCGAGGACGGCATCAGGTATCTGTCCTTCGGGAATGTCAATTGGTTCACGAACCTCGACACCACCAAGCGCCACGACGTGATCACTCTCTATAAACGGTACGACCCTAAGACGTATCCGCACTACGACAACTACGACGCGATCGAGGTCAGTCGCTACACCGACATCCCTCTCGACTTCGATGGAGCTATGGGCGTGCCGATTACCTGGCTCGACAAGTACAACCCGGCCCAATTTGAGATTCTTGGGTGGACTCGTGGCAGAGACGAGTTCGATGCGCGGCCCACCAAGCGATACACAGAAGCGCGCCAACTAAAACCTGACGGCACTGAGTCAAATGGTGGGAAAGTGAACACCGGCCCCACACTGCTTATGCGCGCCAAACCCAAGAGCGGCACCTGCTACAAAGCAAAAGGCGTCAAGGGCTATCTAGTGCAGACCTACATGCGTGTCATTGTCCGCAATAAGAACCCAGAGAGGCCATCGGAATGAACATCGAACCCCACGAGATCGCGCTACGTGAAGTAGTTAATGGCTACGTCGATAACGATGAAGAGGGTGTCGTTGGCTACGGGGGCCTCCTCGACATCCGCCCTCAGTACCAGCGCGAATTCGTCTATGACGAGAAGAAGCGCAGCGCCGTGATCGGCACAATTCGTAACGGCTTTCCGTTGAACGTCATGTACTGGGTGGTCACCGACGATGGCACATATGAGGTTATGGACGGTCAGCAGCGCACTATCTCGTTTTGTCAGTACGTGAACGGCGATTTCTCTATTCCCGTTGATGGACACCCGATGGCGTTCCATAACCTGCAAAAGTCCCAGCAGGACGAGATCCTGGACTACAAGCTGATGGTGTACTTCTGCTCGGGCACCGACATCGAGAAGCTCGATTGGTTTCGCATCATCAACATTGCCGGCGAGCGCCTCACCGATCAAGAACTCCGCAATGCCGTGTACACCGGACCGTGGCTCAGCCACGCTAAGACCATCTTCTCCAAGACCAACTGCGCGGCTTATCTGCTCGCGTCTAAGTACGTAACTGGCGCTCCGATTCGTCAGGACTACCTCGAAACCGCTATCTCGTGGAAGTCCAAAGGCGAGATCGACAATTACATGTCCGACCACCAGCTCGACCCCAACGCCAATGAGCTGTGGTCATACTTTCAGGCCGTCATCGCCTGGGTGCAACTCACCTTCACCAACTACCGCCGCGAGATGAAGGGCATCAAGTGGGGCGAGCTGTACGACGAGTACCACGATGAGATGTTCGACACCGAAAAACTAGAAGCCGAGATCAAAGCGTTGATGATCGACGATGATGTCACCAATAAGAAAGGCATCTACCGGTACGTTCTCAGCCGAGACGAGAAGTACCTGGCCATTCGCGCATTCACTGAAGCTCAGAAGCGTGAGGCGTACGAGCGCCAAGCGGGCATCTGTCCCGTGTGTGGCAAGCACTTCGAGATAAGCGGCATGGAAGCCGATCACATCACGCCGTGGTCAAAGGGCGGTAAGACCAACGCTGCTAACTGCCAGATGTTGTGCGTCGAAGACAATCGTCGCAAGTCTGCGATCTAAAAGATCGGACTTTGCAACTGAATGTCTAGAGCCGCCAGTTCCTCGTAGAGCCGTTTGCAATACAGCTCCGCCTCCTTAATAGTGCGAGCGCTGTTCTTCATGGAGTCGTATTTGACTCGGAATCCCGTAACGCTGTCCTGCTCGTCAGTATCGAAGCTAAACACATTGGGGTACTGGTGTATCGCCTTGTGCATTAGCTCGAAGGTAATTTCTTCGTCACTCTTGTCGCCGTAAATGGCTTTCTTAGCAAGTGGTGTGATCTTCTCTTTCATGAACTGCTGGGCCTGGTGGAATTCGTCGTGATACTGCGGTCCGGCGTTGTGCAGCTCGGAATCGACGATCTCGCCGCTCTCGGAATCTACTTTAAGCGTGACCACATGGGGGAACCGCTGTTCCATCTCTACTAACAGGAGTGCCATCTCGGCGCCGATAGCCTCTGTTCGCTCCGTTTCCAGTTCATCTTCGTTTTCCGTGGTCATACTGCGATTCTGTCATCCTTCGGCGATTTACGTAGGACTCAGCCTGCTTTTCTTCCTCCGTGCTTTTCGGTTCGCTCTTCGGACAGTAGTTGGCGTATCAAGCACCGCTATTGGCAAGGAGGAACCAATGTCAACGTGCAACATCAGCATTTTTCATTACGCCGCCGGAGTCGAATCTACGAGTGAGGTAACGAGATGAATCACACCCCGCTCCCCCGTGACAGCCAAAACCCGGTTAACGCTGGTCCTTTTGAGCCGAGTTACACCCAAGAGGGAAGATCGCTGTCAATGGCAAGAAATCACCCTCTCTTGGCGCTCGTACTCTCCTGGCCGTGCTGGGTCATTTTCGCGACGCTGGCCCTGCCTATCGGAATGGCCAGCAATGACCCTGAGAAGGGTCGTGCGCGAGTGGCCGCCATGAACATCTGGCTAAAGAGCATGACCTCGGACGCCCTCCAGGAGCTGAAACACCGTCACCAAGCTCCCCGAGCGAAGTAGAGAGACTCATGGAAACGTACTACGACCTCCTCGACGTGAAGCCAACGGCAACGACGGAAGAAATTAACGGTGCGTACAGGCGCGTCTCGAAGGCCTACCACCCGGATCTTGGTGCTACGGGCGAGAAGATGAAGCGCCTGAATGAGGCTCACGAGATTCTTACCGATGCAGTGAACCGTCGTGAGTATGACGCCGATCTCGCTCGCCAGAACGCTGGTCCCACTCAGTCGAGAACTTCTAACGCGCAACCGCGACAAGAGCGCCCCCCCGACTTCAACCCATACGCGAATCCGCAAACGGCAGAAGAGAAAGCTGCCTACGACCGGGGCACTCGTGTTTACTGGGAAGCGAATCGACCTGGCGCGAAGTCTCGGACGAAATCCAAGCCCGTCAAGGACAAGAGACAAAGTTGGTTGCGGCCCAAGAGTCCGTCACTCCTTGTACTCGATGTCGCGTGCGGAGCCTGGTACATATTGTTCAATCAGTTGGCGGGAGGCACCGGCCTCTACTTCTTTCACCTGCTTGCCGCTCCTGGCACCATCCTGTTCTGGCCCATTGTCATCTGCGCATGGGTCGTCCCCGCGAAGCGCGCCAAGCAGTTTTGGTCGTGGGCTCGTCGCAAGGTAACGGGATCTTCGACGAAGCGTGCTAACTCCGCCAACTCCACTCGACCGAAAGTTGAAGCGACGAAGTAGCTCCGCAAAAAGTGGCCTGGCGCGGGCCATTCGTCTTGACACGGTTGTTGATGCCTAACGGTACAACGACGCCCTCCGCTTTGTACCGTGGGACGGAAGAGGGGTGATGTCCTCGTCCGTGGCTTGGTTATCCCATAAGTGACCATTGAGAACCGCCCGGTCGAGATGCACTCCAAGCTCCCGGGCGGTTCTCACATGTTGACGCGGTGAGTGCACCTACAACTGGACCTGGCTCGTCCAGAAGCCAGCTTCGAGACCTTGACTCTTCGTGTCCGAGCTAATTGGCGGCGTCAACGATGAGTGCCATCGCACAAAGACGATTCGCTAAGCAACGTGCTTCGCCAGGTGAAGTGTCTATCTGAAGTGGCGTCCACAGACCGCGAAGATCTAGTCCAAGTACCACGCGCCAGACACCAAATGAGTCCGGTGCTTCTTGGACCCACACTCCCGGAATCCAGGAGTCGCAGGTTCGACATGGTTCACGGTATAGAAGCCCTAGTTCTGCAAACTCAGTTGGGGCTCGGCCCGAGTTGTAAGACTCGACCAACTCTGCACTCTCCCTCAGATGCGACGCTAGACAACGTGCGGCGTTTGCGCCAAAGTTAAGTGCACAGTTCTCACCGTCAATACCTAACTGAGCAGCTACGTCCTCGCCCGTAAGTACGAGCGCTACGTCGTGGCGTCCTACGGGAAAGTCGCACGAATAGTTGGCTAGAAACGCGGCGCGCGTACCTAGCTCGCAGCCGTCTTCACACGGTGCGCCCCAATCGAAGGCGTGCTGCGTCTTCGTTGTGTACTCCGTTACTCGTCGGGTGATGGTGTCCTCGCGCGTGACGCCTGGGGACCTGGACCTAGTGATGACACTCATAAATGCACTCCTTTCTCTCCCGCTAGCGATGTACTAGCGGTCACGATTACACGTTGGCGCGAGAGCGGAAACACCTAATTGCCGAAATTCTCGAGTTTTCTAGCTAGTTCAGAGATCCGCTGCCAGCGCAATCTCCTGCGTGCCAAACGAAAAGTCCTCTACACAATCCGTAGTAGCGCTCCAAGCAGCGTCACAAGTGGAGGAGAACACAATGACCATCGACAACACCAATCCCGCAACCGAAGTAGAAGAGAGCCGATGGCCACGCAAACGTTTTCTGTTGATTTTCATTCCGGTGATAATCATCTTGCTTTGGGCAGCCCTTACTGGCGGCGGCAATCCGCCCACGACTCACCGCATTGCGACGAAGCTCGGTGTCACCTTCGTACGTCCGGTCAAAGGGGCCGGGGGCATAGAAGGCATTGAGGTCACTCTGAAAACGGAAGGGGGCAAGTCGCTAACTCCGACCGGGACTATCTCGCTCAATGAGTCAACGTCAGATTCGCAGTTCACGGAGCCAGTCTGCAAAGTAGATTGGTCTCCCACCTACGGGCCGACCGGCTACCTGTGCCCACTCAGCACTGGCCTCCGTCCGGGTGAGTCGGCAACGTTCACGGCCACCTACCCCGGCAACAAGAGCTTCTTGCCGTCGTCCGGTTCAACATCTGTGACTGCTCCCGCACCGAGAAAAGTCATCCCACCGACGACAACGACAACCGCCCCGACTCACGTCTATTCACCTCAGCTCATTCCAACTTCCATCAACCCCGTGGCGAACGTTGGGTGGGAATCCAACTTCATAAGTGGATCGCTCGTTGCCACATTGGCCGCTCGCGATGTCTCGAAGTTCGCTCCGACTGGTTATGTGGTTTTCAGTAATGCCATAACAAAGTCCGTTCTATGCCGTACTCGTGCGGTCTTCAACAAAACACTCACGTGCAAGTTGAACGTTGTGAAACTGAGTGATGGCGCTCGCGGTCCTGGCAAAAGCAGCGGGCCAATGACTATCTCGTATCCCGGAGACAGTCACTTCGCTGCGTCGCAAGCCAGCGGACAGTTCACGATTTCCTACCCAGTGACTCCCCCGGCCACCACCACGACAAGTGAGCCGACCGGCACCACAACCACCACGACACAGCCCGTGGCTACCACAACCACGACACAGCCGGTTGAGCCGCCAACTACATCGACGGTTCCCGCCCCAATCGTCCCTAGCGCTCCACTAAATGTAGTGGCAACGAATGCTCCCGGTTCGACAGATGCCACGATCTCATGGACTGCACCAACCAACGACGGATTCGGAGGCTCTGCTGGATCGAGAATCGTTTCCTACGAGGTGACTGGGACAAATGGCGCCGATTGCAGCACCGCCGGTCTTCCTGCATCGACATCATGTACTGTGTCCGGCCTGACCGTGGGTGATTCTTACACCTTCACCGTTTATGCCATCAACCCCGTTGGATCAGGTCCGGACTCTGCACCTTCGAACGAAATCACAGTCACGGCTCTCGCGACTGTCCCCAGTGCTCCACTCTCCGTTGCCGCCGTTGCAAGTGGCACGTCAGTGAACGTCAGTTGGTCACCTCCGGCAAGTGACGGCGGAGACCCCATACTCAGTTACTTCGTCACTGATGGAAGTGGTAACACCTGTACCTACGTGGTGAGTCAACCAGAGACCGACATGTGTGAGGTAACCGGACTCACCAACGGAAATAGTTACAGTTTCGAAGTCGCAGCGACCAACGCTGTTGGACAAGGACCATTCTCTGTTGACCCCGAAGTGCAAATTCCAGCGCTTTCGGGTTCGTCAATGATGAACACTTCGCTGATTCAAAATCCCTACTCCATGCAAGAAAGTGGTGGCTATCTATGGATCTCAAACCGCACGGGTGGCCCAAGCGGCACCGGCTCAGTTATCAAGGTCAACGTTTCGACAGGAGCAGCCGTTGAAGTAAATAGCGCCGACTTTAATTACACCTACCTCGGTGCAATCGACGGGACGGACGTATGGGGTAACAGCGAGTCAGGAACAGGAGTCAATTCCATCTTTGCGATCAACGAGGCTAGCAGCGTTGTCACGACCATCAGCAACGCTGATTTTGTGAACCCAGTTCCGTTCTATTCGAATGGAACCGACGTTTGGATTCAAAATTCAAATGCAAGTGTCGATGTATACGACATCGCCACCGGCGTAGTCTCGCCGCTCGCGCCTCCGACAGGGTATCCCTACCTGAACGGGCTCACTGGTGGAGACGGCAATGTCTTCTTCCTTTCCTACGGTTCAAGCAGCAGCACCGTTATTGACCTAAACATCGCCACTGGCGTCTTCACCGAGATACCAGTTCCATTGAGCAATAACACACAGACTTCCCTCTCGGGAGGTTCGATCTCTGATGCGTCCTTCGATGGGACCGATATTTGGATACCGGTGGTCTTCGGTTCGGGAGCCACCGACTACATAATGGAAGTCAATGTGACAACCAATGCGGTGTCCGAAATCACGAATCCCTCGTTTGGCGCCTTTTCTTTGGTGTATTCAAACGGGACTGATGCCTGGGTAACTGGTGAAAACGTTCTCGGCCCCGGATCCACCACTCCGCTAAATCCCGGATTTGTTTCAGAAATCGACATTGCGACCGGGGCGGTCTCCTCCGTAAGCAGCACCGTTATTCAGCCTTTCGCCATTGTTGGCTCAGGCAGCAATGTCTTCATTGCCGACGCAGGTAGTGATTCAGTCTTCGAATTGACGCCGTAATTAGATTTGTCGAGGTACACAACGACCAGGCGGCGACTTTCGCCGCCTGGTCGTTGCTGCTTCAATCAAGACACCGCAACAATCGCGGCAGCTAGTCCCAACACCGCACCCAGTACGTAGGCCCACAGACCTAGCGTGATCCACCACTTCGGCTCTAGCGACTTTGACAGCTTCTTGATGGATTCGTAGCTCGTATCCTTGATCCGCTGTACATCACTACGTTCAACCGGCGGTGGTATCACTTTCAAGAAAAGTTTCTCGGTATCCGTCAGCCCGGACTCACTCGACACTTCCGCACTCGCCAGAGCTCCAACTATCGACGCACCAAGATTGGCTGAACGTCGATACGTCAGAAATACGGTGACGGTTCCGAAGATCTCAAACAATGCCGCGAGAATCGCCAGAACGATGACGAGTGCTCGGGTGCCGGTGCTCATAGATCCAACTGCTCACGGAGCCACACTTTCAGCCACTCCGTCCGTCCGACCACCTCGGGGTAGATGTCGCCCCAGATGTCCTCATCTACCATTCTCGGCCTCGGTGCCAGCGTGTTTGGAGAGAGTCTGTAAAGGGTGCCAGCGTCGCCGCCCAAGCGCGTGCCAACGAGAGCGTCAGTAGCCAAGATCCAGTTCCGCATCGAGATCACGTAGTCGTCACACAACTTCACAAGTGCGTTCAGATTTTCGAGTGAATGATGTACTTGCGTTTGACCAAGCGCCGAGAGCCAGTCTCTAATGAGCTTCTCACCCTGGAGTTGGTAGTCGCTGAGTTCCTCAAAGGCAACGCTTTGTTTTGGTGGTTCGTGAGGCCACTTTCGCCTCGCGACCGACAGCGTTAGGTACGCAAAGAAGAGGCCGACGACTATCGCGACCACCGCGATAGAGCGGATCAGTCCCGACGGGCTCGACCCGGTAGATCCAAATCCCAGCAAGACGAGCGCGAGGGCCAAGAATGAAGCAGCCCACACGCTCCAGGCGAGACCGTAGTGGCTCCGCTCGCTCTTACGCCGAGCACTTTCTCGGAATTCTGACCACCTTTTCTTCACAGCAAGAGCCTAAGTCCCGTTAAATCTCAATTTCGTCTTAATCCACTTGCCCCACGGAAATTCGTGTGCACCGTAGCTAGTGCTGGACAACCCCCCAGCGAAGTGCCGAGCACAAATCCTGGAGGAAGCTCATGTTGAATTCGAAGAAGGCCTTTACCCTGTTGGAGCTAATGGTGGCGTTCATCATCATGGCCATCCTGTCCGCGATAGCGGTCCCCTCGATGCTTGGCGTCGTCGCCAATGCGCAAGGTGTCGCCCACCGCTCAACGGCACTCGATCTTGCAAGTTCCGTTTACGACGCCAACAGCTCGACCAATCCGATGGTCGCAACTACGGCAGCGCAGTATCAAGCCGCAGCGTCAGGTAACAGCTCGATTACCGGTGTCACCACCGTTCCGGGTGGCGCTGACTTCGCCTTTACATCCGGCAGCGATGTCTGTGTGACAACGCCTGCGCCGCTGGCATCGAGCCCATCGCAGTTTGCTTGTTCGGGTTCATCTGGCGTTACGACCACGTTAGCTACCACGTCTCCAGGTGTTACGCAGATCAACGATCCCTCCTTTGACAACCCCGCCGGCATCTCCTCTGACGGCACCAACGTCTGGGTCGTGAACATGTTCGGTGGAACCACCGGCCACGGTTCGGTTAGTGAGATTAACAAAGCCAGTGGCGTCGTCACGCAGATCAACGATCCCTCGTTCGGCTACCCAGCCGGCATCTCCTCTGACGGTACCAACGTCTGGGTCGCCAACAATGGCACCGGCTCGGTCAGCAAGATAAACATCGCCACTGGTGTTGTCACGCAGATCAACGATCCCTCGTTCGACTACCCCCTCGGCATCTCCTCTGACGGCACCCACGTCTGGGTCGCCAACAATGGCCCCGGCTCGGTCAGTGAGATAAACATCGCCACTGGTGTTGTCACGCAGATCAACGATCCCTCGTTCGACTACCCCCAAGCCATCTACTCTGACGGCACCCACGTCTGGGTTACCAACTCCAACGGTGGCACCAGCGCCACCGGCTCGGTCAGTGAGATAAACATCGCCACTGGTGTTGTCACGCAGATCAACGATCCCTCGTTCGACTACCCAACCGCCATCTCCTCTGACGGCACCCACGTCTGGGTCGCCAACAATGGCAGTAGCACCAATAGCACCGGCTCGGTCAGTGAGATAAACATCGCCACTGGTGTTGTCACGCAGATCAACGATCCCTCGTTCGACTACCCAGCCGCCATCTCCTCTGACGGCACCAACGTCTGGGTCGTGAACCTATTCGGTGGAACCAATGGCACCGGCTCGGTCAGTGAGATAAACATCGCCACTGGTGTTGTCACGCAGATCAACGATCCCTCCTTTGACAACTCAGGCGCCATCTCCTCTGACGGCACCCACGTCTGGGTTACCAACTCCAACGGTGGCACCAATGGCACCGGCTCGGTCAGCTATTTCCCCGACAGTTACAATTAAGCAGATTCGTCACCAACAAAGTGGCCCTCTCGTTATACGAGAGGGCCACTTTGTTGGAGTACTCGGATTTAGTTTTGGCAAGTTTTGCAATCAACCCAGTCTCGCGGGCGGGCGACTGGAATGCGGTAACGCGAGCAGTACGTCATGCGAGGGAACGTTTCATCGGTTTCGAGGAGCCGGTAAATGGTGTGGCGTGAGCAGCGAAGTACGTGTTGCAAGCAACCCAGTCGCGCAAACTCGCGACCGGAATGCGGTAACGCGAGCAGTACGTCATGCGAGGGAATGTCTCGTCATTGTCGAGCAAACGATAAACAGTGCGACGTGAGCAACGAAGTACGTGAGCAGTCTCGTTGATTGTGAGACATAGTTTGTCGTCGAGATTCGTTGTCACGAGAATTACTTTGTGCGCGGCGCCAAGATTCCCACGCAGACAAGCCCTCGTGAACCCATGCAATCAAAGAGGATTCAGGAAGCTCTGAAGATTATTTTGAGGTTTTCACCAGAACGCGCTTAGCGGTGGGCTTCTTCTTCGGATTGGGCGCCGGGCCATCAAGAATCGAGGCCATCACCTCCGCCGGAGCTGACGAGGACGGAGCCGTCAGATAGATCTCCGTAGTGGAGAGCCTGCTGTGGCCCAGCTGATCCATAATCTCGCGCAGCGGTCGGCCACTACTAGCGAGACTGACGCCGACGAAGTGGCGTAGATCGTGCAAGCGGACTCCGGAGAGCTCCGCGTGACGTTGGACCCGCTGCCAGCGAGACGACCAGGCGCCTTTGGTGATTGGTGTCCAGCCATCCGGGCCATTCGCAAAGATGTAGAGCTTAGAAATCTCTGAGGCCGCTACCGAAGCTCCCAGGGATTTACGAACATCGCAGAGAGCGTCGCGATGAGTCTCTAGCGCTTCGAGAGTCTCGTCGTCTAGGGGTACGACGCGATGCCCTCGCGTTTTGGTGGTGGCCTGCACTTCGCTCATCGCGCGCTCGCCATCGGAACTGACCCGCACTGACTGGATGGCTTTAGTGATCGAGAGATGCTTGTTCGTGAAGTCCACGTCCCCATGCCTGAGAGCGCACAGCTCCCCTCTACGTGCCCCAGTTACAGCGGCTAAACGGAAGAAGGTGTAGTTCTCCTGGCTTATCTCCTTCGCGGCCTCCAAAAGAGCCTGTACGTCGAGCGCCGAGGGAGCGTGAACGATGGATTTGCCGACTCGTGTTCGAGTGCTCGATCTGCTCACGGCGTGCGGCGAATCAACCCACCCCCACGTCACGGCGGCGGTGAGCATCGAGGCCAGCAGTTTGATGACTTTCCCCACGGTGGACGGCGCAAGCGTTTCGAGGGTCTTTTTAGGCGCACCGGGCACGGGCTTGGCCTGGGACATTTTGGGTTTCTTCCCGAGCTCAGTGAAGAGACTATCCACGACTTTCGGCGTGATTGCCTTGAGTTTCGTAGTTCCCAGTGCTGGCCCGAGGTGCAAACGCCAGTTTTTCTCGTATTCCGATCGAGTTTCCTCGCTCATCTCTAAGGAATCGTTGAAAAGGATCTGCTCGCGGTAGAGCTCCCACAGTCCAGCCAGGGTCTCCTCGGCTCCGTCGTAGTCGCCGCCGAGCTTGCGGCGACGCTCCACCACCTGACCCTCGATCTCTTTGACGAATTCGTTGACCTTTTTCTTGGGCGTCGCGCCGGGCCAATAAAAGTACTTCTCGACGTTCTTTCCGTCCTTGTAGCCAACATAAATCTTGGCTTCCCAGCGGTTCCCGTGCTTTCTGATGCTCGCCATAGAGGTCCTCCGGAAAACACCTTAAGCGCCCCTAGTCACAAACTAAGGGGCAGACTAAGGGGCAAATGCTGAAAACAGCGTATCAACTTCCTTCGAGGCGCGGGCGGGAATTGAACCCACGTAGTTGGTTTTGCAGACCAATGCCTAACCACTCGGCCACCGCGCCACTCATTTCACACTACTCTAACGTGGGGCTTTGCAGGCCCCTGCCTAACCACTCGGCCACGCCGCCAGAACTCTCAATCCTAGTTGACCGCTGGATTACTGCCTCTTGAAGTAGTGGTACGC
>Ga0208357_1002169_pt1 | contig 13329 bp, 11 predicted proteins | sample NGESurdeep092012_6_FD_184487 | JGI IMG/M metagenome (GOLD analysis project Ga0208357, IMG submission 184487) | Arctic peat soil microbial communities from Barrow, Alaska - NGEE Surface sample F52-2 deep-092012 (SPAdes) | ecosystem: Environmental > Terrestrial > Soil > Wetlands > Peat ... | reverse complement strand
GTCATCCCGATCGGACCGGCCGATCCGGTGAATGAGGCGCTCAGCAACTTGGCCGTGTCCCAGGTGTTCGAGCCGGGGTCGGTCTTCAAGCTGGTGACATTCTCCGCCGCCCTGGCCGATGGTCTGATCAACCCCAACACGGTCTTCTCCGTACCGGACCAGATCAAGCTCGATGGGTCGACCTTCCACGACGCCGAATCCCACCCGACCGAAGCGCTCACCGCGACCCAAATTCTGGCCCAATCCTCCAATATCGGTACCGGAGAGATAGCCCAAAATGTCGGAGAGCAGCGATTGCTGGACCAGGTACGCAACCTGGGATTCGGCCAGTACACCGGCTTGGGCTTCCCGGGCGAGTCGCCGGGTCTGCTGGCGACGGCAGCACAATGGGAACCCACCGACTACGTGTCGTTGCCGATCGGGCAGGTCGACGCGGTGAACGCCCTCCAAATGCTTGACGCCTACAACGCCGTGGCCAACGGGGGCGTTTACGTCCAGCCGAAACTGGTGGAGGCGAACGTCAGCGCCAGCGGCACCGTGACCAAGACGCCTCCTTCCCCGACTCATCAGGCCTTCTCTCCCTCGGTTGACTCCGCGCTGACCTCCATGCTGGAGCAGGTCGTGGCCACGGGGACCGGGACCGGTGCCTCGGTCCCGGGCTATACGGTGGCGGGCAAGACGGGCACGGCGCAGATCCCGACACAGGGGAAAGACTCCTACGTCACTGGCGCCTACATGGCGTCCTTCGTGGGCTTTGCCCCGGCGGTCAACCCGACGCTGTCCATCATCGTGGTCCTCAACCGCCCGACCCCCATCTTCGGGGGGACCGTGGCCGCTCCGGTCTTTTCCCAGATCATGAGCTACGCCCTGCATCGCTATGACATCCCGACAACCCCAGGTGCGACGACGACGCCCCCCTCTCCGACGGAATCGGCCTCCAGCCAGGCCCAGGACATCACATAACCGTGACCCGATACCATCAGCGAGCCGATGGCCTGTGGTTCGGACTTTCCGGGCTGATGTCGCCGTCGCAGCGACGATGCGAACCGTGCAGATGAGCCTCCTCTTCGACGATATCGAGGTCATTGAATCAGCCGGGGACCCCACAACGGTGGAGATCAGGGGCATTGCCCATGACAGCCGACGGGTGGTGCCCGGAGATCTGTTCTGCTGCGTGCCCGGACTGATCTCGGACGGCCACGACCACGCCTCCGAGGCCGTCGACCGGGGCGCGGTCGGGCTCTTGTGCGAGCACTTCATCCCAGAGTTGCTCGACCGGCCCGTGGTGCAATCCCGTATCGCCCCGGGCACGGCGCGTCCGGTCATGGCCCAATTGGCTGCCGCGTTCTACGGGCACCCGGCGCGCGACCTGCTCATGGTCGGGGTCACCGGCACGAATGGCAAGACCACGGTCACCCAGCTCCTCGGGGACCTGCTCGAAGCCAGCGGTCGGCCCACCAACGTCATGGGGACCCTCTCGGGGGCGCGCACCACGCCGGAAGCGACCGAAGTCCAATGCGTGCTGGCCGGAGTACGTGACCGGCAACGGTCCGACGGACGTCGTCATGCTGTGGCCATGGAGGTGTCGAGCCACGCGCTGGTGCAGGCGCGGGTGGACGGGGTCCATTTCGATGTCGCCGTCTTCACCAATCTGAGTCATGACCACCTCGACTACCACGGGAGCATGGAGGCCTACTACCAGGCGAAGCGCCGGCTGTTCACCCCCGACCACTCGTTGCGCGGCATCGTGAACGCGGATGATCCATGGGGACAACGGCTGATGAAGGAGTCGCGCATCCCGGTGACGGCGGTGCACCTGAGGGACGCGCAGCACATCGCTCTGCTCCCGGGCCAGACCAGCTTCACCTGGCGGGGCCATCGCATCACGACGCCGCTCACCGGCGCGGTCAATGTGGGGAACACCCTGCTGGCGGCCGAGGCCGCCCTGGCCCTGGGCCTCGAGGTGGCCGAGGTGGCCAGGGCGCTCTCCCTGGTGTCGCCGGTCCCGGGCCGGCTGCAGGTTCTGGCCGCTCCCCGTCGCGACGGAGCGGTTGACGCCAAGCGTCCGCCGTTCACCGTCATGGTCGACTACGCCCACACGCCGGCGGGCCTCGAAGTGGTGCTCCGCGAGGCGCGCCAGCTCACCGGCACGCCGGGGCGAGTGCTGGTTGTGTTCGGCTGTGGCGGGAATCGGGACCGGGGCAAGCGCCCCAAGATGGGGCAGACCGCCACCAGCCAGAGCGACGTGGCCATCCTCACCTCGGACAACCCCCGCGACGAGGACCCCATGGCCATCATGGCGGAGGTCCAGGCCGGCATGGTGGCCGGATCAGGGACCGCATCGACGGTGATCGTCGAGGCAGACCGTCACGTCGCCATTCGGCGGGCCCTGGCCGAGGCCGCGGCCGGCGACGTCGTCGTGATCGCCGGCAAGGGTCACGAGACGTATCAGGAGATCGCCGGCCAGCGGATCCCTTTCAATGACGCCGAGGAAGCACGCCACGCGCTGTCGGTCCACTTTCCCTCCGATCCGTCGTCGTGGTTACCAGCTCCTTCTGACGGTGTGCCCGCTGAGGATCACTAGGCCGTGCTCGGCCTTCTTGAATCCGGAGGGGTGGCCCTCTGGGTGGCCATCTTGTCCACGCCCGTCCTCATCCGCTGGCTCCGGAGTCGAGGTATCGGCCAGCACATCCGGGAGGACGGCCCGGCCAGCCACATCGTCAAGGCAGGGACTCCCACCATGGGGGGCCTGGCCATCGTCACGGCCGTCGTGCTCGGGTATGCGCTCGGGCACGTCGACACGCAGATTCGCTTCTCGCGCACCGGCTACTTGGCCGTCATGGCGGTGGTGCTGTTCGGCGCGATCGGATTGATGGACGACTGGATCAAAGTTCGCCACAAGCGCAGCCTGGGTCTGAACAAACGGGCCAAGTCCCTCTTGCAAGTCGGAAGCGCCGTCCTGTTCGCCGAACTGGCGCTGCACTGGGCCCATACGTCCACCGCCCTCTCCTTCACCCGCTACGACGTCCCCGGCATCAACCTGGGACAGATCGGGTGGGTGATCTTTGCCGTGCTGGTGATGGTGGGAGCCTCCAACGCCGTGAACTTGACCGACGGGCTGGATGGGTTGGCCGCCGGATCGTCCACGTTCTGCTTCGCTGTGCTGGCCATCATGGGGTACTGGATCTTTCGTCACGAGGGCATCTATCACGTGTTGCCCGCCTCGGCGATCGACCTGGCCCTGGTGTCCGTGGCCCTGGCCGGCGCCTGCATCGGGTTTCTCTGGTGGAATGCCGCGCCGGCCAGAATCATCATGGGGGACACCGGCTCTCTGGCGATCGGCTCCGGTCTGGCCGCCCTGTGTCTGTTGTTGAACCTCGACCTCCTGCTGCCGATCATCGGTGGACTCTTCGTCATGGAGACGTTGTCCGTCATCGCGCAGGTCGTGAGTTTCCAGGTCTTCCATCGCCGGATCTTCCGGATGGCGCCCATCCATCACCACTTCGAATTGCTCGGGTGGCCCGAGACCACGGTGATCGTGCGCTTCTGGGTGTTGGGCGGGCTGTTCGTGGCGCTCGGCTTGGGCGTCTTCTATGGCGATTTCCTCACGGTGGCGAAGTTCACATGAGGAGCCCCATGTGGCGAAGCGCGGTGCCGGTGCCCGTCCCCGCAGGGCGCGGTCTCCCACCCATGGCTACGACGATCGAGCAGCTCACGAACCCAAGGAGGTCCTCATGACGACGAAACGGGTGCAGTCAGGCTTCATCGCCACCGTCCAACAGCTCCCGACGGCCACCCTGCTCTTGATCATCGTCTCGTTGCTCTGCCTCTTCGGTCTGGTGATGGTCGGATCGGCCTCGTCGGTCGTCTCCATATCGCTCTATGGGACACCGTGGGCCATCCTGATCCGGGAAGCGATGTGGATGGCGATCGGCACCCTCGCGCTCTTCTTGGCCATAAAGTTCGACTACCGCAAGTTGCGCCGGTTGAGTCCACTCCTGCTCCTGGTCACCTTCGGGTTGCTGTGTGTCGTCCTGGTGCCCGGTCTCGGACTGCACGTCGAAGGCTCGAGTCGATGGATCGGCTTCGGCCAGCTCCGCCTGCAGCCATCGGAGCTGATGAAGTTGACGCTGACCATTTTCGCGGCGGATTTCATCGCCCGCCGGCTCGATGAGGGGTCTCCCGACCGTCGCATCATGGGTCCGCTGCTCCTGGTCACGGGCGCGGCTGGCCTCCTGATCCTGGCTCAGCCCGACATGGGAACGGCCATGGTGGTGGGCTGCATCGCGCTGACGATGCTCTTCGTCTCGGGCGTCAGTATCGGACCGGTCCTCAAGCTGCTGGCCGTGGTGGTGGGACTGGCGCTCGTGGTGGCGATCGCCTCTCCGTACCGACGGGAGCGCCTGCTGTCGTTCCTCGATCCATCGGCTCACGGCAACGGATCGGGCTACCAGGTGGTGCAGTCGCTGATCGGGCTGGGCTCGGGCCATCTGCTGGGGTCCGGGTTGGGCGGCGGCCAACAGAAGTGGGGATTCCTGCCCAACGCTCACACCGACTTCATTTTCTCGGTCATCGGCGAAGAACTCGGATTCATCGGAGCCATCGCCGTCCTCCTCCTTCTCGGGTCGTTCGTCTGGTTCGGGATCAGAGCGGCCACGCGGTCGGCCGATCGCTTCGGTGGGCTGTTGGCCATCGGCCTGGTGGCCTGGTTGGCCAGCGAGACCTTGATCAACATTGGTGCCGTGATCGGCGTGCTCCCGGTGACCGGGATTCCGCTGCCGTTCATCTCCTTCGGGGGGTCGTCGCTGGTCATCACCATGGCCGCGGCCGGCATCCTCATCAACATCGCACGCCAGGAGAAGAGCCCGGCGAAGAGCGGGCAAAGGCAACCTCATGGCACCATCGCCCTGCCCCGACGCGGCAGCGAACGGATGACAGTCGGTTCGACGTCGGGCCGCGGTCGAGGTCAGTGACCCGGCGACGCCAGGCCGTCATCGCCGGTGGAGGGACCGGTGGTCATGTCGTCCCGTCGCTGCAGATCGCCCGGGCCTTGGTCACGCTGGGCTATGACCCCGCATCCATTGAGCTCTTCGGCTCGCGACGCGGCCAAGAAGCCACCGACTGGCCGCCGCTCGAGTTCCCTTTCACCCTTCTGCCGGGCCGGGGCATACGCCGAAGCTTCCGACCGGCCGCGCTGTGGGACAACGCGGGAGCCGTGCTGGGCCTGGTCTGGGCCGCCCTCCGGTCGGTGGGCTCCTTCGTGGCGCACCGTCCCGGCGTCGTCGTGGTGGTCGGGGGTTACGCCGGCTTCCCGGCCGGGTTTGCCGCAGTGGTGACTCGGGTGCCCCTGGTCCTGGTCAACACCGACGCAGTCCCGGGCGCCGTCAACGCCGTGCTCGGCCGCTTCGCCGCCGCGTGTGCCGTGGCGTTCCCGGGCACCGACCTGCCCCGGGCTCAGGTGACCGGGACACCGGTGCGGCCGGAGCTGAGGTCGCTGGATCGATCCGAAGCGGGACGGGAGGCAGCCCGGGCCGAGTTGGGCCTGCCCAGCCGGCGACAGACCGTGGTCGCCTTCGGTGGGTCGCTGGGCGCTCGGCGGATCAACGGTGCCCTGGCCGCCCTGGCCGGTCGATGGAGCGAGCGTGAGACGACGTCCATCTACCACGTGGCCGGTCGACGGGACTTCACACAGTTCGCGTTGAAGACACCACCGCGTGCGGGCGGGGGTGGCGAGTGCGGCAAGCTGGACTACCGCGTGGTGCCCTTCGAGGAACGAATGCCAGATCTCTACCGAGCCGCCGACCTCTGCGTGTGCCGGGCCGGGGCCATCACCGTGGCCGAGCTGTTGCTGGCCGGTGTGCCCGCACTGCTGGTCCCGCTGCCCGGTGCGCCGCGTGATCATCAGACGCGCAATGCCGAGGCGCTGGTGGCGGCCGGGGCGGCCGTCCTCGTTCCCGATGCCGAATGCGATGGGGACCGGCTGGCTCACGAGATCGAGAACCTGTTGGGTGACGCCGACCGGCTGGCCGCCATGGGCGCCGCCGCGCGCGGACTGGGACACCCCGACGCCGCGGTCAGCGTGGCGAGGTTGGTGCAGGCCCATGCCCGCTGACGAGGCCGGGTCGCCCGGGGGAGTGCTGGACCTGCAGACCCCGCGGCGGATCCACATCGTGGGGATCGGCGGCGCCGGCATGAGCGCCATTGCCATCGTGCTGCGGGCCATGGGCCATACCGTGTCTGGGTCAGACCTGAAGGACTCTCCGGTGGCCGCCCGACTGCGCTCCCTGGGGATTGCCGTGGCGGTCGGGCATGCGGCCGGGAACGTCGGCCAGATCGACGCGTTGACCTACTCACCGGCGGTGGCCCTGACCAACCCCGAAATCGTCCGGGCCACCGAGTTGGGGGCGTTGGTGATCCCCCGCTCGGGCACGCTGGCCGCCATCTGTTCCACCCGGAGATGCCTGGCGGTCGCCGGCACACACGGCAAGACCACGACGGCGTCCATGCTCTCCCTGATACTGATCGAGGCGGGGATGCGTCCATCCTTTGTGATCGGGGCCGACGTCAACGAGATCGGGACCAATGCCGTCTGGGACACCGGTGCCTGGCTGGTGGTCGAGGCCGACGAGAGCTACGGCACGTTTCAGGCCCTCCGCCCGGACTTGGCCGTGTTGACCAATGTCGAGGCCGACCACCTGGATCACTACGGCACGTTCGAGGAGCTGCGCGGGGCCTTTGGCGACTTCGTCGGGGCGGCCGGGAGTGGCGCGGTGGTGTCGGCCGACGATGTCGAAGCGGCCAGCATCGGCCGGGCCCATGGAGCGCAAAGCGTCGGGACCACTGCTGGCGCCACCTTCACCATGACTGACGTGGTCGAGCGCCGGAGCTCGGTTGCCTTCACGTTGCACGGACCCCACGGTGTGCTCGGCCCCCTGACCATCGGGGTACCCGGCCTGCACAACGCCCGCAATGCGGCGTTGGCGGTGGTGGCCGCCCTGACCGCCGGGGCTCCCTTCGAAGCGGCGTCTGCGGCGCTGGCCCGCTTCGCCGGCGTGACCCGACGCTTCGAGTTCCGCGGGGACGCCAACGGGGTCACCTTTGTCGATGACTACGCCCATCTCCCTACGGAGGTCCGGGCGGCGTTGGCCACGGCTCGGGCCGGTGCGTGGTCCCGTGTGGTCGCCGTGTTCCAACCGCACCGTTATTCCCGTACGGCGGCCTTGGCCGAACAATTCGGACCGGCGTTCCTCGAGGCCGACACGCTCGTGGTCACCGATGTCTACAGCGCCGGCGAGCCCGCGGTGCCGGGCGTCTCGGGGCAATCGATCGTGGACGCCGTGCGGGCACAGGACGAGCGCTTGCCCGTGGTGTACGCGCCGGGGTGGGAGGAGCTGCGCCGGACCGTCGGCTCCCTCTTGCGACCGGGGGACCTGTGCCTGACGCTCGGCGCGGGCGATCTCACCAGATTGCCGGACGAGTTGCTGGAATCGCCCACCTGGTGAGGTCGTCGACGCGCTATGACGTGTTGGCTGCCGCCCTGGGCTCACGGGCGACGCGGGATCACCCGCTGGGCCCCCTGACGACGTACGGCGTCGGCGGACCGGCCGCACTCTTCGTCGAAGTGCAGGATGCCGAGGATCTGGGCGTCGTCCGACTCGCCCTGCGAGGGAGCGGGCTGCCGGTGGTCGTGGTCGGCCGCGGCTCGAATCTTCTGGTCTCGGATGCCGGATTTGACGGCGTGGCCGTACGGTTGGGGAGCGGGTTCAACTCCATTGGCCTTCCCCAGTCCCGCCACCCTGAGGCCGAACCGTTGGTGGTCCGGGCCGGCGGGGCGGTGCCCCTCCCGGTGCTGGCCCGTCAGGTGGCCGATGGCGGGTGGTCGGGCCTGGCCTGGGCGGTGGGTGTGCCGGGATCGGTGGGCGGCGCCGTGCGCATGAACGCCGGTGGACACGGGTCGGACATGGCGGCCTGCCTGTATCGCTACACGTGGGTCGACCTGCTGAGTGAGGCCGAGGGTACCGGTGACCTGGAGCGCCTGCGCTACGGCTACCGCTCGTCGTCGGTGGGCCCTTCGGAGCTGGTGCTCGACGCGCAGTTGCTGGTCACGCCCGGAAGCGCGGAGCACGAACGGGCCGAGGTGCGTTCCATTGTGCAGTGGCGCCGGTCGCATCAGCCCGGGGGGGCCAACGCCGGCTCGGTATTCACCAACCCACCCGGGGACTCGGCCGGCGGGCTCATCGAGGCGGCCGGGTTGAAGGGGTACCGAATCGGCACGGCCCACGTGTCCGAGAAGCACGCCAATTTCATTCAGTCCGACAAAGGGGGTCGGGCCGGTGACGTGTGGGCCCTGATCGGCCATGTGCGCGAGGTCGTGCTCGAGCGTCGTGGCGTGGCCCTCTCGACTGAGGTCCGCCTGTTGGGGTTCCCCGACGGCGAGAATGGTGCGATGGTGCTCGGAGAGGGGAACGACGCATGAGCACCGCCACCACGAAGGCGCGTCCGGCGAAGAGCGCGACTGGCCATCGCGCCGCCATCGATCCGCGCATTTCGGCCCGACGCAAGGCGGTATCGCGCCAACGCGGCCGGCGTCGCCTGGGCTGGCTCGTCGCGCTGGGGGTCGTCACCGTGTTGGTGGTTGGCGGCTGGTTCCTCCTGCACACGCCGTGGTTCTCGGCCGGCACGGTCACCGTGGTCGGTGCGACCCACGAGACACCGGCCCAGGTCATCGCCGCTGGAGGCCTGGCCACCCACCCCGCACTGATCGATGTCCACGCCGGCACGGTCGCTCAAGGGATTGAGCGGCTGCCGTGGGTGCGCAGCGCGGCGGTCACGGTGGCCTGGCCGGACAAGGTGCACATCGTGGTGACCGAACAGGTCCCGGTGGCCCAGATGAAGACGGCCGCCGGCCATTGGGCCCTGCTCACGGCGGGCGGACGGGTCCTGGCCGTCGACGGGCCGCAGGCGCCCGGGCTGCTGACCCTGACCGGACCCCGAGCGCCGGGCCTGGCCGGGAGCACGCTCGGATCGGCCGACCAGGTCGGCCTGGCGGTGGCGGCCACCGTGCCCGTCTCGTTTAAAGCGCAGGTCACGTCGGTCGGGGTCCAGCCCGGAGGATGGGTCCAGCTCACCATGACGACACCCGTGGTGGTCAACGTCGGCACGGCCAGTCAGTTACCGTCTAAGTATGAAGACGTCACCTCGATCCTGGCCGGGGCCAGCCTGCACGCCGGCGACGTCATCGATGTCAGCGTCCCCGACGCGCCGACGGTCACGGGGCCGTGACCGAGGATGCTTGACCTACACCAACACCCCCCGTATGGTGGAACTACGTTCCCGCACTGTCAACGTCAACCTTCCCATCAGCTTAAGAGATTGGGAATCCACGACGGGAGTCACAAAGTGGCCCGAGGCGGAGAGATCCAGAGAGCGATCGGTCGGCGATCGACCCGAACACGAGGGAGTCCATGACCACCGTTCAGCCCCAAGGTAACTACCTGGCCGTCATCAAGGTGGTTGGGGTCGGTGGCGGTGGCGTCAACGCCGTCAATCGCATGATCGACTCGGGGCTCCGCAACGTGGAGTTCATCGCCGCCAACACGGATGCCCAGGCACTGCTCATGAGCGACGCCGACCTGAAGCTGGACCTCGGTCGTCAGTTGACGCGGGGACTGGGTGCGGGAAGCGATCCTGAAGTCGGTCGTCAGGCGGCGGAAGAGCATCGAGCCGATATCGAGGAGGCGCTGCAGGGCGCCGACATGGTCTTCATCACGGCGGGCAAGGGCGGCGGTACCGGCACCGGGGCCGCACCGGTGGTGGCCGAAATCGCCAAGAGCGTGGGGGCACTGACCATCGGAGTGGTGACACGGCCCTTCACGTTCGAGGGTCGTCGTCGGGCCGTGCAGGCCGATACGGGCATCCAGATCCTCAAGGAGAAGGTCGACACCCTCATCGTCATTCCCAATGACCGTCTCCTCACGGTCTCCAATGACAAGACCAGCATGGTGAACGCCTTCAAGATGGCCGACGAGGTCCTCCTGCAGGGCGTGCGCGGCATCACCGACCTCATCACGGTTCCCGGACTGATCAACACCGACTTCGCCGACGTCAAGATGGTCATGACCAATGCCGGCACGGCAATCATGGGGATCGGCAGCTCCATCGGTGAGGGTCGGGCCGCCAACGCCGCCCGGGCGGCCATTACCAGCCCGCTGTTGGAAGCCTCCATTGAAGGGGCCCGCGGGATCCTCCTCAACATTGCGGGGGGTTCGGATCTCGGACTGTTCGAGGTGAACGAGGCGGCCGAGATCATTCACGGGGTGGCCCACGCCGACGCCAACATCATTTTCGGAGCGGTGATCGACGACAACATGGGGGACGAGGTTCGGGTCACCGTCATCGCCGCCGGATTCGAGCGCTGGGAGGATGGCACCCGGCCGGTCGCCGCCGATCGGGTGTCGTCGATCTTCAGCGGCACGGGCGAGAGCGAAGCCGTTGGCGAGACGGTGGACATCTTCGGCGAGTCCACCACCAGCACCGACGACGAGTTTGATCTGGGTGACGACGATTTCGACGTCCCCTCATTCCTTCGATAGCGACGAGGTCTCGGCCCGCCTGGCGGTGATTCGCCGGCGGATAGAGGGGGCCGGCGGTGATCCAGGCGTCGTGCGCGTGGTGGCCGTCACCAAGGGCTTCGGCCCCGAAGCGGTGGCGACGGCCCGAGACGTCGGACTGACCGACATCGGGGAGAACTACAGCCAGGAACTGCTGGCGAAAGCTCCCGGCCCGGAGGGCACCAGCTGGCATTTCCTGGGGTCGGTGCAGCGCAACAAGGTGCCGTCCCTGGCTCCGGTGGTGGATCTCTGGCAGAGCGTGGCCCGGCTGGTCGAAGGCCGGCGGATCGCCCAGTACGCCCCCGGGGCCACCGTGCTGGTCCAGGTCGACTGCAGCGGCCAGCCCGGCCGCAACGGCTGTGCGGTGGCGGAGGCGCCGGAGCTGGTGAACGCCCTCTCCAAGCTTGACCTGCGGGTACGAGGGCTCATGACCGTGGCACCTCCCGCGCCGGAGGAGGCCGCCCGGACCTTCCGGGTGGTGGGGGAGCTGGCCGACTCGCTTGTCCTGCCCGAACGCTCCATGGGGATGAGCGATGACCTCGAGCTGGCGGTGGCCGCAGGTTCGACGATGGTGCGCATCGGCCGCGCGCTGTTTGGGCCGCGATCACGGAGCCGGGAGGGTTAGTCCAGCCTGCCCCCCTGGGCAGGCACTACGCTGGGCCAGGAACAGGAGAAGGTATGGCGCCGTCGTTCATGAAGAAAACCATGGTCTACCTCGGTCTACTCGATGACGAGTACGACGAGTACGACAACTTGGAGGATCGCGCCCCGCGTGGTTTCTCCTCGACCACCCGGGTTGATTCCGGGCGCCAAGAGGTCGAGCAACCCGACGAGTACGCCGGAGGCATGAGCCGCATCCGCACCATTCCTCGAGAGTCGGCCGTGCCCAATGTGCGCCCTCAGGCACCTCCCGTGGCTCCCCGAACCTCCTCGGTGCGGCCGGTGCCGGTGGACACGGCCATCCCGGGCACGCCGCAGGCCCGGGTCCATGTGGTGGCGCCGTCCCGGTTCGGCGACGCCAAGGAGATTGCCGACCGGTTGAAGGACAACCGTCCGGTCATCGTCAATCTGCAGGTGGCCGACCGCGATCTCCAGCGCCGCATGATCGATTTCTGCAGCGGCGTGACCTATGCGTTGAGCGGCGAAATGGAGAAGGTGGCCGACCAGGTATTCCTCCTGGCCCCCAGCAACGTGAAGGTCTCCGATGAGGAGCGTCAGCGCCTGGTGGAGCGCGGCTTCGGGCGTGAGTGAGTCCACTACTCTCATTGAGTAGTGAACCTCTTTAACCTGGCTGGTAAGATCGTCGAGGGGTACCTGCTCTTGATCATGGTGCCCATGGCCATCATGAGCTGGTTCAGAATTCAGCCCGGTACCCCGTGGGCCAAGGTGCAGTACTTCTTCTACCGGGCGACTGAGCCCATCCTGGCCCCGGTGCGGCGTGTCATCAAGCCCATCGGCAACCTCGACATCTCCTTCATGGTGGTGTTCTTGGTGGGCCAGTTCGTGGTGGTCCCCGTCCTCCTGCGCTAGATACTCGGCCCACGCTCGATCCTCTCGGCGCCAGCTCCCTTCCCGTCGGTCGGCGGGTGTGTCCGCGGTCTGGCCGCGGCTCGGGATCCACAGCGGAACTCATCGGAGCCGACGTCTCGCCGGGGGCGCCGGTCTCCGGACGCAGGTGCCGCCCGTTCCCGGTCGGCTCTTCGTGAACCCGAATTCCTTCGGTCGACCGCAGGATAGGGACTGTCTCGCGGCCCACAGTGCCCCGTAACGAGTCTTCCTCTTCGCCTATGGTCCACTCAAGCTCCACACCGGAACCGCTGAAGAGGGTGGTCTCGATCGGAAGTTTCGCTGGAATAGAGAATGGTCGTGGGATCAGTGAATCGCGGGGGACCGACGGTCGAGGTAGGGGAGACCTCGCAGGTCGTGCCCCATGACCTGGTCGGCACCAGCGGCGACCCGAGTGGCTCACCCAGACGGGCAAGGCGACGTCGTCTCGCATCGCTGGACGGTATCCGTGCCTTTGCCGTCATGGCCGTGCTGCTGTACCACGGAGGGGTCGCCGGGGTCGACGGCGGACTGCTCGGGGTTGATGTGTTCTTTGTGCTGTCCGGTTTCCTCATCACCAGCCTGCTCTGCGGCGAGTATCTGGCTCGGGGGACGATCCGCCTCGGTCAATTCTGGGCCGGGCGGGCCCGGAGACTCCTCCCAGGCCTGTTCCTCCTCCTGCTGGGAGTCGCGCTGTACGCATGGGTCTTCCGGAATACCCTCGACGTGTCCAGCATCCGCGGTGACGCCCTGTCGACCCTTCTCTACGTCGCCAATTGGCACTTCGTGTTCTCGGGCCAGGGCTACTTCACCCAATCGACGACTCCGTCACCGCTCCTACCCATGTGGTCTCTCGGTGTCGAGGAGCAGTACTACCTGATCTGGCCGCTTGTGACGCTGTTCATTCTGCGCCGGGGTGGCACGCGGTGGGTGGCCTGGGTCGCAGGCGTGGCCGCCGCCGCCTCGGCCCTCCTCATGGCCTCGATGTACCTGGCTGGCTCCTCGATCGATCGTCTGTACTACGGCACCGATACCAGGGTGCAAGCGCTGCTGGTCGGGTCGGTCCTCGGTGCCCTCGCGTCACAACGCCAATGGCGGGTGGTCGCAGTCAACTGGGCGCGCACCCGGGTCGGCCGCCTCACCGGAATCGTCCTCGGGGCCGCAGGAGCCGGGG
>Ga0208357_1002168_pt1 | contig 13331 bp, 8 predicted proteins | sample NGESurdeep092012_6_FD_184487 | JGI IMG/M metagenome (GOLD analysis project Ga0208357, IMG submission 184487) | Arctic peat soil microbial communities from Barrow, Alaska - NGEE Surface sample F52-2 deep-092012 (SPAdes) | ecosystem: Environmental > Terrestrial > Soil > Wetlands > Peat ... | reverse complement strand
GGATCCTTGGTGGCATCCTGAACCGTGTAATCGACGGTCACGACGCCGATGGCGGCACCGGAATCCGCCGCAACGGTGATCGATGACCCGGTGTAGGTGACGGTGGCGCCGCTTGGCCCGTTCACCTGTGTCGCCTTCGTGATCGTCAGCGGTGTGCTGGGGAACGGGTTCACCCAATAGCTACTGCCGACCGCGTTTGCGAGCGTCTTCGATGTGCCGCGCTGGATCTCGTTCTGCTGCGGTGGATTCTTCTGCGATGCGATCGGCCGCTGCGAACTGACCACCTTGACGTTGACGGACCCCGGGATCTGGAACGTGCCGGAGTTCACGGTGAAGGTCAGGGTATCGGTCGCACCGGGTTGGGTGCCGAGCGGTGCGGACACCGTGACCGTTGACCCGCTCAGGCTCGCCGACACGGCGGGGTTCGGATTCGCGAACCCGGTGTAGGTCAGCTTGCTGAGAATGGCCGGGTTCGGATGATAGCTCGACGCGCGCAGGTCGACGGTGGTCGCAGCTTCGCCCGGCTGCACCTCCACCGTCGGCGGGGTGAAGGTCGGCGGCACATCCGACTGGTCGGGATTGCCGATGGTCAGCGGGAGAACGAGCGAGGTGATGCGATCCCGGCTCTGGCCCGGATCGCGACCGTCATCGACCTTGAAGGTCACCGCCGCCGGCCCGCGATAGCCCTTCGCCCCCGTGAACGTGATGGTCTGGTCGCTTGCGAATGCGGACCTGCCGTCGCTGTTCGTCGCGCTGGCAGCCGTCAGCTTGCTGCTGCGGCCCGACGGGACGTCGATGATGTCGGAGAGCTTCCACGATTTCGTGCCGCCGCTTTGAACGATCTGCTCCGGCAGTCCCGGCTTGATCCTCGGCGGCGCCGTGGCGTTGCCTCTCGCAGGCACGACGATGAACGCGTCGGCGCCGAGTCCGGTCTGCGGGTCGGTGAGCGTGTAGGTGATCGCCATCCGCGAATTGCCGGGGCGAACGGTCACGGTTCCGTCACTTCCGACGGAGCCGGCCGAGGCGTTTGCTCCCGTGAGCGATACCTGCAGGTCGTCAATGATGCCCGACGGGTTCGTTGCCCCGTCGCGCACAGTGACCTTCACCGAGGTCTTATCGGCGACCTGCTCTGGCTCGAGCACCTGGTCGATCGCCGTGGGATACTGCGGCTTCGCATTCTTGTCGACGATCACCTGAACGAACGCACTGGCCTGGCCGCCCTGACCGTTCGTGATCTGATAGCGCACCAGGTACACGCCCTCAGTGGCGGGGGCCGTCACCAGCACGAACTTGCCGTACGTGCGAGCCTTGAGGCCTGGATCGATGTTGAGCAGCTTCTTCTGCAGCGAGATCGTGTAGCCGTTTGGATCCGAGTCGTTGTCGAGCACTGGAACAGATGCCGTCTTGCCCGGCTTGACCTCGATCGTGTCGTTCACGGCGATCGGTGGCTGACTGGTGTCCGGCCGTTTGATCACGCCGACGGAGACGATGCCGGTCCCCTCTTTGCCGTAGGTGTCCTTGACCCTGTAGCTGAACGTGTCTGTGCCGGCTGAATCCGGATACGCCTGGTAGCTGAACGAGGTGCTGTCCGACGCTGTGATCCGGCCCAGCGTCGGCTGTGACGAAATCCCGTCGAGGGTCACAGAGTCACCGTCCGGGTCGATGCCGTTCAACGGCACGGTCACGGGGATCGTCGACCCGGCGAACGCGCGCACCGTCAGCGGCCCGGGGTTCGGCGCCCGATCGCTTCCGTTGTCGAGGGCCGTCACCACGAACGTGAGGGTCGCTTGCGCCTGCTGACCGTATTTGTCGGTGATGCCGTACACCACCGAATATTGCCCCGGCTGTTTCGGCGCCTGATAGCGCACGAGCTTGCCACTGACGAATACCGTGGATCCCTGGCCCGCTTTACTCGTATCGTGAAGTTTAGGGTCGAGCGTGAACGGTTCGTTGTCCGGCGAATAGTCGTTGTCCATCACGGAAACGCTCGCAATGTCGCCTGCTCGCACCGTGGCGGTGTCGTCGACGGCGACCGGCGGCTGATGCGTGACGAGTGGCGCAATCGGCACGACGGTGATCCCGGCCGTCGCCGAGCCCGGGCCGTCCGAAACGGTGTACTCCAGCTGCACCTGCTTCGACAACACGGTGGGCGCCGTGATCTTCACGACGGCGTTGTCGAGAACTTCGACGTTCAGATCGCTCGCGTCTGCGCTCTTGGTCACCGAGCGAACCACCAGCACGCGGCCGGACGGCGACGAGTCATTGTCGAGCACGTTGACGGTCGTCGACTCGCCCGGGCGCAGATACGCCGTGTCTTGCACCGCAATCGGGGGCGCAGTCAGCGCCGCGTTGCCCAGCACATTCACCCTGATCAAGCCGACCGTCGTCTTCGAGCCTGCTCCGAGCGTGTATTTGACGTAATATTCCCCGGGCTGGTTCGAGAGCACTGTGACGGTCTGCTTGTCTGTGTCGGTGACGACGCTCGCATTCCCGCCGCCGTCGACGGCCGCTCCGACGAGGCCCAGCGGTTCTCCGGACGGCGATGCGTCATTCGCGAGAGGGTGGATCACGATCGGCGCGCCTGCAAATCCGCTGCCGAAGTCCGGCACGGCCACGGGGTCGAGTGTTCCAGCGGGATGCACGGTGATCAGCAGGCTGCCGGTTGCGCTGAGAGTGCCGTCCGATACCGTGAATTTCACTTCTTTCGACCCCGTCTGCCCCGTTTTGCTCGTGAACGTCACGTAGCCGTCCGGGGTGAACTGCACTCCGTCATCCGTTGTCGATGACGCGTTGAGCAGGTAGATTCCATCGCCGTCCGGGTCGATCCAGTCGTTCAGCACGTTGTAGCTGACCGACTGGCCGACCTCGGCGTCGGCGGTGCTCGTGCGGGTGGCCACCGGCGCGGCGTTCTGGTCGAGCGGGTGGATGGTGACGTTGACCTGTGCGGACGCGGTTCCACCGCGTCCGTCGTCGATGGTGTACCGGAACGACACCGTGCCCGCAACGGCATGCGCGGGGGTGAATTGGATCGCGCGTCCTCCCTCGATGACGTCGAGTCTGCCCTGCGTTGTGGGGATCGCAGTGACCTCGGTGATGGTGAGCACGTCTCCATCCGGGTCGGTGTCGTTCGCCAACACGGGCAGCACGGTCGTGCGGTTCGGCCGCGCGCCGAAATTATCGTCGACGGCCACGGGCGGATGATTGATAGCCGTCCGATGCGCCAGCGTGTCTTCGAAGGATTGCAAGACGGGCTTCTCCTGCCCGTTGTTGCCCTGCACCGTCGTCTCGCTCGGTTTCAGCATCGCCCAGTTCTGCACCAGTTGCATGTTCGACGACACCACCCAGGCGTTGCCGTCCCGCAGATTGTTCAGAGCGATGACACTGTGGTTGACCCGGAATTCAAGATCATCGCCGGTGACCGGTTGGTCGATACTCATCGATTTCGATGGCGCGTTGTCGCAGGAGTACAGGTACCGGCTCGCGCCCGCCCAGGCGCCGTACGCGCATCCGTTCAGCCAGACCGGCGCAGAGAGACCCTGGGCGTCCGTCACGGCCGTAGAGATGCCGGCAGATACCTGCGTGACGGAACCACCGCCCAGGGGCACCTTCAACAGACCGGAACCGGATGCCACGAGGGCGTACGTGTTGTCCTCGCCGGGCTGCTGAACGCGCAGGCCCTTCCGAGGCAAAGCGATCGCAGAACCGTCCTGTTTTACGAGGCGATTGCCATCGGTGTCCAGCACGACGGGATGATCCCCCACCGCGGACAGCTGATAGTGCTTCACCGGTGCGAAACTCGCGCGCTGCGCCTGCGCCCCCGGGTGATCGACGGTGACCAGTTGCTTCTGTGCGGGGGAATCCGCAAACGTGATGCCCGACTTGCTGACGACGACCTGCGCGCCCTGTCCCAGCTTCGCATCGGGCTTCGTCTTGGATTGGTCGAAGTTGATCCGAGCGCTGGCATCGAGAACCCACAACGAGCCCGCCGGGGAGAGCACAGCGAGGGTGTTGCCGCCGTACGAAACCTGTGAATTCGGCGGCACGGCGAGACGATCGACGAGTGTCACGTAGGCGGGGTCGATGCGTTCGACGACACCGTGCGCCGCATCCGTCAAGAAGTATGCCGAGCTATCCTGCAGGACGTCCAGTTTGTTCGATTCGCCTGCGACCGACGCGTCCAACTCGCCGATCTGATGATTCAGACGCCCGGCAAGGAGCTTCTCACCGTTCGTGACCCAGACGTCCCGCGTATCGAGGTTCACGTCTTTGACGGGAAAGCCCTTGTGCAGCACGGCAGCGGTCAGGGGCACGCCGACGAGCACGGCGAGCGCGACAATCGATGCGACGGCCTTGCGACCGCGCAACCACGTCGGCATCATCCCCACTGAACGGACCCCCATCGACCGGGGCCGCGTCGCGACCCGTCAGAAAACCGAACCAACGCTAACACGCCCGCGTTCGTGGGTCGAACGGCCGGTCGGGCGGCGCTCTCAATCGGGCTCCGCTAAGACGAGGTCGGAGTATCGGCCCCAGTTCCGGGCATGGTTCGAACTGCGTCGAGCATCGGCACATCGTCCGGCCCGACCAGTCTGGTGGCAACCGCGTACTCGACCAGTCGCGCGCGACGATTGACCGCCAGCTTGCCGCGACCCCCGCGCAGCCCGGCAACGCCCAACTTGTCGAGTTTCTCGCAGACGTTGTCGAGTTTGCGATTGAACGTGGTCATGTTCCAGCCGAGCCGCGCCGCTGCCTCCGCGGATGTCGGGATGGTGCCACGGCCGGGAACCTGCTGCGTGAGCACTCCCTCAGCCAGGGCGACGATCAGCAGACGTTGGCTCGTGGTCAGCGTCACCGGCAGGATCGTCGTCGAGCCGCCGCTTCCTTGTTCGAGCTGCGAGGTGTTGAAGAAATCCTCCTCGCTGCGGATACTGAAGTCGTAGGTCGTCGCGCCCGCACTGAACATCACATGCATGGTCTGGAACACGATGGGCAGTTTCGCGCCGGGGGCCAACCAGGCCTGCACGGTGCCCGTCGCATCCGTTACGGTGGCGGTGAGCAGATTGCCGACGTTCGCGATCCACCACATGCCGAAATCCTCGTACAGGCTGAGAAACCGGCGATGCAGATATGGGTTGTCATCGATCGTCAGGTCGGATTCTCTGCCGATCCCGAATTCGCCCGGTCCGGTGACGATATACAGCTCACCGCAGTAGTCGATGGTCAACGGCTTCACGGTGTGCACTCCTTCAGGGCATTCGCCGACGTGCGCCCGTCGCGGATGATCAGCACGTCGATGCACACCGGCGTGCCTGGGGCAAGCGAATCGACGACGGCGGTGGGCTGACTGGTTGCGACCGGCGGCTTGGATGTGCCCTCCTGAGTCCACTGATACGTGTCCGCCTTCTTCGGCCTCGGATTCTTCCAGACGAAGGTCACGCTCGTGCCGTCCGCACTACGGGTGACGGATCCGGCAACGGCGTCTGGGACAGTCGAGACGACGATTCCGCCATCGCCGCCGCCGTTCGACACCCCGGTGTTGCTCGGCGGAGCCTGCGCGACCTGCGGCAAGAGAATGGCCGCAGCGACTCCGCCGCCGACTACCAGCACACACACCACGATCACACCCACCAGAATGCCGCGTCGGCGGCTGGACGGTCGCACCTCATCCGCGTCTCCTGGCGGCCCGGTTGGCGCGATCGGCGGATGCTGCGGCACCGGGCGAATGCTGCGATCCGGACGCAGAACCGTCGCCTCGCCCGGGCCCGCGACCGGGAGCGCGCCGCGCAGTCTGGTCGGCTCGGCGGCCGGAGGTGCAGTGGGCGGCAGCGCGGGTGGCGGCTGTGACTGCACGGGTTGCGCCACCACGGTGGCGACAGCGCGGATCCTCGTCTCGTCTTCCGCGGGAGCGGATGCGTCGCGACTGACTCGGGCAACACCGAGGTTCGGCACCTCGATACTCGTCGGTGCGTAACCGAGTTCGAGCTCGACCCGCTGCAATGCGCGTGCGAACTCGACTGCCGTGGCGAAACGGTCGGTTCGATTCTTAGCCATGCCCTTCTGCAGCACGGCGACCAGCGAGCGCGGAACGTCCGGCCGGTCCAGTGGCGTGATCGCGCCGCGCTCGATCCGTCCGATCAGATCCAACGTGCCGTTCGGGCGCCCCGGGATCTCGAACGGCGTGCGGCCGGCCAACAGCGTGTGGATCGTCGCGGCCAACGAGAAGACGTCACTGCGGACATCCGGGCTGGGATCGTCGGCGAACATCTCGGGCGGCGACCATGGCACCGACATCCCGATGGATTGCTGGTCGCCGGTTGCATGCTCGCCGGAGGGAGCGCGCGCCGCGTCGCGTAATACGGCCGCGGTCGTGGTGTGCACCGGAAGCTCATCTTCGAGTGTCGAGGAGATTCCGAAGTCGGTCAGGGCCGGCCAGCCGAAGTCGTTCGTCAGCACGTTCGCCGGTTTGATATCACGGTGCAGGATGCCCGCGGCATGTGCCGTCGCGATCGCACTGGAGAGTCGCACTCCGGTACGCAGTGCATCCGCGACCTCGAATCTCTGCTGCTTGTACCGTTCGGCGAGCGACGGGCCGGAGCAGTACTCCATCACGAAGTAGGGACGCAGGTCTGCGGCAACATCGGCGTGGTAGATCGTGACGATGTATGGATGCGCAGACAGTTGCGCCATCACGTTCGCCTCGTCGACGAAGCGGGCCTGAGTCTGCGGGTTCAGCTGCTCGGTGAGCAGAACTTTGACGGCGACCTTGCGACGCGGCAGCCGCTGGTCGTATTGGAAGACATCCGAGAAGCCGCCCGATCCGAGCAATCGCACATAGCTGTAGCCCGGCAGCTCAGGTGGCGTCGACGGAAGACGCCTGCTCACTGTTGCCCCACGGTCATCGTGACACCACCGCCAAAGTCGACGAGGGTGCCGACGATCACGGACGTCGGTTCGCCCTGTCGCAGCTTCTGCGGCGCCTTGCCCGGCAACACGATCATGGTGCCGTTGCGCGAGTGCAAATCGGTGACCACAACGGTGTCGCCCTCCACCTCGAACTGCACATGATTGCGTGAGATGTCCTGGTCTGCGCCGCCCACCGTGACCAGTCGCGGCACTCGACCGCCTGAAACCTTGCTCACGCTCGGGGCGCGCCCCACCAGTACGAGGTCGTTCAGCGGTTCTGTTGCGCCGCCCGTGATCTGCAGCACGAAACGGGGCCGCTGGGTTGTCGGCTGCGGTGTCGCATCCGGTTCCGTGGCGGGTGGCGTGGTGCTGCGCGATTCCCGAAACCCGCTGATGTCGCCGCTGAAAACGGTCATCCCGTCGTGGTCGCCGTCGTCCTGGATGCTCGGCGTGACCGGCACGCCGACTCCGGTCACGAATGCCGGAACGTCGACAGCAGGTCGCTCGGCGGCCCGGTCTGATGGCGCATCGTCTGGTTTGTCCTCAGCCCTCACCGCTGCTTCTTCCACACTGCGCATCATTGTGGCGCCGAACAGGTGGTCATACGCCGAATCGCCTGCGCCCGAAACAGCTGAGCCCGAACCAGCTGAGCCCGATTCAGCGGAATCGGACTCATCTGCATCCGGCAAATTGGTGACGGTCTCTGCCGAAATCGTCGCCGCCGGACCAGGCTGGAGTGCAGGGCTCGAGGCGCGAACCGCGCTGACCCACGCGGCGCCGGCCTGCAGGGGAAGCAGGGGCGCAGCATCCGCGGGGCTCCCGAGGTCGACAGAGAACGCGCTGACGTCATCCACGAGTTGCTCGAGCCAGGTTGACACGCCTGTCGCGGTCAACGATCGGTTGCCCGCGGGCGTGTCGACGGTCACACTCACGGAGCCGCGCACGATGCACCGCAATCGGCCGAGCCTCCCTGACGGAGTGGGTGCCCATTCGAGCAGCGCAAATGCAGGTGTTGCCAGCAGTCCGTTGGCCGTGAGCCGCTCGAGCACCGGCTGCGCGTCTGGGCCCTCCGATACCGCGGCCCAAATGGCCGCGATCCACTGCTCAGTCGGCGCGAGGCACTGCACGACGATCAGCCGCCCCGGCGCTGTGGCGGCAAGCCACCCGCCGGTGTCTCCCTGTTGGATCTCGACCACGTTCAATCTCCTCGTTCCGGGGCGCTGGCTGCTGGGGCAACGGCTGCAGGTCGGTCCCTTCTCGGTCGCGTGTCCTCCAGCAGCACCGAACGGCCCGTGGCGCGGTCGACTGTCGCGTCGGGATTGTTCCCGCTATCCCCCAGTTGGGATTCAACCACGATCACTGTCACATTGTCGCGACCGCCTGCAGCCACTGCCGCCTCCACGAGAACATCGGCCATCGATTGTTTCGAATCGCCGCCGTCATCTGTGCTGCCGTCACCCGTGCCGCCGCCGCCCGCGCCGCCGCCCGCGAGGAGCTCCGCGATCTGCTCGTCGGTCAGCTCCTTGCACAGTCCGTCCGAGCAAATCAGAAACGTCTGATTGCCTGAAGCGGGCAGCAGCCAGACATCGACGTCGACAGAGGCGTCGGCGCCAATGGCGCGCGTGATCACGTTGCGCTCGGGATGCGTGGCGGCCTCCTCCTCGCTGATCACGCCGGCATCAAGCATTTCCTGCACTGCTGAATGGTCGACGCTGAGTTGAGTCAACGTGCGCCCGTCCCAGTCATACACGCGTGAATCGCCGACGTTGACGATCATCCAGTGCTGCACGTCCGTCTCGCCGCCGCCCACGAGTATGACGCCGGTGAGCGTGGTTCCGGCCACGGCCGCTCCGCTGTCGTCGACGGCGGACAGCGCGCGCACCGCGCTGTTGGACGCGGCAACGGCATCGAGCACGTCGTCCGGTGTCGGACTAGAACCGGCCGGGATGCGTTCATCGAAGACACGCACGGCCTCCTGACTGGCCTTGTCGCCGCGGGCGTGCCCGCCCATGCCGTCCGCGACGAGGAACACCGGTGCACGCGCAATGAAGCTGTCTTCATTGACAGCCCTGATGGCGCCAGTGTCAGAACGTGCACTGGCCGCGAGGGTTCCGCTCACTTACGTCGATTCCTTTCGTGCGCGGTTGTGGAGGTCAGGGTCATCGTGCGTTTCCGCCGTCGTCGGCCAAAACCGCATCTTCACCAGACTTGCAATCGTAGCGATCACCATTGCCCCGACGATCACTCCAAGGGAAAGCAGGGTGCCGATCTCCGGAGCCCATTCAACCGGATTTCCACCGTTGATGAAGGACAACTGATTTTCATGGAGGGCATGAAACACCAGTTTCGCACCGATGAAGGCCAAGATCACTGCAATGCCGTACTTCAGATAATGCAGTCGTTGCAGCAGGTGCCCGAGCAGGAAGTAGAGCTGTCGCAACCCCATCAGTGCGAAGACGTTCGCTGCGAAAACGAGGAACGGGCTGGTCGTGATCCCGAAAATCGCGGGGATCGAGTCAACCGCGAACAACAGATCGGTCGTGCCGATGGCCACGAACACGATCACCATCGGTGTAAACAACCGTCGTCCGGCCACAGTCGTGCGCAACTTCGTGCCATCGAAGTCGTGAGAGATGCGCAGACGCCGCCGCAAGAACCGGATGAACCGACCGTCCTGCTTGCCTCCGGACTCCGAACTCAGGGCCTGACGCACTGCCGTGTAGAGCAGGAACAGGCCGAAGATGTAGAAGATCCAACTGAAGTTCTCAATCAACTGAGCCCCGAGCAGGATGAAGATCGCACGCAGGACCAGCGCGATGATGATGCCCACCATCAGCGTTTCCTGCTGAAGTTTCCGCGGCACGGCGAAGCGCGCCATGATCAGCACGAACACGAACAGGTTGTCGACGCTCAGGCTGTACTCGGTGAGCCAGCCTGCAATGAATTGCCCTGCGTGTTCGGCGTCTCCGAGCAGCAGAATGCACAGCGCGAACAGCAGAGCGAGCGCCACATAGAACGAGATCCAGATTCCGCATTCCAACGCCGAAGGAATATGCGGCCGCTTGAGCACGATCAGAAGATCGGCCAGCAGAATCAGGCTCAGCACGACGAGCGAACCTATTTCAAACCAGAGCGGGAGGACGAGGCCCATACGAAGCCTTCCGAAGTCGGGAGCGAGCGGCTGGTCGGCCACCCGCTGACGGCAACCGCAACGGGTTCGCCGCGGCTGCGAAAGTCTCTCCCGCACAACACCGTGTCGTGCCGCCGCGCCCGGGGTCGAAACACAGCCCGTGATGACGATCGCAGCGATGGCTCGCGAGCGAGCCGGTGGGATACTCCCCTTCGTCCGGCCAGTTTATCGGATGCCGCGCGCGGCATCCTGACAATCTGCGGCAGCCCGGAGGTTTCGAGTTCGCCTTGAGCGAGGTGCGCAGCGGCCGTAGCGTTGGATCACCATGCAGTGGTTCGGTGCAGAAGGCTACGAACTCGCCCGGCAGGTGTTGCAGCGCGGCATCGCCGGGGTATTCCTGATCGCCTTCTTGTCTACATACGCACAGTTCCCGGTGCTTCTCGGCGAGCACGGGCTGCGACCGGTTCCGGCATTCCTGCGCCGCGTCGGCGACGCGGGCGGCCCCACGATCTTCCGCAGACGCTATTCCGATCGGATGCTGCGCGCGACCGCCGCCGCGGGCGCTGTCATCGCCGCATGCCTTGTGGCCGGGCTGCCGCAACTCGGGCCCGCGTGGCTGCCGATGGCGGCTTTCCTGCTGATCTGGGGCGGCTACCTCTCGATCGTCGATATCGGCCAGACGTTCTACGCCTTCGGTTGGGAGTCTCTGCTACTGGAATCGGGCTTCCTCGCCGCATTCCTCGGCTCGAACGAGACGATCCCGCCGATCACCATGATCTTCTTCATCCGCTGGCTCGTCTTCCGCGTCGAATTCGGGGCTGGCATGATCAAGCTGCGCGGCGACCGCAGTTGGCGAGACTTGACGGCGCTGTACTATCATCACGAAACTCAGCCGATGCCGAACCCGCTCAGCTGGTATTTCCACCATCTGCCGAAATGGATGCACCGCGGCGAGGTGCTCGGAAATCATTTCGCACAACTCATCGTGCCGTTCTTCCTCTTCGCCCCACAGCCGGTCGCGAGCATCGCCGCCGCGATCGTCATCCTGACCCAGGCGTGGCTTCTGCTCTCCGGCAATTTCGCCTGGCTGAACCTGCTGACGATGATTCTGGCGTTCTCTGCGGTCTGGGACCCCGCCGCGCATCTGGTGATTCCCGCGATGCCCGCGCACACCGACACGCATCCGCCCGAGGTGTGGTTCATCATCGTCATCCTGGCCATCACGTTGTTACTGGTCGCGTTGAGTTGGCCGCCGTTGCGCAATCTGTTCTCACGCCGGCAACTCATGAATGCGAGTTTCAACCGGTGGCACCTGGTCAACGCTTACGGCGCTTTCGGCAGTGTCACCAAGGAGCGGTTCGAGGTGATCGTCGAGGCGACCGATGCGCCGCAGCCGACGGATGACGCAGTGTGGCTCCCCTACGAATTCCGGGGTAAGCCGGGCGATCCGGCGCGACGCCCGCGCCAATACGCGCCGTACCATTTGCGCCTCGATTGGCTCATGTGGTTTCTCGCGCTCGGGATGCGCAACGAAGCCTGGTTCCAGGTGTTCCTGCTGCGCCTGCTCGAGGCGGACCCTGCGACACTGCGGATGCTGCGCTCTGCCCCGTTCGGCGCCGAACGTCCCCGCTGGGTGCGGGCGCGGATGTTCCGCTACCGTTTCTCGAGTCGCGCCCAGCGGCGCGCAGATCACGTGTGGTGGGTGCGTGAGGAAATCGGTATGTTGACGCCACCGATCTGTCTTCCGCCCGCACACAGCGAGTAAGGTCTGGTGACAACTGGGTCTGGGAACAACTGGGTCTGGGAACAACGCAAGGAGTCTCGATGAAGAAGACCGCCCTGGCCGCCGCCGCCCGTGAACAATTGCGGGCCGCCGCGGATTCGACGAGCGGTCGCGCCGCACGCACCATTTACGGGGGCCACGATCAGCGGCTGCGGCAGACCGTCATCGCGCTCACCGCCGGTTCAACTCTGGCCGAACACAGGAGCCCGGGTGAGGCGAGCATTCAGGTGATCGTCGGCAAGGTGCTGCTGGCGACGGCAACTGCCAGCTGGCAGTTGCAGGCCGGGGACTTCCTGGATCTGCCAGCCGACCCGCATAGCGTCAGCGCGACATCCGATGCGGCGTTCCTACTGACGGTGAGCAACGACGCCTGAATCGGGCTCTGCCGACGGATCGTCGTAGTCGGGCGCGGTCGCAGCTGCGTCGCTGAGACGAGTGAGGAGCCCGACGAGGCGCTCGACATCGTCGGGTCGCAGGCGATTGATCGCCGCGGGCGGGCGCCGCAGGATGGCATCCGCTGTCGCGACGGCGTCGAGTCCTGCCGACGTGAGCGTGACGAGCTTGCGCCTCCTGTCATCGGGGTGCGGGCGGCGTTCGACAAGGCCCTGAGCCTCCAATTTGTCGACGATCAGGGTCGCGTACGGCGCGTCGACTCCGTTGGCCTCCGCGAGTTCGCTCAGGGTCGCCGGCCCGTCGTGGAGTTGGAAGAGCACTTTACCTCTGCCGCCGCCCAGACGGAATCCGAGCGCCTCTGCGAGCTCGGCTCGGCGGTTTTGACCCTCGACGAACTGTTGCATGAGTGTCCAGGCGTGCTGAACGGGCGGTGTCTGGAAGGGCGGTGTCGCGGTCACCACGGCACCGTCCGGCCGAGGTAGTCGACATAGTGCAATCCGGGTGTGCCCGCAAGCGCGTCGAGTGTCTTGACGACGTTCGGGATGCTCTGCTCGATGCGCAGTCGTGCCCCAGGACCGCCGAGTCCGGTGCTCACCCAGCCTGGAGCCATCAGCACAAGGGACCGGCGCTCGCCGCTGTGCCGTGCCGCGTAACTGCGCATGAAGGTGTTCAGCGCAGCTTTGCTTCCGCGATACACCTCGTGACCGCCTCGCTCGTTGTTGGCCACGCTGCCTTGGCCCGAGGACATCACCGCGATCGTGCCCACCGGTTCGACGAGGTCGTGCAACGCCTCGATGACGCGTAGCGGGCTGAGCGCGTTGGTGACCATCACCGGGATGAAGTCGTCGGTCGGGGTCTGGGCCACCGTGCCCTCCGGCTGATTCGTGACGCCGGCGTTCACGAACAGCACGTCGAACATCCGGCCGGTGAGCCGATCACGCAGCGCCCGGATCTGATCGGACTCTGTCACATCGACGGTTTCGATCTCGATCTGCCCTGTGCTGGTATCGGCGGGGCTGGTATCGGCGGGGCTGGAATCGGCGGGGCTGGCATCCGCGAGCCTGGCATCCGCAAGATCGTGCAATGGTGTGCGGTCCGTGCCGCGAACGGTGGCGACGACCT
>Ga0208357_1002167_pt1 | contig 13335 bp, 11 predicted proteins | sample NGESurdeep092012_6_FD_184487 | JGI IMG/M metagenome (GOLD analysis project Ga0208357, IMG submission 184487) | Arctic peat soil microbial communities from Barrow, Alaska - NGEE Surface sample F52-2 deep-092012 (SPAdes) | ecosystem: Environmental > Terrestrial > Soil > Wetlands > Peat ... | reverse complement strand
TCATCTTTCGGACCTCCGCGCTAAAAAATCACGCTCCACAATCAGCTCGCCGATCTTGGCGTGCAGCTTCTCGATCTTGTGGTCACGTCCGGCCGCCGCATCGTCGCTCTCCGTCTCAAACGCTCGCGCCGCCTGCTCCAGCAGTTGCTTCTTCCAGGCATAAATCTGATTCGGGTGAACTTCGTAACGCTGAGCCAAGTCGGCCACTTCCGCTCCATCTGTTGCGACAGAACGGCCTCAAATCCAATCAGTCAACCGGTCCCAAATTCCGGGTCAACTTCAGAGGTCACGGTCTCCATGGATGGGTGGGGGCGGTGCCTGGACAACATCTTCATCGAGCGCCTCTGGCGGTCGCTGAAATACGAGGCCGTCTACCTGCACGAGATGACGGATGGACGGATGGCTTCGCGGCCGAGCGTGTCATCGGCGAGTGGATCGAACAAGGCTGACGCCTTGCCCACAGGCCCAACAGTTAACAAAAAGCGATCAAAATGAACCGGGTTTCGGCAGCGCGATCAACATCCGGAATACACCTTCCGTCGGCCGCGCGGTCGGAGGTTTTATCACCGGCTCCGCAGCCTTAGCAGTCATGCGTTCAGCCGCCGCCGTTTATCATACAATCTTGCCCCGCAACGTGTCCTCGAGCGCGGAAAGCGCATTGGCAAGTTGTCTAGCAGTTTCCGGCGCCGGCAGTGGCATTTTCAGGTTTTGTACGCCTGTGGTTGGATCGCGCTCGATCCAGGGGTGCGCTGCGGCGTTGGAATCGCTGGCGGCCGCCAGAGCGGCAATAAGCTGCGCGCCGACCTGTGCCAGGGCTTGCCACGGATCGGAACCCGTATCGCGCGGTGGTGCGCCGGACCCATCAGTTTGCGCCACCCTCTCACCGACGCCAATATTTACGTCTTCATTCACATCGTCCACGGATCCGTCGTCGTCAGCGGCGGCGATATTCCTCACTTCCTCCGCCGGTGCCACGGCCTCGCCCTCACCCATGCTCCCCGTGACGTTTTCCACGTCCTTCATGAAACGGTTGAGACGCGAACCGCCGAGCGAAATCTCGCCGCTGCCGCCGTCGAGAATTCCTGCCGACAAGGAGCGTTTGAACGCCAGCACCGAAAGCATGCCCTCCTCAATGGTGCCCTTCGCCACGAAATTGTGTTCCAGTTTTTCACCCGTTGCGCTTCATCGACGATGACCAGTTCGGGCGCCCACGCGGCGATCAGATCGAGATCGGGCTTGAGCTTCTCGTAGTTTGTGATCTTGCGGAAATCGTCCAAGGCGTAGTCCCTCTGCCGCTGCGCCCGGCCGCCGGTGATGACGAGCGCTGCATTTTTACCCAGTCGCTCCGAGAAACGCATGATCTCGCTTTGCCACTGGTATTTGAGCGAGGTGGGGCAGATCACCAGCACTTTCGAGACGCCGAAATGCCGCGCCAGTATTTCCGTCGCGGCGATCGCCTGTATGGTCTTGCCCAGCCCCATATCGTCCCCGATCAGCGCCCGGCCGGCTCGGACCGCGAACAGCGCGCCCTCGGCCTGATAGGGATAGAGCGGCGCCTTCAGAAGCGCCAGCAGCTTGGGATCGGCAGCGCCGCGCGGAAACAGCTGCGCGAGCTTTGCCGCTCGCCGGTCCGCATCCCGCCGTCCCGCGACGAAATCGAGCGCGTCGTCGTAGGCGCGGAACTCGTGACCGGACTTGGACGCCGTGGTCATGAAATGATCGAGTTCGCCGAGGCGCTTGTCGGGGAGCATGCCGTCGCGGTCGGCGTCGAACAAAGCGGCGGCGGCCTCGCTCACCGCCGGCGGGCAGTCCGTTCCGGCATGAAAATGCACGCTGCGTTTGCCGTCATTGCGCAGATACAGCTCAGAAAACGCGGGCTGGTAGCCGTGTTCAAACGCCGTCTTCGCGCCGCGCTTTTTCTGCAGCCGGGCAAGCGTGAATTCGATGTGCTTGCAGGTACCCAATTCGTTGGTGGCGTAATCGGGGCATGAGCAGAAATTGCCGCCCGGCCCCAAACCTCGAATTGCCACGCGGTAGCTCGATTTCGAAACAGGATTGCTGACGCGAAACTCAGAGAAGAACGGTTCGCTGCTCAGATTTTCAAGCCCGAAGGCCTGCTCGTGGCCGAACTGGCGGCGCAAGCCGCGTTGCCAGTCCACCGGCGATAGATCGGCGGGCGCATGGCTGCGCGAGAGGTTGGTCGCCGAATTCAGGTTTTGGCGCTTGGATTTCATCGAAATACGTTCCGTTCAGCAAAGGTTTCTCGCGAGACATAGATCTGGCATCTGATTGCCTTTTCCCCAGTGCTAACGCCACTTCCATATTTCAAGCAGCGCCGGGTGACTGGTGTCCACGGAATCGATGATCGGCACATTGCGGTTTTCACAATCGTCCAACCGGTTCTGTTGCAGAGACGGACTACTCAACTGTGTAGCCGAGCGCCCGATATCCCGTTCGCCGCTTTGCCGCCATGCGCGCCAGCACTGGGACCCTATATCTGGACGGCCGAAGGCTGGCTCTACGTGGCAGCCGTCATCGATCTCTTCTCCCGGCGCGTCGTTGGCTGGTCGATGAGCGCGTCGATGACGGTACAACTCGTCGCCGATGCTCTGATGATGGCGATCTGGCGACGCGGCAAGCCCAACTCGCTGCTGCGAACGGATGCCCTTCGGGATGGCGGAACTTGACCGCGGTCATTCCCTCGCAGATTTGGGGGGCGTTTCAGGCGCCCTAGCGGATCGACTCTAACGCCTGTTTCCCACGCCTGACTTTTTCGCTTCCGATCACGATCAGGTCATAATGCTCGGTCAATCGCCCCTCCAGAGGATAGTGTCGACGCCCTATGCTCGACATGCATTGAACGGCGCGCGGGCGCTACGTTTCCGCCGGGAGGCTATTTCGGCACTCGTCTCGGAACCACGCTCCCGGTCCATTTGTTAGGAGGTCATATCCAGGAGAAGACATATGGCGAAGGTGGCGGTGATTACTGGCGCCGGTGCGGGCGTCGGCCGCGCCACCGTGGAGGAATTTGCTCGGCACGGCTTCGATGTCGCGCTGCTTTCGCGCGATGCCGCCCGACTGGAGCGGGCGGCACAAGAGGCGCGCCGCCATGGGGTGCGCGCGCTGCCGATCCCCACCGATGTCGCCGATGCCGCTGCCGTGGAGGCAGCCGCCGATCGTGCCGAGGCCGAACTCGGGCCGGTCGATGTCTGGGTGAATGTCGCGATGGCAACGGTATTTTCCCCCGTCGCCGAGTTGACCGCGCAAGAGGTCGAGCGTGGAACCAAAGTGACTTATCTCGGACAGGTGCACGGCATGATGTCGGCGCTGAAACGGATGCGCGTGCGCAATCGCGGCACCATCGTCAATGTCGGCTCGGCGCTTGCCTATCGTTCGGTGCCACTACAATCGATCTATTGCGGCGCCAAGGCGGCGATCAGAGGCTTTACCGACAGCCTTCGTAGCGAGATCATCCACGATGAGCTCGACGTGCATCTGACGATGGTCGATCTGCCCGCGGTCAATACCCCACAGTTCGACTGGGCGCTCAATAAGATGGGGCGCAAGGCCAAGCCGGTCGCGCCCATCTTCGAGCCCGAAGTGGCAGCCCGCGCCATCTTTTTCGCCGCCACGCACAAGCGGCGCGACATCTGGGTAGGCTGGCCGACGGTCAAGGCGATCCTCGCCAACCGCATCGCGCCGGGGCTGATTGATCGCTACCTCGCGACGAGCGGCTATTCCGGCCAGCTTGCCGACCAACCTACCGCGCCCAATGCCCCCGCCAACCTATTCGAGCCCGTTCCCGGCGATTATTCGGCGCACGGTCGCTTCGACGATCAGTCGCGCGACCGAAGCTGGGAGATGTTCACTAATCGCCACAAGGCGGCGGTTGTCGCGGTCGTGGCGGTGCTGGCGATCGGACTGGCGGCGCATCGGGTCGCGAAAAATCTTGATGTCTGAAATAAAGACCCGGCCAGGCCGTCGGTGACGTATCGCGGAGGCAATTGCCCATGAATGTCGCGGAATTCGTCTGGAAGCGCCTCAATGAGTGGGGTCTGTCCCGAGTCTATGGCTATCCCGGCGATGGCGTCGGCGGGTTGGACGTTGCGCTCGAAAAGGCAAAGGACTTCATGGATTATGTCCAGGTCCGCCACGAAGAGATGGCCGCGTTCATGGCGTCGGCGCATGCCAAGTTCACGGGACAGGTGGGGCTCTGCTACGCCACCTCCGGGCCTGGCGCCATCCATCTGCTGACCGGGCTCTACGATGCGAAGATGGACCATATGCCGGTTGTCGCAATCGTCGGTCAGCAGGCGCGTTCGGCGCTCGGCGCGAGTTATCAGCAGGAGGTGGACCTTCAAAATCTGTTCGCCGACGTAACTGAGTATGTGGCGACCGCGGTCGTGCCCGAGCAGGTGCGCACCTGCATCGATCGCGCGGTGCGGATCGCGCAGGCCAAGCGGGCGGTCACCTGCGTGATCATTCCCAACGATCTGCAAGAACTCGAATACGAGGATGCGCCAATGGTTCACGGCGCGACGCACACCGGCGTGGGATACCCGGGGGCCGCGACGCTGCCGAACATCGAGGATATAAAGAAGGCGGCCGAGATCCTCAACAAGGGCAAGAAAGTCGCGATCCTGGTCGGCGCGGGCGCGCTGCATGCTACTGACGAGGTGATCGCGGTGGCCAACCGGCTCAACGCCGGCGTCGCCAAGGCACTGCTCGGCAAGGCCGCGGTGCCTGACGATCTGCCATTCGTCACCGGGTCTCTCGGCCTGCTCGGCACCAAACCGAGCTGGGATCTGATGAAGCAGTGCGACACCTTTTTGATGGTGGGATCGGCCTTCCCCTACAGCGAGTTCCTGCCCAAGCCGGGTAACGCGCGGGGCGTCCAGATCGATATCGACGGTGTCAACCTCTCCCTGCGCTACCCGATGGAATATTCGCTGATCGGCGACAGCGCGCAGACGCTTGCCGCGCTGCTCCCCTTGCTGGAGCAGAACGGCAACATCGCGTGGCGCGAGACGATCGAGAAGAATGTCGCGACCTGGTGGGAGACGCTGAAGAATCGCGCGATGGAGCCGGCCGATCCGGTCAACCCGCAACGCATCTTCCACGAACTCTCGCCGCGGCTTCCCGATGGCGTCATCATGACCGCCGATTCTGGCTCGGTCGCCAACTGGTATGCGCGTGATATCCGGATCAGGCGCGGCATGATGGGCTCGCTTTCGGGCGGCCTCGCCTCATTGGGGGCCGCCACCCCCTATGCCGTCGCCGCCAAGATGGCCTATCCCGATCGTGCCGTGATCGGCTTCATCGGCGACGGCGCGATGCAGATGAACGGGCTCAACGTGATGATCACCGTAAAAAAATACTGGCGGCAATGGTCCGATCCGCGCTTCATCCTGATGGTGCTCAACAACGAGGATTTGAACCAGGTCACCTGGGAAGAGCGGATACAACTCGGCGACGGCAAAACGCCTCTCACCCAGACGATTCCTAACTTTCCCTATCATAAATATGCCGAACTGCTCGGCTTCAAGGGCATCTATTGCGATGATCCCGAAAGGATCGGCGCGGCGTGGGACGAGGCGCTGGCCTCCGATCGTCCTGTCATCATGAACATGAAGGCCGATCCGAACGTGCCGCCGCTGCCGCCGCACATCACGTTGAAGGATGCCAAAAACTTCGTGACGATGATGGCTGACGAGCCCGAGCTCGCCAGCGTCATCAAGAACAGCGCGAGGCAGATGCTCGCCGGCCTCCTGCCCCTGCCCGGCAAAAACTGAATCATGGCCGGGACGCGCGAGCGCCTGCGTGAGATGCCGCGGCCCGTGCCTGAGATGCCCACCGCGGCGGTTACCGCCGCGCGGCGTCTCAACCGCGCGGCTGGCATAATCGCGGCATCTGTGCTGATCGACAGTGCGATGGAGCATTATCGGGGCAATTTCCACAACAAGGCGATGTGGACGCCACTGGTCACTTCATCGCTATCGATCGCGGTGAGCATTCACGGCGTGTCGGACAAGCGCCATGGCGCGCATCCGGTGCGTGATCTCGTCTATGCGGCCGCGGGACTGGTGGGGGCGATCGGCACGGGATTCCACGTCTACAACGTCACCAAGAAGGTCGGCGGTTTCAGCTGGCAGAACATCTTCTACTCCGCGCCGCTCGGCGCGCCGGCGGCGATGTCGTTGTCGGGGTTGATGGGCTTCCTCGCTGAACGCGTTCGGGACAGCGAACCGGAGGAGGAGCCCGAATTGTTCGGCTTGCCAGCCGGCAGGGTTGTTGCCGCAACGACGGCGGTGTCGTTGCTCGGGACCGCGGCCGAAGCAGGGCTGCTTCATTTTCGCGGCGCGTTTCACAATCCAGCGATGCTGCTGCCGATAACGATGCCGCCCGTTGCCGCCGCGCTGCTTGGCGCGGCAGCTGCCGGTGATGCGGCGAAAGCGCGCAAAGGTTCGCGGCTTTGGATGGCCGCCACCGCGGCGATGGGCGTGGCAGGTGTCGCATTCCACGCCTACGGCGTGTCGCGCGGCATGGGCGGATGGCGCAACTGGCGGCAGAATGCATTTGCCGGCCCCCCGCTGCCCGCGCCGCCCTCATTCACCGGCCTGGCACTTGCGGGTCTCGCCGCTTTGGCCTTGCTCAAGGAGCATGCCCGTGAGTGAGCCGCCCCGCTATCCGGGCTATGACGTACTCGCCAAGCGCGACACGCCGTCGTGGAACGCGAAGACGAGAGAAGTAATCGAGCAACGTCTGGCGACCCCTAACGTGCCGCGCTTCTTCAGCGCCGAAGAGTGGGCGATCGCGGACGCATTGTGCCGCCGCATCCTGCCGCAGACTGACGACGGGGATCCGGTGTCGCTGGTCGCCCTGCTCGATGCCAAGCTGCTCGCCGATCACGGGGACGGTTTCCGCGAGGCGAGCATGCCCTATATGCGCGATGCCTGGCGGCTGGGGCTTGTCGCGATCGATGGCGAGGCGAAGGCGCGGCATGATGGCCGGGACTTTGCGGTCCTCACCGACCGCGAGCGGGACGCGCTGCTGCGTTCGATGCAAGCTGGCGAAGTGAGCGGGAAGCGCTGGTCGGGGCTCGATGCCAAGGCCTTCTTCGCGCGCCGGATCCTCGTCGACGTGCCGGCGCTCTACTATGCGCACCCCAATGCCTGGAACGAGATCGGCTTCGGTGGTCCTGCCTCCCCGCGCGGCTACCTCCGTCTCGGCGGCGACCGCCTCGACCCCTGGGAGGCGGTCGAAGCCGAGCCGGGACAGGAACGGGCCGCCGAGCGGGAAAACCATCATGTCGTCTGACCCGAATCTGGAGCCCAGAGCTACGGGCGGCCGTGCGCCCGATGTCTTCCGCAAGGGCGGCTGGGTGCCGATGCGCGAATATCGAGAGAGCGAAGCCGTCGATTTCGCCATCGTCGGCACCGGCGCCGGCGGCGGAACGCTCGCCGCGCTGTTGGCCGAGCAGGGCTTCTCCGTTGTCGCCTTCGATGCGGGGGGCTATTTCCGGCCAATGGAGGATTTTGCATCGGACGAAACCGCGCAGAACCAACTCTACTGGACCGATAAGCGCGTCCTCGACGGCCCGAACCCGATCAAGATGGGGGGCAACAATTCGGGCAAGGCGGTGGGCGGGTCGACCGTCCATTATGCGATGGTGTCGCTGCGCTTCCGTCCCGAATGGTTCAAGTCTCGCACGACGCTCGGTTACGGCGCGGACTGGCCCATCTCCTGGGAGGAGATGTGGCATTATTACGGAATTGCCGAGCGGCAGATCAACATCTCCGGGCCGCTGACCTATCCCTGGGGCCCGAAGCGGCCGCGTTACCCGTATCGCGCGCACGAGCTGAATACCGCGGGCAAACTGCTTGCGAAGGGCTGCGAGGCGATCGGCATCGGCTGGACCGAAACGCCGCTTGCAACGCTGTCGGCCCCCCATGCCGGGCCAGAGGGAAAGAGCCCGCCGTGCGCCTATCGGGGCTTCTGCCGGTTCGGCTGCACCACCAACGCGAAGCGCTCGGCGCTTACTGTATGGATTCCACGCGCGCTCGCGGCAGGGGCCGAGGTGCGCGATCTCGCGATGGTCGGGCGGATTGAAATGGGATCGGCCGGGCGCGCGACGGGTGTCCAGTATCATCGAGATGGCGGTTGGCATTTCCAGCGCGCGAAGAACGTCGTCGTGGCGGGTTATGCGGTGGAGACGCCCCGGCTGCTGCTTAATTCGGCGACCGGGGTCCATGCCGACGGCCTCGCCAACGGTTCGGGTCTCGTCGGCAAAAACCTGATGACCCAGACCAATGCTGCTGTCTGGGGCCGGATGGACGAGCCCGTGCGCTGGTACAAGGGGCCACCCAGCCTCGCGCTCACCGAGCATTGGAATTATGACGACAACAAGGAATTCCACGGTGGTTACTGCTGGATGGGGCAGGGACCGCTGCCGAATGAATGGGTGTCGGTGCAGACCGGCGCGCGCGGGCTGTGGGGCGAGGATCTGCGTCGCGCGATGCTCGACTACAACCACATGATCGGCGTTAAAATGGTCGGCGAGATGCTGCCCAACGAGGCGAACCGGGTTACGCTCGCCGACGACCTCGATCAATATGGCCTGCGGGTGGCCAGGATCACCTATGCATGGGGAGAAAACGACAAAGCCTTGGTCAATCACTCGCTCGAACAGATGAGTGCCTCGATCCACGCGATCGGGGCAAAGGACATGTTCCGCCAGGGGGACGATACCTGTCATCTGGGCGGCACGGCCCGGATGGGGAGCGATCCCCGCACCAGCGTCGTCGATGCCGATTGCCGGAGCTGGGATATTCCCAATCTGTGGGTATGTGACGGATCGGTATTTCCGACGGTTGGCGGCGTCAATCCGTCGCTGACAATTCAGGCGATCGCAATCCGAACCGCCGATCGGATCGGCAAGCTCGCGGCTGCCGGCGAGCTTTGAGCCGCTCACCCAGATTCGGGCGGCGGTGAGTTTGGCGATAGCGAGGTCGTTGGCATCGTATGAATCAGATTTCGCCGCTCCGCGGATATCCCCGCTTTCTATGAGGCGCGGTCACTGGCACTATTATACCCGCCTAGAGTAACACACAAAATTGAAACATTTCTTCCCTTACCGGCGAACGCCGGTATCCATCGTGCCGTTGCACCATGCACCATGGGTTCCTCCCCTGGCTTGACCGGGGGATCACGCCGGGACGGTGTTTTTTCTTGGTAACGTGGCGCCCCCGGCTTCGCCTTCGCCGGGGCGGGATTTGGATTCCCCCTTTCGCGGGAATGATGAAGAAGATTGCTTCAATCACGATGATCCAATTCGAGGAAGTTAAATGAGCCGCATTCGTACTTTGGTATGTTTTGCCTTAGCATGTATGCTTATGGGGTCTCCAAGGGTTCTTGCCGCTGAAAACAACCCGCTCGTCGGGAAATGGAAGTTCAGTGGACAAGGATATGTTGATAGAAATGGGCATAACAGGTGCAACGTCATCACCGAGCTTTACTTTAATAAAAATGGCAAAACTGTGATCACCGCCCCGCAGACCAATTTCATTCCTCCCCGACCAAGGACTCGAACGACGACGCCAGTCTACTATGCTGTTTATGGAAACAAAATTTACGTCTCTGGCACCAATGGTCGTCTCGCAGGTCCATACTTCACAATGATTGATCACAATCATATGCAGGATGACACAATCGGCCACTGCGTTTATCAGCGCGAGTGATGGCGGCCTGCACATCACGTTGAAAGGTGAGTAGCATGATATTGGAAGAGACGTTCACCCTGTTTAACGGCGTGAAAATTCCGAAGCTGGGGCTCGGCACCTGGATGATCCCTGACGGCGAAGCCGCACGGGTAGTGCGCGACGCGATCGAGATTGGCTATCGCCATTTTGATACAGCCCAAGCCTACGCAAACGAGCGCGGCGTGGGTGAAGGCCTGCGCACCAGCGGCGTTCCCCGCGACCAGGTCTTCGTGACCACCAAGCTTGCCGCCGAGAGCAAAAGCTATGCCGACGCCAAGGACCGCATCGACGGGTCGCTAGCGGCGCTAGGCCTTGAACATATCGACCTGATGCTGATTCACAGTCCGCAGCCTTGGTCCGAATTCCGCGAGGGTCGGCATTTTCACGAGGGGAACCTCGAGGCGTGGCGGGCGCTCGAAGAGGCGCACGGTGCGGGCAAGCTCCGCGCGATCGGGGTTTCCAATTTCGAACGGGAAGACCTGGACAATCTCCTCGACAATGGCGCCGTCAAACCAATGGTCAACCAGATCCTCGCCCATGTCAGCAACACGCCGTTTGACTTGATCGACTACAGTCAGACGAAGGGCATGCTGGTCGAGGCCTATTCCCCGGTCGCCCATGGCGCCGTGCTGAACAACCCCGCCCTTAGGGAGTTGGCTGAGAAATACGACGTCGGCATTGCCCAGATCTGCCTCCGCTATTGCCTCCAGCTCGGGCTGCTTCCGCTGCCGAAGACCGTCAACCCCAACCATATGCAGAGCAATGCCGCGCTAGACTTCGTGATTTCCGATACGGACATGGCGACCCTGAAGAACGCCGAGGCCATCAATGATTATGGCGAGGCAAGCATGTTCCCGGTGTTCGGCAAGAAGCGTCAGATCGACGGCCCCTCGGGGATCACGGCCTGATGGGCAGCAATGCAGCGCAGAAACATCAACCAGTAGCACTTCGTCTCTTTTCATTAACGCAATGAGGTCAGTCCATGTCCAGCTCCCATCGCTTCACCGGTAAGGTGGCCTTCATCACCGGCGCCGCCAGCGGGATAGGCCGCGCCAGCGCCGTCGCGTTCGCCGCCGAGGGCGCGCGCGTGGCAATCCTCGACCGTACCGAAGATGCCTTAAATGAGACCGCCGATGCCGTCAGGAACGCAGGTGGCGAGGTGCTGACCATCGCCTGCGACGTGTCGAAGCCGGAGGAGGTGGAGGCGGCAGTCGCCCGCACGGTCGAGACGTTCGGCCGGCTGGACATCGCGTTCAACAATGCCGGCGTCGAGAACAAGGCGGCACCGGTCGCCGAGATCGAGCTAGATGAGTGGGACCGCATCCTCGACATCAACCTGCGCGGCACCTTCGTTTGCATGAAGCACGAGTTGGCGCAGATGGTGCGGCAGGGCAGCGGCGTGGTCGTCAACACTTCATCGGGTGCGGGCATTCGGGGTGTCGCTGGCGGAGCCGCCTACGCCGCCTCCAAGCACGCTATCATCGGCCTGACAAAATCCGCCGCTCTCGACTACGCCAAGTCGAACATTCGCGTGAACGCCGTTCTCCCCGGCAACATCGAAACGCCGATGATGGATCGCTTCACGGGGGGCGATATCCAGAAGGCAATCGATCTGGAGCCGGTCGGGCGCCTAGGCAAGCCGGAAGAGATCGCGGACGCCGTGCTGTGGATGAGCGCCGACCTCGGCGCTTTCGTCACCGGGGCGTCAATCTCAGTAGATGGCGGTTGGTCTCTCTGATCTCTCACCCTAGCAGAGCGCGGCAAGCAGGATCAGCGCACCGACGCCTGCGAGATAGGAGTCATCGCCGAAATATCGGACCGAACATCCCGTGCGGTCCGCCGCCGCAGCGAGCGACCGCTTTGCCGAGGTCCGGTGAAAGCGTAAACCCGCCGATCTCCGGTCGGCGTTCTTGTTGGCACAATTATGAATGTGGCCGGCTTATCGGGGTTTCTTCTGAGTGAGGGGCGGTCGCGAGGTGCCGGCCGTACTATGCGCCGATAAGGGGAACGCGCCCACGCGGCGTGGGTTTCTATGCGGAGGAGACCGCGATGGTGATCGAGATGGTGCTGGACTGCCATGCGACGATTGGCGAATCCGCAACCTGGGTCGCGGACGAGCGTGCGCTCTATTGGATCGACGTCAAGGCACCAGCGCTATACCGCTATTGTCCAGACGACGAAGCGGCACGCAGCTGGCCGATGACGAGCGATATCGGCGGTTTCGCACTGACGGACGATGGCGGGGTGGTAGTGGCTCTCCGGCAGGGGCTATTTCGCCTCGACCTCGATAGCGGCGCGCTACACCTGCTGGCTCCGCCGCCATTCGATCCGGTGCTGTTTCGCTTCAACGAAGGCGCGTGCGACGCCAACGGCCGGTTCTGGATCGGCGTGATGTTCGATCCGCTGAAAGGATCCCCGCCCGATCAGCTGGGAAGGCTCCACAGTTTCACTTTTGGGGAAGGGCTTCGTGACGAGCCGGATGCGGCCGAGTTGCACAACGGCATGGCTTGGAGCGGCGATGGCAAGACTTTCTTTTTGTCGCACAGTAATACAGGCGAGATCGCCGCCTTTGATTACGAGGGAAACAGTGGCGCAATCTCGAACCGCCGGGTTTTCGCGACTGTACCCGCCGAACTCGGCATCCCCGATGGTGCCGCGATCGACACGGAGGGCGGTTATTGGTCGGCGCTACACGGCGGTGGCAAGCTGCGCCGCTTTCACCCCGACGGCTCCATCGATCGCGACATCGACCTGCCCGTCAGCCAGCCGACAATGCCCGCGTTCGCGGGCGAGGGCCTCGCCACCCTCTACGTCACCAGCGCTTCGGATCGAATGAGCGCGGAGGCAAAGGGGAGGGAGCCACACGCAGGAGGGCTGTTTCGCCTCGACGCGGGGAGCCGCGGCATCGCGCGGCCCTTTCTGGTACGCTGACCTTTGTGATATGCGGCTCCAGGTGCCGGCCATATTGGCCGGTCCGGTGGTTTCGCGGTGCTGCCGCTGCCAGATGTGCCGGTGCTTATGTCGAGATCGATTACGCGCCCGACGTGTTAAAACTCGACGAAATCGGTGTGCTTGCCAGTTATGGCGATTTTCATTGCGGAACGATCCGTTAGTTTGTCGACGGAACCGAATGGTGCTCGTGCGCGATACGCCAGTCGCCCTCGATTTTGCGGATGTTCAGCCGTTCCGAATTGCTGGATCATGACTCTGACACCTCCTGTTTTCGAGGCACGATGATCCCATGACTCCATCGGAACGTATCGATCAGCTGATCGCGGAATTCACCGACTGGCGTGCAAAACTTTCGCCAAAATCCGCAAAAGACAGTGTCGCGTCACCTGGTGCTGCTGCGCGCCGTCCGGAACGACGTCGATATACGTGTCGAGCTGGCGCACGGCGCCAGCCAATGTCAGAGCATCGGATACCGTCATTTCGACGCTCGGCGTCGAAGCCGGAGCGGCCGGCGTTGCCTGAGCGATGGCTTTAGAGGTGGCTCCGGTTTCTGAGACAGGGTTCTAAGGTGGATCCGACGAGGAGAAGGACGATCCATCATGAAGACGCGCAGACGGTTCACGGC
>Ga0208357_1002166_pt1 | contig 13335 bp, 7 predicted proteins | sample NGESurdeep092012_6_FD_184487 | JGI IMG/M metagenome (GOLD analysis project Ga0208357, IMG submission 184487) | Arctic peat soil microbial communities from Barrow, Alaska - NGEE Surface sample F52-2 deep-092012 (SPAdes) | ecosystem: Environmental > Terrestrial > Soil > Wetlands > Peat ... | reverse complement strand
CGTGAGTTCAATTCTTAGCAAGCAGCTAAAGATGTAAGTTATTTGAAATAGATTGGTTTGATGACTTCTTTCAAGCTGTTGTAGCTCAGGGGTAGAGCACTTCCTTGGTAAGGAAGAGGTCGTGAGTTCAATTCTCATCAACAGCTCTATTTGAAATTGAACGGATAAAAGTTATTTGAAATAGGTTGGTGACTTCTTTTCCTTGAGTAATCGGAATTATAGCTCATGGGTAGAGCATCCCGAAAGTAATCGGGAAGGTCGTGAGTTCAATTCTTCTCAACAGTTCTATTTTGAAATAGTTGAACTAAAAGAACAAATGCGGAAGTAGCTCAATTGGTAGAGCGATAGCCTTCCAAGCTATAGGTCGCGAGTTCGAGACTCGTCTTCCGCTCATAAAATAAATATTCATTTCCTTCGGAGGAAAGAATAACTGGTTAAATTTTTTAAAAATAAAAATTAAAAACAAACAAAATGGCAAAAGAGAATTTCAAAAGGGATAAACCCCACGTTAACATTGGCACTATTGGCCACGTTGATCATGGTAAAACAACCCTAACAGCCGCTATAACCGATATTTTGTCTAAAAAAGGTTTAGCGGAAAAAAAGAATTACGCCGATATTGATGGCGCACCCGAAGAAAAAGAAAGGGGTATTACTATTAATACAGCTCACGTAGAATATTCTACAGTTAACCGTCACTACGCTCACGTAGATTGTCCGGGTCACGCAGATTATGTAAAGAACATGATTACAGGTGCTGCTCAAATGGATGGAGCGATCTTAGTAGTTGCGGCTACTGATGGACCAATGCCTCAGACAAAAGAACACATTCTTTTGGCTCGCCAGGTAGGTGTTCCCCGCATCGTTGTATTTATGAATAAAGTAGATTTGGTTGATGATCCTGAATTATTAGAACTGGTGGAAATGGAAATTCGTGAGTTATTAACTTCTTACGGATTCGATGGAGATAATACTCCGATTATCCAGGGTTCTGCTACAGGTGCTTTGGCCGGAGATGCTAAATGGGTTAAGGCAATAGATGATTTAATGAATGCTGTTGATACTTATATCCCATTACCTCCCCGTCCGGTTGACCAGCCATTCCTTATGTCTGTAGAAGATGTGTTTTCCATTACAGGTCGTGGTACAGTTGCTACAGGCCGTATAGAAAGAGGACGCATTAAAGTGGGCGAACCAGTTGAAATAGTAGGTTTGATGGAAAAACCTTTATCCTCTACTGTTACAGGTGTTGAAATGTTTAAAAAATTGCTCGATCAGGGCGAAGCAGGAGATAATGCAGGGTTATTACTACGTGGTATTGAAAAGAATCAAATCCGCCGTGGTATGGTACTTTGTAAGCCTGGAACTATTACACCCCATACAGATTTTAAATGCGAGGTTTATGTGTTAAGCAAAGAAGAAGGTGGACGTCATACTCCATTCTTCAACAAATATCGTCCCCAGTTTTATTTCCGCACTACCGATGTAACAGGTGAGGTAGAATTACCTGCCGGAACAGAAATGGTAATGCCTGGAGATAATACATCACTTACTGTAAAACTTATCCAACCCATTGCAATGGAGAAAGGTTTGAAATTTGCAATTCGTGAAGGAGGCCGTACAGTAGGAGCAGGGCAGGTAACTGAAATTTTAAAATAAAGCCCCTAAATTTCCTCTAAAAAGGGACTTTTCGGAAGTCTTTAATAAACAAAGTACCTTTGGTAAGTAGCCTTTGGTACTTTGTTATTTAAAAAGTTCTTCAAATATTTGGTGTCTTTTAAGCACTGCTTTGTCTGAGGTAATCCCTTAGATAAACAGTTTGGGATACCATTTTACGGGCATAGTTCAATGGTAGAATAGAGGTCTCCAAAACCTTTGATCAGGGTTCGAATCCTTGTGCCCGTGCAGGATAAATATTATGCTGATTAGTGAAAATGAATTTTTCGTTATCATCTTATCAGATTAGCTAATTATCAAATTAAAAAATATGAATAAAATTGCATTGTACGTTATAGATTCTTATAAAGAAATGATTCATAAAGTAACCTGGCCAACGTGGGAAGAGTTACAGCAATCTACAATGATCGTTTTAGCTGCTACAATAATTATTACAGCTATTGTAGGATTAATGGATTTTGTATCTAATGGAGTTTTAAAATTTATTTATTCTTTATTTAAGTAATCATGACAGAAACAGAAAACAAGGAAGAAATTCAGTCGGATTCCTCAATGGAATCTACTCAGAAGGTTTCTGAAAAAGACACTAAGTGGTATGTGCTTAGAGTAGTTAGTGGGAAAGAACGAAAGGTAAAAGAATATCTGGATAGAGATATTATTAGAAATGGATGGGATAAATATATTTTACAGGTTTTTCTTCCTGTAGAAAAGGTTTACAAAGTTTTGAATGGTAAAAAAGTAATGAGAGAGCGCAACTTTTATCCAGGTTATGTAATGATAGAAGTATTGGACGGTAAACTCACTGGTGAAATGGTACAACATTTAAGTAATACTACCAATGTAATGCATTTTTTAACCGATGGAAAAGGATCAAAAGGTGAAATCATAAGCCTGAGAAAATCTGAAGTAAATAAAATGTTGGGTAAGGTAGATGAAATGTCAGATATAGGTGGAATAAAAATGAGTGAGCCATTTATAGTAGGGGAAACTATAAAAATTATTGATGGCCCGTTCAACGATTTCAATGGCGTGATAGAAGAAGTAACAGACGAGAAGAAAAAATTAAAAGTTCAGGTGAAAATTTTTGGACGTGCTACCCCTGTCGAATTAAGTTATATGCAGGTAGAAAAGATCTCTTAAAATAATTTTTAAAAGAAAACTGATTTCTCCAAAGAAATGTTGGTACTAATTGCTTGTAATATCAAAATCTTGAACCAATATAATAAGGAAGCATATCTCGCCATGTAGGCCAGTCGTGTTTCATATCTGCGCCCCAAATATCCAATTCATAAGTAATTCCCTTATTGTATAATACTCCCGCAAAAACCCTTGAAGCATCAGGATCTTCATAATCTCCACTACCTGAAAGAATATGTATGTGATGGCTTTTTCGAATATTTTCTAAATACCAGTTGTCTGTCAGATTAGGCATATAATTCATAGGGGAGTTATAATAAACCTGGTCATCATTAAAGCCTTTGGTGTACTCGTGTAAATCGTAAACGCCGCTCATTGCAATAACTCCATTGATAATATCAGGCCTTTTTAAAAATAAATTCATGCTGTGCAATGCTCCAAAACTTGCCCCACATGTGATGACAGGCGTTTCCTGCGAGGTACTGTTTTTAATAAATGGAATAACTTCATCAAAAACATAATTATTAAACTGGTTTTGCCGGATTGCCTTGTGTTCGCCCAACATTTCATTGTTGAGCCAGCTTTCATTATTGATACTATTAATAGAAAAGACTTTTATTTTCCCTTCATCTATAAAAGGAGCGAGTGAATCAATTAATTGGAAACGTTCATATTCCAAATAATCAGCCGCAGCCGTTGGTATAAGCAATAGAGCAAATCCAAAATATCCATATGTAGCTAAAGGCATGTCTTTATTAAGCGAAGGGCTATACCATGAAGTGAGTTCTCTTTTCATAAAATGAAATAATTTATATGCGCAAAGTATAAAAATATCAGGAAAGTAAAATAGTAAAACACTTTAAAAAAATGTTTTAGAAAATATCTATCTGATTTATCCTAAATATGAGTTTGTGAAAAGCAATTTTTTTTATTCTCCGGTTTAATAAATGAATCGAAAACCCAAATTTCATTTTTCGTTTTCAATAAAAAAATTTACTAAAATATTTGAGGGATTTTTTTTCAAACAGTAAAAGAACAAAAATCAATGATTCTCATTTTAGTTGAAATAAAAAAGCAGCCATTTTTTGACTGCTTTTTTACAATTTTTATTTTAATATTTTAGGGCTCAGCTACAATTTGCCCGTGCATGGTACCAAAGTGGCCAGGGAATGTGCATATAAAATCATATACGCCTGCACCAGGAAGTGTAAAAGTAATTTGATCACTTTGACCAGGACCTAATAATTTGGTGTGAGCAATAACATCATCTTTCATTGACGGTGGGATATGCTCTGTGGCTGCTGCAGAAATAGCTGCTTCTCCAAAAGCCTGCACGTCGGTTCCTGGTTTTAAGATTACAACATTATGAGACATTGCAGCTGCAGGAAGTTTGCCTATATTTTTAAAATCCAATGTTACTTTTTGGCCAGCTTTTACTTTAAAAAGTGTCCTGTCATATTTCATATCATCCATCCCATCAAGCTTTATATGATCAGATACGGCGACGGTATCAATGCCGGGAATATCTGCACCGGGAGCTTGACTTGCCGTAGAAGTGTCAGCAGGGGCTGCTGTAGAAGTGTCAGCCGGGGTTACGCTTGAGTTTTCATTTGATCCACTACCTCCTCCACAGGAAGCCAGAAAAAATACGGCTGCTACTGCGGGAACAAAAAATAATCTTTTCATGTCTATTTTATTTTATATGTTATATAAGAATTACAAAATTAATGCATAACTAATTCATAGAAAACTCTTACTTTTCTTTTGAAAGCATTTTTACTGAATTAACCAAAATCTTCCCGATATAGAAAATTAATTCATACCAGAAAATGAATTTCTAAATAAATTCTTCTTTTTGCCAAAGTACACAAAAAAGATGCCGGATAACATAGAGTAAGCTAAAAAAAAAATTATTTATTTAACTTGGAGGATAATAGATAAAAAAAATTGATGTTTCTACTCTTTTAAATGAAATGATAAGATTTAATAAACTTATTACCAATTTCAAAAAAATGTTTACTTTTGCACTCCTTTAAATTTCGGTAAATGGGAAATATGGTATAAATGCCTGATTTAAAGGCTCTCTCATTTTAAAATATTTTAATTAAAATATGCCTTCAACTAAAGTAGCTCCGACACAAAGAATCAGTTTTGGAAAGATTGAACATTTGGCGGAAACTCCAGACCTATTAGGGATACAAATTCAATCCTTTAAAGACTTCTTCCAATTAGAAACCACTCCCGACAAACGTAATATTGAAGGGCTATTTCGTGTTTTTAAGGAAAGTTTTCCTATTAATGATACACGAAATATTTTCATGCTGGAATTTTTGGATTATTTTGTAGATCCTCCTCGATATACCATCGAAGAATGTATTGAAAGAGGCCTTACTTATGCCGTTCCTCTAAAGGCAAAATTACGCCTTAGTTGCAATGATGAAGAACACGTAGATTTCCAAACCATAGTTCAGGATGTCTTCTTAGGAAATATTCCTTACATGACACCCCGGGGTACTTTTGTAATTAATGGTGCGGAACGCGTAGTTGTTTCGCAGCTGCATCGTTCACCAGGTGTTTTCTTTGGCCAAAGCACTCATCCGAACGGAACCAAAATATATTCTGCCAGGGTGATTCCTTTCAAGGGAGCCTGGATGGAATTTGCAACAGACATTAATAATGTAATGTATGCATATATTGATCGTAAGAAAAAATTCCCTGTAACCACTTTACTTCGTTCAATTGGTTATGAAACCGATAAAGACATTCTTGAACTTTTCGGCATGGCAGTAGAAGTAAAAGCTGACAAAAAAACATTGCACGCTAACCTGGGTAAACGGCTTGCTGCAAGGGTTTTACGTACATGGGTAGAAGATTTTGTAGATGAAGATACCGGGGAAGTAGTAAGTCTTGAAAGAAATGAAATAGTGCTTGAAAGAGATACTATTTTAGATGAAGATAATATCGCAATGATCCTCGAACTGGATGTAAAAAGCGTATTTATACAGCGTGAAGAAGTGAGTGGAGATTATGCTATTATATATAATACCTTAAATAAAGACACTTCTAATAGTGAGATTGAAGCTGTTCAACATATTTACCGCCAATTGCGCGGAGCTGATGCCCCAGATGATGAAACCGCGAGAGGTATAATTGATAAATTGTTCTTTAGTGATAAGCGTTATGATCTTGGAGAAGTGGGACGATATAAAATCAATAAAAAGCTTGGGTTGGATTATCCAATTACTAAAAAAGTTTTGACCAAAGAAGATATAATCTCTATCATTAAATATTTGGTTTTATTGACTAATGCTAAAAGTGAAATAGATGATATTGACCACTTAAGCAATCGTCGTGTTCGTACAGTGGGAGAACAATTATATGCACAGTTTGGCGTGGGCCTGGCACGTATGGCGCGTACTATTCGTGAAAGAATGAACGTAAGAGATAATGAAGTATTTACTCCGGTAGATTTGATTAATGCAAGAACATTGTCTTCTGTTATTAATTCATTTTTCGGGACTTCACAATTATCACAATTTTTAGATCAGACTAATCCGTTAAGTGAAATAACACATAAACGTCGTATCTCAGCGCTCGGGCCCGGAGGCTTAAGTAGGGAGCGTGCTGGATTTGAAGTTCGTGACGTGCACTATTCGCATTATGGACGTCTTTGCACCATTGAAACTCCTGAAGGTCCAAACATTGGTCTGATCTCCACACTGTGTGTTCATGCCAAAATAAATGAGATGGGTTTCATTGAGACTCCTTATCGTAAAGTGCATGATGGCCACGTGGATATGAAGAAGGTGTTTTTCCTTAGTGCCGAAGAAGAAGATACAGCAAAAATTGCACAGGCAAATGCTCCATTGGACGAACATTCCAATTTTATATTTGATAAAGTAAAATCACGCGAAACGGGTGATTTCCCAATTCTTGATAAAGGGGAAGTGGAATATATGGATGTAGCTCCCAATCAGATTGTTGGATTAAGCGCTTCCCTGATTCCATTTCTTGAGCATGATGATGCTAACCGTGCTCTCATGGGATCAAACATGCAACGTCAGGCTGTACCGTTAATTTTACCCCAGGCTCCGATTGTTGGAACAGGCCTGGAAGGAAAAGCTGCTCGTGACGCAAGAATTCAGATTCATGCAGATGGCGATGGTGTGGTAGAATATGTAGATGCCAATGAAATTCATGTTCGATACAATAGAAACCAGTCTCAAAAAACTGTAAGTTTTGAGAATGATCTGATGATATATAAACTCACCAAGTTCATTAAAACCAATCAAAGCACTTGTATCAATCTGCGTCCTGCTGTGAAGAAAGGCCAGTCTGTAAAATCAGGTGATTTCTTAACGGAAGGATACGCAACTAAAGATGGTGAATTAGCATTAGGACGTAATCTGAAAGTAGCATTTATGCCCTGGAAAGGTTACAACTTTGAAGACGCCATTGTGATAAGTGAAAAAGTAGTAAAAGAAGATCTTTTCACTTCTATTCATATTGATGAATTTGAATTGGAGGTAAGAGATACCAAACTGGGAGAAGAAGAGTTGACTCCAGATATTCCAAATATCAGTGAAGAAGCTACCAAAGATCTCGACCAAAATGGTGTAATAAGGGTAGGAGCACATGTGAAAGAAGGAGATATTATCATTGGAAAAATTACTCCAAAAGGTGAAAGTGATCCTACACCTGAAGAAAAATTATTGCGTGCTATTTTCGGTGACAAAGCCGGTGATGCAAAAGATGCTTCATTGAAAGCTCCAAGCGGTACTGAAGGTGTGGTAATAGATAAGAAATTATTCCAACGTGCGAAGAAAGATAAAAGTGGAAAAGTAAAAGAGAAGACGATTTTAGAAAAGATAGAAAAAACCCACGAAAAGAATGAAGCCGATTTATTGGAATTGTTGATCAGTAAGTTGTTGATTTTATTAAAAGATAAAACATCTTCAGGCGTTAGCAATAATTTTGGTGAAATGCTTATAGGCAAGGGTGCCAAGTTCACCGCAAAAAACCTGGGAAATATTGATTATCAAAATGTAAATCCATTAGGATGGACCGGAGATGCAAAAACAGATGATTATATCAATACTTTGTTGCATAATTACAATATTAAATACAACGAAGAATTAGGAAGATACAAGAGAGAAAAATTCAACATTTCAATTGGTGATGAATTACCAGCAGGTGTATTAAAACTTGCGAAAGTTTATCTTGGAGTAAAACGTAAACTAAAGGTGGGAGATAAAATGGCAGGTCGCCACGGCAATAAAGGAATTGTTGCTAAAATTGTAAGGCAGGAAGATATGCCATTCCTTGAGGATGGAACACCGGTTGATATTGTTTTGAATCCATTGGGTGTACCAAGCAGGATGAATTTGGGACAGATTTATGAAACCGTTTTAGGATGGGCAGGGGAAAAATTAAATAAAACTTATGCAACTCCTATTTTTGATGGCGCTTCTGTAGAAGAAATTGCCAAAGAAATTGAAAAAGCAAAACTTCCGACATTTGGCCACACCTATTTATATGATGGAGAAACCGGTGAGCGTTTTGACCAGAAAGCTACTGTTGGAGTAATCTACATTATTAAATTGCATCACATGGTTGATGATAAAATGCACGCGCGTTCTATCGGTCCATACAGTCTGATTACTCAACAGCCTTTGGGGGGTAAAGCTCAATTCGGTGGACAGAGATTTGGTGAAATGGAAGTGTGGGCATTGGAAGCGTATGGTGCATCAAACATCCTCCAGGAATTGCTTACACTAAAATCTGATGATATCATCGGAAGAGCAAAAACATATGAAGCCATAGTCAAAGGTGATAATATTCCAAGACCTGGTGTTCCTGAATCATTTAATGTTTTGGTACATGAATTAAGAGGGTTGGGATTGGATCTTCAATTTGAATAAATAAATAGTTCTCAGCTTTCAGCTTTTAGCTGTCAGCATAAAGAAAAAATAAAATTCACGTGCTGTTAGCTTATGGTTGACAGCTCAAAGTTTAAAAAATATATGCAAAAAAAAGAAAATCGTCCGCGTCCAACGTTTTCTCAAATTACCATCGGCCTTACTTCACCTGATTCTATTTTAGAAAGAAGTTATGGTGAAGTTTTAAAACCCGAGACAATCAATTACCGCACTTACAAGCCCGAAAGAGATGGTTTGTTTTGCGAAAGGATTTTTGGGCCGGTAAAAGATTATGAGTGCGCATGTGGAAAATACAAGCGTATCCGTTATAAAGGAATCGTGTGCGATCGTTGTGGTGTGGAAGTAACAGAGAAGAAAGTACGTCGCGAAAGAATGGGACACATTAAACTGGTGGTTCCCGTAGTCCATATCTGGTATTTTAAATCACTACCTAATAAAATTGGTTACTTGCTTGGAATGAGTTCTAAGAAATTAGAAACCATTGTTTATTATGAAAGATATGTAGTGATACAATCTGGTATAAGGGCTGATAAAGGACAAAATTATAGTGATCTTTTAACTGAAGAAGAATATCTTGATATTATTGATGCTCTTCCAAAGGATAACCAGATGCTCCCCGATGAAGATCCTGACAAGTTTATCGCTAAGATGGGTGCTGAAGCGGTCCATGATATGTTGCAAAGAATTGATCTTGACCAATTATCTTTTGACCTTCGTAATTCTGCAGCTAACGAAACTTCACAACAGCGCAAAGCTGATGCATTAAAACGCCTTAGCGTCGTCGAAGGATTTCGTGATGCCAATACAAGAATTAACAACCGTCCTGAATGGATGGTAATGCAATATATTCCCGTTATTCCACCGGAACTCCGTCCATTGGTTCCATTAGATGGAGGCCGTTTTGCTTCATCAGATCTGAATGATCTGTACCGTCGCGTTATTATCCGTAACAACCGGTTGAAAAGATTATTGGAAATTAAAGCTCCCGAGGTTATTCTCAGAAATGAGAAACGTATGCTCCAGGAAGCAATAGATTCATTGTTTGATAATTCTCGTAAATCTAATGCTGTAAAAGCAGAAGGTGGCCGTGCATTAAAATCATTGAGCGATGTATTGAAAGGGAAACAGGGACGCTTCCGTCAAAATCTTTTGGGTAAACGTGTTGACTACTCCGGCCGTTCTGTAATTGTGGTTGGTCCGGAATTAAAAATGCATGAATGTGGTTTACCAAAAGATATGGCTGCTGAATTATTCAAGCCTTTTATCATTCGCAAATTAATCGAAAGGGGAATTGTAAAAACGGTAAAAAGCGCACGAAAATTAGTTGATAAAAAAGAAGCTATAATATGGGACATCCTTGAAAATATATTGAAAGGTCATCCGATTATGCTCAATCGTGCCCCAACATTGCATCGGTTATCTATCCAGGCATTTCAGCCTAAATTAATTGAAGGAAAAGCGATCCAGTTGCATCCATTGGTAACTACAGCATTCAACGCAGATTTTGATGGTGACCAGATGGCGGTGCATGTTCCATTGAGTAATGCCGCAATCCTGGAAGCCCAGATGCTGATGCTTTCTTCCCACAATATTTTGAATCCGCAAAATGGTACTCCTATTACCCTTCCTTCGCAGGATATGGTTTTGGGATTGTATTACATTACTAAAGGAAAGAAATCAACCAAAGAAGAAATAGTAAGAGGAGAAGGGAAAATTTTCTATTCACCTGAAGAGGTAGTTATTGCTTATAATGAACACATGGTTGACTTGCATGCTGGAATAAAAGTGAAAGTGAACATGAGGAATAGTGATGGTACGCTTACCAATAAATTATTGGAGACTACTGTTGGCCGTGTAATATTTAATCAACATGTGCCCAAAACAGTTGGTTTTATTAACGCATTACTTACTAAAAAATCTTTGCGTGAAATAATTGGAGACATTATCAAATGGACCAATATTCCTACTACTGCAAAGTTTCTTGATGATATTAAGCAACTTGGTTTCCGCATGGCCTTCAAAGGTGGTTTATCATTCAATATAAATGATCTTATTATTCCGGATACCAAGGAATCCATGATAGAAAATGCTACTACCGAAGTTGATGAAGTTTGGGACAACTATAATGCAGGTTTAATTACAAATAATGAACGATACAATGGTATCATTGATATCTGGAGTAGGGTGGATACACGTTTGACAGAAACATTAATTCAGGAATTAGCAGCTGATAAACAAGGGTTTAATTCTGTTTACATGATGCTCGATTCTGGGGCAAGGGGTTCCAAACAACAGATCAAGCAACTTGCCGGAATCAGGGGATTGATGGCTAAGCCGCGTAAATCAGGAAGTACCGGAAGTGAAATTATTGAAAACCCCATTCTATCCAATTTTAAAGATGGGTTGAATGTATTGGAATATTTTATCTCCACACATGGCGCCCGTAAAGGACTTGCAGATACTGCCTTAAAAACTGCCGATGCCGGTTATCTTACAAGAAGATTGGTTGACGTTGCGCAGGATGTGGTTATTAATGAAGAAGATTGTGGAACCCTTAGAGGTATATCCATAACAGCTTTAAAAGATAATGAAGATGTAATAGAACCACTTTATGACAGGATTCTTGGAAGAACTTCTTTGCATAATGTATACGATCCCGTTACAGACAATTTGTTGGTAGAAGCAGGAGCTATGATCACAGAAGACATCGCTCATTCTATAAACGATGCAGGAGTGGAAACTATGGAAATACGCTCTGTGCTTACCTGCGAAAGTCGTCGTGGTGTGTGTGTAAAATGTTATGGTAAAAATCTTGCTTCTGGCTATACAGCTCAGAAAGGGGATGCAGTGGGAATTATTGCAGCGCAATCTATTGGTGAACCTGGAACACAGCTTACCTTACGTACCTTCCATGTGGGTGGTGTTGCTGGATCTGCATCAGTAGAATCTAACCTCACTGCCAGGTTTGATGGTACTATTCAATTTGATGGATTGCGTACTGTAGATGCAATAAATAATGCAGGGGAAAAAACAAAGGTGGTAATAGGTCGTACAGGCGAAGTAAGAATTATGGATGTAAAAAACGATCGTCTGCTGATTAATAATAACGTCCCTTACGGCTCTACGCTTAATGTAAAAGACGGACAAAAAGTTACTAAAGGGCAGCCGATATGCACCTGGGATCCGTTTAATAATGTAATCGTTTCTGAAATTGATGGTGCTTTAAAATTTGAACACATCGTTGAAGGCGTTACTTACCGGGACGAAGCCGATGAACAAACCGGCCATAGAGAAAAAGTGATTATAGAAACAAAGGACAAAGCCCGTATACCGTCATTGATTATTGAAGGTAAAAAAGAATCAAAGAATTATAACTTACCAGCCGGCTCACATATTACTATGGAAGAAATGGATGAAGTGAAAGCAGGACAGGTAGTAGTGAAAATACCTCGCGTATTGGGAAAATTAAGAGATATCACCGGTGGTTTGCCGCGGGTAACAGAATTATTCGAGGCTAGAAATCCAGGTAATCCCGCTGTAGTTTCTGAAATTGATGGCGTTGTTTCATTTGGAAACATCAAGCGCGGTAATCGTGAAATTATTGTGGAAGCACGGGATGGAATTATTAAAAAATATTTAGTTCCTCTCACCAGGCAGATACTTGCACAGGAAGGCGATTTCGTTAAAGCCGGAGTTGCTTTATCTGACGGGCAGATAGCTCCTGCTGATATTCTTTCCATTAAGGGACCCTTTGCAGTACAGGAATATGTGGTAAATGAAATTCAGGAAGTATACAGGTTGCAAGGTGTAAAAATTAATGATAAGCACATTGAAGTTATTGTGCGGCAGATGATGCGTAAAGTAACTATTGAAGACGCTGGTGATACTAAATTCCTCGAGGGCGATACTGAAGACAGGTTTGATTTTAATACAGAAAATGATTGGATATACGATAAGAAAGTCGTTACTGAATCAGGTGATAGTCATAAAATGCGTCCGGGCAAAATTGTTACTTTGCGTGAAGTGAGAGAAGAAAATTCTATTCTTCGCAGAGCTGATAAAAAACCTGTGGAATTCCGGGATGCAAAACCTGCCACTTCTTCTCCTTTGTTGCTTGGTATCACCAAAGCATCATTGGGAACTCAAAGTTGGATATCTGCAGCATCATTCCAGGAAACAACTAAGGTATTATCATCCGCTGCTATCCAGGGAAAAACAGATACTATGCTTGGCCTGAAAGAAAATGTTATTACAGGACATCCAATACCGGCAGGTACAGGTTTGAGAGATTTTGAAAATATGATCGTAGGTAGTAAGGAAGAATACGAATTGCTGATGACCGCTAAAGAAGCAATGACATTTGATGAAGAAGAATAATTTTATGACTTACACTGTATATTAATTTGAAGGAGCAGGATTTTTCTTGCTCCTTTTTTATTTTTAAAAAAATGATTGCCTAGTAAAACAACAAATATTGAGGATTCAATGACTATCCGCTTTTAAGTGCAAGGTGCATACCAAGGATATGAAGTTGCTATGTTTAGAAAGCTATGAAACAAATCTTTACCCTGCTTTCTCCGGT
>Ga0208357_1002165_pt1 | contig 13341 bp, 10 predicted proteins | sample NGESurdeep092012_6_FD_184487 | JGI IMG/M metagenome (GOLD analysis project Ga0208357, IMG submission 184487) | Arctic peat soil microbial communities from Barrow, Alaska - NGEE Surface sample F52-2 deep-092012 (SPAdes) | ecosystem: Environmental > Terrestrial > Soil > Wetlands > Peat ... | reverse complement strand
GGAGGCGTGCGCAGGTCGAGCCCGGGCACCGCCTGGGCGAGGCTCTGGACGTAGTCGTGCCTGCGGTACCCGGCGGTGGCCACGACGGTATCGATGTCGGCGTTGAACAGCAGGGTCCGCAGCTCCGACGGAGTCGAGAAGGTGCTGAGGGGAACGGTGACCGCGCCGACCCGGGCGGCGGCCAAGGCGGCCACGGTGAACTCAGGCCCGTTCGGGTAGATCAACCCCAACCGGGAGCCGTGGCCCAGTCCGGAGCCGATGAGGCCGCGGGCCAGTGCGCCCGAGCGCTCGGCCGCGTCGGTATAGGTGAGGGTCTGGTCGTCGCAGATCAGCAGGGGATGATCGCCCCAGGACCGGGCCCGAGACTCGAGTAGTTCCCCCACGGTGAGGGGGAACGGGTCGGATGGGCTCACGGCCGGTCCTGGCGGGGGGAGACGTCGGGAAGCCGGGACCGGTCGCCGGCCGCGGCCTCTATGGTCGCCCGGCACAAGACCTCGCCACCGAGCTCGATGCGGGCCCGCGAGGTGATGCGACGGGCGTCCGAGGATCGCTCGACCTCGAATGCGAGGGTGTCTTGGATGGGGGTCGGGCGTCGGTACTCGACGCTCAACGACGTGGTCTTGCCGGCCACGCCGTAGTCGCAGTTGTGGTGCTGGATGACGCAATCGAAGAACACGGCCAGGAACCCGCCGTGGACGCACCCGGGGGGACCTTCGTAGGCGACAGGGAAGGAGACGGTACCCCGGGCCTTGTCGCCCTCCACCCGGATCTCGTACTCGGGGAAACAGGGGTTGTAGGAACCGATGTCCCGTCCGTGGTCCAGGTACACCCGCTGATCGGGTCGGGCCTCGGGCCCGATCCTCGGAGCAGGGTCGGCCGGACCCCGCGCCGCCACACCCTCCTCCAGGGCCGCGAGCTCGTCGACCAGCCTGGCCATGCCCATGTCCTCCCGCTCCATGGACAGGGCTGTGTCCACCAGGCGGCGAAGGATGGGAGCCAGGGCGAGAGTCTGCGGGAGGGGGCGGTTCCCGAAGATCCAGGGGCCGCTGGGTTTCGGCTCTGCCGGGACCATCAGAGCGCTCCTTGGGTGCCGGCAGCGAGAGCGGTCGTGGACGGGCTCATCAGGTGGTCGACGACTCGACCATGAGCCGGCGGATCGATGCCATGTCCAACGCCTTCCTTCGCTCCCGGTCGAGCCGGACGTTGAGCAGGTCGGGGAGAGATAAACATCTACATCTAAAGACTAGGGTGCCGGATGGCGCCGTGCAACGCCGATGGCCTCCTCGATGGCCTCCTCGAGCTGGGAGACAAGGGCGGCGCCACTCGCCATTGACACGGGGGAGCGGATCGTTCACCAGGTGTTGACGTAGCACCGCCAGACCGCTATAGATATAGATGTTTCCAGATGTAGATGTTTCGAGCCGGCAGTCAGGTGGCTCACGTCGCTCAGCGAGCGAATCGAAGAGGGGGAACCATGGTTGCAATGCGCACGCGGGCGCTTATCGGCGGCACGCTGGTTCTGGCGCTGATCGCCTCGGTCTGCTCGAGCGGCGGCACGAGCTATGGGGCGACGAAAAGCGGATCGGCGTCACTGGGCACCGTACGCAAGGCCGCCGGCGCACCTCTGACGGTCGGCTATATGACCACCGGTCAAACGCAGACTGTGGACAACACGAACGAGGTCACGATCGCCCGGGCGACCGTCAAGTACGCCAACCAGTACCTCGGTGGCGTCGCAGGCCGGCCCTTGGCTCTCAAGGTCTGTGCCGACCAGGGCACCCCGTCTGGAGCGACTGACTGCGCCAACCAGTTCCTCGCAGCCAAGGTCCCTGTCGTGCTGGCCAGCGAGCCGACCAATCCGTCGGCTGCCCTGGCCGTGCTTTCGCCGGCCAAGGTTCCGTACGTCTTGCTGACCACTGGTGACTCGACCACGCTGACCGCACCGGACGCGTCGTCGGTGGCCAATCCGCTGATCATCTTGACGGCCCCGATAGCGCTGGCCAAGGCGAGCGGCGCTAAGCACGTGGCCATGATCCGAGTCGACTTGCCCGCCGCCGACTCGCTTCCCGCCCTCGCCGCACCGATGTACAAGAAGGCCGGCCTCAAGCTGACCACGACAGCGGTGCCCCTCGGCTCTCCCGACGTCACCCCGCAGGTCCAGGCCGCCCTGTCGGGCGGTGCAGACCAGTTCCTCGTCATCGGCGATGAGTCGCTTTGCGTCAACACGCTCAAGGCGCTCAAGACGCTCGGCTACCGAGGCAAGGTCACGAGCAATTTTAACTGCCTCACCGGCTCGACCGCGGGTTCGGTCCCGGGTGGATTCACCGGTCTCAACGTGCCGATCGTGTACGTCAACAATGGCAATACCGCCGAGTCGAAACTGCTCAAGGCGATCGCCGCCAAGTACGCCCCCGGAACACCCACCGACGACACCGGAGGGGCTGATTTCGGCTACATCATGGTCAGCGACTTCCAGCGGGCCATGACTGGAATCACGCCAACCCAGTTCACGTCGGCGGGCATCAAGTCGGCACTCATGAACATGAAGCCGCAGCCCATGGCTCTGTTGCCCGGCCAGAAGTTCCAGTGCAACCGCCAGGCGTCGACGGCTGAACCTGCGGTGTGCTCGAACGCGGCGGCGATCGAGTCGATCAGCCCGACGGGGCAGGTCACCCACATCGCGACCTTCGACGCATCGAAGTACAAGTAGTCGGTGCTGACCGCGTCGTGCCAGGGGAAACGGGGAGAAGTTGAGCCAGCACGCTGTCTTCCTCATACTCGGACTAGCGAACGGATCCGTCTACGCCGCACTCGCTCTGGCTCTCGTCGTCACCTATCGCAGCTCGGGTGTCATCAACTTCGCAACGGGTGCCATGGCCATGGTCAGCGCGTATGTCTATGCAGACCTGCGTCGAGGCGAGATCCTGGACCCGATCCCGGGGCTGCCCCACACCTTCAGCATCGGTGGGCCCATGGCTTTCTGGCCGGCGCTCGTCATCACGGTGGCGGTATCGGCCGCCCTCGGGCTCTTCCTCTACTGGTCGACGTTCCGTCCCCTCCGGACGGCGTCGGGAGTGGGCAAGGCCGTGGCATCGCTTGGGGTGATGGTCATCCTCACCGGCCTCATTACCCAGCAGGCCGGTACCAGCCCCATCTCCGTCGGGTCGATCTTCCCATCGGGTACATGGTTCGTCGGCTCGATTCGGATGCCAGAGGATCGTGTGTGGTTCGCCATCACCGTGGTGCTGCTGACCGCCGTTGTCATCTGCGGCTATCGCTTTACCCGCTTCGGGCTGCATACCAGGGCGGCGGCCGAGACTGAGAAGGGGGCGTTCGTCTCGCACATCTCGCCTGACCGCCTCTCGGCCCTCAACTGGATCATCAGTGCGGCGATCGCCGGTCTGGCCGGAGTCCTCATCGCACCGGTCACGCCTCTGGTCCCCTCCTCGTACACGCTGTTCATCGTTCCCGCACTGGCCGCCGCCATCGTCGGCGGCTTCGAGAGCATTGCCATCGCCGTCGGTGCCGGGCTGCTCATCGGGATGCTGCAGTCAGAGACGACCTATCTCCAGGCCCAGCACACGTGGCTGCCGCAGTCAGGCTTGGCCGAGCTCATCCCGCTCCTGCTGATCCTGGTCGTGCTGGTCATTCGGGCCAAGCCGCTGCCATCGCGCGGAGAAGTCGCTCGGGCCACCCTGGCCCGTGCGCCCCGGCCAGAGCACCTGGGCCGATCGGCAGTCATCGCTGGGGCCCTCGGCCTCGTCGCCATCTTGGCCACGTCCGGGAACTGGCGCTTAGCTTTCGTCACCTCGTTCATCTTCGGGATCATCGCTCTCTCGTCCGTCGTCGTCACCGGGTTCGCGGGACAGGTCTCGCTGGCCCAGCTGACCATCGCCGGTGCAGCTGGATTCCTGCTGAGCCCGGTAACAGCCAGCTGGGGCGTCCCGTTCCCCATCGCGCCGATCTTGGCCGCTCTTGGTGCGGCGGCCATCGGTGTGGTCGTCGGGATCCCGGCGCTGCGGATACGGGGGCTACCGGTGGCGATCGTGACGCTCTCACTGGCCGTGGCCGTGCAAGCGATTTGGTTCGAGAACGTCAGCCTGGTGGGCACCGCCGGCAAGACGGTCACCGAGCCGACACTGTTCGGCCTCGCGCTCGGTCCAGGAACCGGCGCCGCCTACCCGCGTCCGGCATTCTGCATCATGGTCCTTGTCGTCCTCATCCTGGTGGCCCTCGGTGTCGCCACGATTCGGCGCAGACCACTCGGCAGCGCCATGCTCGCCGTTCGAGCCAATGAACGCTCAGCCTCGGCCTCGGGCATCAACGTCGTGGCCACGAAGATCCTCGCCTTCGGCATCGCCGCGTTCATTGCCGGCATCGGTGGCTCGCTGTACGCCTATCGGCTTGGCACCGTGACCTTCGATTCCTTCGACGTGCTGATCGGGCTGGGACTGTTCGCCACCATCTACGTTGTCGGCATCACGTCGGTGTCCGGTGGCGTGCTGGCGGGCATGGCCGCGGCCGGCGGCATCCTCTCCTACGTGAGCTCCCAGGTCATCAGGCTCCCCACCATCTGGTATGGGATCCTCACTGGCGTCGGGCTGGTGTACATGGTCATCACCAATCCAGAGGGACTCACCGGCATCGTTCATCGTTGGCTCGATCGAAGACGAGCTGGTCAGGCGGACGTGGTGGGCGCAGCGCTCGAGGCTGCGCCGGTGTCGCTGGCGGCAGCCTTGCCCCGGCCCGAGGGCATCGCCCTCTCCGTCAATCACATCGGGGTTCGCTACGGCGGCGTCATCGCTGTGGATGATGCAAGCTTCGAGGTGCCCCGTGGGGCCATCGTTGGCTTGATCGGGCCGAACGGCGCGGGCAAGACCACCATGATCGATGCCATCTCCGGGTTCACCCCTTACTCCGGATCGGTGCAACTCGATGGTGAGCCACTGGACTCCCTCAGCCCGTTTCGTCGGATCCGTCGTGGCCTGGGCCGCACGTTCCAGGGCATCGAGCTCTATCCCGAGCTCACGGTGGAGGAGAACGTGATGGTCGGCCCCGGTGCGTCGGCCAGATCGCAGGAAGATAGTGACGCGCTCTTCGCGTTGCTGCAGCTCGACGGGCTACGCCATCGTCCGGCTAGCTCGCTCTCGCAGGGTCAACGCCAGCTCGTCTCCATCGCCCGAGCACTTGTCGCCCAGCCCAGCGTGCTGTTGCTCGACGAGCCGGCTGCAGGGCTCGACTCGACCGAAAGCATCTGGTTGGCTGACCGCCTCCGTGAGATCCGGGACTCGGGCGTCACGATTCTCCTCGTCGATCACGACATGAACCTCGTGCTCAACCTGTGTGATCACATCGAGGTGCTCGACTTCGGTTCGGTCATCGCCAGTGGGACACCGACGGAGATCAGATCCAGCAGCGTTGTTGCCGACGCCTACCTTGGAGCGTCGCATGCAGAACCGGAGGCAAGCTGATGAGCGGCCTTCTGACCTGTCGAGGGCTGCATGCTGGCTATGGCGATCTGGTCGTTACCCGTGACATCGAGCTCGACACTCCGTCGGGCCGGGTGCTCGCCGTCCTGGGTCCGAACGGCGCGGGGAAGACGACGCTGCTCCTGACGTTGGCGGGCTTGCTCCCGCGCATCTCGGGTGCCGTGCTCGTTGACGGAGAGTCGCTCCCCAGTGGAAGGCCGCACGTCGCCAACAAGGCCGGTCTGGTGCTCATCCCCGATGACCGCGCCTTGTTCACGAAGCTGACCGTCGCCGACAACCTGCGTGCGGCCGTGCCCAAGCGCGGAGGGTCCTATGATGACGTCCTCGACCTTTTCCCCGGCCTTCGTCGTCGATGGAAGCTCGCCGCCGGCTCGCTCTCGGGTGGCGAGCAGCAGATGCTGGCCATGGCGAGGGCGCTCGTGCAACGTCCGCGGGTGCTTCTCATCGATGAGATGAGCATGGGCCTTGCTCCCGTGATCGTCGAGCGGCTGCTGCCCATGGTCCGGCGTGTCGCTGACGAGACCGACGCGGTCGTGGTTCTGGTGGAGCAGCACGTCCACCTGGCGCTGGAGATAGCCGATGAGGCCATCGTGATGGTGCATGGCGAGGTTCGCCTTTCCGGGAGGGCCTCGGAGATCAGATCTGACCCGGACCGCCTCGAGGCGGTCTACCTCGGCAGCGCGGCCGGCTGAGCGGACAGGCCGGTCACGCTGATCAGCTGCGGGGTACGTCCCTCCATGGTGCGTCGCGCCATGGGTCTGGCTCCCGGGGCAGTCCGAGCACCCGCTCGGCTACCACGTTCTTGTTGATCTCGCTAGTGCCGCCCTCGATGGTGTTGGCTCGGCTGCGCAGCATGCCCGAGACCTCGTAGGGCAGGCTGTCGGCATATCGATCAGGGGTGCCGGCACCGTCCTCGCGCTCGCCGTCGGGGTGGTCCCAGGCCGTGGCCCCCAGTCCAAGCAGATCCGACGCCGCCTCCTGCATCCGCTGGTTGAGATCGCCCTGGTGGACCTTGCCGATCGAGCTTTCCGGCCCCGGAGACCGTCCTGCCTTGAGTTGGGCTCTGACTCGTTGGTTCGTCCAGTTGCGGATCCGGTCCTCGGACCACAGCGACACCAGGCGATGGCGGGTCACCGCATCGGTTGCCGCTCGGCCTCCCGCGTCACCGGTTCGGGCCAGGGACACCAGCCGGTCTGCACTGCCCCCACCGATCCGGTCGACTCCGCCCGATCCCGAGCCGGCCACCATCTGGCGCTCGCCCGACAGTGTGGCATTGGCCACCGACCACCCGTCGTTTTCAGTCCCGACCCGTTGGGAGTCGGGTACCCGTACCCCGTCCAGGAAGACCTCGTTGAAGTCGGTCTCACCGGTGATGTGACGCAGAGGGCGAACCTCGACGCCGGGCGCGTGCATGTCGATCAAGAAGTACGTGAGCCCCCGCCGTTTCTGCGCCTCAGGGTCCGTTCGGGCCAGGAGCACGCCGAAGTCGGCGAGGTGGGCCCAGGTGCTCCACACCTTCTGCCCCGTCACCACCCAGTCGTGGTCCCGGACTGCTCTGGTGGAGAGCGACGCCAGGTCGGATCCGGCGCCGGGCTCGCTGAACAGCTGACACCAGACCTCCTCGTTGGCCACGATCGGAGGGAGGAAGCGACGCCGCTGCGCTTCGGTCCCGTGGGCGAAGAGGGCCGGCGCGGCCAGATTGAGACCCAGCGGGTTGAGGCGACCGAGGTTGAGCGGCGCCAGTTCGGCTTCGACCAGGCGGGCCTCCGCCGGGCTCAGCCCGGCCCCTCCGTACTCGACCGGCCAGGTGGCGGCGACCAGGCCGGAGGCAGCGAACGTCGGGTACCACGACTCGTAGTCGGCTCTCGAACGGACGTCCCGGATCGCTCGGGGACCGCCGTGTGCCGCCGCCTCCCGCCAGGCCCGCGGCACTGCTTCCTCGATCCACCGGACGACGTGCGATCGCAGCTCATCGGGCTCGAGACCGGTCACCACCACAGGCTGCAGTTGCACCTAGCGCCCCTTGAACTCGGGGCTGCGACGCTCCTTGAACGCGCCGATGCCTTCTCGGAAGTCCTCGCTGCGCGACGACAGCTCCATGGCGAAGGCCTCGTTGCGCAACTGCCCGTCCAACGGCAGGGCCGCTCCCGAATGGAGCAGCCACTTGGTCAGCCCCAGCGAGACGGTGGGGCCTGCGGCCAACCGATCGACCAGCTCCCGAGCGACCGTGTCGACCTGCTCGGGGGCCACCGCCTGATGGACCAGCCCCCACTCGGCGGCCTCCGTCCCGCTAAGGCGGCGTCCGAGCAGGAGGAGCTCTCGGGCGCGCACCGAGCCGACCAGTCGGGGCAACAGCCATGTGGCCCCGCTGTCCGGGGTGAAGCCGCGCTCAGAGAACGGCGCCCAGAAGGTGGCATCGGCGGCAGAGACGGTGAAGTCAGCTGCGGCAGCCAACTGCAGGCCGATGCCGGCAGCCCATCCCTTCACCGCACAGACCACGGGCACCTGGACCTCACAGATGAGCGGGATCAGCCGATGGGCCTGCGAGGGGAGCCGCCGTTGGATCGACCCGGGCCTGGGCCGGCCGTCGATGCCGGCGTTGCGGGCAATGATGTCGGCCCCGCCACAAAAGTGGTCGCCGGCGCCCTCGAGGTACACGGCCCGGACGCTGTCGTCCCGACCGGCGAGATCCAGCGCTTCGATCAGTCCGGCCATCATGGCATCGCCGATGGCGTTTCGCCGCTCGGCCCGATCCAGGCGCAACGTGAGGACGGAGCCCTCCTGGCCCACGAACAGTCCGGGCACCGGCCGATCGAGCGCGACGGTCATCGCAGCGGAGCCGCCGTGCCGTCGGCGAACGCCTCGGCGATGGCTTGGAGCGCCTCGCTGAGATCGCCGGCGCCCCCGGGTGGGTCGGGCAGAACGACCTCGCCCCCTTGGCGACTGGGGAGGAGGATGGTGGCGTGCCCAGGTGTCGTGACCTCACCGCGCTGGCTCTCGGCCTGCAGGTCGAGGTCGACGGCGTAGCCCCCGTTTTCGGTCCGGAACGTGTCGGTGACCACACCACTGAGCCATTGGGTGTCGCCGACGTAGTTGAATCCCCGGAATTCGCAGTCCAGTTTCCAGAGCCAGCCGGCGTCACCCATCCAGTCGGTGCAGAGGTGGATCAGCCACGTCTCTCGCATCCGCCCGTAGTCGAACGTGGTCGGGTTGCCCGAACGTTGGGCAAAGGCCGGGTCCCAATGGACCCGCTGCATGACGTCGGGCACGTTGAGCTCGTCCCGATGGAAGAAGCGAGGGATCCGTTGTCGGTTCTGATGGGCGAGCCGGAGAGGCTTGACGCCGTAGAGCCCCATGCCCATCCCGACGTGCCAGCAGATGATGTCGGTGACCGTCAGCGGGCCCTTGACCATCGGGCCCACCCGGTCACCCACGGTCACGTCCTCCCAGTAGCGCGGCTCGGCCCCCCGCGGCCCCTCGGCCCCGTACTGGATGTCGATCCGCTCGATCTGGTCGTCGGTGTAGGGAGCCAGGTCGATGGTGTCGTATTTCTTCTTCTCTCTCGCTTTCTGGCGTTCGGTGCGGATCATCAGGCGGTACTGGCCGGAGAGGAGATCGCCCTTCGCATCTTGGAACACCTGACCGGTCCACTCGTGGACGGCCCGACCGGCGAAGTCGCTCGGCTTGTCGAGCACTCCGACCAAGGCATTGCGCCGACGCACCCGGCCTCCGGGGCGCAGCGGCCTCCACCACTCCCTGGCGCTGGCCGCGTAGAAGGCGTGCACGCCGCGCAGCGGATCGCCCCGCATGAGGTCTCGCCGCTCCGGCGCCACCTCGGTGACCTCGTCCTCGCCGATCAGCGAGTCGCCACCCACGAGGGGCGGCGGTGCGATCACCTCGCCCCAGGGGCTGGCCGCGCCATAGGCCTCGTCCGACCAGAGCGGATTGTCGTCACCGTAGGCAGTGGCCACGTGCCGGAAGGCATCGACGTCCGGGTGCAGATAGTGCGGGGGAACGGGATTGGGTTCGGGAATGCCGATCCGACTGCGCAATCGGTCGATGGCCTCGTCGGTGATCCTCGGCTCGTCGCTCACGACGCCTCATGCTCTCTCGGCCGAGGCACATACGAAGCCCGTAATTGACGGCGCTGGAGCTTGCCCACCTCGGTCCGCGGCAGTGAGGTGACGGGCACGAAATCGAGGGGCACCTTGTAGGGCACGAGGTGGGCCCGACAGAGCTCACGCAGCCCGTCGGGGTCCAGCTCCCCGTCCACCACCACGAACGCCACCGGCACCTCGCCCAGGCGCTCGTCGGGGATGCCCACCACCGCGGCCTCGCGCACCTCGGAACCGAGCTGCAGCACCTCTTCGACCTCCTCGGGGAAGATCTTGTTGCCGCCCCGGTTGATGAGGTCGCCGACCCGGCCCTCGATCCAGACGAAGCCGTCCGGGTCCACCCGGGCCAGGTCGCCGGTGGCCAAGAACCCCTCGTCGTCCACTCGGTCGTCGAGGGTCCCCCCGGCTGCGTAACCGGCCGCCATGTTCGGTGGCCGAACGTACAGCTCGCCCATATCCCCCGACGCCAGGGGTCCTTCGGCCACTAGCTTGATGGCCACGCCACCGTGGGGCCGTCCGGCGGCACCGACCTTTTCGGGGTGCTCCTTGGCATCGGCGGCAGTCCACCCGATGACCTCGCCCATCTCGGCCTGTCCGTAGCTGTTCAGCACGAAGACCCCGAAGCGATCCTTGAAGCGCCGGGCCTGCAACGGCGACAGGGGAGCGGTGATGCTGCGCACGAAGCGCAGCGGCGACAGGTCCTCGATGTCCGGATCATCGCTGAGCATGGCGATGGCCGCGGGCGGGAGCACCGTAGAGCGGATCTCGAACGTGTGGACCACACGGGCAAACTCGGTCGTGGTGAACCGGTCCATGATGACCAGCGGAGCACCCGCTCGGAGCCCGAAGAGCGAGTTGTAGATACCGGCGCTCAAGGCCAAGGAGACGGGGATCAGGTTGGGGGAGGGAGGCCGACCATCGTGGCGATCGCGGCTGCGGAGGGGGACCAGGACCCGATCGAGGAGCTCGAGGTAGGCGGCGTGGGTGTGCAGGATCGCCTTGGGTGCTCCCGTCGTTCCCGACGTCCACATGACGAAGGCCACGTCGGGATCGAAGGTGCGGGACGGGCCGACGGGCCGGATGCCGTCCTGTTCGAGCAGCACAGCCGGGCCGGTCGCTCGGAGCAGGTCCTGCAGGCCCTGCTCCGGCAGCCGGTCGCTGATGGGTATGAAGACGGCATCGGACAGCCAGATGGCCATCATGGCCACGACGAAGTCGGGACCGTTGGCCATCCGCAGACCCACGCCGTGACCGGCCTCTACGCCGGCCGCTCGTAGCTCTGCGGCCAGGTCCCGGGCTCGCGCCCGGGCCTCGCCCGCCGTGAGCACCTGGCCAGAGCCGTGCAGGAGGGGCTGCTCGTCGGCGAAGGGATGGTCGACGAGCAGTTGGGCCAGGTTCGGCGAGGTCACGCCGAGATGCCGAGGAGCTGCATCATGTTGCCCCCCATCACCAAGAGGAGCTCCTCGTCCGGGAGTCCATGCAGCTCCTCGGCCCACGACAGAGGATCGGCCAGCCCTTCGACGTGGGGGAAGTCCGAACCGAAGATGACGTGGTCGGCCCCGAGGAGTTGCACGAGCTCACGAGGATCCTCCTCGTGGAAGGGGTGCATCCAGAAGTGCCGCTTGAAGGTGGCCGTCGGCGGCTCGGCGTAGCGGTGGGGCGCCTTCTCATAGGCATGGTCCAGCTGCTCGAGGAAGTGCGGAACCCAGCCGCCTCCGTTCTCGACCAGGGCGATGCGCAAGTGTGGGAATCGCTGGAGGGTGCCATCGCAGATCAGGGACGTCGCCGCGTCCCGGATGGCCCGGTAGTCCCCCTCGACCACCATCGAGAAAAGGCTGGGCTCGCCGAAGGCGAGGGCCTCGCCCTGGGCCCCCTCCCACTCGTTGGTGTAGCGGGAGTACCCGCTATCCGACGCGTGCAGGACGACGAGGACTCCGGACTCCTCCACCTTCTTCCAGAACGGGTCGAACTCGGGAAGGGCGAACGAGCGAGGGCCGCGGTAGCCGAAGGCGGGGGCCGGCCGCATCAAGATGGCCTGGGCGCCGTGCTCCACGACGAAGTCGAGCTCTCGCATGGCTCGGTCCACCAGCCCGGTGGCGATGACCGGCGTGGCGAAGATGCGGTTCTCGAACGTGTAGGGCCATGCCTCGATCATCCACTGGTTGAGGGCGTGAATGGCGTCGGCGCAAAGGTCGGGATCGTCCTTCATACGCTCTTCGATGAGGCTGGCCAGCGTGGGGTACATCATGGCGTAGTCGATGCCCTGCTCGTCCATGAGCTCCAGTCGGGCACCGGCGTGCCGGAAGGCGGGAGGGCAGTCGATGCCCCGACCGATGATCTCGCGATAGGACTTTCCCTCCGGGTTGCCCGACCTGAAGTACTCCTCTTGGGCGCCGGGCCGGCCCACCCGGTCGAAGGTGGGATTGGGGATGTAGTTGCTGATCTGCCCGTTGACCATGATCTTGGTCCGACCATGGACCTCGACGAAGTCGATGACACCTCGACGGTTCTCCGGGAGGTACTTGGTCAGCGCATCGCCGGTCTCGTAGAGATGGTTATCGGCATCGAAGACCGGGAATCCGAGTTTGTCGCTCACGTTTCTCTCCTCTTGTCAGCCGGCCAGCCGGAAGACGCCCGAAGCCGCCGTGACCGACCGATCGCCATTGCCTTCGTCGTGCATGGTCACCCGGACCCCGATCCGACCGCCGGCGTCGAAGGCTTCTCCTTCGGCCCGGAACGGTCCTACCTTGCCTCGGGCCAGGAACATCACGTGCCAGCTCTCGATCTGCAGGCGATCGGTGTCGGCACGACCTTCAGCCAGCTCGGTGGCTGCCGTCTCGAGCAGGATGTGCTGGGGGCCGAGGTGGAGTGCGGCGTCGGGCGAGGCCGTCTCGATGGACAGCTCGGGCAGGACCCAGTGGCCGTCTTCTCGGCGGGAAGCACCGAAGACCTGGTGGAGGGGTGGCAGGTCGGGCGAATCCTCGACCACCATCTTCTCTTCTTCCATCTTCTCGAATCCCGCCGGCACCTCACCCAGGGTGACGCCCTGGCCGGCGGCCAGGGCGATGACGCGATCTCGGTTGTCAGCATCGACGATGAGCGAGCGGCTGAACCCCATGCGCTGCCCCATCTTGAGCACCTCGGGGACGACCTCGATGCGGCCCACGTCGCGGGCCTCGTCCAGGATCTGCAGGCTGTGAATGACCGGATTCGGTACGCCAACGTCGTCACTGATGCCGCCACCTTCAGGTGCAGCGATGCAGAGCGGGGCGGCCATGATGCCCCCAGACGCATTGCGCATGTCGTAGCGCAATTTCATGGTGGGATCGGGAGGTCCGCTGTTGAGGCTGGCATGGCTGCGCCCGAGGTAGCGATAGCTGAGGAGGCTCGTCCATCGGCGGCGGAGGTCCTCCCAGTACTCGTCGTCCGACGTTGCCCGTATGTCTTCCAGCACAGACCGTCCTCCTCCGCTGTGATCACCCATGCCGGTCGGGGCTCGATGAGCGCCGGGGCGTGAAGTGCCTTCTGCTACCCTAGAATCGCGTTCTCGTTTCCGCAAGGTGGGATGACGGCTGCGATGGACCATCAGGCGAAAGGACGGTGTCGGTGGCGAACGAGCAAGGGCAGGGTTCGCCCCTTTCTGCTTTGCCGCCATCGCGGGTGGAGAGGCGAAACCGGATCATCCGGACGGCCCTGGAGCAGTTGTCCGAGTCGGACTATGACGCCATCCAGATGCG
>Ga0208357_1002164_pt1 | contig 13351 bp, 9 predicted proteins | sample NGESurdeep092012_6_FD_184487 | JGI IMG/M metagenome (GOLD analysis project Ga0208357, IMG submission 184487) | Arctic peat soil microbial communities from Barrow, Alaska - NGEE Surface sample F52-2 deep-092012 (SPAdes) | ecosystem: Environmental > Terrestrial > Soil > Wetlands > Peat ... | reverse complement strand
GCGGTTGGCGGGTCGCCCGGCAGCTCGGTGATCCGCGCTGCGTCGGCGGTGACCACCTCGAGCCGGCCGGCCAGGCCGGGCGCCCGGGCCGCGACGGTCGCTGGCAGCTCGGCGGCCAGGACCGGGTCGATCTCCACGGCCAGCACGCGGCGGGCGGCGGCGAGCAGCGGCAGCGTCAGGGACCCGAACCCCGGACCCACCTCCAGTACCACGTCGTCGGGCTGGAGCCTGGCCAGGGCGACGATCCGGATGACCGTCCCGGCATCGACGACGAAGTTCTGACCCAGCCGCTTGGACGGCATGACGGCCAGGCGGGCGGCGAGCTCCCTGATCTCGGTCGGGCCGAGCATCTGCGCTGGCCCGAGCATCCCGCCCGCTGGCCCGGCCGACGGCCCGGCCGACGATCCGGGCGCCCCCGCCGACGGTCCTAGCCCGGCCACGGTGCGCCCGCCGACGGTGCGCCGGCCGACGCACCGGCCGACGACGACGCACCGGCCGACGACGACGGCTCTCCCGACCACGGCGCTCCCGACCACGGGCCGAAGACTCGTTCCCCGTTGCGCTGCACAACCGCGCACAGCTCCGCGACGTCCAGCTGCTTCACCGCCGCCAGGGCCCGCAGCGTATGCGCGGCCTGGGCCGGCGCATTCGACTTGCCGCGGTTGGGGACCGGGGTCAGGAACGGCGCGTCGGTCTCCACCAGCAGCAGCTCGGCCGGCGTGACCGCGGCCGCCTCGCGCAGCCGCGGTGCGTTGGCGAACGTCAGCGTGCCCGCGAAGCTCAGCACGTAGCCGGCGTCGGCGCACCGCCGGGCCATGGCCGCGTCGCCCGAGAAGCAGTGAAAGATCACGTGCTCCGGGGCGCCTTCCTCCGCGAGGATCGCGAGCACGTCGTCGTGCGCGTCCCGGTCGTGGATCATCAGCGCCTTGCCCGCCTGCTTGGCGATCTGGATGTGCGCGCGGAACCATTCGCGCTGCAGCGCCGGCGGCGCGTCATCGCGGTAGTAGTCCAGCCCGGTCTCCCCGACCGCCCGGACCTCAGGCCGCCCGGCCAGCTCGCTGATCTCGGCTAGCACGCCGTCGCGCTGCGCGGGAGTCGAGGCGGCCGCGGCGGTCTCGTTCGGGTGGATCGCCACCGCGGCGAGGACGTCCTCGTGGTCGACGGCGCACCTGAGCGCCCAGTGCGAGGACGGCAGGTCGCAGCCGACCGTCACGACCCGGTTGATCCCGGCTGCCGCGGCGGCCGCCAGGACGTCTGCGACCGGAGCCTCGATCATGTCCAGGTGACAGTGGCTGTCGAACGCCGCAGCCGGCAGCGGCTCCGGATCGGGCGCAGCCGGGCGCCCCATGCTCACGAGCTCTCCAGCCGGGCCAGTTCCTCCTCGACCACCGACGGGTCCAGCTTGGTGAACAGCGGCACGGGGGGCGCCAGCGGCGTCCCCGCCGCGATCGGTGCCGATTCCCAGCGCGGCGTGTTCCGGTAGTCGCCGGTGATGACCGGGTAGGACGGGCCGCCGTCCTCGTTCACCTGCTCGATCTTGGGCATGCCCGACCACGTCCCCTGGCCGCCGAGCATCTCGAAGACCTTCTGCGACGACTCGGGCAGGAACGGGGTCAGCAGCGTCTTGCCGTCGTTGACCAGCTGGAGCGCGACGTGCATGATCGCGGCCATCCGGTCGGGATCAGACTCGCGCAGCTTCCACGGAGCCTGGTCGGAGAGATACTTGTTGGCCTCGGCCACGGTGCGCATGGCCGTGGTGCTCGCGGCCTTGAACCGGGACCGGGACAGCGACTCGCCCACAGTGGCGAACGCCGCCCGGGAGTGCTCCAGTATCGCCGCGTCGGCGTCAGTGAGCTGGCCCGCCGCCGGGATCGTGCCGATGTTGCGCGCCGCGAACGACACGGTCCGGTTGACCAGGTTGCCCCAGTTGGCCACGAGCTCGTCGTTGTTGCGCCGGACGAACTCGCTCCAGGTGAAGTCCGTGTCCTGGGTCTCCGGGCCCGCCACCGCCACGTAGTAGCGCAGCGCGTCCACGTTGTAGCGGGCCAGGAAGTCGCGGACGTAGATGACGACCGCGCGCGAGGAGGAGAACTTGCGGCCCTCCATGGTCAGGAACTCGCTGGAGACCACCTCGGTCGGCAGGTTCAGCGGGCCGAGCGAGCCCGGCTGACCGCCGCGGGCGCCCCGGCCGCTGTAGCCCAGCAGGATGGCGGGCCAGATCTCGGTGTGGAAGACGATGTTGTCTTTGCCCTGGAAGTAGTAGGACTCGGCGTCGGGGCTCTGCCACCACTGCCGCCAGGCGTCGGGATCACCGCTGCGCCGGGCCCACTCAATCGACGCCGACAGGTAGCCGACCACCGCGTCGAACCAGACGTAGATCCGCTTGTCCGGGCGGTCCCGCCAGCCGTCCAGCGGGATCGGCACGCCCCAGTCCAGGTCCCGGGTCATCGCGCGCGGCTGCAGGTCGCCGAGCAGGTTGAGGGAGAACTTGAGCACGTTCGGCCGCCACTGGCCGCTCTTGCTCTGCAGCCAGGTCCCGAGCGCGTCGGCGAACGCGGGCAGGTCCAGGAAGAACTGCTCGGTCTCCACGAAGACCGGGGACTCCCCGTTGATCTTGGAACGCGGGTTGATCAGGTCAGCCGGGTCCAGCTGGTTGCCGCAGTTGTCGCACTGGTCACCCCGGGCGCCGTCGTATCCGCAGATCGGGCAGGTGCCCTCGATGTAGCGGTCGGGCAGCGTCCGGCCGGTGGACGGCGAGATGGCGCCGATCGCCTTGCGCGGGAAGATGTAGCCGTTGTTGTAGAGCCCGAGGAACAGCTCCTGCGCCACCGAGTAGTGGTTGCGTGTGGTGGTCCGGGTGAACAGGTCGTAGGAGATGTCCAGGCCGACCAGATCTTCGGTAATAACGGCGTTGTACCGATCGGCCAGCTCGCGAGCGCTCAGGCCCTCGGCGTCGGCCTGGACCTGGATCGGCGTGCCGTGCTCGTCGGTGCCGCTGACCATCAGCACGTCGTTACCCGCCATCCGCTGATAGCGCGAGAACATGTCACAGGGCAGCGCGAAGCCCGACACATGCCCGATGTGGCGCGGGCCGTTGGCATACGGCCAGGCGGGAGCGGCAAGAATAGGACGGCTGGTCGACGACATGCCATCCAGCCTAGGGGAGGATAGCCCCGGCCGGTTCCTCATAACTGGGAGCGCGCCCTGGCCACCATGGCGTCGTAGACCGCGCTCCGAAGCAGCCCGCGTTCCCTGGCTACCGCCGCGATGGCCTTATTCCGCGGCATGCCGTCCCGCTGCCGGAGCACCACCTCGTCCGCGGCCTCCTCCGGGGTCAGGGTCGCGATCGCGGCCGGGGCGCCGGCCACCACGATCGTGACCTCGCCCAGCGCGCCGCCGGAGAATGCCGCGGCCAGTTCGGCCAGCGTGCCGCGGACCACCTGCTCGTAAGTCTTGGTCAGCTCGCGGCAGACGACGGCGCGCCGGTCCGGGCCGAAGGCCCCGGCCAGCTCCGGCAGGGTGGCCGCCACGCGGCGCGGCGACTCGAAGAAGATCAGCGTGCGGGGCTCGCTGGCCAGGTCAGCGAATCGCCGCGCGCGCTCGCCCGCCTTCCGCGGCGGGAAGCCCTCGAAGACGAACCGGTCGCTCGGCAAGCCCGAGATGGCCAGCGCGGCGGTCACCGCCGACGGCCCCGGCAGGGCGGTGACCCGGACCCCGGCCGCCGCGGCCGCCGCCACCAGCCGGTATCCCGGATCGCTGACCGCCGGCATGCCCGCGTCGGAGACCAGCAGGACATCGGTGCCGCCGAGCAGCTCGGCCAGCAGCGCGGGCACCCGGCGCGCTTCCACCTCGTTGTAGTACGACACGAGCCGGCCGGCCACCGCGATGCCCAGGGCCGCGGCCAGCCGCCGGAGCCGCCGGGTGTCCTCGGCCGCGATGACCGGTGCGGTGCGCAGCGCGGCGATGAGCCGGGCGGAGGCGTCGCCCGGCTGGCCGATCGGCGTGGCGGCGATCGTCAGGATCCCTGCGTCCCCGCCGGGCTCGGACGGCTCGCCGGCCTGCGGCCGCTCGCCGTCGTTCGCAGAACGTTGCATGACGCCGCCCAGGCTAGTGGGCGCCGCCCTTACCATGGCACTCGATGAGGGCAGAGGAGACGGCGCCGGCCGGCCCCGCCGACGCCACCGGGCCGGCGCAGACGAGCTGGCCGGCCAACCCCGGGCCGGGCGGCTCCGCGCGGGCGGCCCAGGACCCGGCGGAGAACCGGCGCTGGATGGTGCCGCCCATGCCCGGCAGCGTCGTCTGGGGCTGGGCCGGCCCGCTGCTGGTCACGCTGTTCGGCGCGTTCCTGCGGTTCAACCGGCTCAGCGTCCCCCGGGCCGTGGTCTTCGACGAGACCTACTACGTCGGGGACGCGTGGGGCATTCTCCAGCACGGCGTCGAGATCCAGCACGTCAAGAACGCCAACGCGCTGCTGACCAGGGGCAACACGCACATCCTGGCCGGCACGCAGGCCGAGCTGGTCGCGCATCCGCCGCTGGCCAAGCTGATGATGGCCGTGGGCGAATGGCTGTTCGGCCTGACGCCGTTCGGCTGGCGGTTTACCGTGGCCCTGGTCGGCTCGCTGGCGATCCTGATGCTGGCCCGGATCGTCCGGCGGATGACCCGCTCCACCCTGCTCGGCTGCGTCGCGGGCCTGCTGATGGCGCTGGACGGCCTGGAGCTGGTGCTCAGCCGCACCGCCATCCTGGACATTTTCGTCATGTTCTGGGTGCTGGCCGCGTTCGGACTGCTGGTGATCGACCGGGACCGGACCCGGGCCCGGCTGGCCGCCGCGGCCGCGACGGTCACCACCGGCCGGGACGCAGCCGCCGGCCCCAAGCTGGGCATCCGCTGGCTGCGGGTCCTGGCCGGGGTCTGCCTGGGCTGCGCGGTCGCCTGCAAGTGGAACGGGGCCTGGTTCATCCTGGCCTTCGCGGGCCTGGTCATCGCCTGGGACCTCGGCGCGCGGCGGGCGGCCGGGTACCCGGGGCGCCTGCTCGGCGTGCTGCGCAGCGACGTCAAGTGGCTGCCAGTGTGGTTCGGGATCGTCCCGGCCCTGGTCTACGTGGCCTCGTGGACCGGCTGGTTCGCCACCCCCTACGGCTACGACCGCAACGGCGCCGCGCTGAGCAGCCACCACCAGACAACCTCCACCATCGCGGCCTGGCTCGGCTACAACAAGTGGATGCTCCAGTTCGGCCTCGGACTGAGCTCGACCCAGACCTACAAGTCCAATCCCCTGGGCTGGCTGGTGCTGGCCCGCCCGATCTCCTTCTACTCGGTATGCGGCAAGCCGTGCGGCTCCGGCACCGAGCAGGAGGTCATCGCGGTCGGCACGCCGCTGATCTGGTGGGGTGGCGCCGCGGCCCTGGCCTTCTGCCTGGTCTGGTGGCTGCTGCGGCGCGACTGGCGGGCCGGGTCGGCGCTGCTGGGGGTGGCCGCCGGCTGGCTGCCGTGGATCTGGTTCTACTGGCACGACCACCGGACCGAGTTCTTCTACTACGCCGTGGTGTTCGAGCCATTCATGATCATCGCCATCACCCTGTGCCTGGGCCTGATCATCGGGCCCAGCCGGGCCTCGCCGGGCCGCCGCGCCGTGGGTGCCGTGGTCGGCGGCGCCTACCTGCTGGCCGTCCTGGCCAACTTCGCCTATCTCTACCCGATCCTCGCCGCCCAGGTGATTCCGTACTCGTCCTGGCTCTCGCGCATGTGGTTCCACAGCTGGATTTGAGCTGGCCTTCAGCTAACCGTCAGCGGCTGCTGCCACCGTGATACTGGCAGCCAGGGGCCGACGCTGCGGGGGCCGGCCACAGGCCCGCCAGATTTCTTGGACCAGGGACGATCCCGGCGGCTCCGCGAGACGTCTATAGGGTGGGAGGCCAGCAAGGTGCGCGGCCTTGGAGCTGGGAACGAGGATGAGTCCGATGGGTCAAAAGCCCGACCTGCACGCGCGGTTCGAGCAGGACGTGCTGCCTGCGCTCAGCAGGCTTTACCCGGCCGCGCTTCGGATGACCAGGAACGCCAGCGACGCCGAGGACCTCGTCCAGGAGACATCAGCCAAGGCGTACGCGGCGTTTCACCAGTTCAAGCCCGACACCAACCTGCGGGCTTGGCTGAACAGGATCCTGGCCAACACCTTCATCAACGGCTACCGGAAGCGCCGCCGCGAGCCCGTCCAGGAGCTGGGCGCCGATTTCGAGCGCGACTGGCAGACCGACTCGCCCCGGGCGAGGTCGGCTGAAGCTGAGGCCATGGACCGGCTCGGGGACGCCGAGATCGTGCAGGCGCTGCTGGACCTGCCGGAGGCGTTCCGGATGACGGTGTACCTGGCCGACGTGGAGGGCTATCCGTACAAGGAGATAGCCGAGATCATGGGGACGCCCGTCGGCACGGTGATGTCCCGGCTGCACCGGGCCCGGGGCCGGCTCCGCGAGCAGCTGGCCAGCCGCGCTCCCCAGGCCCGGCCGTCGAGCGGGCGCTCCGCGCCCCGGAAGGCGGGTCCGCGCGGCCCGCTGGCCTCGCCCGAGCCCGCCTAGCCGCACGGCCCCTAGCCGCAACTCCCCTAGCCGCCGAAGATGCGGTCGCAGGCCCGCGCGGCCGCCTTCCCGTCGTCGAGCGGGCAGAACCGGGCGGCGAACGCGCGGTAGGCGTCGGCGTACTGGGCCGCCACCTGGTCCAGGTTCGCGATCGCCTCGACCACCTCGGCGGAAGTGGACAGCAGCGGGCCGGGAGCCTGCGCCTCGAAGTCGAAGTAGAAGCCGCGCAGCTGGTCTCGGTACTGGGCCAGGTCGTAGGTGAAGAAGAGCATCGGCCTGCCGGTCGGCGCGAAGTCGAACATCACCGACGAGTAGTCCGTGATGATCGCGTCGCTGACCAGGAACAGCTCGGTAATGTCCGGGTAAGCGGTGACATTGATCACGAAACCGGGCCGGCTCCCGGCCGGGATGTCGTCGGCCATGTGATGGTGACCGCGGAGCAGGATGACATAGTCCTCCCCCAGGCGCTTCCAGGCCTGCTCCAGGTCCAGCCGGAAGTCGAACCGGTACCGTCCCGAGGCGTAGTACTGGTCGTCGCGCCAGGTCGGCGCGTACATGATCACGCGCTTGCCGGGCGGGATGCCGAGCCGGGCCCGGACCTGGCCCGCTACCCGCTCGGTGGCCCCGCTGCACAGCGCGTCGTTGCGGGGATACCCCGACTCGCAGATCTCGCCGTCGTAGCGGAAGGCCCGCGCCATGATCGGCGTGCTGAACGGGTTGGGCGACAGCAGCAGGTCCCACTTGGCTACGTCCTGCCGGAGGTGGTCGAGATAGCTGGTGCCGCTGATGAACTGCGGCTGCGCCACGTCGAAGCCGATCCGCTTGAGCGGCGTGCCGTGCCAGGTCTGCACGTAGACCTGGCCATCGCGCTTGCCGTACCAGCTCTGCATGTCGTCATTGGTGATCAGGTACTTGCACCGGGCAAGCGCCTCGTAGTACTCCTCGGTGCCGGCCAGTACCGAGGTGGCGCCGTCCGGAGCCGGGACCGCCCAGTCGCTGACCACCCAGAGGTGATCGCGGGTATCGCCGCGCCGCCGCAGCTCGCGGGCGATGGCCCCCGGGTTGTCGCCGCACTGCTTGCCCTTCCAGCTGATGAACACCACCGCGTCCCGCAGCGGCCGCCGCTGCTGGAGCGGGTAGTACACGCTGCGCAGCACCTTGCGCTGCAGCCGGCCATGCTCGAGGATCTTCAGGGCCGGGCCGACCGTCAGGATCGGCCTGTCGTAGCCGCTGGTGGTAAAGCGATAGGACTTAGGGCCGAAGTTGAGCCGCTTGTCGCCTACCTGCGCCAGCCGGGCGTGATCGTAGACCGGGGTCATGCCCTCGTCGGCGCCGGCCTGGCCGGCCTCCCGCACGCCGACCTGCCAGGTGCCGTCGCGCAGCGGCAGCTGCCGGCCGAACGACGGCATGGCGGTCGCGTCGATAGTGATCGTGAAGCGCTCGCCGTCCCGGGCCATCGCCACCACGTGCCGGTCGGTGGAGCCCTTGCGGGTCAGCACGCCCTCGCAGGGGGCGCCGGGTGCGCCGGCGTAGCTGCCGGACAGGATCAGGCTGCCGCCGGCCGTCCAGGCGTGCTGGTCGATGACCGGCACCTGGCCGCGCCGCACGATAGCGGCGTTGTCGTACCTGGTCCGCTCCACGACGATCTCCCTGTTGTCGGCGACGTAGGTGTACTCGGGCAGGTCGCCGGGGAACGCCACCCGGGTCCGCTCGAGGGCCGCCGTGGTGACGTACAGGTCCCACTCGACGGCCTCGTCCCGGCCCATGGCCCCGCCCGCCAGGCCAGCCGGCGACAGCGCCTTGAGCAGGTCGGCGTCCTTAACGGCGGCCCGCAGCCGGACCGTGCCGTCGCTGAGCAGCTGGCTGGTGGCGCCCAGCTCCTGCTGCGAGGCGCCCCTGGACCAGGCCAGCACGAGATCGGCGTCCCGCCGCGTATCCAGCCGCATGACCCGCCGCGCGCCTGGCTGCTCGAGGTCCACCTCCAGCACGAGCTCATCGCCGGCGTGCTCGCAGCGGCGCAGCACGGCCGGAGTCGGCACCACCTGCACGTGCAGCTGGCGGCCGACCCAGCGGGCGCCGAGCCGGATGCCGGGCGCGACCTGCCGCGGCGCGGGCCGCTCGGCGGGCCCCACTACCGGGGTGTGCAGGCGAGAGGGGCGCCAGATGCCCCGCCCCCGGACCAGCAGGAATCCTTCCCAGTCGCCCGTCAGCCAGCGACCGCCGGCCCGGAACCAGCGCGGGCTGATCTCGCAGCGAAAGCCCGCCCAGTCATAGGCGTACCGCTCCTGCCCGGACCAGCCGGTCGCGAACGGGTGCTCGGTCGAGCGGGCCGGCAAGACGATCGGCAGCCGCCTGCCCTGGCGCGGTACCAGCACCACGACCTTGGAGACGTGCCGGCGCCTGGTAATGTCCACCGACGGGACGAAGGCGGCTCCGCTGATGACCAGGCTGTCGCCCGCCCACTCGATGCTCTCCACGCGGACGAACGGGGCTAGCTCGCGCCAGTGCGGCCGGTACAGGCGGGGCGGCACCCTGAGCTCGCGGTCCAGCCGGAACGGCAGGTCGGCCCGGAGCCGGCCGTGCTCCCGGACCACGGGCACCGTCTTGATCGGCTGCTCCGCCAGCCACATGACCAGCTCGATCAGCTCGTCCAGCTTGCCGCGCTGGATCAGGTGGTAAGCGAGACGATGCGGCGAGGGCAGCCTGGCGAAGACCCGCCGGTCGACCTGGGCCAGGTACGACTGGGTCAGGGTCATGAACTCGGCCTTGAACGCGGCGTCCGTGCGGCCCAGCTCGCCGACATACAGCCAGACGTCGTTGTCCAGCGCCTTGCGCTGATGCTGGCGGACCATCCGGGCCGGCTTGTGCGAGCGCAGGAACGAGTCAATGAACAGCAGCACGTTGATGCGGTCCCGGTAGTTGCTGATGTCGGTCCGGGACTGCGTGATCGACAGGCCGCCCGTGCCCCGCTCGCGCCAGTAGTAGATCGGCTCCGGGATGACGTCCACGGCCCGGGCCAGCACGTGCGCCCGGGTAATGAGATGCAGGTCCTCCCAGACGATGCCCTCGGGGAAGGTCAGGTCATGGCTATCCCAGAACGACCGGCGGAATAACTTGTTGAACACCGAGACGTCGTAGAACAGCGCGGGCGTCCGGCTGATGTGGGTGCCCGTCTTCCGGCCCTTGATGGCCTTGGCGTGCAGCGCCGACTGGGTGATGCCCATCGGGCCCAGCCGCAAGACATTTCCGGATACGAAGTCCGAGCCCGAGCTCTCCAGCGCGTGCAGCATGCGCTCGTAGGCGTGCGAAGGCAGGGCGTCGTCGGAGTCCGCGAACGCCAGGTACGTCCCCCGGGCGCGCTCGACACCGCGGTTACGGGCGGAACCGGGGCCGGGGCCGCCATTGGGCACCTGCAGCAGGATGAACCGCGGGTCGGCCGCCGCCTGGGCGGCCGCGATGGCCGCGCTCCCGTCGGACGACCCATCGTCGACCATGATGACCTCGAAGTCGGGATAGGTCTGGGCGGCGATGGAGGCCAGGCAGTCGCCCAGCAGATCCTCAATGTTGTAAAAGGGCACAACAACGCTGATCTGCGGATCTGTCATAGCTATTCTCCCGGTGGTTCCCCGCTGGCTACCTGACGGGAGATCCTAGCTACTGGCCGCGCCAGGACGGCGGCCGTTTCTGCGCGAAGGCCGCTGCCCCCTCCCTCGCGTCCGCCGAGGTGAAGACCGGGTTAATGATCTCGGCCTGCCGGGCGAATGCCTCGCCGCTGTCCCAGTCCGCCGCCCGCGTGATGACGGCCTTGGTCGCCGCCAGCGCCAGCGGGGCACCGGGCACCACGCGCTGCGCGAGGGCCATGGCGCCCGCCAGCGCTTCCCCGGCCGGGACGACCTGGTTCACCAGGCCCGTTGCCTGCAGCCGCTGGGCCGGGACGTGCTCCCCGGTCAGGGCGATCTCCATGGCCAGGTGGTACGGGATGCGCCGGGGCAGCCGGAGCAGGCCGCCGGCGCCGGCCACCAGGCCGCGGCGGACCTCGGGCAGCCCGAACCGCGCCGCCTCGCTGGCCACGATCAGGTCGCAGGCCAGCACCAGCTCGAACCCGCCGGCCAGCGCGTAGCCCTCCACGGCCGCGATGACCGGCTTGGCCGGCGGCCGCTCGGTGATCCCGCCGAAGCCGCGATCGCCGGCTACCGGCGCGTCGCCGGCCAGGAAGCCCTTGAGGTCCATGCCGGCACTGAAGTTGCCGCCGGCACCGGTCAGCACCAGGACGCGGATATCGGCGCGGCCGTCGAATTCCTCGATGGCGGTGGCGATGCCACGGGCGACCGCCCCGTTGACGGCGTTCCTGGCCTCGGGACGGTTGATCGTGATGACCGCGACGGCGTCAATGACCTCGGTCAGCACGGGCTCAGCCATCGACTCTCCTCAGGGCTGACGGGGCCTACTTGGGCTGGAATCTGATCCCGCCGTCGAAGCGGATGATCTCCGCGTTCATGTAGTCGTTCTCGATGAGCGACCGCACCAGCGCAGCGAACTCGGCGGCCGTGCCCATCCGCTTGGGGAAGACCACCGGGGCGGCGAGCTTGGCCTTGAACTCATCGCTGGCGGGACCGCTGCCGTAGATCGGCGTATCGATGATGCCGGGGCAGACCGTGTTCACCCGGACTCCGATGGCGGCCAGGTCACGGGCGGCCGGGACGGTCATGCCGATGATCCCGCCCTTGGACGCGGAATAGGCGATCTGGCCGGTCTGGCCCTCGATCCCGGCGATGGACGCCGTGTTGATCACGACGCCGCGCTGGCCGTCGGCGTCGGCAGGCTCGGTCGTGGCGATCCGGGCCGCGGCGATGCGCATCAGGTTGAAGGTCCCGATCAGGTTGACGTCGATGACCTTGCGGTAGGCGGACAGGTCATGCGGCGACCCGTCCCGGCCGACGGTGCGGGCCGCCCACCCGATGCCCGCGCAGCTCACCGCCACGCGCAGCGGCGCGCCGAGGGCCGCGGCCGCGTCGACGGCCGCGCGCACGGACTCCTCGTCGGAGACGTCGGTCTGCGCGTAGGCGCCGCCGATCTCCTCGGCGATGGCCTTGCCGCGCTCGGCATTCAGATCGGCGACGACGACCTTGCAGCCAGCCGCGGCCAGCTCCCGTACTGTCGCCTCGCCCAGGCCGCTGGCCCCGCCCGAGACGATCGCGGAGGTTCCGTTCAGCTTCATGGGCCGGAGCTTACTGCCCCGGCGCCCGGTTCTCCCGAATGGGGTTCGGCCTGCGAGGTCGGGTGCGCGGTCGGGGTGCACGTCAGATTAGTGGCGGTTGTGGATCGTGGCTGGCTGCGGGCTTAGTCTGAGAGTATTGATACTCTCAGATTGGGGATGCCGTGCCTGATGAGCTGGCGGAACTGGAGCACCGGCGTGCGGAGCTTTACGCGGAGCTGGGGCAGCTCGGGGACTTCCGCCGCGGGTCGCTGAACGAGGTCCGCAGGAAGTGCGGCAAGCCGAACTGCGCGTGCGCGGCTCCGGGTCATCCCGGTCACGGGCCGCAGTGGAACCTGACGCGGAAGGCAGGCGGGCGGACGCGGACGGTGCACCTGAGGCCGGGGCCCGAGCTGGAGAAAGCCCGCCGGGAGGTCGCGGAGTACGAGCGGTTCCGGGACCTGGCCGGGCAGGTCACGGAGGTGAACGAGGCGATCTGCGCCGCCCGCCCGGCCTCGCCGGGCAGCGCGGACGAGGATGCCCCTCCCGGGCCGGGAGGGGAAAAGGGGGGCTCCGCGACGCGCTCGCTCAGGAGAAGGCCGCGGAGCTAGGACGGCTCGCCGGAGAGGCCGCCAGGGTCCTGGGCTGCGGCGATGCCGGCCTGGAGGCCGCCGAGCGGGTGATCCGGGCCGGCCTGCTGAAGCTGGGCGCGGGCATGCTGGGCGACGTCCTGTCCGCCGACCGGGGCCACCGGGGACCCCGCGTCCCGTGCGGGAACGGCCACGAGGCCGTGTTCGCCGGCTGCCGGGACAAGACGTTCGGCACGGTCCTCGGCCCGGTCACCGTCACGCGGGCCTGGTATCACTGCGCGGAGTGCGGACACGGCCTCGCCCCGCGCGACGCCGGGCTCGGCGTCGCCGGGGCGTCCATGTCGCCCGGACTGGCCGCGATGAACGACATCGCCGCGGCGGCCGGGCCGTTCGCCGGCGCCGCCCGCCTGCTGGAGGAGATCGGCGGCGTCCGGCTGACGGCCAGGCGCGTCGAGCGTGCCGCCGAGGCCAGCGGCGCCGTCGTCGCGGAAACCGGCAGGGACCGCGCCGCCCTGATCGCCGCCCGCAGGCTGGTCCCGCTGCCGCCCTCGCCCCTGCCGGACAAGCTCTGCGCGGTCATCGACGGCACCGGCGTCCCCATGACCAGCAGAGAAACAGCGGGCAGGAAGGGCAACGGCGAGGACGGCCGCGCCCGCACCCGGGAAGTCAAGCTCGCGGTCTTCTTCACCCAGGACAAAGTCGATGACGACGGCTACCCGGTCCGCGACCGGGCGTCCGCTAGCGTCATCGCCACTTTCGAGCCCGCCGCCGCCTTCGGGAACCTGGTGAAAGCCGAAGGCATCCGCCGCGGCGCGGACCACATCCGCCAGTTCACCGTCATCGGCGACGGGGCCGCCTGGATCTGGGGCATCGCCACCGCCAAGTTCCCCGGGGCAACACAGATCGCGGACCTCTACCATGCCCGCGAGCACCTGCACTCCCTGACCAGGTCCCTGGAGTTCATGCTGCTCGACCGGAAGGACGAGTGGCTC
>Ga0208357_1002162_pt1 | contig 13355 bp, 10 predicted proteins | sample NGESurdeep092012_6_FD_184487 | JGI IMG/M metagenome (GOLD analysis project Ga0208357, IMG submission 184487) | Arctic peat soil microbial communities from Barrow, Alaska - NGEE Surface sample F52-2 deep-092012 (SPAdes) | ecosystem: Environmental > Terrestrial > Soil > Wetlands > Peat ... | reverse complement strand
CTCGTTGAACACCGGCGTGAACGGCGTGAACAGGCCCGAGCGTGTGAACGTCGACATCGGATCGGGCGCACCGGTGTCGAGTGTCCCGAGCGGCAGCGGGCGCTCGGCCAGCGCCGGCGTGAGCAAAGCGTCGTAGGGCTCGAGGAACTCGGTCAGCCGGCGGGCGAATGCCTGCAACTGGACGGCAGCGCCAAGCCCCTGGGTTGCGTTCAGTTTCTGGACCATCGAGTAGATCGCCCAGCTCATCGGCTCCACATCCGTCGCCGTCGGCTCGTGCCCGGCGATCATCCCCGACGCGGCGATCGCCAGCGAGATGTAGATACAGAAGACCGCGCCAAACAACTCCGCGAGACCCTCCACCTGCCACGGCGGATCGATCTCCACGACCTCGTGCCCGAGCGCGCGCAGCAGCTCGGCCGCCTCGTCGACCGCCCGCGAGCAGATCGGATCGACAGCGGCATCCGCGAGCGGCGGCAGCTTCGTGACGGCGATCCGCAGGGCGCCCGGACGAGCGGATAAGCCATCGCCGAGCGCTGTGGTGGGCGCACGCCGGGCCGCTGTGGCGAACGGCTCCGCCGGGGGTGGCGCCCAGGTCGCGTCGCCGGGCTCGTAGCCGGCGAGCACGTCGAGGATCGCGGCTGTGTCGGCGACCGTGCGCGTCAGGACTCCGTCGATCTCGATCGGCGAGTCGCCGAGCACGGGCGCGAGCGAGATCCGCCCCCGCGCAGGCTTGAGCCCCACCAGGCCACAGCAGGCTGCGGGAATCCGGATTGACCCGCCGCCGTCATTGCCATGCGCCACAGGCACCATCCCGCTGGCCACGGCGGCAGCAGCGCCGCCCGATGACCCACCGGGGGTACGTTCCAAATCCCAGGGATTGCGCGTGGGGCCAAAGATGCGGGCCTCGCTGACGGGCAGGATGCCGTACTCGGGCAGCGTCGTCGAGCCGACGATTACGAACCCCGCCGCGCGTAGGCGCCGCGTGACGTTGTGGTCGTGGTCGGCGACGTACTCGGCCATCAGCGAGCAGCCGTTGGTGAGCCGCAGGCCCTCGACCGCGCGATTGTTCTTTACGGCGATCGGAACTCCAGCAAACGGACGCTCGTCGCCGGGTCCAATCCCATCCGCCACCGCGAGCGCGCGCTCGCCGTCGACCTGCACGAACGCGTTGAGCTCGGGGTTGAGCTCCTCGATCCGCGCCAGCGAGATCTCGACGAGCTCGCGTGAGGAGACCTCCCCGGCCCGCACCATGCCCGCGAGCTCGGTCGCGGGGCGGAACATCAGGTCGCTGTCGGGCACTGGCTCCTCCTCTGATCGCCGGGTCGTTCATCATATGGGGGCGCCCACACGCGCCATCCCGTCAAGCAGCCAAGAGAGTGGCGCAGTCGGCCGCAGGCCGATAAGCCGGGCCCCTCGATAATTCATTCTTAGAAAGCAGAGCGCCATGAGCGAGGTTCAATCACCACCTGAAGTCCAGTCGGGCCTGGAAGGCGTCGTCGCCTTCGCCACCGAGATCGCCGAGCCGGATAAAGCCGGTGGCGCGCTGCGCTACCGCGGCGTCAACATCGAGGATCTCGTCGGCACGATCCCCTACGAGCAGGTCTGGGGCCTGCTGGTGGACGGACACTTCAAACCGGGCCTGCCGCCGGCCGAACCACATGCGCTCACGGTGCGCTCCGGCGATCACCGCGTAGACGTGCAGTCGGCGCTTGCGATGCTCGCTCCCGAGTGGGGCTTTGGCCAGCTGATCGACATCACCGACGAGGAGGCCCGCGACAACCTCGCGCGCGCGTCGGTCATGGCGCTCTCGTTCGTCGCGCAATCCGCCCGCGAAGCCGGCCAGCCGCCAGTACCACAGGCGGAGATCGACGAGGGCAAGACGATCCCCGCGCGCTTCCTGATCCGCTGGCGCGGCGAGGCGAACCCCGATCACGTGAAGGCGATCGACGCCTACTGGGTCTCGGCGGCAGAGCACGGGATGAACGCCTCGACGTTCACGGCCCGCGTCGTCGCCTCGACTGGAGCCGACTGTGCCGCCGCGCTATCCGCCGCGGTCGGCGCCCTCTCCGGCCCGCTGCACGGCGGGGCGCCCTCGCGCGTGCTGAAGATGATCGACGAAGTCGAACAGTCAGGTGACGCCGAGCGGTGGGTCAAAGAAGCGCTGGATCGCGGCGATCGTCTGATGGGCTTCGGCCATCGCGTCTACCGCGCCGAAGACCCGCGCGCGCGGGTGCTCCGTCGCACCTCTCAGGAACTGGGCTCCCCGCGCGTGGAGGCCGCCGAAGCGCTCGAGAAAGCGGCGCTTGCGGAGCTGCACGCGCGCAAGCCAGACCGCGTGCTCGCGACCAATGTCGAGTTCTGGTCGGCCGTCGTGCTCGATCTCGCCGAAGTCCCGCCGGAACTGTTCACGCCGATGTTCACCTGCGCGCGCGTGGCCGGATGGTCGGCGCACATCCTCGAGCAGAAGCGCGAGGCGAAGCTGATCAGGCCGAGCGCGAAGTACGTCGGTCACGGCCCGCGCTCGGTCGCGGAAGTCGAATAGGCCTCGAACAGAAGAGGGCCCGGCATACTGCCGGGCCCTCTGTCTAACTATCGACTGCTCAGTGGATTCCTTTAGCAGGAATCGTGCCGTAGACGGCGCTCCTTACATCATCCCGCTCATGTCGGGCATGCCGCCGCCGGGCATGCCGCCGGCGCCTTCCTTCTCCGGCACCTCGGCGACGATCGCCTCGGTGGTGAGGATGTTCTTCGCGATCGACGCGGCGTTCTGGAGCGCCGAACGGGTGACCATCGCGGGATCGATCACGCCGGCCGCAACGAGATCGACGATCTCGTTGGTGGCCGCGTTCAGGCCCTGACCTTTCTTGGCCTTGCGCACGTCGTTGACGACAACCGAGCCCTCGAGGCCCGCGTTCTCGGCGAGCTGGCGCAGCGGCTCCTCCAACGCCCGCAGCACGATCCGTGCTCCGGTCTTCTGGTCCTCATCCTCGATCTCGTCGACCTTGACGGCGGAGAACGCCTGCAGCAGCGCAACGCCACCACCGGGCACGATGCCCTCCTCGAGTGCCGCCCGTGTGGCCTGCAGGGCGTCCTCGACGCGGTGCTTCCTCTCCTTCATCTCCGTCTCGGTGGCCGCCCCGACCTTGACCACGGCGACGCCGCCGGAGAGCTTTGCCAGGCGCTCCTGCAGCTTCTCGCGATCGAAGTCCGAGTCGGTGTTCTCGATTTCGGCCTTGATCTGGTTGATACGGCCCTTGATCGCCCCTGCGTCACCGGCTCCGTCGACGATCGTGGTCGTGTCTTTGGTCACGACCACGCGACGGGCGCGGCCGAGCTGCTTGACCTCGGTGTTCTCCAGCTTCAGCCCGAGCTCCTCGGTGATCACCTCGGCGTTGGTCAGGATCGCGATGTCCTCGAGCATCCGCTTGCGGCGGTCGCCGAAGCCCGGCGCCTTGACGGCCACACCGGTGAAGGTGCCCCGCAGCTTGTTCACCACGAGTGTCGCGAGCGACTCACCCTCGACATCCTCGGCGATGATCAGGATCGTCTTGCCACTCTGAATCACCTGCTCGAGCACCGGCAGCACGTCGCGCACGGAGCCGATCTTCTGGTTGGCGATCAGGATGTAGGGGTCCTCCAGCACTGCCTCCATGCGGTCCTGGTCGGTGACCATGTAGGGCGAGATGTAGCCCTTGTCGAACTGCATGCCCTCGGTGAACTCTAGGTCCATACCGAACGTCTGGCCCTCCTCGACGTTGACCACGCCGTCCTTGCCGACCTTGTCGATCGCGTCGGCGATCACGTCGCCGATGTCATCGTCACCGGCGGAGATCGTCGCCACGCGGGCGATCTGATCCTTGCCGGAGACCGCCTTGGCCTGTGAGGCGATGTGCGCCACGACCTGGTCGACGGCCTTCTCGATCCCGCGCTTGAGCGCGAGCGGGTTGGCGCCGGCCGCAACGTTCTTCAGACCCTGGCGAACGATCGCCTGGGCCAGCACGGTCGCGGTCGTGGTGCCGTCGCCGGCGACGTCGTTGGTCGCCGTGGCGACCTCACGCACGAGCTGGGCGCCTTGATTCTCGAAGACGTCCTCGACCTCGATCTCACGAGCGATCGTGACGCCGTCGTTGGTGATCGTCGGCGCGCCGAACTTCTTGTCGAGCACTACGTAGCGGCCCTTTGGGCCAAGTGTGACCTTGACGGCGTTCGCGACCGCATCCACGCCCAACTCGAGCGACTTGCGTGCCTCGGAGCCGTACTTCAGTTCCTTGTGTGCCATGTCAGTTCAAATCCTCCGTTTAAATGAGCGAGGGGCCCGGCTTACCGGCCTACGGCCGGACGCCACCCTCTAGGAAACCTTGGCGAGGACATCGGACTCGCGCAACACGAGCAGATCCTCTCCGTCGATCTTGATCTCGGTCCCGCCGTACTTGCTGTAGAGGACCTCGTCGCCCTCCTTGACCTCCAGCGGGATGCGCTTGCCGTTCTCGTCGAGCTTGCCGTCGCCGATCGCGACGATCTTGCCCTTCTGTGGCTTCTCCTTGGCAGTGTCGGGGAGCACCAGGCCACTCGCAGTGGTCTGCTCCTCCTCGATTGCCTGCACGATCAGACGATCGCCCAGGGGCTTGAGCTTCATGTTGAAAACCTCCGTCTTAGGAATACGTCAGCGTCCGGCGGGGAGCGGTTCTCTCAATCGAACGCCCACCGCCTACTGGTTGGCACTCTCGGGGCGAGAGTGCCAACGACCCTCAATATACCCAAGCGGCGCCGCAAATCAAGGCCAACTTGGCACTTTCCGGCCAAGAAGCCTTGGAATTTGAACCTCGGGCAAGCGGGTCGGACTTTTCTCCCGGCCGATCAGCCCGCGAAGTCGGGCCGGCCGGGAGGAAAGTTCGGTCCCGCGCTAATTTTGGGCTCCGCCGAAGCCTTTCATCGCCTCGGTCATCCCCGACGGCTTGTCGAGGATCTGCGAGAAGCGCACGACCGTGACGGTGTCTTCCGGGGAGACCGAGCGCCCGTAGATCTGTTCGAGGAAGCTGATCAGCTCCTCGTGGCGGCGGAACTCGGGGTTGTCGTGCTTGATGTCGCGCGGAGAGAGATCGGCGATCTTCGTCACCTCGACCTGGTCGATCACCGCTTCGAAGATCCGTTCCCGCGGCGAGTACTGGTAGCCGATCGTGACGAGCACCGCCTGGTTCTTGCGGTACTTGCCGGACTTGTCGCCGAGGCGGATCGTGGCCGTCTTGCGGCCCCGCATCAGCTCGTCGGCGAAGATCGTCGAGTAGAAGTTGAGTACCTGCACGATCGGGCAGGCTATCGGTCTTCTCGCAAATAGGCCAGCGTGCGCTCGATCATTTCGCGCTCGGCCGCGTGGGAGAGCGCCGTCCGGGCCTCCCGCAGGTCGATCCAGCGGGCCTCCTCGACCTCGTCGTCGTGGTCGGCGGTGTCGCCGGAGAGGTAGGAGAAGAGGTAGAAGGTGACCGACTTGGGGATCGTGCGCCCGTCGCGGCGGTACCAGTAGCGCACCTCGCCCAGCTCGCGCACGAGCTCGACCGAGACCCCCGTCTCCTCGCGCACCTCGCGCTCTGCCGTCTGCAGCGTGTTCTCCCCCGGGTCGACATGCCCCTTCGGCAGCGCCAGCACGCGCGAGCCGTCCGGCGCGCGGCGGGTGGGCACGATCACGACGACCTGCTCGCCGCGCAGCACGACCCCGCCGGCCGAGAACTCCTGCGCGCGCGAGGACTTGCCTCGCTTGCCCTGCTTGCCGGCGCCCCCGCGTTTGCCGCCACCGCCGCGCTTGCCGGCGCTACCATCGGCCTTGCCGCCGCCAGACTTCTTCGCGCCCCTAGAAGACATACTGCTCCAGCGCCCGCGGATCGTGCACGACCAGGCGCCCCCGCCCCTGCGAGATCACCCCGGCGCGCTCGAGCACCGCGAGGAAGCGGCTTGCCGACTCGCGCGAGGAACCCGCCAGCTGCGCGAGGTCGGCCTGGGTGGCGGTCACGAGCACGTCCCCGCCGGACTGCTCCCGCTCCCCGTCCTGGGTCTCGGCCTCGGCCAGCTCCTGCGCGACCAGCTGGCTCAGCACGACCGCCACGCGACTCTGCACCGTCTGGAAGGACTGGCGAGAGAGGCGCTCGTTGGTCTCGCGCAGGCGCCGGCCGAGCGCGATCACCAAGCGCGCGGAGATCCCCGGGTGCTCGACCATCAGCCGGCGCATGTCGGGACCGAGCACCGCGACCACGCTCGTCGGCTCGATCGCCTCGACGGTGGCCGACCGGCGCTCGTCCTCGAACAGCGCCAGCTCGCCAAAGATGTCGCCCGGGCCGAACGTCGCGAGCGTGATCGTGCGCCCGCCGGAGTGCTCGCGCACCGCACGGGCGCGCCCGGAGCGGACGATGTAGCAGGTGTCGCTCGCGTCGCCCTCGCGGAACACGACCTGGCCCGGCTCGAACGCGCGCGGGACGGCGAGCTCGGCGATCCGCTCGAGGTCCTCGCGCTCGAGCGTCGAGAACACCGGCACGCGCGCGAGCAGCTCGACCACCTCCGCTGAGCGCATCCCCGCCATGGCAGCAGGGGATATCACACCCTCGACCGGCCCAGCGTGAGGCCCCCGGGCGCTATCTTCCAAGGATATGACCGTCGCCAAGCCAATCATCTTGCTGGTGATGTTCGGAGCGCTGCCATCCGTCCCCGCGTCGTCGCTGGCCGCAGTCGCCGCGCCGGGCGCGCATGCCGCCGGGAAGACCACCGCCGCCGCCGAGCGCAAGCTCCTGCGCTCACCGCAACTGTGGGCCACGATCGACGTCTGCAAACCCTCCGATCAGCCGAACACGATCGGCGTGCGCGGCTCGATGCCCGGCGACGAATTCTCCAAGGACGAGATGTACATGAGCTTTCGCCTGCAGTACCTGGATGAAACGACCAAGCAGTGGGTCGACCTGTCAAAAACGTCGCCCGCCTACGTCCACGTGGGCGCCGCGAAGACCGCGCGCCAGGGCGGTAGCAGCTTCGAACTGCAGCCCCTGACCGGCAAGCCGCCGTTCACGATGCGCGGCGTCGTGGACTTCCAGTGGCGGCGCGGCGCGACCGTCGAGTACACCGTCTCGAGACCGACCACCGCCGGGCACGACAGCCTCGCGGGAGCCGACCCGAAGGGCTTCAGCGCGGCGGAATGCACACTCAGCTGAGTCCAAATAGGCGTGGGTCGTTGGTGATGATCCCGTCGACGCCCATTGCGCTCAGCCTCGCGATCTGCGCGGCGTCGTCGACCGTCCACGCGTACAGCTCGCCGCCGCCATCGGCCACCGCGCGCACGAGCGCGGGGGTGATCAGGCGCCAGTGGGCCATGATCGCGTCGAAGCGGCCGGCGCGCAGCGCCGCGCGCACGCGCCGGGGCAGCAGTGCGCGGTAGCCGCTGAGGATCACCAGCGCGGGGATCGCCGTGAGCATGTCGGCCGTGTAGTCGCGGCGCAGGCGTGGCACCGACCAGCCGACGCGCAGCGTCGGCTCGAGCGCACGCATCGCGTCGAGCTCTTCGACGTACATGCCGCTCACGAGCGAGCGCTCCACGAGGCCCGCCTCGCGCAGCGCCTGCACCACGCGCCGGCCGTAGCCGGGGATCTTCACGTCGACGTCGAGCCCCACTCCCGCGAACTCCTCGCCCGCGAGGTGCGCGAGCCCCTGCTCGAGCGTCAGCGGCGCTCCCTCGCGCAGCGCCTCGTAGTCGTGTGCGAGCAGCAGCTCGCCGCTGCCGTCGGTGCGCTCGGAGAGCACGTCGAACTCGATCATGTCCACGCCCGCCTCGAGCGCCGCCCGGAAGCTCGCGAGCGTGTTGCCCGGAGCGAGCAGGGCGGCGCCCTTGTGACCTACCCGCAAGGGGCGCGTGCGTGGGGACTCGGCCATCGCGCCCACGATGCCAGACGGCGCGGCCGGTTGAGTTGGCTAGGCGGAGGGGTCCAAGGCGGCTCGGGGCTCAGGCGCTGAGCGTGAGCTTGCGCGGGCCGGTGTGGAAGCCCAGCTCGACGAGCGCGTCGAGGAGCTCCGAGGCGATCGCCGGCTCGCCGTCGATCCGCTCCAGCGCAAGCTTGCCGATGCGCCCAGCGCGTACCGCCTCCGCGAGGGCCGCGAGCGCCCGTGGCAGCGTGTCGCCTTCGCCGTCACGGGTCACCGCGGATGCGCGGGGGGATCCCGCGGGGGCCTCGGCGAGCGTCACGAGACCGCGCCCTCCACGCTCGACGTACAGCACCGGCAGCGCACCGACCATCACCACGTAGGCTCCGGCGACACGGGCGGGACGACGGTCCTGCCCCTCACGTTTGGGCCAGGGGAGCGTGGCCCCGTAGGGCTGTGCCGGGTCGGCGGCGGCGATCACCAGCGTGCGCTTGCCGGCGTCGCCCGGAGCGTCCGCGCCACCCGCTTCGCCGCCGCCACCCGGCGACGATCGTCCGGCGCGCAGGCGCTCGACCGCGCCCGGGAGCGCGAACTGCGCGCCGCCGAGGCCCTCGACGAAGTAGCCGCGGCGACAGACGCCGAGCGTCTCCAGCTGGGAGAACGCGTCGTAGAGCAACGCGAAGCCGCCGCGAATCCCCTCGGCGAGAACCTGCTCGCGCGTGACGATCCCGTAGCGCTCCAGCAGCAGCTCGGCGAGCACGCGGCGACGCTCGGGCGAGGGCAGCGGAGAGACCTCGCCGAACAGCGATGCGAGGAGCGACCAGCGGCCCTGGACCTGGGCCTGAGCGCCCCGACGGCGCGCGCCAAAGCGCGAGCGCGCGCCCATCGACCGGGCCGAGAGGACGGGGCGTCCGGCGCGGGCGCCCCCCGCCGCGGACTCGCCGCGCGCATCGCCGGCGACGCCTCCACCACGCGCGAGCGCCAGGTGCGACCGATCGGAGATCGGCCAGCGCAGCGGCGCCCAGGCGTCGTTCGTCGCCTCGCCCGCCCAGACGAGGTCCCAGAGCGCCTCGCGCAGCGTCTCCCCAGCGAGATCGAGCTCGGCGAGCAGGTCGGTGAAGAAGGCCGGGGCCCGCGCGAGGCGCTCGCGCAGGAGCTCGTGCGCCGGTTCGCTCGGCGCGGCGCCCGCGCCGGAGCCCGACGAGCGCGGCGCGGACGGCGGCCCGATCAGGGGAGCGTCCTCGCGGAAGTAGAGCGCCACGCGCCCCGAGCTCCGCCCGAGCGAGCCTGCACCAACCCACACGACCTCGCCGCTCGCGCAGAGCGAGTCGAGCCACGCGGGTGAGTAGGCGCCGATCCGCCGCGGCAGCACGTCGCGCTCCCAGATCTCCGCGGGCAGCGCGAGGCCCTGGAGCGGCACGAGCACCTCGCGCAGCCGGTCGACGCCGGCGGACGATCCGCTCAGCCCGCCCGCCCCGTGGCGGTCGACGCCCTGCCAGGAGGGCAGGAAGGCCGCCAGCGCGCGCGCGTCGGCCGGCTCGATCTCCTTGCGCAGCGCCGCCAAAGAGGCGCGGCGCAGGCGACGCAGGACCTCGACGTCGCACCACTCGCGCTCGCTGCCGCCTGGGCGCAGCTCGCCGCGGACCAGGCCTCCTGAGCGCTCCAGCTCGCGTAGGACCGCGGAAGCGTCGACCCGATAGCGCGCCTGGAGCTCCTCACCCGTGAACGGCCCGTGTGTACGGGCGAAGCGCGCGACGAGCACGCGCAACGCGTCGGGCACGTCCTGCAGAAAGGCCTCCGGCAGCCCGCCGGGCGGGACGGCGCCGAGCGCGTCGCGGTAGAGCCCGGCCTCGTCGGCCGCGACGTAGCGCTCCTCGCCACCGACGCGCAGCCGCACGACCCGCCGTTCGCGCTCGAGCCCACGCAGCAGACCGGTGGCGTCGACCCCCTCGAGCACGCGTTCGGCGACCTCCGCGAACGTGAGGTCGCCGACGCGGCGCAGGACGTCGTGCAGGCCGTCGCGGCCAGTCGCGCGCGCGATCTCCGAGCGGCACTGCAGGTCGTCCTCGAGGCGGGCGAGCGCGGTGGGGTCGATCAGCTCGCGCAGCTCCTCCTGGCCGAGCAGCTCGCGGAGGAGGTCGCGGTCGAGCGAGAGCGCGGCGGCGCGGCGCTCGGCGGTGGGCGTGTCGCCCTCGTACATGTGGGTCGCGACGTAGTCGAACAGCAAAGAGGAGGCGAAGGGGGAGGCGGTCGGCGTCTCGACTTCGACGAGCGATATCTCGCGGCTGTGCAGCCCGCGGAGGAGACCTTCGAGGCCGGGCAGGTCGAGCACGTCGCGCAGGCACTCGCGGTAGGTCTCGAGCAGGATCGGGAAGTCGGCGTAGCGCTTGGCGACCTCGAGCAGGTTCTGCGACTTCAGGCGCTGCTGCCAGAGCGGGGTGCGCCGGCCGGGGTACGCGCGCGGGATCAGGAGCGCGCGTCCGGCGTTCTCGCGGAAGCGCGCGCCGAACAGGGCGGAGGAGCCGAGCTCGGCGGTGACGGCCTGCGCGACCTCGTCGGGCTCGATCAGGACGAGATCGGCCAGATCGAATCCCCGCCCGCCCAGGGAATCGACGTCGTCGGCGTCGAGGTCGGGGAGGTGCAGGACGATCCCGTCGTCGGAGGAGATCGCGTCGGCCTCCAGCGAGAAGCGCTCGCGGATGCGAGCGGTCAGAGCGAGCGCCCAGGCGGAGTGGACGCGCCCGCCGTAGGGGGAGAGGATGCAGATCCGCCAGTCGCCGATCTCGTCGCGGAAGCGCTCGACGACGATCGTGCGCTCGCTCGGCAGGACACGCGTCGCGGATTGCTGCTCGCGGAGGTAGTTGAGCAGGTTGCGCGCGGCGCGCGGATCGAGGTCGTAGTCGCGCTGCAACGTCTCCGCGTCCTGCTCGACGGCCCAGCGCGAGAACGCGCCGATCGCTTCGCCCAGCTCGCGCGGGCGCCCGACCGAGTCGCCCTTCCAGAACGGCACCGCCCCGGGCGCGCCGGGCGCGGGCGTGACGATCACGCGATCGCGCCCGATCTCCTCGATCCGCCAGGAGGAGGCGCCGAGCAGGAAGGCCTGGCCGGGGCGCGCCTCGTAGACCATCTCCTCGTCGAGCTCGCCGACGCGCCGCCCGTCGGGCAGCGTGACCGCGTAGAGGCCACGGTCGGGGATCGTGCCGGCGTTGGCGATCGCGAGCTGGCGGGCGCCCTTCCGTGCGCGAATCGTGCCGGCGACGCGATCCCAGACGATGCGCGCGCGCAGCTCGCCGAACTCCTTCGACGGATACCGCCCGTCGAGCATGTCGAGCACGTTCTCGAGCAGCTCGCGCGAGAGCTCGGCGTAGGAGTGGGTGCGCGTGACGAGGGCGAACAACTCGTCAACCGAGATGCCCTCGTCGAGGTACTCGGGATCGTCGGAGTTGGAGCCGTCTTTTCCTTTTAAGGGGCCGGCCCCGGGGGCCGGCTGCTGTGCAACTGAAATAGCGACAATCTGCTGAGCTAAGACGTCCAGAGCGTTTTTCGGCACGACGGTCGACTCGATCAGGCCTTCGTGCATGCGTCGCGCGACGACCGCGCACTCGAGCAGATCGCCGCGGAACTTGGGGAAGATCCGCCCGCGCGAGACCTCGCCGACGCCGTGCCCGGCACGCCCGATCCGCTGTAGCCCGCGCGCGACCGACTTCGGCGACTCGATCTGTAATACGAGGTCGACGGCGCCCATGTCGATCCCGAGCTCGAGCGAGGAGGTCGCGACGAGGCAGGGAAGCTCGCCGGCCTTGAGCAGCTCCTCGACCTTCGTCCGCTCCTCGCGCGCCAGAGAGCCATGATGGGCACGGGCGATCTCGACCGGCCCCTCAGCGCTCGGACTCCCGGCAAGCGCGCCCGAGGCGGCTTCATCAATCTGTTGTTTGTCGTTATGTTCGCGCTCGCGCCCCACAACCGCCTCGCGCGTGGCCAGCTCGTTCAAACGCAGCGCGACACGCTCGGCCGAGCGGCGGTTGTTGACGAACACGATCGTGGAGTTGTGCTCCCGGACGAGCCGCAGCAGCTCGGGGTAGATCGCCGGCCAGATCGATCCACGCGTGGACTCGCCGCCGGCAACGGGCTCAAGGGGGTCGTGGTCTTGGCCGCTGGGGACATTGCCCGGTTCGGCCATCGACTCGACCGGCACCTCGATCCGCAGGTCGAGCTCCTTTTTGATCCCCGCGTCGAGGATCGTGACCTCGCGGTGCGGCCCGACGAGGTAGCGCCCGATCTCCTCGAGCGGGTGCTGCGTCGCGGAGAGCCCGATCCGCTGGACCGTCGCCGCTCCTCGCCCGGCGCGCGCCTGGGTCTCGAGCCGCTCGAGCGTGAGCGCGAGGTGCGAGCCGCGCTTGGTCGCGGCGACCGCGTGGATCTCGTCGACGATCACCGCCTCGACCGCGCCGAGCGTCTCCCGCGCGCGCGAGGTGAGCATCAGGTAGAGCGACTCGGGCGTCGTGATCAGGATGTCCGGCGGGTTGCGCAGCATCGCCGCGCGCTCGCGCTGGGGCGTGTCGCCGGTGCGGATGCCGACGCGCACGTCGCCGGCGCCGATCCCGCGGAGGGGAGCGCGGAGGTTGCGCTCGATGTCATAGGCGAGCGCCTTCAGCGGGCTGACATAGACCACGCGCGTGAGTCGAGGGGCGCCCGTCTCGCTCCTCTCCGCATTATCGCCTGAGACCTCACCCCCCGGTGCGGCATTCCCGCTGAGCCGGTCGAGCGCCCAGAGGAACGCCGCGAGCGTCTTGCCGGAGCCGGTAGGCGCCGACAGCAGCACGTGCTCGCCACGCGCGATCGCCGGCCAGGCCAGCGCCTGGGCGGGGGTGGGCGCGGCGAAGGCAGCCCCGAACCACTCGCGGACTCGCGGCGTGAAGCTGGAGAGAGGCACCCGTTGAGGCTAGCGGGCGTCGCGCAGCGGATTGCCGTCGGTCGAGGCGGGCCGGCCGGCGCGACTCAGAACGTGTTCTCAGCCGATGCCGTCGAGCAGCTCCCCCGCCGAGTCGAGCTCGAGCGCACGCGCGAGGGCGACGACCGTGTCCAGCAGCGGTGAGCGCCGGGAGCGCTCGAGCAGGCTGACCGCGGTGCGGTCCAGACCGCACATGTGGGCGAGCGCTTCCTGAGAGACGCCGAGCTCCTCACGACGCGTGCGCAGGTTCGCGGCGAAGCGCATGCGTGCATTTTGCTCGGTCTGCATGCCCGCACCCTCTCATGAAGCAGACAGGACATCTACGGACAGCTGTCTTCAGAGCGCCCTCGTCCCCCGCCTCGTCCGCCGTCCGCCCGCCCGTGGGGAATGCCTCGCCATCTCCCAGGCCTTCCCGGACGCCGCAGCGAGGGTGGCTACGGCGCCCGCGGAGACCTGGCGTCGGGGGGACACCCCGATCTCATCTCGAGCACCGCCGGAGAGGGGTGGCGGC
>Ga0208357_1002161_pt1 | contig 13358 bp, 24 predicted proteins | sample NGESurdeep092012_6_FD_184487 | JGI IMG/M metagenome (GOLD analysis project Ga0208357, IMG submission 184487) | Arctic peat soil microbial communities from Barrow, Alaska - NGEE Surface sample F52-2 deep-092012 (SPAdes) | ecosystem: Environmental > Terrestrial > Soil > Wetlands > Peat ... | reverse complement strand
ATGGAAGCACAAGCGGCCGGCGATGAGGTCAAAAAACTCTTCTATAAACTGGTTATGAATTCAGCCTACGGAAAGTTCGCTCAATCCTCGGAGAATTATTGTGAGTATCGTTTGACAGACCAAACGGAAGACCTGCGAGGGCAGGGGTGGGAGTTGCATAGTTTGGTTGGGTCTTCGAAGCGAGCAACCGAGAGTTGGATGATATGGAGTAAACCCAGCTTAGATGACACGATGTATAACGTTGCGACGGGATGTAGCATAACAGGCGCGGTTAGGGCAACGTTGCTAAAGGGTATCTCACAGGCGCGTCGTCCGATCTATTGCGATACAGACAGCTTGATATGCGAAGATTTGCCTGTTGAAACGGGCAAAGAACTAGGACAGTGGAAGTTAGAAGCGGAATGTGATCTAGCCGCGATAGCAGGAAAAAAGCTATATGCTTTATTTCAAAATGGTGACGTAGTAAAGCAAGCGAATAAGGGAGTCAATATCAGCGCGGCTGATATTGTGAAGGTTTGCCAGGGCGAAGAGATAGAGTGTATCAGGGATGCTCCGAGCTACAAATTAGATGGAAGCTGCGCGTTTATGGATAGAGTAGTGAGGATGACAGCATGAATATCAAAGGAATAACCGGACCAAATTGTGAGATAAAAGGGTGTGAGCTAGCGGCAACGTTTCATGGATTCAATCATGATTTTTGCTGGCAACACTACTCGAATTGGATGGTACGATTTCGATTGACAGAGATTCCACAAAACGATACAATGTGTGCGCAAAAATTAGGTCTTGACGATAGTACCCAAATATGTTTAGACTTGAAGGGAGGTTCGTAAAAATGGGATTGATTCAAAAGCCGTTTATTTCAAAAAATGATGAGGGTTTCGCGCTTTCGTTCACTTATGGTTTTTCGAGTGATCCGATCAATACTTACAATATATCAGGAGCACCATTTTCGGGCTCGCAATTTTCTTTGAATGTTCAGTCAATCCAGGGTGCCGCCAATCTTCCTCCATTCCGATCTTTGAGAATGAGTATCTTTTTCCAACGGCTTTTAGGGGAAGAATTTTTTGATGGCGGATTAGTTGTTTCAACCCCATATGACGGCTCTGTGCTTTGTATGGGGATGAAATTACCCCCATCGGTGTACATTCAAAATCCTGCAATATCAGCGCCAACACCGTCTTTGAATTGCGCTGTACCTTTGCACGTTCCCAACAATGCTGTTGTGAATTTCACCAAAATGACAGACGGCGGCGCGGGTGTGTCTAATCCCATTGTCTCCGGTCTTTTGTTCGCTACGCTGTACAGCTATAAAGTACAACCGTACTCTATCGCTGGAAATGGGTACGTTTCTACAACGTTTGACGACTAAAAAATCACAACTAGGAGAGTGACGTAATGGCAGCAACCGGAATGAACATGATGCTAAAGGCGATGGGAATCGACCCCGAAACGATCATGGAAAGTGTGGAGGGATTCAAGGCGGTTATTCTTTCGGCTGTAGACGAAGTTCGAAACAATCAAAAAGTTATCGACTCCAAACTAGACTTGATTCTCTTCGAATTACAGTCGAAGAAAGACAATTCCGGTTCGGACGTTTACGGTTCGGATCAACCTTTGAGAATCACAGAAGCGACGGGCCCGGAATTTCAGATTCAAAATTCGGCATCAGAAGGGGATACGCAAAATGGGAGAGAATGAACTTACGATTTCGGTAGGTACTGAAGGGGAGGTTTCGATAGAGGAACCCACAGAGACGGAAGAGGTCGCGGAAGCGACCGAAACGGAAGAGCTATTACTAGGGGAGTTACGATCATGGCGGTCAGAGCAATCGGCAATGTCAGAATTGTTAGGGACATCTCTAACGGAGATGCGGGCGGCGAGGGAGTCGCAATCGGAGACGAACAGAATACTCCTGCAATTAGTGGAGTCGACCCAGGCGACGAACGCAGCGTTGACGATAGCGGCGTTATCGACCCAGCAACCATTGGAAATAGTGGAACCGGAGACGCCCCTTTCGGATATACCAAATCAGGAAGACGCAGAAACAGAGCCGTTGGTTCCGGCGGAAGTGGAAGCACCAAAGGTGGACGAAAAACCGCGTCGGAGACGACGGGCACTATAACATCACTGCTATTTTCCGTCCACCTCATGGGTGCAACTTTTCTCAAGGTTCCTGAGTTGGCGTTATCCGAGGACGAATCTAAAGCTCTCGGTGAAGCGGTTGTCAAGGTGACGGAGTTGTACGATGTTCCCATGATGGACGAAAAAACGCTTGCATGGGTCAATCTTGCGATGGTCGCAAGCGGTATCTACGGACCCAGGATTGTAGCTGCAAAAATCAACCATAGCAAAAAGCCCGCTACGGTTGTGCGAATGGGAGTGAAATGAATATCTGGCGGCGTATCTCGGATTGGTGGTTGAGGGAGTTGGGAGTTTATCGCGCCGAAAAGGGTGAAGCGGATAAGCTAGAGTCCGAGACACGCCAAAAGATAGCGGCGGGGTGGGGCGTCCATGCCCTGCCCTGCTCGCACGTCTTTACACGCGGAATGTTGCCGGGCGGCGTGCTAGTGAAAACTTGCAAAGTTCGCGGTTGCGGTAGGACGACCGTGATCGAGAAACAGGAGTGGGACAAAATTGGCTAACGTGAGACTACCAGGACCCGCTGATAGAATTGTGATTGTCGGTAGGACGGGGAGTGGAAAAACACAGGCGGCTGTGTTTCATTTGTCCAAGCAAGATTTCGATGCTAGGCCGTGGATTATTGTTGACTATAAAGGCGACGAACTAATCAACGGAATTGAAAGAGCGCAATTCATAGACTATAATACCGTGCCGGATGAGCCAGGAATATATATCCTTCGAGTGTTACCGGGCGAAGAAGATGAAATTTCGCAATGGTTTATGAAAGTTTGGGAGCACGAAAACATCGGTATCTATATCGATGAGGGATACATGGTTGGGCAGCGCGACAAATGGTTCAATGCTTGCTTGACCCAGGGGCGAAGCAAACGCATCACGATGATTATTCTATCTCAGCGACCTTTATGGATGAGCCGTTTTGCGTTCAGCGAAGCATCGTTTATTCAAGTGTTCGGATTGACCGATGCGGACGACATGAAAACGGTACAACGTTTTATGAAAGGTGACGCTAAGGGTGGAGTTGGTGCCGAACTAAAGCCCTTTCATTCGTACTATTATGATGTCGGAAAAAACACTGTACGGCAGTGGGGACCCGTACCAAAAGCGGCTGCTTTGTTGGCGACAATCAATGATCGCCTACCAAAGAAACGGCATCGCGCATTGTAATCCCAAAACTTAGTTTTTGTCAAGTAAAAATAAATTTTCTTTTTGAGCGTTTTTGGCCATTGCGCGGGTGTAAAATCGTGCTATGTGAACCGGAGCTATATGGGAATCGGGGCGGGCCCAGGGATGGGAATCACCGCCCCACTTTTTTACCAGGAGATTTCAGACATGGATGAGAACATCATTACTTTCAACGTCACGAATTGGATTACCGTTGTACTCATGGCGGCAATTGGATTCGCCCTGCTTGGTGGTCTGCAAAATTGGTGGATGAAAAAGCATCCTACAGCGGCGTAAGAATCAAAGGCCTTTTTGAAGGTCTATTTTTGTCGAAGGGATATTCGCCTTATGTTCTCCCCTATCAACTGGAAGATGATTGCACATCCGATAAATTGGATTGAAATTTTGCTGATGCTGATTATTGCGGCGGCTATCGGCCATACACTTTTGTCCTACTTCAAGATCGAGCCCAAAACGTCAAGCTATGCGGACGTTAGTCCGGGGCTCGTTAGTGGACAGGCGGCTAGTTCCGCACCTTTGCCGCGCTCGGTTTAGCATCAAATTTTTGGCGAACTAGGAGACGCCAAAATGTAGCACTCAGGCTGTGACCTGAATCTCACGTCATACAGAAGGACGTATCGCAATGACTCCTAACGCCGCCCCCCAAATGTCGCTCACGCAGCAAAACGCACTCGCGACAAACGCCATTCTCGCCAACGCTATCGAACGTCGCCAGCTTGCAACATCGCAGACGGTGTATCCAGCAGCTAACCCACAGCTTATCATTCAGCCGATCAACGTGGGCTTGCTGAAACGGTACATCATCGAAGTGAACGGAACCATCGCCAATACGGGTGCCGTTCCGATCAATCTCACAGACTTCGGTTTGTCCAACATTTTTGGCAGTGGCGGCGTGCAGTATCTCGATCTCAACAATTACTTGCGGGTCAACACGTCCGGGCAGCATCTCACATTGGTTGCCAACGCCAAACGGCGCCGTCCGTACGGCTCGACGTTTGAAGTCAATAACGTCGGTTCTGTCAACGCGGCTTTTCAATCGCAAATGCTCAACGTTCCGCCCGCATCATGGGGAGTTTTTGAAGCGTCCGAAACCATCGCGGCGGGCGCGTCTGCACCCTTCCGTTGCGTCTTCGAATTGCCGTTGGCATATTCCGATGACGATCTGAGAGGCGCAATCTACGCCAACGTTTTGAATGCAGTACAGCAGATTCAATTGACGTTCAACACGGCGGTTGTGACAGCCAATCCGAACGATTCCACTTTCGCGGTGTATTCGGGCGCAGCGGGCGCGGCGGGCAATATCAGCAGCGCAACCGTCACGATTTATCAGGAGTATCTCGACAATCTCCCCATGTCGCAGTCGGGTGTTGTTCTCCCACAGGTTTCCCTTTCAACGGTGTACGAATTGAAGTCGATTCTATACCAGGGCACCATCTCTGAAAATCAGGAGTTCTACATTTCCTACGCAAATCAGCGCCGATTTATTTCGACGTTTGCGGTGTTCAACAACAACGGACAGTACAATGGTCGGCAGTACGGTTCCGACGTCAATTATTGGGCCCTGTTTTCGGCTAACTCTTCTTACATTTGGAAGAATGACCCGTTGTACCAGGCCCAAATGAGTCGCGATCACAACATGGTTGACTTGCCCGCCGGGTGCTACTACTTTCCGACCCGCAGGCGCAACCTTGAAACGATTCAGTATGGCAACCTGCAATTGACCTTGAACGCGAACACTGCAAACGCATCGGCATATTGCAACGTCATGTTGGAAGATTTTGCCAACCTCAACACTCTCCAAACGGGCCCTTCGCTTTCGAACGGCAACTAAGGGTGGGATGTAGGAGCAAAAATCTTGTGGGGGGGGGTGGCGACCTAGCGCCACCCCCTTACAAGGTACTCAAGTTTTGAGAGGTTGAAAATGGGAAACGGTTTGATTACCAAAACACTCGCATGGATTACCCACCCGGCCTACGCCGATTCCGACCCTGTAGATTGGGCGGCGTTTTTGGTGTTGTTTCTTTTGATCGGGCTTTTATGGTCGAAGGTTGTGAAGCAAGTTTTAGCGGCGGTTTAGGCGCAACAAAAATTCTATTTTCGGAGGTTGTATTGTGAACAAGAAAATGCTTATCACAGTGGCGGTTGTTCTATTGGTTGGTTACATGGTGGGTGTTTGGTATCCTTCCATCGGGCAGACTCTCAAGGCTAAGGTATCGGCGGGAGCGGCGGGACTGTAATGCAATCATCCACCATAGCGTTTTTTCTACTCGCCGGATTCGTGATCTATATCACAATGCGCGGCGAGCTAGTACAATACGCGGGAGTGATGGGGATAGGGCCAGACGCGCAAGCTGCGGCAAGCCGTAGCGCGTCAAGTTCGACTCCATTGCTATCGCTTCCCGGTTTGGGGTCGTTATCTACCACTGTTTTACCGTCTCTTTTGACGCCATAGGAATCAATGCCATTTGTATTCATTATTGCCGGGATTGTTTTGCTAGTGAGTGGCGTTCGTGAAACGTCCTCAGAATTGTTGACGCTTCTAAAGGGCGACGTGACAGGACCTAAGAATTTCGGCAATTGGATTCTTGCAATTCTCTTGATTGGCGCGCTTGGATACATCCAAGATTTTCGTTCACTCTCCAGAGCTTTCCTAGTGTTGGTTCTAATCGTTTTGGTGATTGCCGAAGACAAGAATACTAGTGGTGGGTTTTTCTCCAAGTTCACGGAGTCTTTCAATTCCATCACTGGAAAGGCAGCATAATGATTGATCGATTTATCACGGATATTGTGACCGTTCTAACAATGGTGGTGGGACTCGCGGTTATCGCTGTACTAGTTTCGCAAAAGGCGAACACTGCAAACGTAATCACTTCTGGCGGCACGGCGTTTTCGGGAATTCTGAAAGCGGCTGTTTCGCCTGTAGCATAATCGTTTCAAAAGGGAGATGTTGAATATGGGCGACCAATTGATTTCGTCGGTTGTAACAGTTCTAACCGCCATTGTAGGGCTTGCGATTGTCGCGACTCTGGTATCGAAAAACGCGAACACTCCGAACATTATCGGAGCGGGTGGTAATGCGTTTTCCAATGCTCTGTCGGCAGCGGAAGGGCCTGTTATGGGCGGCAATGGTTCGTTTGGTACGGGCTCGAATTCGGGCTATCAGACGTACTAAGATTTTCTCGCTGTAGAAGGGTGGTTGAATTATGCACTTTTTGAACCTGTTTACGCGACCGCGCTATAAGGCACCTTTACATCAAGGTGCACCATTCTCTCACATCAAGGGTGACGTGATAGGCCCAGGTGTGGAAGTTTTCAGCTACGAATCAACCGTCTCCGATCCATCGTATGTGACGAAGGTTTTTCCGCAATGGAATTTTCAAACGTTGCCAGTGTATCAACACGCTATGGCTTTTCAGGTACTCTCTATTCCTGCAAATCCGCTCGCTGGTATGCCGTTTGGTGAGACTTCGAATAACTCACTAATTGAGGCGACTCAATATCCCAACGTCAATGATCCTTTTTACGGATAGGGTAAAACATGGCTTTTGATTTCAATTTCGGACTACTCAAAGAGCATCCTTACGCGACCGGCGGAATTGTGATTGTTGGTGGAGTCATTGTTTTCTACCTGCTTTCGAGTCGCGGAACGTCGGGTACAGGCGCATCTTCCAGCGACTTCCAATCTCAACTTGCCGCCGATGCTCAGTTGCAGCAAGTACAGGCGCAAGAGAATATCGCGTCTACAAACGCTAACGCACAATTGCAGCAAGCGCAACTTGCCGCAAATGTGTCGAATACCCAAACGGCAGCATCGGTTGCGACAAATAACACCTTGACCGCAGCGCAACTTGCAGGCACGTTGGCGGGCATTCAGGGCACAGTACAAACTACTGCCATCCAAGCAAACGCTGCAACCGCGCAACAATATAACGCCGCGATTTCGACGCAAAATGAAGTGTCAATGCAGGATGCGGTTTTACAGTCGCAAATCAATTCTGGCGTAGTGGAAAACGCAAATAACAATGCAACCGCCCTCGCCGGATTGGAGTCGAATAACGCTGTAACTTATGGACTCGGTTCTCAGACCATTGGGGCGGGTTTGACGTTGGCTCAGCAGCAGCAGCAAAATTTTGAAACAAATGTTCAGGCTATCGCACCACTAGCTGGACAGCAAAAAAATTCGGCTCTCGATGCGACGAATCAGACGGCTATTTTCCAGACGATTTTGTCCAATGGTAATCCGGGTGTCGCAGCATCGGGAAATGGAGCTACTTCAACGGCGGCTGTATCCGGTAACAATGCGGGGGCATCTATTATCAACGGTGTTACATCCACCATTGGGAGTGTGGCTAAGGGGCTACTCGGATGAACAAAAAAGATATCGCCCTTACAGTTGTAGGTGTGCTCGCGACCGCTGGACTCTCCTATATGCTCTATCGTGAGCAGCAAAAATCGGCAGCGGCTAATAATGCGGCTCAAGCTAACGCACAGGCACAAGCCGATGCACAGTCGCAATCAGAGCAACAATTCTTGCAGAGCTATGGTACGCAATCAGCCTATAGCAATGGGGGCGGTTCGTTCTACCAGGGGAATGAAGTTGTAAACGGCAGCACAGATGCGGGCGGCTCTACCGCATCGCCCTCGACACTTTCAACGGCGGGTGATCCTATCGCGGAGGTTCTCTCCTACTTTTCGGGGGCATCGAATCCGGCGGCTAGTTCCACTTCGATGCTTATTCCAACCGTCAATGCTTTGAATACTTCATCGCTTTCAACGTCTGGAATCCCTACCACCGCGACCGCAGCGCAAACTGGAGTTGCTTCGAACACGATTTCGAATAGCCCTTCTAACGTTGCGAATTCGACTCCGCAATCTACAACCGTTCCGGTACAGGTTCCGATTACATCGGGTGGGCCCAGGCTCGCAGTGGGAGGGAATTCGTAATGTCTTCTACATCGTGGCTTTCTCTCCCCGCATCTAATCCAGGTTCGCCGTACTATGTTCCGCCCGCTGGAATGTATCAAAACGATGCTGGGCAGGTTGTCCCATATTCCGTGCCAAATATCACGTTGCCAACGTCGCCTACTCTTGCGACCGTTGGAACGTCGCCAGTTACAGCCGCGCCCGTTATCGCAGCGTCAACACCTTCGACTTCGATATGGACAAGTCTCAAGAATTTCAGTCTTGAAGATGGAGTCTTTATTATCCTCGGTTTGATACTCATCATCGCGGGTATCTTTTCTTTCAAGGCAACACAGGACGCTGTAAAGAGTGGCGTTTCGGCGGGTTCAAAAATTGCGGAGGTTGCGGCAGCATGAAAAAACGCATTTTAGTTTGGCTTTTGGTTGTCATGGGTGGTGCGGTTGCATTCGCGCAAAATACTACAACACTTACAGGCACAGTTACGGACTCCGATTCGCAGATATGGGCGGGGGCCTCTTGGACAGCAACACTTTACAACCCCTCGGGCGGTACTCCCTATTTTTTGGACAGCACGCCCGTCCCTTTGTCTTATTCCGGTACGCTGGATTCAACGGGCTCTTTTCAGGCGGGAGCGGTGGTGGGAAGTCAGTCTCATATTGTACCGTCGGGAACGGGTTGGATTTTTACGGTTTATTCTGTGACATCCGCTTTGCCCTCGACTATCACTCCCGTTTCGGTGAGTGGCGCGAGTTACAATATGGGGGCCTACCTATCGTCCCAAATCAAGGCACCCAGGTTCAACGCATCCAACCTTGGCTACGCTTACAACACAACCGAGGTGTTGAACGCGATTCAAGGTTCGGGCTACGTCAACACGATTTCGAAGACGTCCTACCTGTACAACGGGCAGACATGGACGGCGGTGGGTGGAGGTGGTGGGCTAACGGGGCCTTATAATCTGACCAACCAAATTTCGACGTTTGCGAACGGTTTGTTGCAAGCGGTTGGCAATCCTTATTCCGCGTCCATCTCTTGTAGCGCGGCGGGAGTCTTCGAAACAGGCAACGTTTCGACCAACCCTAATTCGTGTACGTTTGGCTATGCAAATGGGACGACCGTTTCCGCGTCTCTAACTGATGGTACTCACAACGTCACGTTGACAACCCCTTATACGTCGGGGGCCCTGCCCTACGTCTACTCTACTAACACAACCTTTACCCTTCATGCGACAGCCGCGAGTACCCAAACGGCTACCGCATCCGATAGTATCAGTTTTCTGTACAGGGAATTCGCGGGGGTTGGCGCGGCGGGTGCCGCTAGTGCAACGGCGGTTGGGAATAACGCGCTGTTAGACACTGGCGACACTCTACCATCGGCTGGCCTAGGCACTCATTCGACGTTTGGGCCCTTCACTCCTAGTGGACAAAAAATCTACGTGCTTGGGTTGAATTCATCATGCACGTTTACCAGCGGCGGTTTTGCCTTTCCGATGAACGCGCCTGTGACGTTCGCCTTTGTCAATCAATACGGGCAATCGGTAAACATCTACGATTATGAGTCGGTCAACCTTCTATCGGCACCCTTCACTCTGAATGGAAATTGCTAACATGAAAAAATCTCTCGCGATTCTCGCGGTATTTTCTCTCTCGGTTTCTTGTGCGTTTGCACAGGTACAAATCGGAGGGCATATCTATGTTCCATCCACTAGTGATTCTACGCTAGGGATGGTCAACGCGAATTTTACAGCGGATGGTGACTGTGATGTTTCAACGCAAACGAATTGCGCTTTGACAACGTACACAGGCGGAGCGGCGGGCCCGTCGGGGCCGTTTGTTGGGACTATGCAAATTCAGGATTACGGCCATGTTTTGACAGGCCCGCATTTGATTACTCTCCCAGCGTCACCAGGGCGAACATACAACCTTGTGAATAATACGGCCTATGCGATCACGGAATCAACGTCGGGTGCAACACTCGCACCTTACGGCGGGAGTAATTCATTCTTTACCCTTGGTTCAACTTATGTAGCGGCGGGTGGTGGATGTGCGGTGGGAACAGTCGCGGGCAATTTCATACCGTATATCTCCTCTACTTCACCTTGCGTTTTTGGACAGTCAAACCTTGAATGGGATTCGACTAACAATGTAACCAAAGCTGGAGATGCGACAGCGCCGTCGGACCTACCATTTAGTCTTGAGGGTGTGAATGATGCAGGTGTTTATCAGGATATAACGAATGACCATTCCGACTCTAGTCCTGCTTCTACATGGGGATATGGTGTTTTGGGATTATTCCCAGGCATACCAGGGCACACAAACTCTTACGAGGCTTATAGCAACGGTGGAAGCGCTAGTAATTGTGGACTATTTCAGTGCATCGACTATGAAGATATCGACAACGGTACAACCGTTGAGCACCATCAACACGCGGCTTTTTCGCTCGATTATTTATCAACGGTTCCAGCGTCAACCCCGTTATGTCCTAGCGGGCCAAACGGAGCTATAGGATTTTGCAGCTCTGTAAGTGGTGTTACTTTCACGTCTGTAACACCGGGTTATACTCTGGTATGTTCAACATCAGTTACTTGCCTTCAAGGTAGAGGGTCGTTGCATGTGACTACTCCAGTAACTCCATCGGCTGGTCCGGTAGGTATCGTTGGATTCGCGAATCCTTTTGCCACTAATCCTATGTGCCTTATTACCCAAAATTTTGAAGGTACAGACCCGCCAGCTCAGGTTGCCGTGGGAACAACATCAGTGATTACAACGTCGTTTACTTTGTCTTTGGGTGTAGCTCCCGTTGGCTCTAGTACCTATGTATTCAATTACATTTGCTTGGAATAATCTATGAAATTAGATTACAAAATCGATGCCAAAGAATTGCTAGCTTTATTTGCGGGCCTTATCCTTGGATATTTGTGCGTCATGATGGCGATAGAATTAGAGCTATACTTCTACCAGTCAAGGTTTGTTATCGGCAAACTGTACCAAATGATCCAAGAAAAGGAATCAGAAAACAATGTCTCAGAGGCAAGAGTGGGAAGAGCGAAACCAAAGTGTGAGCAGAGCGGACGTTCTACTTCTGATAAATTCAGCAACACAACCCCTCTACACAACCCTAGCTGAGATTAGAGGTGGCGTAAACGTCATTAAAGTCTTTGGTGGATTGATAGGCGCATTTTTGGCTGTGATGGAGATATTACAACTTATGAGGAAAATATGACTTTTACACGCGCCCAAATAGCCGACGTTTGCAGAGATAACGCACATACTCTACCAGCGTCCCTTGAATCCATCGGAATCAACCGGGCCCAGCTTCTCTTCGCTCTTTCCGGTAACGAATCAACGTTCGGCGCGAACCCCGTTCCACGTCACGAACCATCATGGGATATCGGCGGCTCGTTCTACGCTGAATCCGCTATCCAACGTTCCCTTGTCAAAGAGTACGGTTCTCACGCCGCTTGTAGCTATGGTCCGTGGCAACTTGCTTTTTTCAACTTCAAACAACCCGTCTCGCCCGAGCAGTGCTCAGCTCTAGAGATTGCGGTCGTAAACACTGCGGCTTATCTTGAGTCGCTTATCGTCAAACATTCTCTGACTACTCTCGAAAGCATCGGAGTGTGTTGGAATCATGGCTCTCCTATGGCGATTCTTACGCCAGGGGTTTCCGCCTATGTCGCAGAGTTGCGGGCAAACTACAACGTACCTTTACCAAACACGGAGGAATAAATGAAAACGTTTTTCGGAAAAATTTTCAGTGGTATCAAATGGGTCGCGGTTCACTTTGCCGATATCTTCACCGATCTCCCAAAGCTGATCACGGCCTCGCACGATATCGCAAACGATGCCACAACCCTCGTCCCTGATATCACCCTCGTTATCGCGGACTGCGATAGTCTTGTAGTGGCGGCTGTTCGTGATGGTGGCCAGGCCCTTCTCAAAGTCGAAGCTCTCATGGGGGCTATCGCCACGGCTTACGCGTCCAAGGGTTTCAATATTCAGTCGGACGAGGCGGTTGTCTCAGCGTTCAAGGACTTCATCGCCGACGTTACCAACACGTCCAACTTTGCAGACGTTCTCAAGGCGTTCGGAATTCTGATCAAGGATTTCGATGCTCTCAAGACGACCATCAACGCGGATATTTCGTCTCTCAAAACAGACGTAGCTGCCGCCTAACTTTCACCCTCACAAAAGACTGGGCCCGACGCTGGTTTGCGTCGGGCCCAGGTTGTTGCTAACCGATTACTTGCCCTTTGTGGGAGTAACGGCGGGCTTGCTCATTGCGGGGGGAGTCGCCTTGACAGGCTCTCCAGGCGTTTCCTCAGCAAGTTCGATTTCGCTGATCTGGAACGTGGAATAGCTCGTTCCGCTGGCGCTCTTCTTCGTTCCCGTCTTCGATACACAGAAAGACTTGCCAACGTATCCCTCATCAGGGTAGTTGCTGGATAACTCCGACTTGAGTACAGAGTTGGCGACAATCGTTGACTCTTCGCCAGTCTCCAGGTTGACAACGTGTACGATGTGCGGGTTGGGCATAATCGTGCCGTCTGACGCAACCTTGGGTTTGATTCCCTCAACTTGAGGCGCAATGTGGATTGGGCCCTCCACCTTGAAGTAGACGGGCTTGGAACCATCGATCTGCATTACCGGGCGGGTTACGCTACGCTTTTTCACGAACAACATGGTTCCGACTGCGATGCTTGACTTTGCCATTTTGGAATTCTCCTAGTTCAGATGTACGGCCTTGGCCGATGAATTTAGTATACGCTTTTTGGTTGCAATTGCAAGTGGAAAAGACTATATTCTTTTTAGACCACTAGGAGGGTCTATCAAATGCAAATACTCAAAGCTGCTGGTATCACCATTATGTGTCTCGCACTCTTCGCCGCTCTAGTTCTCATGATTCTTTCATTCGCCCACTAATCCCTAGGAGGATACATGCAAATTGAAGATGTAATAAAACTGGTTGTAGGTTCGACCAAGGAAGATTGGCGAATTCATCCTAATGGTTCGGGGTGGATTTATAAGACAGCTAAGGTTGTCGATTCAGCGTATGTTAGCGGCGTTGTGTGCGGCAACGCGTGCGTGTACGGCAACGCGCGGGTGTTA
>Ga0208357_1002159_pt1 | contig 13368 bp, 16 predicted proteins | sample NGESurdeep092012_6_FD_184487 | JGI IMG/M metagenome (GOLD analysis project Ga0208357, IMG submission 184487) | Arctic peat soil microbial communities from Barrow, Alaska - NGEE Surface sample F52-2 deep-092012 (SPAdes) | ecosystem: Environmental > Terrestrial > Soil > Wetlands > Peat ... | reverse complement strand
TAGTTCGCCCGTCACGTAGGCGGAGGTTTTTACGTGAGGCAACGATGCGATCCACGCGGAGGTTTCTGATGAGTCAATGCGCTGGTCGGATCGAAGTGCCCCACTACCGGTACAGTTCGCGGCACCCAACACCGGTGTCAGGCCGCAACAAGTTGAGCGCCCCTCGATCGGCTTGCGCCTCTCGGGCAACGACGAGACCGATTGTGTGGCTGAGAGTTATTCGGAGGAAGACGACATGTCCGCTACATCCGACAGCGTTCCACGTCTCTCAGCGGAGGACCGACTGGAGATCCTCGAGCTGCTCGCTCGTTACTGCTGGGCGATTGACTGCGACGACGGTCCTGCATGGGCAGCTACCTTCGTTCCCGACGGCGTCTTCCATTCGCTACTTCTCGATAAGTCCTTTTCGGGCTACGACGAGCTCGTCGGCATGATCGAGACCCTCAGGCAACGCCGGGCCGAGGGTCACGACCGGAATTTGATCCACGTCCCCGCGAACGTCGTGCTGGAGCTGCGAGACGACGGAAAGGTCCGTCTCGTCGCGCAGCTACTGGGACCCCGAAAGGGCGCGAATGATCAAGCGGACTTCGCCATCGGTTGGTACGACGACGTCGTCGTGCGAACTCCGGAGGGCTGGCGATTCGAGGTCAGACGCCATAAGCATTGGCCGGATCCCGATCTAGCCGGAAGCCCGCTTCGGTAGCGGCCGACAAACGTACGTGACACGCAAGGCTGGTCCTGCGGCACGCCGATCGCAAGGAGACCCGGGATGAGCGAAGCGCTCGGCGACGGCGACCGACTGGCAGTCCAGGAGCTCGTCTCGCGCTACGCCTGGGCGCTCGACACGAGTGACGCAGATCTGATGGCCAGCGTCTTCACTCCAGATGGAGCCTTCATTGGTGATCTCGGTACCTACACCGGTCACGCTCAATTGCGCAGCTGGGTCGAATCCCGCAGCGCGGCACTACGGGCAACGCAACACTTTGTATCGAATGTGATGCTCACCTTCGAAGGCGACGTGATCCTCGAGCGGTCTGCCTGCTTGATCATCGGAGATGGCGGGAGCCAATCAGGCGTGCAATCGAGTGGCTTCTATCGCGGACGGGTCGTCAGGCACGACGGAGCATGGCTGTTTGCCGAACGGAGCTTCCACCACTGGTAGCGCCGGGAGGATCGCGTCGACGTGACCAAGTGCACATGGTGCAGCGGGCGGTACCGCGGCTCGGTCACTTTGGAGCGGTGGAGTTGACCTCGGGCACCGGCCGTGTGGTCGTCTGGGCGTACGTAGCGAGCCCCTCGGGGAAGTCACCGCGTCGAAGCACAGCACGGTCATCGGCGTCCCTGAACATCTTGCGGTACGGACTGTCATAGATCGCCGGGAGATCGGTCAGCGCGGCGTAGTAGTAGTACGCCATGTGGCGCCTCGCGAAGCGCCAACTGCCCTCCTCGCGAACGTAGACGTCGTCGTATCTCACTGAGGTCACGTACATCTTGCCGTCCATGGCCATCTCGGCCCATCCGTTGACCACGCCGACCGCCTGATCTAGACCGGTAAGTGTCACCACGTGGCTCAACGGGTAGTGCCGGGTCACCCCCCACTGTGTGAAGCGCCAAGCCATCCAACTCTGCGCGACGGCCCGTCCGACGCGGAGATTCGTGCCCCCGAACTGCACGAGTACCACGTCTTTCGTCATGAGATCGCCGTACTTCTCCGCATCACGGTCGTCTACGGCATTGCAGTAGTCCTTCGCGAGGTCGTAGATCGCTTCGCGGTCTTCGAGTTCTTGCACGCGTCGAGCGAGCGACTTACGTGGCGCCGTCACGTCGATCCATCCACGATCGACCCGAGGTAACCGTGGTTAATCGATAGCGCCGATCCGTCACGACGTGCGTGATTCGACCGGCGACTTGGCAGACGATGCCGGCCCTTCGCGCCCGCATGGCCTGTCGTCATCGAGGCGGCTTCCGAGTATGCCGAGTTCACGTGATCGGTTACCTCACCCGAGAGTCCATCGCCGCCTAGGTCGTCCAAGACCATCCACCCCTAATCTCTGCCTGGGGTCTCGCTCGCACACCCAGGTTTGGCACTTGGGGTTACCGTAGGTCACCACCGCGAAGAGGTTGCCGCGGGTTTAGCGCGGGTCTACCTCGTGTGCCCGCTGCATCGAGAGCGTATGCGCCTCGCTCGTCATGTCGCCGCCGCTTTGGAAGTCGGTTGGTAGTGGGCGTTCTTGGCCCTCGAAGCGATCCGCGAAGATATCGGCCCGATCGACGGGATGGAAGCCGAGTGCTTCGCCCGCGGACATGTCCCACATCAGGCCGTCGTTGTTCGACGCCGCATAGATCGTGGCATACGTCACGTCCGGCGCTGTCATCGCTGCCCGGAAGGCGCGGACCGTGTCTGCCTGGCTCGACCACGTGCTGAGGTGGCGGGTGTTGCCCGGCTCGTTGATAAACGTCCCAATTCGCACACACACCGCAGAGAGTCCGAACTTGTCGACGTAGAGCCGACAAAGTGCCTCGCCGGCAGCTTTCGAGACACCGTAGAGGCTGTCCGGGCGCACCGGCATGTTCGGCGAGACCTTCGATCCGACCGGATAAAACCCGGTGATGCGGTTGCTACTCGCGTAAGCGACGCGCCTGACGCCGGCCCTCCGGGCGGCTTCGAGTACATGGTACGTACCCACGATGTTGACGTTGGCGAGATCGTGGAAGTCCGCCTCTGAGGGATAGCCCCCGAGATGGATCACTCCCTCGCAGCCCTCGAACGCTCTGACCATTGCTTCGAGGTCGGCCAGGTCGATCTGATGAGCTATCTCATGGCCCAACAGCGAGGGGATTGCTCGAATATCAAGGCAGTGCATCGTCTCGACGTCGTCGTTCAAACCCGCTCGCAAGACTGTTCCGATGCGACCCGCTGCACCGGTGATCGCCCACACTGGCTTCATCGACATCATCCCCTCTGCGGTTGGAGCCCCTCATCTGAGACCGTAGCTGCAAGCGCCTCGGACTACTCCGCATCAATCGGATCACCGGGGTACAGCGATCTACCAACCGACGCTCCGAGTCCTGGTTCTTGACCTGCGGGACGCGTTGAGAAAGGCTGACGAAGCGGGAGCACTCTTGGCGGGCTCGCAAGATTCCCAACCACATCAGAGGGGTATCGACTATGTCTTCAGGGCGTCGTGCGATTCATCTGGCCGGCATCGGGCACGGGCTCGGTCGTCCGGCAGGGTCACGAATTGGCAACATCGTCGTTTCAGCCTCGCTCGTAGGGCGCAATCCTGAGTCCGGGGAGATCTCGACCGACCCAGCGGAACAGATCAAGAACCTCTTCGAGACGATGGTCAGATTCCTCGAAGCCGCCAATGTCACGCTCGACGACGTGATCCGAGTGAACGTAACGCTTTCTCAGCCCGAGTACCGAGAGTTCTTGAACGTGGAGTGGGCGAAGTACTTCAACGACGAAGAAAGCTTGCCTACCCGCAAGGCGACCATTGCGTCCCTACCGGGGGCCATCATCGCCGAGCTCGAACTGATGGCTGTCGCTTCATAGGCCAACTCGGAGGCGTTTCGCCCGTCTGTCACGCCCGCGTGCGACGCCAGCTCGAGCGATGAGTCGTCGAGTCGAGACAGCGGCGAGGGCTTCGATGGAGGAGATGGGTGCCGCCCGCAGCGCGTCTGTGGTCTTCTCTAAAAGGATCATTGGTCGCCATGGGGAGATCAGCACCCACCATTGGCGGGATCATCAGCTCGCTCGGAAACTAGGGCGGGGACGCAGGCTGGGCCTCTTTAGTTCATGAGTAGTTCACCTGTCGAGGTCTTCGGACCACGTCTGTTTGAGTCGGTGAGTTATCCGAGGGACAAGAACGCGCTACTTGATCGGGCGATAGAGCCTGGGTTGCCATCAGCGATCCAGGAGGCGATTCGTAGAGTTCCCGCGAAGATTTTTCGTTCGCGCGACGAGCTCGTCGTCGCCGTGGAGAACATCAGCTCACAGTCCACCTGACCGAAGTCACCGCACGGGGCTTCGGTGGCTACCTGTGATGATCCGTCGGCGGATCACATGGTGCGACCGCCAGGGAGCAATCCCGAAATCGACTCAGGCCGCGTCGGGAGGTGGCAACGATGAGTACGCAAGAGCTCCCTTAGGCAGCACCACCTTCACGTTTTCACTCCATTTCGAGAACGTGGCTGAGTCTTGCTGGGAGAACGGCGAACCGGCCGCGGTGCCGGTCGTAGCGTCGGTCATGCGGTAGGGCAGTTGCGGCGAGTTCGCCGCGAAGTAGACCTGAGAATGCCCGACGAACGACGAGTTGGTGCTCTTCACGACGTCATCGATTGTCGAAGTGACGGATTCAACGGATCGTCCGTCGACGCGTGATAGCCGGGAGATCGAGCTCGGTCGCTGAGGCAGAGAGTCGAGGGGCGCCTGAGACGGCTTCGTCCAGAAGGTGGTGCTTAGTACCAAAGAAGCGATCGTTTGGAACGGGGCGTCTTTCGGCGTGAACGAGATCCAGCGGTTCGCGTATGCATCGGCTCGGCGCAGCGGGTAGAGGAGATAGACCTGCAACGCCGCGGCATTTCCGCGCAAGTACGCGACGGACCCGATCACGATCGCCTCCGACGAACCCAGGCGTCCGTCGACGAATTGGACTCCCTCCCCACGACCGACGTCCCCGGATTCAGTCTGGCGGACTGTCGTCCCGTTGATGCCCAACGTCTGTTGATCGACGTAGTGGAACGAACCTGCAGCGGTAGCCGCGGCGTAGACGGCGGCCACGACCTCACCAGGTGTCTCGTTCGTCGAGGCGGTAGCCGCTGGTCCTAGAAGCAGCAGTGAAGTACCGACGGAGCCTGTCACAAGCATCGCCAGGGCAAATGCTCGAATCGGTGCTCCGCAATGATGGAAGCGCATCAGCGACTGGCTCGGAGATTACGAGGCTGGCCTGGCGTCGCGCTCGAGTGGTCGCGCCAGGCCGGCTCGCCGACAATTCGCCGCCGAGGGATCATCACCAGCTCAGAGTACGGCGGATAGGCCCGATGTCGAAATCTACACTCCGGTGTTCGCGAGCATCAGGTCGGTTTCTTAGCGAACTCCGTATTGGCGATGTTGTGCTCGGTCACCCAAGGCGTTCGCATCTCGCGTAACACAATCTTCTTCAAACTCCGGTCCGCATCCTGTCAAGATTCCTCTAGCCGCCAATCGATTGGGGGAACATGGAACTGGTCAGCGCAGCTCGAGTCATCACGAACCCTCGAGAGGCTCCGCTTGAAAGTGGGTCCGTGCTCGTTGACGCCGGGCGCGTCGTCGCGGTTGGAAAGGCCGAGGATCTCCGTCGCCTCGCCGGGTCGCCTCCGCACGAGATCGACCTCGGGCGCCGAACCGTTATGCCGGGACTCATCGACTCCCACGTACATCTTGGCTTCGACGGCGGTCCGACACCTGTGGCGAGGATGAAGGCGTCAAGTGACGCCCAGCTTCTCGTTCTCATGCTCCGCAGCGCGCGCGAGCTGCTCTCAGCCGGCGTCACGACCGCACGTGACCTCGGTTCACGTGCGCATCTCGGTCTCGATACCCAAGAGGCAATAGAGACCGGGATGGCCGACGGCCCGACACTTGTGATTGCGAACGAGCCGATCACGACCACGGGTGGCCACTGCTGGTTCATGGGTGGCGAGGTCGATAGTGATTCGGAGATTCGCCGTGCCGTGCGCGAGCGCCACAAGGCGGGGGCGAACGTCGTCAAGGTGATGTCGACGGGCGGATTCATGACGACTGGGTCCGCGCCGTGGCACGCACAGTTCGCTTCAGACGAGCTGCGCACCTTGGTCGATGAGGCCCGCCGGGTGGAGATGCCGGTTGCCGCGCACGCGCATGGGACGCCAGGAATTGCCAACGCTGTCGCTGCGGGCGTGACGACGATCGAGCACTGCTCCTGGGCGGTCCAAGGCGGGCTGCCAGGGGACGGCTACGACGAGGATGTCGTCGACCGCATGGTCGATGCCCAGATCCGCGTCTGTGTCACCGCCAACGTCCGATTCAACGAGCGCGAGCCGATCGGGCGTGAGGCATCCCGACGGCGCATTCAGCGGATGCACGAGGCAGGAGTCCGCTTCATCGCCGGCACTGACGCCGGTATTAACAACGTCCCGCACTACCAGTACGCGGGCGGTCTTCTGGCGCTCGAGTCGGCCGGGCTTAGCGCCATGGAGGTGCTTGCAGCGGCGACAGTCGAGGCGGCGGACGCCTGCGGGCTGGGTGCGAGCAAAGGGGTGCTTGCGCCGGGAATGGATGCGGATCTGATCGCTGTCGAGGGCAATCCCCTTGAGGACCTGAACGCGCTGCGCGGGGAGATGTGGATCATGAAGGGGGGCCGGGTCATTGACTTCCCGCCACGTGAGAGCTGGCCGCAAGAGCATGCCGTCGTCCCAACCGGGACCCGGGGGTGAGGGAGGTGACGAGCGCTCCACTCGACGAACAGGCGGTTGAGGCATTCCGCTCCGAGCTCCCTGCGCTCAAGAGCGTCGCGTATTTGAACACTGGCACGTCAGGGCCGATGCCAATCGTGGTCGCGGACGCGATGACGGCGGAGATTGACGAGCAACGAGATACGCCGCGCCTCGGTGCCGACCGGGGTGAACGGGTCCGGGAACTGAAGCGGTCGACCCGACTCGCGATCGCTAAGTGTCTTGGATGCGATGCCGAGGAGATCGCGCTTACCCACAACACGACTGAGGGCATGAACTTTGCAACCCTTGGCGTGAACTGGCAGCCAGGAGATGAAGCGGTGACGACGAACGTCGAGCACCCGGGCGCGCTGTACCCGCTCTATGCCGCACGCGAGCGGTTCAACATCACCATCAAGACCGCGGCGGTTGCAGGAAAGGATCCCGAGGCTTGCGTCGAGCAGATCACGCGGCAGCTGAGCTCCCGGACCAAGCTCGTTTCGCTGTCCCACGTCTCGTTTCAAACCGGTCAGCTCCTTCCGATCCACCAGATCTGCGACGCCGCGCACGCAGTGGGTGCGCTCGTGCTCGTTGACGGTGCGCAGACTTTCGGTGCGATACCGCTCGACATGGATTCGCTCGGATGCGACGCGTACGCCGTCTCGGGCCAGAAATGGCTGTGCGGACCGGAGGGTTCCGGTGCGCTGTTCGTTCGTCAGGAGGTCGTCTCGCAGCTTCGCATCGTCTTCGCCGCCTACGGGACGATGGAGGGTCACAACGATTACGGCGGCTTTCAAGTCCGCGGCAACGCGCAGCGTTTCGAGCAGGGAACGACCAATCCAGCCGAAATCGCCGGCCAACTCGCAGCGGTTCGTTGGCTCGCTGACAACGTTGGAATCGACAGGGCGTCCGAGCGTTCGTACGCGCTTGCCGAGCACACGATCGCAAAGATGAAGGAGCGTGGGCTGGCAGTCGAGACTCCAAGCTCCCACGCGGGTCTTGTGACGGCCTCGCTCGGTGGGAGCGACGCGGACCTCGCCGTGCGTGCCCTTCGCGAGCAGTCGATCTCAATTCGCTCGATTCGCCAGCTTGGTGCCGTTCGACTTTCGCTCGGCTTCTTCAACACCTACGAAGAGATCGACACGTGTGTTGAAGCAATCGACGCGGTGCTGCGTCCGTAGTTACCGGGTAGGCGTGCGTGTCCGTCGCTCAGGACTGAACTGTCGTTTCTATCGATCCGGTGCTATCTCGGCTCTGGCCCGGTCGGGAGTCTTGGGGTTCGCCCTACACCGGCGTGACCTACAACGACGGAGCGTTCGTAAAGTCCTGAAGTTGAGCGCGGAGGTCGATCGTCTCGATGCGACCGCGACCGATGACCTCGAGCGGGGATGGGGCGGTCAGAACCGGCAGCTCCGTGAGTCGCGTGGTCTGCTCTCGAACCTGGGTGGAGAAAAGTCGGCCGAACCTCCGCCGGCGATGCGATCCGAGCACAATCGCGCGGCGTCCTTCTCGCGAGCCACCTCGGCGACTAGCGTCGCGACCCGTCGATACGAGTCGACGACCGATGAGCCACCGGCGTGAATCCCGGCAGCGTGCGTGACTGCGGAGGTCAACAACTCCGTGGCTTCGTCCTTGGTGAGAAGGCTGATGCCGCGGCCACCCGCCAGGTACTCGTTGACGAAGAGCACATGGACCGTCGCTGCCGATGGCGGATTGACGGAAGATTGTGGTGCCAAGATGTGGACCACGGGTCGAGGCGTCGGTGAACGGGCGATGAGTTAGGTGGCCGTCACGATCTACCGTGTCGTAGCCGTGACCTTCATGATGGCGATGTACGCGCTCGAGTCGCGCGGCCGGCAGTTCATTGCGTTATTCGCCCTTGGTAGCGCGCTCTCGAGCAGCTATGGATTTCTGGCAGGTACGTGGCCATTTGGAGTCGTGGAGGGGGTCTGGACCTTTATTGCTCTTCGCCGGTTTCGGGCGAAGCCAGCAGCGCCCGATGCTGATCGTCCCACGTAACGACGAGTAACTGACGCGGATTTTTCTGCCGGTCCTCCAATTACCTTGACGACCATGTCTGACGCCGCCGAAGTCACTGGCGCGACCAAACGTCCGGCCGGTCGCATCGATTCGGACTTCGCGCCTTTGAAGATCGGCAGCATGGTGGTCGGCTGGGCAATTGTTGCCGGGCTCGGGCTCGTCGTTTTGATGCGCCTGGTTGCCTGGGATTCGGTTGAGCCGTTCATCGTCCTCAACGCTTTGTCGCTGATCGTGTACCTACCGGCTTGGGTTGTGGCGATTGGTTCGGCAATTGCGCGCAAATGGTTGCTCGCGCTCGCGGCGCTCGCGATCGTCATCGCCCAGGTGGTATTCGTCGCACCGGAGTTCCTCGCTGCGTCGCAGGTCCCGTCGTGGGCCAGGCACGCGGAGACCCTGAAGGTGTTCGATGCGAACATCGACAAGAGCTTTCAGTTCGAGGCCGGTTACGACCGAGCCATCGAGCAGGATCGGCCTGATCTCGTGACGCTTGAGGAGTTCACGCCGGGAGCCCTCGAGGGTATGGCGGCTTCAGGTCTGCTCGGGGAGTTTCCTTACCGATGTGTCGCTCCGCATTCTGGCGCGACCGGCTTCCTCGTCGCGTCCAGGCTCCCTTTGACCGGATGCCAAATTGAGACCGTTCTGTTGGACGGTCAGCCGACGCCGTACATGGTCGACGCGACGCTGTCGACGCCTGCTGGACGCGTCACGCTTCGCCTCGTCCACACCTTGGCCCCGCTACCTTCCTACTGGCGCGAGTGGTCTGCCGCTTTGGCTGCAGTTGACGGCTCCACGCGCTCGAGCAACAACAGTCGGATGCTGATGATCGGTGACTTCAACGCGACGTGGGGGAACGCCGGGTTTTCGGCGCTCGTGCACAGCGGGCTCACCGACGGCGCCGCGGCGCGCGGCGACGCTATCGATATGACGTGGCCGAACGGAGCTGTGGTGCCGACCTTCGTACGCATCGACCACGTACTCACCGGTTCACAGCTGGCCGTTACCAAGATCGCCACCGGGTCCGGCTTCGGCAGCGACCATCGCTACCTACTCGCTACGGTGGCGGTCCGACCTTAAGCAAGGGCGCGGGAACCTTTTGCCGAGGCGGGCGCGTCGAAGAGTCTCTGACGTATCAAGGCATCGAGGTCCCGAACGTGCGGATCCGGATCGGGGCAGCCAGGGCAGGCAGGCTTCTCGTCGGTCGCGCTTGGGGCTCATAAACTTCGATCTGCGGTCTGGCCCCGTGATCACTCGGCGGTGCTGGTCTGCTCCGGTGACGCTGAGGTAGTGCGTTCTGTTCGGTTGCTCGCGGTTATCTGATCTCGTCGAAGTACTCGAAAGAGCTCCTCGTAGGGGCCAAGAATGTAGACCTCATCGCCTTCGTGGAAACGTGTGCCGCGGCGAGGCGGGTGTTCGAGAATGCCGCCGGAATCGGCACGCTGAATGGCGATGACCCGGGTTCGTGCAGAGAGGTCCTGCATAGCCAGTCCCTGGAGCCCACCGTTCGGTGTGATGGACAAGCGGCCCACAAGAAAGGGTTGATGCTCGAAGTAGAAGGTCTCGAGCACATCGAGCCCGAGCGCCGCTCCGACAAACCACGGCGCGGCCAACGCAGATGTGGACCGCACATGACGAAAGCCGAAGTTGTGATTCATCATGAGGGCGAGGTCGTTGTCGAAGACGCGCAGCACGACCGGGACATCCCCCCAGCGATCCCGCAGTGATTCACGGACGGCGAGCCCGGTCTCGATGTTGGTCAGATCAGAGCTGGTGAGTACTGCGACCGCAGACGCGTCTGCGAGGTTGACCGTGACGTGTGTCTGGCTCTGCGTGGCGTCCGCGATGACGATCGGAACCCCTAACGAGCGTGCGCGGTCAAGGTAGCGATTGGATGGGTCGTGCTCGACGATCACCACCTGACAGTCCGCGGCGACCAAGCCCTCGACGACGCGGATGCCGACCGAGCCGAGTCCGATGACGACCACGTGCCCGGCCAGTCCTGGTACACGGCCGCGGCCGAGCGACTGTTCGATTCGACGGCTCACGAGAATGTTGGTGAAGAGGGCGAAGCTCGTCGAGACGAGGGTGATTCCGCAAAGGATGAAGATGATCGCCATGACTTCAATCCACGCGCTCTGCCCGCCGAAGAAGTAGTCGCCGAATCCGACCGTGGCAACGGTTTCGACTGCGAAGTAGGTCGAGGTCAACAGGTCGAGGTGCGAGTGCGTCGTCGGATCGACAAACCAGAACCGGACGACGATCGTCGCGAGCAGCAGCAAAGCCACGAGGGCCGACGTGCTGAGGACGAGTCCCTTGGCGTTGGTCTGCATCAGTGCAGCGATCCGGCGACGCATCTTGAGGATGACCGAGGCAGAAGGCCGCGCGAGGTGCAGCGCCCGCACGACGTCGAGGTCAGATCGTTCGAATTCAGCCGGCGTGCCGAGGACGGCGACCCGGTCACCCGTGGAGACAGGCTCGTCGCGGCCGGGACAGATGATGAGATCGCTGCCGTCCGCGTGTGAGATCGCTACGGGCGCAAGATTGCCGAAGTGGCTGCGGAACGTTTGGCGGTATCCCTCGTCTCCACTGACGGTGGCCTGGATGACGGCGAACTGCTCTCCTGCGAGCTTCAGCTCGTGTGTCGCCAGCCCCAAGCAGGCCTCGATGAATGACGGTGCCGCGAGCGCCGCGACGTCGAGCACGCTGTTCGCCCCGGTCACCGTCTCGAGCGCTCGACCGACCGATGGATTGGCCAGCTGCACGACGAGTCGGACGTCGGGACGCGCCTCATGCACCTGCAATGCGAGTTCGAGTGTGGCGAGGTCGTTCGCCTCGGCACACACCACCGCCGCGGCCCTATCGAGCCCGGCCTCGCCCAGACCATCGCCGAGATTGGCATTTCGGTGAATCTGCCGAACGCCCCATCCTTCGACGATTCGAGCCAGCTTCGGATCAGGGTCCTCGTCGACGACCACGACCTGCACTCCACTGAAGTGCAGCTGCTCGACTGATCGAAGGCCCACGCCCTTTAATCCGCAGACGATGACGTGACCCTCGATCGGTCCCGCAGTGTGGTCGCGAATGGGCCACGGCGCGCCGCCGTCCGTGCTCACTCTTGTCAGCCTCTGCTAGTTACGGGCCAAAGGCGCGCCGCTGCCGAGCGCGTAGCTTTCACGGTCACTGACATGCCGCACTTGCTCGGCCTGTGTCGGGCACTGCAGGACCTTCCGGGCGAAGGATCGCTCGCGCTCACCGACTTAGAAGATCCCAAGCAGTTGGTTGAGGGTCACGTCCGCGTGCCGACGGGCGCGGAATATCACGTCCGCCTGCCGTTTTGTGCCTTCCTGGCGAAGTTGGTCGTAGCTGCTTGCATGTCGCAGTGATGAACCCTCCTCTCCTCGGTTGATTCGAGCGCGGTCGCCGCTCCCATCGGGGTCGTGATGGGCAAGCACGTTTACCGTAGGGGCGCTCTGTATCGCGAAGGTTTCCGAAAGGTAAAGAGTTCGTGCAAACCCAGTGACTGCTCGCCCCGGCTCGTCTCGCGGTGGTCGGAGCACGGGTGGACCGTCAGTCGATCGGTTCTTCGACCTCGTCCGGCTTCTCTTGAACCAGCAGTTCAGCCTTGTTGACGAAAGCGCGAAGGAGTCGAATCAACTCCGCCTGGTCCTCTGTCGGGAGCACGCTGATCAGGTGAGCGTTCATTGTCTCTGTTCTTGGCGCGATGGCTGCGAGCAGATCCGCGCCGTCGGTCGTCAGTCGCAGGATGTTCCGGCGGCGATCATTGGGGTCGCGCGTGCGTTCGAGGAGGCCCCGCTTCATAAGCCGATCGACCACGTCAGCGGTTGTAGACCTGTCGAGGGAGACGGACGCTCCGAGCGTTCGTTGATCCATTCCAGGGGCACGCGAGAGCGCAACTAGCACTAGAACCTGGGGAGACGTGACTTCGTCTGACACCTCGGAGTTCCAGAGCAGTGTGTGAATCTGTTGCGCACGCCGGATGAGGTGGCCGACGTGGGGATGCGTTATTTGAAGACTCAATCCCCACCCCCAAATCTCATGTCGGCCTACGGATCCGATGAGGCTAGTTCGACCTGGGCGTCGCTGAAAACGAAGTCCGATGGAGCGCCTCTCCGGTAGCTTCTTGCCCGTGGACTTCGCCGGCCCCTTCCTCGATGACGAGACCGCGATGGATGAAGCGTTGCTGTATGCGGCAAAGGGGCTCTCAAGCGGCGACGTCGCCGTCGGCGCACTGGTACTTGATGGGAGCGGTCGAGTTCTCGCCGCGCGGCACGACGAGGTCCGGTCATCTGGTGACCCGACCGCGCATGCAGCGGCGTTAGCGCTTCGCGACACTGCAGCCGCGCGGGGTTCCTGGAGGTTGTTGAACTTCCAGTTGATCGTGACGCGCGAGCCGTGCGCATTATGTGCCGGAGCGGCAGTATCGGCGAGGATCGGGCGGGCAGTTGTCGGTGCTCGCGACGAACGTCACGGCTGCCTCGGCTCGCGATACAACCTTGGGGCCGACCCACGTTTGAACCACGAGTTCGATGTCAGCGCCGATGTTCTAGCTGATCGGTGTGAGGCGATCTTTTCGAGCTCGTTTCTAAACGATACCGATCGGGCCGCGCGAGCTGCCTAGAAGTTGGGCCAGGTCCGCGGATCGTGGGCGAACTTCGGCTCGTGTGATTGCGGCGGACAACAGCGCACGACCGATGTTGAAGGGATAGCTACGGCGATCGACCTCAGGTGAGTTGCACGCTCGTCTTGTCAATCACCGGCCGCGACCGACTGCGAGCTCGGAAAATGAGTACTGCGATGAGGAGTAGCCCTAGCCCGGTCAGGACGAGTGAGGCGATCTCGACGGCGTCGGTTCCGTTATCT
>Ga0208357_1002158_pt1 | contig 13370 bp, 15 predicted proteins | sample NGESurdeep092012_6_FD_184487 | JGI IMG/M metagenome (GOLD analysis project Ga0208357, IMG submission 184487) | Arctic peat soil microbial communities from Barrow, Alaska - NGEE Surface sample F52-2 deep-092012 (SPAdes) | ecosystem: Environmental > Terrestrial > Soil > Wetlands > Peat ... | reverse complement strand
ATCACTTCCTGTGATTTTCTTCTATCGCGAGTCCGGTACAGGCCCGTACTCGCTCACGCGAATCAAGCACTTGCGTGCTCGATTCGCGCCCGGCCATCGATGGCCGGGCTGAGAGGTTGAATAGTCACAAGCTCTCAGTCGAAGCCGAACAGGCGGCGGGCGTTGGCGGTGGTTGCCTCGGCCACATGCTCTTGCGATTCACCGCGCAGCATGGCAACGCAACGCAGCACGTCGGCGACGCGCGCCGGTTCGTTGCGTTGGCCGCGGTGAGCGGCGTCCGGCTGGTCCGGCGCATCGCTTTCCAGCAGCAGGAATTCGATCGGCATCGTGGCCACGATCCGGCGCAGGCGTTGCGCGCGGTCGTAGGTGACCGGACCGCCGATGCCGAGGTGGAAGCCGCTGTCCCACAATCGCCTGGCCTGCTGCTCGCTTCCGGAAAAACTGTGCACCACGCCACGCAAACCGTCGTGCCGGCGCAGCGTGAGGCTGACTTCCTCGAGCGCCTGCCGTGCATGCACGATCACCGGCAGTGTTCGTTCCCGCGCCAGCTGCAATTGGGCCGTGAAGTAGAAGCGTTGGAGATCGCGATCGAGCCCGGCCTGGTGGAAGTCCAGCCCGATTTCGCCCAGGGCGACCGCCGGATTGTCGTTCAACCATGCCTTCAACCGGTCCAGGTGCGCGGGCTGGTGTCGGGCCAGGTAGAGCGGATGCAACCCGTACGCGGGATGCACGCCGGGATGGTCCACGGCCAGGCTCGCGATGCCGGGCCAGCTGTCGAGATCGACCGCCGGTACCACCATGCGCTGGATACCGGCGCGGTGGGCGCGCTCGATGACCGCGGCGCGATCGGCATCGAATGGTGGCAGGTCAAGATGGACATGGCTGTCGACGAGCGTGTGCATGCAGGGTTTCCGTGGCCGGCGCCCGGTTTCGCGAAAGACGCGTGAAAACAAGGTCATGAAGTCGAGCTAGCTGCGATTCAGTCGTGGATCGGTTCAATGGGTGCGCACGTAATTACGTCCACTGCACATTCCGGACATTACGCTGCATCAAACAGAGGAGATCTTGCTGATGAACAGATTGATGGTCAATGTACTGAAGACCGGTATCGCCGCGGCTCTGGTGACGGGCGTTACAGCATGCAATCGCAGCGCCGATGCTGGTGCTGCCAATGGCACCGCCGACACGGCGGCTAGCGCCGATGCCGGAGTCAAGTATGCCAAGGTGGTCAGTGTCGACCCGGTACGCACGGCGGTCAACAATCCGCAGCAGGTTTGCCACGATGAGACAGTCACCCATACGGCTCCACCCAAGGATCAGCACCGAATTGCCGGTACGGCGATTGGCGCCGTCGTTGGCGGTCTGGTCGGAAACCAGGTGGGTGGTGGCAAGGGCAAGACCCTGGCCACGGTGGCTGGCGCGGTTGGCGGCGGTTATGCCGGCAACCGGATTGAAGCGCATAACCAGAAGGGTCAGGTGAGCACGTCGGTCGAGCGCAAATGCAGCACCGTCGACAACAAAAGCAGCAAGCTCGTCGGGTACGACGTCCGCTATGTGTACAACGGGGTTACCCGTACCGTGCGCATGGATCACGACCCTGGTGACCGCGTAGAGGTACAGGAAGGCGTGGTCTCTGTTTCCGACGCTCACTGATCCATTCAACCCATGATCCATCCAACCACCAGGAGATCCCGATGAATCCATTGACCGGAAAGATTGCCCTTGCAGCGACAATGACGGCGGGCCTGGCCCTTGCGGGTTGCGTTGCCCAGCCCTATGGCAACAGCAGGCCCTACCAGGACCGCTCGTCGGGTTATTCGAACCAGCCTGCGCGGTGCAGCACCTGCGGTGTGGTGCAGGAAGTGCAGCAGGTATACATCCAGGGGGGCAGCGGTAACGGCGGCACGCTGGGTGCCATCATCGGTGCGGTAGCCGGTGGCGTGCTCGGCAGCACGGTGGGCAAGGGCGATGGGCGCAAGGCAGCCACTGTGGCCGGAGCGGTTGGCGGCGGCCTCGTGGGCAACCAGGTGGGCAAACGCAATGACGGCGATAGCGCGGCGTGGCGCATCGTGGTGAGGCTTGACGATGGTCGTTATGCCACCGTGACCCAGCGCGACAACCCGGGACTGCGCCGTGGCGACTATGTCGTAGTACAAGGGGATCGTGTGTATCCGCGTTGATCCCGTCGTTTGATATAGACGTCTGGACGTCCAACAAAAAGGCCATCGAAAGATGGCCTTTTTCGTGCGTCCGTTGCAGCAACGGGATCAGTTCAATGCGTAGAAGGCATGATCTCCGATCGTTACGCTGTGCCGATTGTGCGACCAGCTTGGCACGGTCGTCGTGGTGGCAAAGTGATCCGCGTGTGGTACCACCACGCGACGCTGGTCGGGTGGGAGTTGCCAGTTGTGGATGGAGTCGCCGGCGACATCCCACGCCTTGACGAATGCGCTCAGGTTGTTTATCTCGAACGAGCCGGGCGTCGTGGTGGTGGCAAACTGGTGCGGTGCCGTGACCACTTTGCACACCGTGTTGCCATAATGGCCACGGTCGCGGCGGCGCAACGCCACCTCGGCCACCGCGAGCTGGCCGATCGTAGGCTGGCTGCGTGCTTCCAGATAGACAGTCGTGGCCAGGCAAGCTTGATTCGCCACGGGCTGGGGCATCAATGACGTAAGCCACAACAGCAGGGAAAGTTTCATGTTCTGCCTCCAACGTGCTGTACGCGCGAAGCGGATTGCAGCTTCGGGCGCCGTTGCGATGGACGGGCGGGCAGGCCGTTCCATCTGGATCTTCCGCCAGGACCGAAACTTGTGGTCATGACGTTTTGCCACGGGATTGTGGCGGCTCTTGCGGCTCTGCGACGCCGGCGAACTTGAGGTATGGCAGGGGACTCGCGACGACGGCGCGATGGGCTCCAACTGCTTCGCGCTCGTTGGTGACGAGGCGATGTTCCATCCGACGCTGTTGCTGCCGGGTCGCGCCGATCCGGATTCTTCCGGTTCGTCGCGTCAATCGACACCCCTTGTTTCGGGCGTCGCGATAATCAACCGACGGAATGCTAATGGCGGAATCCGTCGCTGGCAAGTGCCCAGTAACTGGATTTTAACTTATGCGTGCAATGCGTTCACAAATCCCCTGATGCAATTCCTGCGCATCAGCAAGCAGCAGTCATGCCGGCCACGAGACCTCGATTTTCATCGTCGTCTGATTGTCGAAAGCGAGCCTGGTGTCCGTATCCGATGGCGATACCTTGCTGTCGTTCAGCACCGCCAGCGCTTCAATGCGGTCGTCGCTGGTGACGACATCCAGCAGGCGGCCAACCTCCTGTCCATCGATACGCAGCATTTCGCCGGCAGCCATCGGTTGCGACAACGTGACACGGTACAAATGCTGCTTGTGTCCGCCGCGAAAATGCAGACGGGCCACGATCTCCTGGCCCGGATAGCAACCTTTGTCGACCGCCACCGCATGCAGGCGTTGCAGCGACAACGCCGCGGGCAGCAATGTCTCCAGCGCCGAGGTTGGCAGCCAGCACCAACCTTCGCGAAGTTGCAGTTGGCGCCATGCATCGTTTGGGGGCGCTTCGTTTGAATCGGATAGCGGAACGATATCGAGACTGTGGTCGCCACAGCCGAGCGAAAGCATGTTGCCATGCTGGTTCAAGGCATGCATGGCCTGCGCGTTGCCGGTGGTCAACGCACGCGTGGGCTGGGCGGTGACACTGACTTTCGAGCGGAACACGAAACGATGCAGCGCGTCCGCCATCGCCGTGGCGTCGCCGCCGCGCAACAGCAGCAGGTAGCGCTCCGGCTCGAGCCTGGCAAGATGGAAGAACGCGCGCACACGGCCCCTGGCATCCAGCCACGCACTGAACTGCCACTGGCCGACGGCAAGGGCATCGACCTTGCTGCTGAACTGGGCATGCGCGAACGCCGCGGCATCCGGGCCTTCAAGAAGGAGGGTTTCAGCGTGCAGGGACGGGTGCATGGTGCTCCAGGTTTGGGGCGGTGGTCAGCCTGCGCAAGTGGTTGGCGGTAGCGGGTGCTGGCGCCGTCCATGGTTGTGCTGCATGGACGCAAGTATTAACCTTTATCGGCTACCCAATGCCATGTCCGATACCTTGACTCCCACCGAATCCACGCCTGCTTCCGTTGAACCGGAGGCGACCACCGTTGCGGCCGACCCTTCGAAAGACGGGACGGTCACGGAACGCCCGGCGCTGGATCCCACGCGATACGGTGACTGGGAAAAGAACGGGCGTTGCATCGATTTCTGAAGGCCTCGCGACCCGATGATTGTCCGTGCATGCGGTAGCAGGGGGTTGGCACGGCCATATGTATCAACACCAGCGATTCCACCTTCAGGATAGCCGCCATGGCAGATACGCAACGACCGCTCTCCCCGCATCTGCAGATCTACCGGAAGCAGGTGCAGATGATGTCTTCCATCACGCATCGCGCCACCGGGATCGCGTTGGCGGTCGGCAGCCTGCTGGTGGTCTGCGGTCTGCTGCAACTCGCCGCCGGTGAAGGCAGCTACAACGCATTCAAGCACGTTATCGGCAGCCCGATCGGCATCATCCTGATGCTCGGCTGGAGCTGGTCGCTGTTCTATCACCTGTGCAACGGAATCCGTCACCTGCTCCAGGATGCCGGCTGGGGCTACGAGATTCCCCAGTTCGTGCGTTCCAGTTGGCTGTCAGTCGCCGGCAGCATCGTGCTCACCGTGCTGGTATGGGCCTACGTACTGATGGCCGGGGGTGCCACATGAGTGAGAAAGAGGCCGTGGTGAAGGATCGGCGCAATCCGATGAAAGTTGCACGCGGCCTGGGTTCGTCCCAGTCCGGCGTGGGACACTGGTGGACCCAACGGGTGACCGCGGCGGCACTGGTGCTGCTGGGTATCTGGTTCGTGGTCACCGTGCTGTGCCTGTTGCACGCGGACTACGTCACGGCGCGCGCCACCGTGGCCAGGCCCTGGAATGCGCTGCTGCTGGTCGCATTCGTGATCACCATGTTCTGGCATGCCGTGCTCGGTCTGCAGGTGGTGGTCGAGGATTACGTGCATGTCCGCTGGAAGGAAGTCGTGCTGATGGTGGCGATCAAATTCCTCGCGGTGCTGGGCACGTTGGCTGGCGTGCTCGCCGTGTTGCGCATTGCGCTGACCCCATAAGACTGACTTCGGAAGATTAAGACGCGAGGCCGCGAATTCATGGAAAGCTACAAAGTTCAGCAACACCTTTATGACGTGGTCGTGGTCGGTGCCGGCGGTGCGGGCCTGCGTGCCACGTTCGGCCTGGCCGAGAAGGGCCTCAAGGCAGCCTGTATCACCAAGGTCTTCCCGACCCGCTCGCACACCGTGGCGGCGCAGGGCGGTATCGCCGCCGCGCTGGGCAACATGAGCGAGGACAATTGGCGCTTCCACTTCTACGACACGGTCAAGGGTGGCGACTGGCTGGGCGACCAGGACGCGATCGAGTACATGTGCAAGCACGCGCCGGAGGCGGTGATCGAGCTGGAGCATTACGGCGTGCCGTTCTCGCGCACCGACGAGGGCAAGATCTACCAGCGTCCGTTCGGTGGCATGACCACGCACTACGGCAAGGGCACCGCGCAGCGCACCTGTGCCGCGGCGGACCGCACCGGCCACGCCATCCTGCACACGCTCTACCAGCAGGCGCTGGCGCATGACGCCACGTTCTTCGTCGAGTATTTCGCGATCGACCTGGTGTTTGATGAGGAAGGTGTCTGTCGAGGTGTGCTGGCGCTGGACATGAACGAGGGCACGCTGCACTTTTTCCGCGGCCAGGCCGTGGTGTTGGCGACGGGCGGCTACGGCCGTGCCTACCTCAGCGCCACCTCGGCGCACACCTGCACCGGCGATGGTGGCGGCATGGTGTTGCGGGCCGGACTGGCGCTGCAGGACATGGAGTTCGTGCAATTCCATCCCACCGGCATCTATGGCGCCGGTTGCCTGATCACCGAAGGCGTGCGTGGCGAGGGTGGTTACCTCACCAACGCCGAAGGTGAGCGTTTCATGGAGCGTTACGCACCGCATGCGAAGGATCTGGCCTCGCGCGACGTGGTCAGTCGCGCGATGACGGTGGAGATCAACGAAGGCCGCGGCGTTGGCGAACTCAAGGACCACCTCTTCCTCAACCTGATGCACCTCGGTCCCGAGGTGATCCACGAGCGGCTGCCCGGTATTGCCGAATCGGCGCGCATTTTCGCCGGCGTCGACGTGAGCAAGGAGCCGATCCCGGTGCTGCCGACCGTGCACTACAACATGGGCGGCATCCCCACCAACTACCACGGCGAAGTCGTGCAGAAGGATGGTGACGACGTGAATGTCGTCGTGCCGGGTCTGTTCGCCATCGGCGAGGCGGCCTGCGTTTCCGTGCACGGCGGCAACCGGCTGGGCTCCAATTCGTTGCTCGACCTGGTCGTGTTCGGGCGCGCGGTGGCGAATCGCTGCGCCGAGATCATCGAGCCGGGGGCGGCGCACAAGGATCTTCCGGCCAGTGCGCTGGACAAGGCGCTGGAGCGCTTCGACAAGATACGCCACGCCAACGGCAGCATGCCCACGGCGGCGATCCGCCTTAACATGCAGCGCACGATGCAGCAATATGGTGCGGTCTTCCGCACCGGTGACACGCTGATCGAAGGCAAGCAGAAGATTTCCGACGTGTTCGAGACGTTCAAGGACGTCAAGGTCACCGACCGTTCGCTGGTGTGGAACACCGACCTGATCGAGACGCTGGAGCTCGCCAACCTGCTCGAGCAGGCGGTCGCGACCATGCACTCGGCCGAGCAGCGCCAGGAGACGCGCGGCGCCCATGCACGTGAGGATTTCCCCGAGCGGGATGACGAGCACTGGCTCAAGCACACGCTGGTGTGGGTTGATCCACAGGGCCACACCCGCTTCGACTATCGCCCGGTGCACATGAACACGTTGACCGACGAGGTGGCTCCGGTTGCCCTGGCCAAGCGTGTCTACTGAATTGGCGCGGCCGATGTCAGGTCCGGTTTTCGAGAACTTTGAAGGGCAATGTCATGGGTGAATTCACGCTGCCGCAGAACTCCAAAATCCAGCCCGGCAGGCATTACCCCGCCAAGGGTGCGAAGCAGCCGCGGACGTTCCGCATCTATCGCTGGTCGCCGGACGACGACCAGAATCCGCGCATCGATACCTACGAGGTCGATCTGGCTGCGTGTGGCCCGATGGTTCTTGATGCGCTGCTGAAGATCAAGAACGAGATCGATCCCACGCTGACCCTGCGCCGCTCCTGCCGCGAAGGCATCTGCGGCTCATGCGCGATGAACATCGACGGCACCAACACGCTGGCCTGCACCTGTGCCATCGACAGCGTCGCCAAGGGCGACGTGAAGATTTATCCGCTGCCGCACATGCCGGTGGTGAAGGATCTGGTGCCTGACCTGACCCACTTCTACGCGCAGTTCGCCTCGATCAAGCCGTGGATTCGCACGCAGAGTCCGGCCCCGGACAAGGAGCGGCTGCAGTCGCCGCAGGAACGCAAGAAACTCGATGGCCTGTACGAGTGCATCCTGTGTGCCTGCTGCTCCACGAGTTGCCCAAGCTACTGGTGGAATGGCGACAAGTATCTCGGCCCGGCGATCCTGCTGCAGGCGTATCGCTGGATCGTGGACAGCCGCGACGAGGCCACTGGCGAGCGGCTCGATGACTTGGAAGATCCGTTCAAGCTGTATCGCTGCCATACCATCATGAACTGCACGCGCACCTGCCCGAAGGGGCTGAACCCGGCCAAGGCGATTGCCGAGATCAAGAAGCTGATGGTGGAGCGGCGTTCGGCATGAGAATGCCGTCGCCGCGAAGCGGCGACACTGCATCCCCTCTACCCTTTGGGGAGAGGGCAGGGTGAGGGGCGGGTGCTCGCGAGGGAGTTGATCGAAGAGGGTTCTTTTGATGATGGCTCTGCGCAAAAGCGTCCCCTCACCTCAATCCTCTCCCCCGAGGGGAGAGGAGGCGAACGTGGCTTCGCAGCGGTGTTTCATTGGAGCGCCCTCACCTCAATCCTCTCCCCATGGGGGAGAGGAGGCCAACGTCGCTGCGCGCGGTTTTGTTTTATGAAAGCGGGGGGCCGTCTGCGCTGGCGCACCCGCCGGGGCACCCGTGAGCTGGACGCCATGTTCGGCGGCTGGCTGGACCAACGCTTCGACAGTGCCGACGAAGCACAGCAGCGGGCGTTTGATGAGCTGCTCGACGTGCAGGATCCGGATCTGTGGGATTGGGTGATGGGCCATGCCCGTCCGGAGCGGGCGGATTGGCAGGCGATCATCGATGACATCCGCGCCCGCCATCGGCTTTGACTACTCGCCGTCGCGCTGGCTGCAGCGCGCGATGGCCCTCGTCGCGGCGTTGGCCGTGCTGGCGGCGCTGTCTTGCGCGCTGCCGCTCTGGATCAGGTTGGCGCTGGCGATCGCGGTGTTGCTGGCAACCTGGTGGACATGGCGCCAACTCCAGGTCTCGGCGGTAGTGGCGGCGGGTTGGGGCGCGGAGTCCGACTGGACGCTGCACATGACGGACAACGAGGACCTGGCGGCCGAGCTGCTTTCGTTTCGCGTGCTTGGCGTGTTCGTGCTGCTGCGTTTGCGCACGACCGAACGCGGCGTGCACGCGCTGTTGCTGGCACCGGACAACAGCGATGCCGACATTCGCCGCCGCCTGCGCATGCGGCTGGCCACCGTGACACCGGGCGAGGCGCTACCGCGCCTGTGAGGACCGCGCCTGTGAGGGGCCGGCAACTTCGACCGGTCGGCGTGGTCTCACCGAATACCTGATAATGGATGACCGGGCGGCCCGCCCAGCGACCACCACAAGCGAACCGCCCATGTTTCGACCGCTCGAACTCTTCATCGGCCTGCGCTACACGCGCGCCAAGCGCCGCAATCAGTTCATTTCGTTCATTTCCACTGTCTCGATCGTCTGCATTGCGATCAGCGTGATCGCCTTGATCACCGTGATGTCGGTGATGAATGGTTTCGACTTCCAGATGCGCTCGCGCATCCTCGGCGCGGTGTCCCAGGCAACCATCGTCAGCGTCGATGGCGCCATCCGGGACGTGCCCAAGGCGCTCCAGATCGCGCAGGCGAATCCGCACGTGCTGGGTGCCGCGCCCTATGTCGAGTCGGAAGCCATGTTGCTGGCACGGCGATCTGCTGGTGCGCGGGTGCGTGGCATCGATCCGGCGGACGAGCCCAAGGTCGTCGATATCGGCCAGCACATGGTCGAAGGCAAGCTCGACCAGCTGACTCCGGGAAGCTGGAACATCATTCTCGGCCACGACCTGGCCATGCAGCTCGGCGTCGGCGTGGGTGATCGGGTGACCATGGCCGTGCAGGAGATGCGCGCCACGCCGATGGGCGGTATCCCGCGCATGCGCAGTTTTCATGTGGTGGGCACGTTCCAGCTGGGCATGCAACAGTTCGACTCCGGCCTGGCCCTGGTCAACATGCGCGATGCCGAGAAGCTCAATGGCCTGAGCGGCCCCACCGGCATCCGGCTGCGCCTGGACGATCTGTTCAGTGCCCGCCCGGTGGCACGCGAGCTGGCCGCACAGTTGGGCCAGTATTACGGCGTGCGCACCTGGATGGACGAGAACGCCAACCTGTTCCACGCACTGTCGATGGAAAAGCTGGTGATGTTCATCATCCTGTCGCTGATCGTGCTGGTGGCGGTGATCAACCTGATCTCGATGCTGATGATGCTGGTCACCGACAAGCAGGCCGACATCGCGATCCTGCGCACGCTGGGGGCCACACCGCGCAGCATCATGGGCACGTTCATGGTGCAGGGCCTGCTGGTGGGCTTCGTCGGCATCGGTTTCGGCGTCGGATTGGGCTCGTTGTTGTCGTGGAAGCTGCCGGGCATCATCAAGTGGATCGAGCACACGTTCCATGTGACTTTCCTGTCGCCCGACGTCTACTACATCAGCGAGGTGCCCAGCCGGCTGGACTGGCATGACGTGGGCTGGGTCGCGCTGCTGACGTTCGCGTTCTCGTTGCTGGCCACCCTTTATCCCGCGTGGCGCGCGTCGCGCACGCAGCCGGCGCAGGCGTTGCGCTATGAATGAGACCACCAGGAACAAGGGCGCCCAGATGTCGTCGAGCCAGATGAAGTCGAGCCAGTTGAAGTCGAGCCAGATGTCGTCGAACAAGATGCAATCGAGCGAGAACGTGCTGCGCGCCAGCAACGTGGCCAAGACCTACGCCGAAGGTGGTTTGCGCACCCATGTGCTGAGCGACGTCAGCTTCACCCTGAAGCGCGGCGAGACGATGGCGATCGTCGGTGCGTCGGGTTCGGGCAAGAGCACCTTGCTGCACATCATCGGTGGCCTGGACACGCTCACGGCGGGTGAGGTGGAGGTCGATGGTCGCGTGCTGTCGCGCCTGTCCGATGCCGAGCGCGGCCGCGTGCGCAACCGTTCGCTCGGTTTCATCTACCAGTTCCACCACCTGCTGCCCGAGTTCACCGCGCTGGAGAACGTGTGCATGCCGTTGCTGATCCGCGGCACCGCGATTGGTGAAGCCGAGAAGCAGGCCACGACGCTGCTGGAGCGGGTCGGGCTTGGCGCACGCACCCATCACAAACCGTCCGAACTCTCCGGTGGCGAACGCCAGCGCTGTGCCGTGGCGCGTGCGCTGGTGACCCGGCCGGCGTGCGTGCTCGGGGACGAGCCCACCGGCAACCTCGACGAGGCAAATGCCGCCCAGGTCTACGCGCTGATGCTGGAGCTCAATCACGAGATCGGCACCAGCTTCATCCTGGTCACCCACGACCCACGTCTGGCGGCGAAGATGGATCGCACGCTGGTGCTGCACAACGGCGTACTGCAGGAAAGTCCGGCGCGCTGACACTGAACGCCGAAACTCGATGGACGCTTGAGGGACGCTTGACGTATCGGCGCCCACCTACAGGCTTTTCATCCTCGGCAACGTCTCTGCCGCGCTAGGCTCGACCGTATCCAGCAAGGAGCGGGGCGGACGGCATGACGCGAGAGCGAGCGGCGCCGGCGGCGATCATCACGGCCGGCACACTGCTGACCGGTGTGTTGCTGGTGCAGGCTCTCCCGCGACTGCCTTCGCCATGGTGGGCGCTTCTGATCGGGCTCGGTGCGCTCGGTCTGGCTTGGCGTTACCCGCGCTGGCGCTGGCTGGCCTGCGTGCTGTTCGGCGTCGGCTGGGCGCTATGGCGTGGCGCGTGGGCGATGGATGCCCGGCTGCCGCGCGCACTGGAAGGGCGCGACATCACCGTGGTCGGCACCCTGGTCGGCCTTCCGCTTGCGCGCACCGATGCCAGCCGCTTCACCCTGCGGGTGGAGCGCGCGATGCTGGATGACGAGCCCCTGGATCTGCATGGACGCATCACGGTGTCCTGGTACGACGACGCACCGCCGCTGCAACCGTGTACCCGCTGGCATCTGCTGCTGCGCCTGAAGCGGCCGCGGGGCCTGCTCGATCCTGGCGCGGCCGACAGCGAGCGATCGGCGCTGGAGCGCGGCATCACGGCGACCGGTTACGTGCGCGACGACGAGGGCAACACGGCGCTGGCGGCGCCGTCCTGGTGCGTCGATGGTGCGCGCGCGGCGATCGCTGCCGGCATCATGGCGCGAGTGCACGATCGGCACGACGCCGCCTTGCTGCGGGCGTTCGCGGTAGGCGACACGCGCGGCCTGAGCCAGGACGATTGGGCGGTGGCGCGGGCGAACGGGGTATCGCACCTGATCGCGATTTCCGGTTTCCACGTCGGCGTGGCGGCGGTGTTCGGCGTGTGGCTGGCACTGCTGCTCTACGCGTTGTGTCCGCGGCTTGGCCTGTGGTTGCCGCGACCACCAGCGCAGGCCGGTGCGGCCTTGCTGGCCGCTGCCGTCTACAGTGCGCTGGCGGGTTTCGGCCTGCCCACCGTGCGCACCCTGCTGATGATTGCGGTGGTGGCGCTGGCACGCTGCAGTCGTCGTGGCAGCCACGGGGCGCATTCGCTGGCGCTGGCGCTGATCGCGATCCTGCTGGTGGATCCGCTGGCGGTGCTGGCTGCCGGTTTCTGGCTGTCGTTCGTCGGAGTGGCCTTCCTGATCCTGTTCCTGCAATCGCGCGGGCGCGGCTGGCGGGCGTTCGCGCATGAGCTGTCGGCCGGGCAACTGCTGATGACGGTGTCCTTGCTGCCGCTGACCCTGTGGTTCTTCGGGCAGGCCTCGCTGGTGGGGGCCTTGTCCAATCTGGTCGCGGTGCCGGTGGTCAGCTTCGTGATCGTGCCGTGCGCCTTGCTCGGCATGGTGTTGCTGACGGTATGTCCGCCGCTGGCCACACCAGTGTTGTGGCTGGCCGCGCACATCGTGCATGGACAATGGTGGCTGCTTGAGCGGATGGCGGCGTGGCCCGGCGCGCAATGGTATCTGCCGACGGTGCAACCCGTGGCACTGCTGCTGGCGGTGCTTGGCGCATTGTGGATGTTCCTGCCACGTGGGGTACCGCTGCGCTGGCTCGGCGCGTTGTTGTTCCTGCCCTTGTTGCTGCCACCGCGCAGCGTACCGGCCGAGGGTGCCTTCCAGGTCTGGGTGCTGGATGTGGGGCAGGGCTTGTCGGTGCTGCTGCGCACCCGTCGCCACACGGTTGTTTACGACACCGGCGCGCGCTATCCGTCGGGGTTCAACCTGGGCGATGCGGTGGTGCTGCCGGCGATCCACGCGCTGGGCATCACCAGGCTGGACCTGTTGATGATCAGCCATGGCGACAACGATCATGCTGGCGGCGCGGAGGTGGTCGCCGAGGCGTTTCCGCAGGCGCGTCGCATCGCGGGCGAGCCCGCGCGCATGCGTGTGCCGATGGCACAGTGCGTGGCCGGGCAGTCGTGGCAATGGGATGGCGTGCGCTTCCGGGTGCTGAGTCCCGGGCCCGGACGCGGCGATCGCGACAACGACAGTTCCTGCGTGCTGCTGGTCGAGGGGCACGGTGGGCGTGTGCTGCTGCCCGGGGACATCAGCTCCAGGATGGAACCGGCGGTGGCGGCGGCGCTGGATGCCGGTCCGCCACCGGTGCTGCTGGTGCCGCACCACGGCAGCAAGACATCGTCCAGCGCAGCCTTCATCGCGGCGCTCCAGCCGCCGATGGCCTTGGTATCGACCGGCTGGCGCAACCGTTTCGGCCATCCGCGGCCTGAGGTAGTGGCCCGCTACGCCGACGCCGGGGTGCCGTTGTTCGACACCGCGGTACACGGGGCGCTGGAGGTGGATTTCCCCGCCGATGGACCGCCGCGGCGCCAGCGCGGCTGGCGCTTGCGGCAGCCGCGCTATTGGCGCGAGTGAGCAGCGCCCGGAGCCCAGGAGCGTGGGCC
>Ga0208357_1002156_pt1 | contig 13375 bp, 18 predicted proteins | sample NGESurdeep092012_6_FD_184487 | JGI IMG/M metagenome (GOLD analysis project Ga0208357, IMG submission 184487) | Arctic peat soil microbial communities from Barrow, Alaska - NGEE Surface sample F52-2 deep-092012 (SPAdes) | ecosystem: Environmental > Terrestrial > Soil > Wetlands > Peat ... | reverse complement strand
CGCTATAAAGCGCTAATCGGAGGACCCAATGTTTACCTGGGCAATAATCGCAATTGAGACGCTTTCGGCCGTGGGGCTGATCTTTCTCGTCCTGTTGCATTCGGGACGCGGCGGGGGAATCTCCGACCTCATGGGAGGTTCCTTGGGCGCCGCCGCGACGGGATCGACCGTCGTCGAGCGCAATCTGGACCGGATCACGATCGCGGTCGCGTTGATCTTCACGTTCGCGACGCTGACGCTCGACCTGCGCCTGCAGTAACGGGAATGTTCTCGCGTCGGGGCTGGCGCGCGCTGGTGCTCTCGTTGCTTTGCCTCGCGACTTTCGTCGTACCGGTCACACTCTCCAACGCCGTTCAGGTCTCGAGCACAAATGAGAACGCTCGTACCATCGTGCTCTCTCTACCGGGGCCCTTCAATGGATGTAGTTATCTTGACAGCGGCGCGACGGCGAGCACGAGCGCACTGTTGGACCTCATTCGCCCTTCGGCGTTCGTGACGGGTGCGAATGGAACGTTGGTGGGCGAAAACGGCCCCATCGCCTCAGCGGAGTTGACCTCGTTGGCTCCTGAGACTATTCGCTACACGATCGCGGCCAATCAGACCTGGAGTGACGGTGTTCCCTTTAGCGGCAGCGACCTTGTTGCGTGGTGGAAGAAGGCCAAGGTTCTCGCCAGTGTGGTCAGTGATGGGTACCGTGCAATAAAAACCCTGAGCGTCTCTCCTAACGGACTCACGGTCACGGCAGTCTTTTCACGTCCTTACGCCGATTGGAACCTTTTGTTTCGTGACGTTGAAGCGCCCGGCGCGACGACGAATTGTTCCGTCAGCAGCCTCGTGACCAGGCCGTCGCTAGGGCCCTACCGTGTCGCGGTCGCGACGAAGGGTCGAATTGTGCTTACGATGAACACCCACTGGACGCTTGACCCCAATCGTTTTGGTCGCGTGGTCATCACCGACAGCCAGACCTTGCCCGTCACTAAGAACGCCATCTACGCTGATTACACGCTCGCGGTTGGTCACTCACTGATCCAGGCCATCAGCACACAGCCGACACTGCTGAGTCGTATTGCGTCCTCGAGCGACATCGAAGAGTTGACCTTCGCGCCAAAGGGCTACTTCACGCGAAGTCTCGCCGTTCGCAAGGCGCTCAGTTGGTCGGTCAATCGCCAACCTCTTATTGACGCGCTCTTTGGTGCGGTGACGCTCACGCCTCAAGTCGCGGCGTCGGCGATCTTTTCCCAAGGCCAAAGTCAGTATCCCGGTAGTGGTGGCGTGGGCCTCTCTGGCCAGTTGCCCACGACCACACTTAAAGCCACAACGGCCAACGGGTTGAGTGACTGCACGGCGTGCGCCCTCGAGGCACTCACGAATCATGGGTACCACCGAACGGCGTCTGGTTGGTTGAATCGCCTCGGCAAGCGTCTCACCGTTCGCCTTGGCGTCGGACCAAGTGATCTGGATCATAAGGTGGCCGCGCTGGTGGCGAGTTATTGGAAGGGTATCGGCGTGTCGACGACGATGGTGAGAGAGCGTAGTGAGGCCGTTGCCGCGCGCGCATCGGCTACGGGCAAAGTTGACGTGGCGGTCTTTGCGCGACCAACGCGAACCACACCGTCCTACGCCGCTCGATCGTGGGCCGGTGCGGCCTATTCCGATTCCTTTCCGAGTGGTGTTCGCGTCGCTACCGTTACATCAATCTTCGACCAGGCGTCTGCGATATTCAACCCCGTGACCGCGGCTTCAATGTGGCTGGAACTCGACCAGATTCTCCTGAAGGACTACTGGGTTCGACCGCTCTTCACCGCGCCTTCGCTCGCAGTGTTTACGAGCACGCTCGTGACGGTACAGAACAGTTTTACTCTGGCAGGATTCGTTGATCAACTTCCGACGTGGTCAATTGCGTCGGCAACGCCGACGATTTAAGAATTAATAGTTGTCCGGAAACGGCTAGAGTGGTATCCGCGTCGGAGTGGCGGAATAGGCAGACGCGCCAGCTTGAGGGGCTGGTGCCCTTAGGGGCGTGTGGGTTCAAGTCCCGTCTCCGACACCACAGGTCTACTACCAGCGTGTAGTCCGACCTCTTCAAGTGTGACCAGTATCGGCGGTGCGCCCGCCACCTGAACAGTTAATCGATCGGGATAAAAGCGAACGGAATCAACCAGATCCTCGACGAGGATTCGGCGTTCGGCGACAGTCGCTTCTTCCCAGATGGATTCAAGATCTATCTCCGAGAGGAACGTTGTCACGTGATCGAATTCGCCAATGGCGATTTCAGACGCTCGAATCCTTTGGTCCAATTCATCGATCTCAGTTTGTAGTGTGGTTCGCTGCGTGGCGACGCGTTGGGCCTCGGCGCCAAACGCGTCTGAATCGATCTTGTCCTCGTAATACAGGTCGAGGAGTTTTCGTTCTTTGACTTTCAGCGCCGTAATCACTGAAGCCGGACTGGGGCCTTTGGGTTTCTGTTCTCGACGCTTATCGGTGAGCTGCTCGCGAATGGCGGTCTGGAGTGCCTTGTCGTTGGCAAGCACTCGTAGTCCTAGTACCGCTGCTCGATGAAGACCGTTGGCTGATCGACCGGGCTGGGTGCAACCCTCGCCACGGTGTCGGCAACGGTAGATGGCTTGGTTTCGGTCGTTGTAGTTGACGCCGGCCACTTTGCCACAAAGTCCACATCGGACGATGCCAGAGAGTACATCGCGGCTTCGACGTTGCCCTTTGGTGTGACCACGATGGGTTGCGTTGAACAGATCTACGTCGACCAGTGCTTCGTGATGACCAGGGAACCAATCGTCGCCGAGTCGCACCTCACCGACGTACACACGGTTGAGACTTATGTGTCGCACGGTCGAGTACTCGATGCCGACGTCGGCGGAAATGACCGGAAAGCTTGCGCCCGAGGCTCGAAGCGTGAAGATGCGTCGCACGAGGGGCGCCATGTCGTTCGGCATTAATTTGCCGTTGATCATGTCATAACCCGTCGGGGCACGATTGAGCCAGCGGCCCTGCTCGGCGGCTTGTCGCTGACCCATGCGCGTGTTCTCGACGATCTGGTCGCGGTAGTACTGCGCGAAGACACCGTGGACACCAATCTGCATTCGTCCCGAGGCGCTACTGAGATCGAGGCCACCTTCGTTGACCGAGTGCACACTGACGCCGTGGGTATCGAAGAGTTTGACGAGTTTGGAGAAGTCGCCTTGATCGCGGCTCAGGCGGTCCCATCGCCAAATGAGGAGATGGGTCACTTCGCCCGCTTCGACGAGCCGCAGCAGTTCGCGCATCGATGGTCGCTCGAGGTTCTTGCCGGACCACCCTTCGTCAGCCAACACCGTCACTGGTTCAAGGCCGCGAAGCCGAGCAAGGTCTCGACACCGCTTCGCCTGCGCGTCGGGGGAGAACTCAATCTGGTCCTCCGTCGATACGCGAACGTAAGCCACTGTCTTGGTCATCGCTGGTCCCCTCGCATTTTTGGTGATTGATGAGTCGAAGGGCAATACCTATCAGAATGCCAGCCGCGCGTGACAAGTCGCGGTCATTGACTTGAAGTCCACTCAGCTCTTTTGATTGTTCGACACAACGGTCGGCGGTGTCGGTCACGCATTGCCTTCCTCAGAGGTGGCTGCCGAAGAAGCGGTCCTTCGGGCTTCAACGGTCAGTTGGTGCAAGAACTCAGCAACAGTGGCCGCGCGAGGATCGTCGTAGCCACGACCGTCGTAAGTGAAGGTGCCGGCGATGGGGTCGTCGGACTTTGGCCCGCTCATGTAGGCGGTGCGAGCTTGTCTCAGATCCTGGAAACGGGTGGAGTAGTGGCGGGACTTCGTGATGAGTTGACCACGAACTCCGAAGGCGTGCACGCGAGCGCGAAGATTCATCTTTGCGAGGTCGGGCTCGAGCGCCAGGTCCCACGTGGTCAGCGCCAGTCGTCGGAGATGTGGGGCAACGTCGAGCTTCGCGATCTCGCCGCGCGCGTGGAACCGACGCGCGAAGTCCACTGAACCGTCCGTTGACTTGGTGGCGTACTTGGCGAGGTACGCCGCGATGCGCAGGTCGTCGCGCTCGAGCGTTGAAGCGTCGCTGACCCGGAACTGCTGGCCCCAGGCAACCACGCTACGTGACGCGATGATCGAGAATTCCTTGACGACGTTCGTGATCACCCAAGTGAGCAGCACCGTCGTGAGCGATGGTGGCGGAGGGCTGAAGGGTTCACCGGGGCCGTCACCGCGTAGCACGACGTGAAAGTGCACCAGTCCGCGACGTTGGAACTCAGTGACTTTGAGATAGCTCAGTCGAACGTGATGGGGGAGTTCCTCAAGAGTGACGCCGAGCGCGATGGCCAGTCGACGTCGGATCTGCTCGAACGTTCGATTCCACAGTCGTGACGATCCCGCGTTCCAGAGCACTGCGCCCACGTAGTCGAAGCACTTCACGCAGAGGGGACTGCCGAGCGCCGGATCGTTGTCGTCATGGCGCCGTAAACAGGACATAGCTCGACCGTGACGACACGAGCGCTGGGGCCGGGACAGACACGAACCGTCGCCAGCACGTCGATGCACCACACCGAAGGAGGGAGCGGTCAAGGTGAGAAACAGTCGGGGGTGGTCACTCACCGACGCTGGTACTCCCTTGCCGCCAATGAGCCCGGTTGAGACGACGATCCACGCGTCAGCTTTGTAGAGGTAGGAGCACGAGGGACAGAGCACAGCGCGACGATCCTTGCAGGCTACGAGTAGAGGGCGCTCGTTCACTTCGCCCGTCGCGACGTTGACGAACTCGCCGCGCAGGCGAATGGGGTGCGAACATCCTCCGGCTTGTTGTATGTCTTTGACTAACTCAGTGGTCGACTTTCGACGTGGCACAAGGCTCCTCTCGTAGAGGAGAAATAAATTGCTCCTCTACTTAACTAGCCACACCTTTTTTGTCGAATAGGACAGAAGATTTATTACAATTTCGATATCGGTACGCCTCGGACAACGATGGACAATGGTGGACACATTGCAACGCGATCGATTCACCTCGCTAACGCATCGGCGCGTAACTTTTTCACTTTCGAAGCGCAACGATTTCTCGTCAAGTGAGCGTTGCTTGAGGTAGTTCTACGGAGCCAAAATCAGTATTTCTTTTTCGTCGTTGGTGTTGCATCGAAAAGACGATGACGGTCGACGAAATGGTTCGATAATTCTTCTCAGTTGTCAATGGGTGTTCAGTCACCGAAAGAGAGACAGGGACTTTGAGGTCACTACTTGCCGTACTGGGCCACTTGGCGCTGCGCGCCCGCGGCCCAGCGGCGAGGGGTCGTTAATTGAGCGAATCCGCCACGAGAATGCTTCTGATGCGTAACTAATCTTTACGTCTTTCAAGCACGAAGATAAGTTGGGCCTTCGCGCGTCGCCGACGGGTGAAGTTGTCTTTCACGACGTGCGTGTACCGTCCTCGCACTTGATCGGCAAAGAGGGCGAAGGTTTCAAGATCGCCATGCACACGCTGGACCGTTCGCGACCAACAATTGGAGCCCAGGCGGTCGGCATAGCCCAAGGCGCGATTGACTACGCGGGGCAGTACATGCAAGGTCGAAAGGCCTTTGGCGGGCCGATCAGTGAGTTGCAGGGGCTGCGCTTCATGTTGGCTGACATGGCCATCCACACCGAAGCCGCGCGAGCCTTGGTGTACCGCGCGTGCGCGACGATCGACGCTGGTGACCCGGACAACGCACTGAGCTACCTCGGCGCGGCAGCAAAATCATTCGCCTCCGACACCGCGATGAGCGTCACGACGGACGCGGTGCAGTTGCTCGGCGGGTACGGATTCACGAAGGACTTCCCGGTAGAGCGCTTCATGCGTGACGCCAAGATCACCCAGATCTACGAAGGAACGAACCAGGTTCAGCGAATCGTCGTGGCAAAGCACCTGCTTAAGTAGGCTTTCCGACGTTTCGATCAGCCCGTCAAGGGCAAGATTTTCGAGTTCATCCCTACTTCATCCCTACAGCAAGACCCCCGGCTTGGTGACACCATTGGAGAAGTTGGCTGAGGTGCTGCATTGACCTGCTGAATCCGCTATATATGAATGACTGATTCGTTGAATTGTGCACTCCCCGTCTATGTTTCCGGCAACCGTCCAATACTTTCATGCTGCAGAGTTGAGCCGAGACTGTATTGAATCCCGACACTCCGCCTGTCTCAAGATGTGCCCCAGCGCAAAACCGTTAAAACCCGGCGCAAACATCTCCGAGGTCAGTCCACGGAGATCCCGTACCTTTCCAATCGTTGCCGTTCCACACATTCGACACGTTTACCGTGAACCCAACACCGTAAGTATCGCCGTCGATCTGGTCTTGTTGTGTGCCACTCGTACCGCTACTACCAACGGAGCACGTCATAGCGTCAGCGCCGTCACTGCTTAATTCGGTGTGGCCGTAAAAGTCGGCCGACAAATTCTTGAACGAAGTGCACGCGGCGCTGTCGCCGTCGACCGTGCACGGGTATGTGCATTGTGTTCCGTATGAAACGGCCCCTCCAACGCTTGCGCACGTGGCTCCCGCTCCTGGCGAGGAGTCGGGTCGAACGATATTTGTGTTTTCGCTTGAGCTGGTCGACGACGAGGAGACGTCGGCGTCACAATTACCAAGCGTGAATGAGAAGCCATCAAGCGACACGCCATTCGGTACGCCAGCCGCCTGTAGTGTGCCTGCACCCTCCGGCACTGCGGCAAAACTGTCAAGCGGGCACGACTGTCCCTCAAACGTGATGGAGGCAGCTCCCGACTCGAGCGCACTATTTTCCTGTGTCGCATAACTCTGCCAAGCCGCCAACGACGCGCCTGGAACTGGCATTGAAGGCAGTGTCTTCGCAAGCGTGACTACCATCGGCACCGTTGTTCCCCCGGAAGTACCGGCCGTAGCGACGCCTGTGAAAGTCAGCACAACAGCTCCGACCAACAGTCCCGCAGCGCCGAACAGCCGTGCCCGAGTCCCTCGGACAGTTACACGCTTATTAACTTTCATTACCCACCTATTCCATTTCTGATAGACAAAATTGAGCAAGAGTCCATGCGAATACGCCTTCGAAGATCGGTATACTCGTTTTTCGATACATCTGCGAATGTACTAGCGTGATGAGTGGTTGTCAAGTCGGCGACGCCATTCTGAAGGACTTAACTTCCTTATGACGGCTATTTTCCTTGATAGGAAATTGCTCATTCTCTTGAGCCTCCTTGACGGACCGAAACACGGGTATGCGCTCATGAAGGATGTTGAAGAAGAATTCGGCGTGAGAATGGGACCAGGTACGCTCTATGGCTGTATCGGCTCTCTTGAGCACGCTGGACTGATTGTGGCTTTGGCTGCAGACGAGCGAAAACGCCCTTATTCCATAACGGCGCTAGGCGAAGCACGGGCCAAAAAGGATGTTGCGGAAGTCGCACGGGTGACGACGGTTGCTTTGACGAGGATTGCGACCCTCTAGAGCAAATGAAACACCAGTCGTTCGGACGAAAGTCTTTTAGGATTTATCTGATTGACCGGCTAGCTCGGCTCTATAGGGGAAAGCGTGGTCGTCCCTATCACAAACGAGTCGTTGAATTTGCCCGGGAACTTGATGATCATGGCGAGCTTACGACGAAAGATGTAGTGGGTTCCCTCTTCGGCGGAACTCGCCTCTACTCGCGAGAAATACTTGGAGCCATGCTCGCTACATCCTTGTTATTCTTCGCGTTCGCGATCCATGGATTCCCAAGTAAGGGGGCTCCAACAGTGCAAGCAAGCGTCTCAACATATGAAAGCCGCACTCCGGTCGCGTATTGGACGTCCCCTGATATACCTAGCAGTTGCCACGTGACCGGCGGACCTTCGAAGATGTTTCTCACATTGGTCAATAGCAGTGGGCAGAGGAAGAACTTCGACATGACGGGTGCGTGTTCGCCAATCTGACGTTCGTAAAACGGTCGATGATGGTGGAATCAAATTGGAGCACTCGCTTAATGTCACTTACCACTCCCAGGTTTTAGACGTGCCGCGAGCCGCACTCTCCAAGTCTTCGTTCTTGCAGAGAGCCGCCAGTACTAAGTACCAGACCTGTTACGTCGGGTCTCCGACACCAACGATCTCCGAGTGAACGAAACTCGTTTTGGTGTAAGAAACAACGGTTACGGATTTGCCGCGAAGTTGTCACGGGTTCCCAGACACATGGTCCGCAGTAAAGTTCGACGGAGTGCCACAAACTGGCCGGCAGACCACCATGTCCTTAGGAGCAAAATGTCCACGACGACCGATCTCATTGACGGCTCGACTGCTGCGTACCGAGCCCGCAACTTAGACGAGTACCTCTCCTACTTCTCGGCGGACGCGGTGATCAGAGACGCCAACGGCAACGTCTTGATGGAGGGAGAACTGGCGATCCGTGAGTTCTAAGGACCCTTGTTCCGCGACAGTCCCGACCTCAGTCTGGAAATCCCGAGGCGCATCGAGCTCGGCGATTACGTCATCGACGAGGAGCTCGTTGATGGTCTCAACGTGGAGGGATACCCGACGCAGTTGCACGGCGTAGCCGTCTACAGCGTGAAGGACTCGAAGATTAGCCACGTCACGTATCTCATGTGATTGATTGCAAGACTTGGGCCCCTAATGAAATCGATCTCACACGCCCACTGGATCCCTGAAACGAGGCCAGGTCGCAAGTCGTCTCGCGCTTCGAGTTAGAACCCGTGGAGTTCACTCAAGTTGCCAGTGGCAGGTAGCAGATTTGTGGTCTCCGGTCCTCGACGCCAACCAAGATTGCTACCCGTTTTAACCGTGCGTGATTCAAGGCGCCCCTAGTGCAAGAATCCTCCGCGACTCGACGTTGACAATTCGCTCGTAATCCATTGATCCATACCGCCTCAACGGATCAGCGCGAGGGGCACCCCTCAGGTCGTACCCGAGCGAGCGAGCGCCATCCCCGCGTAGAGGGCGATACCCGTCGCCATCGCGTTCTCGTTCAGTCTCATCCGGTTCGAATGGTTGGACGCAGCTTGGGAGAGATCGACGTCCTCCGGGCAGGTACCGAGAAATACCATCGCGCCCGACACCGCATCCAGCAAGCACCAATCCCGATGCCACCACGCAACGCGACGCGTCGTGAAGTCATGAGCGTCACGCTACGTCGCAAATGTTGGCAACTGCTTGCGCGAGCCATTAGTGCTTGATATCAAACCTGTCGTGTCGGGTCTCCGACACCCCAAGTTGGACTCCGGGGCGTAGTCCGCGACTTCATCCCGTTTTGCCACTGCGGGTCTAATCGCAGGGTGGTCGCTGGGGCATCGTCGGTGACCATGGACTAGTGACCGGAAGGGCCGTACTTCATACGGTACGCGGCATCGACGCTCGCACGGAGGTCGGAGATACCTCCGCCGACGTCAGCAACGATTACGTCCCCTTCGAGTCCAGGCACGCCGATGTGTGCTTGGGGAACGTCAATCACCTGCCAAAACCAGCCGGTGGTACAGCGGTGCCAGGTGCGCACGTACACGCCGTCGTCGGCGCAGACAACCCAAATCGGGACCGAAGTGCGAAGCGTGCGGTCTGCACGGCGACTCGCAATCTGGAGTTCTCCAGACCAGCTGATGCGGTCGAGCTGCTCAGCGGACCACTAAGCACTCACGGGCTTTACCTCCTCGGGACGTCGTCCTCGTCAGTACGCGTCACCACGACCAAGTCGGCGCAACTTCTCGTAGACCTCGACGTAGTGATTGTGTTGGTCCATGTCATCTCTATCAGCCTGCAGTTCAGCATGTAGAAGACAGGTAGCGTTGCCATTCGAGATTGTCCAAGCACGACGAATCACTGCGACATCCAAGCACGGCTTACACAACAGCCCGTCGCTGAATTCTTCCGCCGATAATCTTCTCGCCATGAACTCAGACTATTGCTCAGGGTGCGGGCCGCCAGTGAATGGCGGCAGTCCTGTTTCGTCGGGTCCTTGAGCAATTGGTTGTCCAATTGGATGTGATGCTTTCCAAGTAACCTGCGAGAAAAGAGGAAGTCGCTAATGCAATCGATGGCCGCTGCATCTTCAGGTCCTGCCGCAGTTATTCTTTCGAGTTATCTCGCCGTCGTGGTTTTCTACATTGTCGCGGGTTGGAAGATATTCGCTAAAGCAGGCGAACCAGGCTGGGGGGTCTTCGTCCCCATATACAACCTCTACCTAATATGCAAGATCTCTGGTCGGCCCGAGTGGTGGTTGATTCTGTTCTTCATTCCGGTGGTGAATATCGTCATCGGACTAATAATCGCCATGGACGTTGCGAAGGCCTTCTCAAAGAGTTCCGGATTTGGAATTGGTCTCTGGCTCCTCAGTTTCATTTTCGTTCCAATTCTTGGATTTGGATCGGCGCAGTACACGCAGCCAAGCGCGTTGCCTCGATATTGAGGATTCGGATCATCCAACTCACTACGGACTTCACCGTTCGCAAGTAGACGAGCGTGATGTCGAGCATCTGCCATTAGTCGCGACTCGGTTGGCTCTGGCCGTCAGTGCTTAGTACCAGATCTTTTAGCTTGGGTCGTCGACACCAAATCATTTCAAGCCACTTACCGCAAGGGCGGAGTCAAGCGGTAAGCGCAGCACTTGGCGAGCGACTCTGTTCATGACTACTCACCAAGGAGATGTAAATGGCCACTTGCTGACAAAGTCACTTTTTATTGCTAGAACAGTTCAATGTGGTTGCGCCCTGCACGTCTCGAGCTACAGACGCTCCCGGCATGATTCGATTTACCGTACGGGTCCATCCGGGGTCGACCACGAGCAGCGTTGGTGGCACCTACGACGGCGCTCTCCAGGTGCACGTGCGCGCCCGGGCTATCGATGGCGCAGCCACGAACGAAGTGTGCACCACACTCGCCAACGCCTTCGGTGTTCGCCCCGGCGCCGTGCAGTGCGTTAGAGGTGCACGTTCTCGCACAAAACTGATTGCCATTGATGGCAATGACGACGCCCTCGCGGGCCAGCTCAGCACGCTGCTGTCGTCAACTTAGAGTGCGAGCAGTTAGTGCATCACGGTTTGATCAAAATGCGACGGACTAATGGGTTCCGGCACAGTCCCATCCGAGCGAATCCCTGTTCAAAGGCGCGATCCTCCAGTCGGAGAATGTTGAAGTCGGGTCTCCGACGCCAAATTGATTTAAGTAGTCAAACGCCCGTGCTTGATACCAGACCTTTTGCGTAGACTCTTCGACACCAGAATCGTTTTGCCATTGCACGAATTCAGATGAGATGATTGCCCTGTGCGACTGACCTTACGCTTTGCTGGACTTGCGACACTGACCTGCACTACGGTGCTTTGCGCGGCATTTCTATCAGTAGGCGTACCGTCGACGTCGGCCGCATGGTCACCGAGCACGTTTTTCGCCCTGCCCGTCGACATTGCCGTGAGTGGATCCCATGCGTGGGTGGTGAACAATTATGAGAGTTTGAAATCGCCGCTCGCCAACTCGGTCACTGAACTCAACGTCTCCAATGGTTCGTTGGTGCGCGTCATCAGCCTTACTCACATTGTCGGGGGCCTTCATGCGCCCAACAGCATTGCCGCGAGCGGTGCCCACGTATGGGTGACGGACCTGAACCGCGTAATCGAGTTGAACGCGAGCAACGGCTCCGTGGTGCGCGTCATCAAGGCCAAGCCTCAGTTGCACGGCATGGATCCCGCGCCGCTGTTCGCCATCACCGCGAGCGGTACCAAGGTGTGGGTGGCGAACTTGAACTCGGTCATCGAGATCAACGCGAGCAACGGTTCGGTGGAGCGGGTCATTAACGCCAAGGCCGATAAGTTCAGCATGCCCTTCGGGATTGTCGCTGGCGGTTCGCACGTATGGGTGATGAACAATGTCCCAGGCGACAGGATCACCGAACTCAATGCTTCGAACGGCTCACTGGTTCGTGTGATCAACCTTAAAGGCGGTGTCTTCAATCAACCCGCGTTTGCCGCCAGCGGTTCTCGCGTGTGGATTGCGAACTACGACGGTAATTCGCTCATCGAACTCAACGCCTCGACCGGCTCGGTCGCGCGTGTCGTCGAGCTTCGTTCCCTCATTGGATTCAACGGACCCTTCACAATTGCCGCCAGCGGCTCTCACCTGTGGGTGACGACGGACAAGACGGTCATCGAACTCAATGCTTCGAACGGCTCACTTGTACGCGTCCTCAATGCCAAGGCCGACGCTTTTGACACCTCCTCCGCCGTCTACGCGTTTGACGCAATTCACGTGTGGGTGGTGAATATCCAAAACAACTCAGTGACCGAACTCAACGCATCGAACGGCTCACTGGTACGCGTCATCAAGTAGTTCATTTATGTGGTTTGACGGATGAGAGAGCTTGTACTGGTGCAGACCATGCTCGCGCCCTCTTGTTTCTAATTTCAACTGAACACGAGGCCGCAGTGACCCCGAGGTTTAGGCATTCAGCTGTCCGTAACTCGCGACTCGAACAACAGGCAAACTTAGGGAAAAAACACCAGAGTATGGTTGCGAATCTGTCAGGTCGGGTCTCCGTCATAGGCCCCCACTCTTGCCCCGTCCATCCATGCTTTATTCCTACAATTCGGTCGAAACGCGAGAAAAGGGTTGGCACCCCCATAACGAGTCCACGGATCACCAGCTTCGACTCCTATATCTTCATGACAACGTGGTATAAGGTTCGGAAACTAGACGCAACCGATTGCTGAAGTTCACGGCAACTGCCGCGGATGTTTTGAGACTTCATTGATTCGAACTAATAGAGGAGACGTATGAGTATGGATGAAGAATCTTCGAAACGACGAAACGACGTTGATTCGGATGCGATGGCTGGCGAGGATACTAGTGACGCCAAAGTTCTGGGTGGCAACGATACCAGTGACCCTAAAGTGATGGGCGACGATGATACACGCGACCCTAAAGTGATGGGCGACGATGATACACGCGACCCTAAAGTGATGGGCGACGATGACGAGGACGAATCGCAACCTTAAAGTCGGATACGAAGTTCGACGACAAGAAGTTCATCAAGGACATAACTGAAGCCCTTACGAACAGAGAACGTACTCGTCGGAGTGAAACTCGAGTTAGGACCGAGCCAGGGAATTGACATCGGCGTCGGCGTCGGACGTGCGTATGGTTGCGAATACTACGGAACGACACCAGTGGAAGTAATTGAAATTCAAGCCAGCACGTACTTCGATGAGGACAAGATCGCGCATTTAGCAGATAGTCATGACTGCGTTTAACTGGCACTGAGTCGCCGGTCTCGGTGAACATTCCAACTTCTCGAACTCTCGCAACGTGATTGCGGCGTGGTTTGTCACGTCGGGTCTCCGACACCAACAATGTCTGACCCGGTGAAGTTCGTGGTCTAGTCCGGAGTCGGTC
>Ga0208357_1002154_pt1 | contig 13382 bp, 9 predicted proteins | sample NGESurdeep092012_6_FD_184487 | JGI IMG/M metagenome (GOLD analysis project Ga0208357, IMG submission 184487) | Arctic peat soil microbial communities from Barrow, Alaska - NGEE Surface sample F52-2 deep-092012 (SPAdes) | ecosystem: Environmental > Terrestrial > Soil > Wetlands > Peat ... | reverse complement strand
TTCCAGACGGCCGTGCAGATCGTCACCGACGCGATCGACCGCCTGCACACGACCGCCGAGTCGCACAACCGTGTGATGGTGGTCGAGGTGATGGGCCGCCACGCCGGCTGGATCGCCACTCACGCCGGGATCGCCGGCGGCGCCGACACGATCCTCGTCCCCGAGCGGCCGTTCGACATCGATGAAGTGTGCGCACATCTGCGCCGCCGCCACGAGCGCGGTCGCAGCTTCTCGATCGTGGTGGTGGCCGAGGGAGCAACGCCCCTGGAAGGCACGCTGCAGACCCGCGAGGGCGCCGAGACGGATGCCTTTGGGCACGCCCGTCTCGGCGGGATCGGCGTGACGCTGGAGCACGAGATCGAGGCACGCACAGGCTTTGAGACGCGCGTGACGATCCTCGGCCACGTTCAGCGCGGCGGGACCCCCGTTGCGTTCGATCGCGTCCTTGCCACCCGCTTCGGCGTGGCCGCGATGGATGCCGTGGCGGCCGGACGCTTCGGCACGATGGTCGCCCTGCGAGGCACCGAGATTGTCGAGGTGCCGCTGCAAACGGCGCTGCGTGAACCAAAGCTGCTCGGCCCCGCCCTCTACGAGACGGCCGAGCTGTTCTTCGGCTGAGGGCGGCTCGTGGGGCTTCAGCCGAATGGCAAAGCAGCAAGTCACCGGAGATGGGCTTCTCACGATCTCCAACTCTCGTTGACACAGCAAGATCGGGCATCCGAGATTGACCGCCAGTTCGACGTGGAAAACTACGCGCGGCGGCCTATAGCTGCCAGTGGTGGCTGACGTAGGAGGCGGCCCGCGATGTCAAAAGCGGCTCAGGCGCCGCCGATCGCGGCGGCTCATTTCCGCCGAGCGCGGTCAGTGTTTCCCGCACGCACTCTGCCAACGCGGCTGGTTCGTAGCCGCCCTCGAGGACGGCTCCCAGCGGCACGTCGAGTCCTTCGGTGAGGGCACGAACGTGTCGGGCTATCTCGGCGAAGGAGGCTGCGTCCAGGCGAGCATCCGCGAGTGGGTCGTCGCGGTGAGCGTCGAAGCCGGCGGAGATCAGCACGAGATCGGGCTCGAACTCCTGGGCGACGGGGAGCACGATATGCTCGATCAGCGACAGCCACAGAAACTCTTCGGAGCCCGCCGGGACGGGAAGGTTGATCGTGTAGCCCTCTCCGGGGCCGGACCCCAGATCGCTCATCAGACCTGTGCCGGGATAAATCCCGGACTGGTGAATGGATGCGAACAGGACATCGGAGCGGCGACGAAACGCCTCCGCGGTCCCATTGCCGTGGTGGACGTCCCAGTCGAGGATGAACACGCGCTTGGCGCCAAGCTCTGCGATCGCGAACTCCGCCGCGATCGCGACATTGTTGAACAGGCAGAAGCCCATCGCGCGATCCGGTTCGGCGTGGTGCCCCGAAGGTCGCACCCCGCAGAAGCCCAGCCTCGCCTCACCGGCCATCAGTGCCCTTGCCATCTCACAGGCGCCGCCGGCGGCGTGCAACGCGGCGCGGTAGGTTGGCTCCCCGACGAACGTGTCCGGGTCGATCGCACCGCCACCGGCCAACGCCAGTTCCTTGATCTTCTGAACGTGGCGAGGACTGTGAATCAGCTCCAGCTGGGACTCCGACGCCGGCGGGGCCTCGCGTCGCTCCCAGCCCAGCCAGTCACGCGCGGCAAGTGCATGCTCGATCGCCTGCAGGCGCTCCGGCGTGTCCGGATGCTCCGGCATGTACACCCGAGGGTCGTGTTCCAGGCACGCCGAGTGGCTGAAGTAGAGCCCCGCCCGCTTGGCGTGGGACACGCCCTGCTCCCCGTTCACCGGCCGTCCTCGCCCATGACGCCTCGCCTATGCGGTGGCGGCTTGGCTCGGGTGCCCAACACCCGGCCACGGAGCAAGGCATAGAACCAGCTGGCACTCGCTGATCGCGCGTACCTCGTGGCGCTCGCCCGGCTCGAAGTGGATCAGGCTTGGCGCGGAAAGCGTCCGCTCACTGGCCCCAGCACTTACGAGCAGTTGCCCCCGCGTGACGAACACGAGCGCGTGCTCGTGCACCTGGTGCTCTTGTAGCGCCTCGCCTTGGGGCAGCAGCAGCGCGATGACGCGGTTGGCATCGTCATCGGAACGAAGGATCTGCGGCTGGTGAGCCGCGACACGCAAACGATCTAGCTCCCAGGACTGCACGCGCCCGATTGTAAGCGTACTGAGCCGGACCGAGCTTCAGGCGGTGCTCTCGCGGTCGAGCGTGTCGAGATACGGCGCGAGGTACTTCGCGGCGATCTTCGTGGGGGGTGACCAGGTCGGGGTGTCGGTGATCTCTGAGCTGAACCCGTGCCCGCCGGCGATGTGTGCGGTGAGATAGGCCGGCTTACCGTCGGTGAGCAGCATGCCGTGGATCACGGGGTTGAATGGCTCCGGTGTGACCGGTGCGCCGGCGAGCGCCGCGATCGACTGTGCGGCGGTGTCGGCCTGCTGAGAGCCCAGGCCGCCATGCTTGATGGCGAAGTCGGTCGCGTCACCAGCGGCATAGATCGGCCCCACGTCAGGGACTTGCCCGTAGGGGTTCACGCGGATGAAGCCGTGTTCTGCGAGCGGGATGCCGCGGATCGAGGGCCCGTAGAGCTCGGGCAGCGCGATCACGCGGTCGACCTGCAGATGACGGTCGCCCGGGTTGATCACCACCTCCCCCACCTTGGGGACCTCGGCGTAGGCGGAGCTGATCGTCTGGATGTGCGCCCGCTCGAGCAGCTCGCCGACGGCGGTGCTCGCGCCTGAGCCAAAGATCGCCAAGGGGCTGTCCTCGGGGGAGACGATCGTCACGGCGAGCTCGATGCCCATGTCATACGCGCGGCCAGCGGTCATCATCGCGATCTCATACAGCGGCAGCTGCCATGGCATCCGCCCCGGCGCCACGAACGCGAGGCTGTGGATGTAGCCCCCCTCGATGTCCTGGATCAGCCCGTGCAGTTGCTCGTCCAGGCGCTTGTCGTCAATCGTGATCGCATGCCGATACAGGGGGATCGCCTTCGCCCCCAGCGCCAGCACGAGCGCGTCGTAGGAGATCTCCTCACCCGCCTCGGTGTGGACGATCTGCCCAGCGGGATCAACCCAGGCCAGCGCATCGCTCAGCAACTTGGCGCCGGCATCTCCGACGATCGGCGCGAGCGGGTAACGATGGGCCGAGCCGTAAGCGAACGGCTCGCGGACAATCATTGGGCGGTAGACGAACTCCGTGTTGGGTGCGATCACGGTCACATCGGTGTGCTCGGGCGCGAGCTCGCGCAGGGCCAATGCGGTCTCCAGCGCGGCGACTCCTCCGCCGACGATGACCACACGGAGCTGCTCGGGATGGGAGATATCTGTAGTCATAGCTTGCAGGTTACGTCCACGGGATAGCCTCGGCAGCCGAGGAAAGCCGTCATCGGCAGCGGGAAAACTACGTAACCGGACACCGGCTCACCGGCGTGGGCTCACCGGCGCGGGCTCACGGGGGCAGGTTCAGGGATTTCTACCTACCAACGGAATCACATCGATCCGTGAGACGCGGCTAACATTCCCCGGGGGATGAGCATAGATCCTGAGGAGCCGTGGATTCGCCGCCTGCTGGATGTGGGTCGTGCTTTGACGACGGAGCTCGACCAGCGAGTTCTGCTGGATCGTGTGCTCGAGACAGCGCGTGAGATCACCGGGGCGCGCTACGCGGCCCTGGGGATCCTGAACGACCAGCACAGCGCGCTGGAGCAGTTCTTGACAGCGGGCGTGGATGACGCTACGCACCGGGCGATCGGCGATCTGCCGCGCGGCCGGGGTGTTCTCGGCGCGCTGATCGAGCATCCGCAGCCGTTGCGCCTCGCGGATGTGGGTCAGCACCCGTCCAGCTACGGGTTCCCCGCCGGGCACCCGCCGATGCGCAGCTTCCTGGGCGTGCCGATCGTGATTCGCGGGCAGGTGTGGGGCAACCTCTACCTGACCGAGAAGCAAGGGGACGAGCAGTTCTCAGAGCAGGACGAGGAGGCCGCGGTGATCCTCGCCGATTGGGCGGCGATCGCGATCGGCAACGCAAAGTTGTACGAGTCCAGCGAGCGCCGCCGCAAGGAGGCCGAGAAGGCCTTTCGGGGCCTCGAGGCGACCCGAGATGTGGCGATCGCGATCGGCGGGGAGATCGCACTCGAGCACGTGCTCGAGCTGATCGTCAAGCGGGGACGTGCGCTCGTCGGTGCCCGGAGTCTCGTGATCATGCTGCGCGATGGCGAGGAGCTCGTCGTACACACGAGCGCCGGTCACGTCCGGGAGATGCGCGGCGTGCGCCTGCCGATCGCGGGCTCGACGTCGGGACAGGTGCTGCAGCACCGGCGGCCCGAGCGGATCACCGATGTCGCCGCGAGGCTGCGGATCGCCCCCAGCGAGTTCGGGGTACCCGATGCGCAGACGGCGCTGCTGGTGCCGATGGTCCACCGCGGGGAGGCGATGGGCGTGCTGGCGGCGTTCGACCGCGGCCAGGACGGCGACGTGTTCGGCGAGGATGACGAGCAGATGCTGCGCACGTTCGCGGCGAGCGCCGCGACCGCGGTTGCGCTGGCCCAGAGCGTGCAGGCCGACCGCCTGCGCAGCTCGCAGGCCGCCGCTGACGCCGAGCGTGGCCGCTGGGCGCGGGAGCTTCACGACGAGACGCTGCAGGGTCTCGGCGGGCTGCGTCTGCTGCTTGCCTCGGCGCTGCGCCAAGATGACCTGCCGCGGGCGCAAGAGGCAATGCGCAAGGGAGTGGAACAGATCGAGCATGAGATCGAGAACCTGCGGGCGATCATCACCGATCTGCGCCCGGCGGCGCTCGACGAGCTGGGGCTGCAGACGGCGATCGAGGCGCTGCTGGACCGTCATCGCGAGCAGAGCGGGTTGCATATCGACGGCGAGCTCGAGCTGCCCGGCCCCTCGAAGGGAGACGACCGCCTCGATGAGGATCTCGAGACCACCGTCTACCGGCTTGTCCAGGAGGCGCTCACGAACGTCGCCAAGCACGCGAGGGCGAACAGGGTGCGCGTGACTGTCAGGGAGTCTGAGGGCGAGTTGCTGGTCGAGGTGCAGGACGACGGCGCCGGCTTTGACCCCGACGCTGGGAGCCACGGATTTGGGCTGGCGGGTATGCAGGAGAGGCTGAGTCTCGCCGGCGGCATCCTGAGCATCGACTCCGGAGAGCAGGGCACCCTTGTCAGGGCCTGCCTACCGGCACGCCACCGCGGCCAGGTTGCCGGCCCTGCTGTGGGACGTTCAGGTTCTGAGCAGGCCGCGTCCTAGCGCATAGCGCACCAGTTCAGCCCGGGTAGCGAGCCCGAGCTTCCCGTGTATGCGCGCGCGGTGGGTCTCAACCGTACGCGGGGAGAGGTGCAGCTTGCGGGCTATCTCGACGCTCGTGTGACCGAGCGCGATCAGCCGCAGGACCTCGACCTCACGCGCGGTCAGCTTGTCCTCGGTGAGCGCATGGTGCAGCGCGTCCAACCGGGCAGCCATCCGTAGGCTGACGTACTCCTCACCACGCGCGGCAGCGCGTACCGCCTGAGGCAACTCCTCATCGGCGAGCTCCTTTACCACGAACCCGATTGCGCCGGCAGCGAACGCGCGCTGCGCGAATGCCGGGCTGTCCTGCATTGTCATCACGACGATCTGTGTCTCTGGCGCACGTTCGCGCAACTGGCTGAGGGCTTCGATGCCAGACCCGTCGGGCATGTTGAGATCGAGCACAAGCACACGCGGCTGGTGAGCATGAACGTTGCGCATAACGGATGCCAGGTCATCGGCTTCGGCGATCACCTCCACACCGTCCTCGCCGTCGAGCAGCAGCCGCAGAGTGCGGCGCATCATCGTGTGGTCGTCTGCCAGGACCACTCGGATCGGCGACGCGGCGTAGACGGCCGATCCGGTTCCAGGGGGACTGGGTGCCAGGTGCAGATGTGAGGACATAGTTTCAAGCTAGCCCTTGTGGGGAGTGCTATCCACCGGGTAAACACTCCGATTGGCTGTGGAAAAGCACTGATCTCCCGGGTCTCGTACCAGCGCAGCCCTTTCGCGCCGCCGCCGCCGTCATCATGCTTGCGATCGCGGCGATATCGGCGCTCGCGGCGACGTGGATCTTCCAGCGGCGCGACCTGACAGGACCGTGAGGAGAATGAACTCGTGTTGCAGAAGGTGACAGTCGGACGGTGGTCCCTGGACGCCTACGAGGACATCGCCCCCGAGGAGATCATGCAGGAGCTGCGCGAGCACGCGCACACGCTCAAGGGCGCGCGCATCCTCAATGTAAACGCGACGTCCTACGGCGGTGGGGTGTCCGAGCTTTTGCGCTCCAGCATTCCGTTGCTGCGCGATCTCGGTCTCACGGTGGACTGGAAGGTGATCGGCGGCGATGAGGATTTCTTCCACGCCACCAAGGCACTGCACAACGCGCTACAGGGTGCACCACGCTCGTTGAGTGACGCGGAGCAGGCCGCGTACATGCGGTGTGTCCAGGAGAACGCGGCGACCCTGGACGGCGACTACGACTTCATCATCATCCACGACCCCCAGCCCGCCGGGCTACTGCAGGCGCACGGTAAGGGCAGCACACGCTGGGTGTGGCGCTGCCATATCGACACCAGCGAACCCAACCCCGACGCCTGGAGCTTCCTGGAGCCGCTGCTCGCCGAGTTCGACGCGGCGGTATTCACGATGGGAGAGTTCGTGCCGCCCAGCTTTCCAGTGCAGCGGGTGGAGGCGATCGCGCCGGCGATCGATCCGCTCAGTCCCAAGAACATCGACCTTGATCTTGGTATGGCCAGCCAGATCCTCGACTGGATCGGACTGGACCTACCGGGACGGCTCGTGACGCAGGTATCGCGCTTTGACCAGTGGAAGGACCCGCTCGGCGTGATCGACGCCTACCGCCTCGTACGTGAGGAGATCGGAGACTTGCAGCTCGCACTCGTCGGCTCGATGGCCTCCGATGACCCCGAGGGATGGGACGTTTACCGCCAGGTCTCGGACGCCGCCGAACGGGACCCCTTGATTCACATCTACACCAACCTCACCGGGGTCGGCAACGTCGAGGTCAACGCCTTCCAGCGCCTGTCCGAGGTGGTCGTGCAGAAGTCGATCCGCGAGGGCTTCGGGCTGGTCGTATCGGAGTCGCTGTGGAAGGGCACGCCCGTCGTCGCCGGGCGCGCCGGAGGCATCCCGATGCAGATGCCCGAAGGTGTCGGCGGCCTGCTCGTCGACTCAGTCGAGGACTGTGCTGCCGCGATGCTCAAGCTGCTGAACGACCGCGACCTGGCCGAGCAGCTCGGCCACTCAGGCCGCGAGCACGTGCGCCAGCACTTCCTGCTGCCCCGTCTGCTGATGGAGGAGCTGCGCCTGCTGGCGACACTTGCCTCCGGCGGCGCGTAGTACCCCGGCCTGAGCCGCCGGGTTTTCACGGATGCGCGCTCGGTGCCCACGCGCGATCCTCGCGTGCATGGCGAGCGCCACCCCATCACCCGACGCCGCGCATGTGCTGATCGCGGGTGGCGGGTTCGGCGCGGTCGAGGCGATGCTCGCCTTGCGCGCACTGGCGGGCGAGCACGTGCGCGTGACGCTCGTCTCGGCTTCACCGATGCTCGCATACAAGCCGGCGGCCACCGCTGAGGCGTTCGACGAGAGCCCGCCACGCACATATGACCTGCAGGCGATCGCTGAGGATGTCGGCGCGTCCTTCCGCGTGGACCGCCTGGAGGCTGTCGCCTCTCATGAACACCGCGTGCGCCTCGCGTCGTTCGCTCGCCTGGATTACGACGCCCTCGTGCTGGCGATCGGCGCGCGCGCGCTGATTGGGATCCCGGGCGCGCTGACGTTTCACGACCAGCGGGAGGTGCATCACATCCGGCGCATGACGAGCCGTCTTCGCGCGGGGCAGCTGCGGCGCATCGTCTTTGCCGTGCCCATTGGATGCTCGTGGCCACTGCCGCTGTACGAGCTGGCGTTGTTTACCGCCACTCAGCTGCGTGAGGGGGGCGCCGCCGCGGGCGAGGTCGTGCTGGTGAGCCCCGAGCTCACTCCCCTGCAGGTGTTCGGCGCGCAAGCCTCGCGACTGGTCGCGGATCTTCTGGCCGAGCGTGGTGTGCGCTTCGTCGGCGAATCGGATCCCCAGCATGTCGAGCGAGGCGGAGTGCTTGCACTGGGCTCCGGGGAGACCGTGGAGGCCGACTGTGTCGTCGCCGTGCCCGAGCTGCGGGGGCCAAGGATCACCGGGGTGCCAACCGACCGCGCGGGCTTCATCACAACCGACGCACTGGGCGGCGTCATCGGGTGCTCGGACGTGTACGCCGCGGGAGACATGACGAGCTTCCCGATCAAGCAGGGTGGGCTGGCCGCCCAGCAGGCAGACACGATCGCGCAGCGGATCGCCTCTGACCACGGGGTATCCGTCAAGGAGCCCCGGGTCGAGCACGTGCTGCGCGCCCAGCTCGTAGGCGGCACACACCCCGTCTTTCTGCGAACTGAGCTCGACGAGCTCGGCCAGGCCACGACCGCCACCCTCCAACGTCAGCGCCCCGAGGACGACGCGTCTTGCACATCGCCGGAGAAGGTCTTCGGGCGCTATCTCACCCCATACCTGCATACCCGCGAGCCCGTCTTGGCACAGAGCTGAGCGACCTGCGCCCTACGAGTAGGCGCTCCACCAGGCCCTAAGCGCATCAGTCGCGTCCCATAGGCTGCCTCACTGTGAGCTTTGGAACCCTGACCGTGATCGTGCTTGCCGGGCTCGGCGGGCCGCTGCTCGGCATCGCCGGACACCGGTTCGTGCCCGTCGTGATCGGCGAGATCCTCGCCGGCATCCTCGTGGGTCCAGCTGTACTCGATGCGGTGAACCCGGCCAACGGCACGATCTCGTTTCTGGGGGAAATCGGGTTCGCGATGCTGATGCTGACCGTCGGGATGCACCTGCCGCTGCGCGACAAACGACTCGCCGCGTCGCTGCGAAGCGGCGGCCTGCTCGCGGGGATCGTCTGCGTCCTCGCCGTGCCCGCGGGGTTGCTCGCCGAGAGTATCGCGGGCACGGGTCACGCGGCCGTCTACATCGTCCTGCTCGCCTCGGGCTCCGCCGCGGTGCTGCTCCCGGCCCTGGAGGAGACGGGCATCGCCGGCCCCGATGTGATGACCCTGATGGCGCAGGTGACGATCGCCGACCTGATCACGATTCTCTCCGTGCCGATCGTGCTCCAGCCCAGTCGTCTCGCTCATGCCGCGCTCGGAGGTGTGCTCGTCGCGGCCGGCGTGCTGGCGCTCCTTGGCCTGGCGCGGGCGCTCTCGGCGCACGGATGGGTTCACCGCCTGCGGCATCTCTCCAAGCAGCGCCATTGGGCGCTTGACCTGCGCCTGTCGCTGCTCGTCTTGTTCCTGCTCGCTTGGATCGCACAGAAGGGCGGCACGAGCATCCTGATCGCAGGATTCGGCGCCGGCGTGATGGTCGCGCTGGTCGGTGGACCGAAACGTCTCTCCACGCAGATGCGCGGCGTGGCCGAGGGGTTCTTCATCCCGCTGTACTTCGTCGTGCTCGGCGCGCAGCTGGACCTGGGCGGTCTGGTCGATCATCCGTCACTGCTCGCTCTTGCCGGCGCGCTGGTGGGGCTGAACGTCGTAATCCATCTGGTCGCCGTGCTGCTCCTGCGCAAGCCGTTCGCGACGGGTCTGGTGGCCACCGCCCAGCTTGGGGTGCCGGCCGCAATCGCCTCGCTTGGACTCTCAGAGCATGTGCTCTCCGCCAGTGTCGCCACAGCGATCGTCGTCGCTGCGCTGGTAAGCCTCGGTGTCTGCACCGTCGGGGTGGGGCGACTCGTGCGCCTGCTCTCGCCGGCGCCCTCAGCTCTCAGCGCGAGAGTAGCGTCCTGACCTGCCGCGCGATCTCGAGGTCCTCGCGCGCGGTGAGCGCCAGCGTGCGCACAGCGGCGAGATCGGCTCCGATCTCCCCGTCGCCGTTCGTGTCCTCGTTGCGGGAGCTGTCGAGTGAGACTCCGAGGAACGCGAGCCCGGCCGCTGTCTGTGACCGCACCTCGGCCGAGTGCTCGCCGACGCCGCCGGTGAACACGAGCGCGTCAAGGCCCCCGAGTGCCGCGGCCATCGCGGCGATCCCGGCACGCAGCCGGTGAATATAGACATCCCTCGCCAGGCGAGCCGGCTTATCGCCGGCGTCAGCTCGCGAGAGCACCTCACGCATGTCCGCAGTGCCGGCCAAGCCCTTCAAACCAGCGTCGTGCTCGAGCGCGTCCGCCATCTCCGTCACGGATAGCTGCTCGTGCTCCAGCAGCCCCAGCAGCATTCCGGGGTCGACGCTGCCCGAACGCGTAGCCATCACGAGGCCCTCGAGCGGCGTAAAGCCCATCGTGGTGTCGAGCGAAGTCCCGTCGTTGATCGCGCACAGCGACGCCCCGGCCCCCAGATGGCAGCTCACGATCCGCAGACCCGAAGCATCTCGCCCGAGCAGTTCCGGCGCGCGCCGCGCTACCCATGCGTGCGAGAGGCCGTGGAAGCCGTACCGCCGCAGTCCCCAGCGCTCTCGCCACTCTGCCGGCAGAGCGTAGGTGTGAGCCGCCGCCGGCAGGGACGCGTGAAAGGCGGTGTCGAAGCACGCTACCGCGGGCAGGCCCGGGAGCGCCTCGCTGACGGCATCGAGCGCGGCGAGGGACTTCGGCTGGTGAAGCGGCGCGAGATCGACCAGCTCGCGCATGGCCGTCTCAACGCCGGCGTCGATCTTCACGGCTTCGCGGAAGCGCTCGCCTCCGTGGACGATCCGGTGGCCGACCGCGTCGGCTTCACGCAGAGGCGAGTCAAGCGCCGCGCGCAGCTCATCCGGGTCCACCTGCGCGCGAGGCGCCTCGAGCTCCCGCGCGACGATCGTCGTGTCGGTGCCGTCGAGCAGCGTGAGCTTGAGGCTGCTGGAGCCGGCGTTGACGACCAGGACGCGCATCGACCGGCCTATGCCTGCGCGTCCTGCTCCGTGCCGGGGTCCTTTGGGGCGGGCCAGCACCAGTCTGTGACGTCGGGCGGATCCTCACCATGTTCACGGGTGTAGGCGCGGTGGCGCAACCGCTCGTCGGCCATGTCCTGACGCAGCTGGCCGGCGCGCTCGGCCAAGCCAGGCACCCGGTCGATCACGTCCATCACGAGGTGGAAGCGGTCGAGGTCGTTGAGCATCACCATGTCAAACGGCGTCGTGGTGGTGCCCTCCTCCTTGTAGCCGCGCACGTGGAAGTTGTCGTGGTTGCTGCGGCGGTAGGTGAGGCGGTGGATCAGCCAGGGGTAGCCGTGGTAGGCGAAGATCACGGGCCGGTCGGTCGTGAACAGCGCGTCGAACTCGGGGTCCGGGAGCCCGTGTGGGTGCTCGCTCTCGGGCTCCAGGCGCATCAGGTCGACGACGTTGACGAGCCTGACCTTCAGCTCAGGCAGGTGCTCGCGCAGGATCGCGGCCGCGGCGACGCTCTCGAGCGTCGGGACGTCACCACAGCAACCCAGCACCACGTCGGGCTCCTGCTCGCCTTCGTTTGAGAAGCGCTCCCAAATGCCGACGCCGCGAGTGCAGTGCGCGATCGCTTCCTCCATCGGTAGATAGTTGAGTGAGGGTTGCTTGCCGGCGACGATCACGTTGACGTAGTCGCGGCTGCGCAGGCAGTGGTCGGCGACCGACAGCAGGCAGTTGGTATCCGGCGGCAGATACACACGCACGATCTCGGCCTTCTTGTTGATTACGTGGTCGATGAACCCGGGGTCCTGGTGGGAGAACCCGTTGTGGTCCTGGCGCCACACATGCGAGGACAGCAGGTAGTTCAGGGACGCGACCGGTGCTCGCCAGGGGATCCCCCGGGTGACCTTCAGCCACTTGGCGTGCTGGTTGAACATCGAGTCGATGATGTGAATGAACGCCTCGTAGCAATTGAACAGCCCGTGGCGGCCGGTCAGCAGATAACCCTCCAGCCAGCCCTGGCACAGGTGCTCTGAGAGAACCTCCATCACCCGCCCGTCGGGCGCGAGGTGATCATCGCTCTCGAGGCGCTGCGCCTCCCAGGCACGGTTGGTGACCTCGAACACGGCACCCAGGCGGTTGGAAGCCGTCTCGTCCGGGCCCATGACCCGGAAACGCTCCGGGTTCATCGCGATCACATCGCGCAGGAACGTGCCCAACACGCGCGTGGGCTCGCTGACGCTCGCCGTCGGCGCCGGCACCTCGACCGCGTAGTCACGAAAGTCGGGCAGCTCCAGCTCGCGCAGTAGCACACCGCCGTTGGCGTGTGGGTTGGCGCCCATCCGCCGCTCCCCCCGCGGCGCGAGCGCTGCCAGCTCCGCCCGCAGCGCGCCATCCTCGTCGAACAGCTCCTCGGGACGGTAGGAGGCAAGCCACTCCTCCAACTGGCGCAGGTGCTCGGGGTTGCCGGCCAGGTCCGCGAGCGGCACTTGGTGAGAGCGAAACGACCCCTCCGCCGGCAGCCCGTCGACCACCTTCGGGCCGGTCCAGCCCTTCGGGGTGCGCAGCACAATCATCGGCCAGCGCGGGCGCGGGTGGGTGGGATCTTCATCCCGGGCGGGGTCTGGGTGGGCGGGGTCTCCATCTCTACGCGCGCGGCGCTGGATCTCCGCGATCTCCGTCGTGACCTGATCGAGCGTGGCAGCCATCAGCTTGTGCATCGTCTCGGGATCGTCTCCCTCTACAAACCTGGGTGCATAGCCGTAGCCCTCCAGCAGCGCGCACAGCTCCGCGGGCGGGATCCGCGCGAGCACTGTGGGATTGGCGATCTTGTAGCCATTGAGATGCAATATCGGCAGCACCGCCCCGTCGTGGACGGGGTCCAGAAACTTGTTGGAGTGCCAGCTCGCCGCGAGCGGACCCGTCTCCGCCTCGCCGTCACCCACGACGCAGCAGACCAGCAGGTCGGGGTTGTCGAACGCCGCGCCGTAGGCGTGCAGGAGTGAGTAGCCGAGCTCGCCTCCCTCGTGGATCGACCCCGGTGTCTCGGGCGCGACGTGGCTCGGGATGCCGCCTGGGAAGGAGAACTGACGAAACAGCCTGCGTATCCCCTCCTCGTCTCCTCCGATGTGGGGGTAGACCTCGCTGTAGGTGCCCTCCAGGTACACGTTCGCGACGATCCCTGGGCCACCGTGGCCAGGACCCGCGACGTAGAGCGCGTTCAGATCCCGCTCGCGAATCACACGGTTCATGTGCGCGTAGATGAAGTTCAGGCCGGGGGTAGTTCCCCAGTGGCCGAGCAGCCTCGGCTTTACGTGCTCGATCCGAAGCGGCTCGCGCAACAGCGGATTGTCGAGCAGGTAGATCTGCCCCACCGACAGGTAGTTCGCCGCACGCCAGTAGGCATCCAGGGCACGAAGCTGCTCG
>Ga0208357_1002153_pt1 | contig 13394 bp, 11 predicted proteins | sample NGESurdeep092012_6_FD_184487 | JGI IMG/M metagenome (GOLD analysis project Ga0208357, IMG submission 184487) | Arctic peat soil microbial communities from Barrow, Alaska - NGEE Surface sample F52-2 deep-092012 (SPAdes) | ecosystem: Environmental > Terrestrial > Soil > Wetlands > Peat ... | reverse complement strand
TCGACTTGCCCGCGGAGATGGCTCGCCGCGAGATCGGAACGGAAGGCGTTGGTTCGCCGGTCGAGGGTCATCAGCCGTATCGCTTGCACAGCAGCGCGTAGAGCGCGCGGGCGGATTGCAATTCGCCGCCTTCAGGGCGCGCCGGCTTCGCCGACGGCGTCCAAGCGAAGACATCGAGATGCAGCCATGACGGCGCAGTGACGAACTTGCGCAGGAACAGCGCCGCGGTGATGGCGCCGCCCTGGCCGCCGGTCGAGACGTTGTTGGTATCGGCGACCTTGGAGTCGAGCATCGCCTCGTAAGGCTTCCACAGCGGCAGGCGCCAGATGGGATCGTGCTCGGCAAGCCCGGCGCGCGAGAGCTCCTCGGCGAGCGCGTCGTCGTCGGTGAAGGCCGCGGGCAGATCGGGGCCGAGCGCAACGCGCGCGGCGCCGGTCAGGGTCGCGAAATCGATGATCAGCGCCGGCTTCTCCTCGTCGGCCAAAGCGAGGGCGTCGGCAAGCACCAGCCGGCCCTCGGCGTCGGTATTGCCGATCTCGACGGTGATGCCCTTGCGCGAGCGGAAGATGTCGCGCGGGCGGAAGCTCGCGCCGGAGATCGCGTTCTCCACTGCCGGAATGAGCACGCGCAGCCGCACCTTCAGCTTGCGCGACATGATCATGTGCGCAAGACCGAGCGCCGTCGCGGCGCCGCCCATGTCCTTCTTCATGTTGAGCATGCCGCTGTCGGACTTGATGTCGAGTCCGCCGGTGTCGAAGCAGACGCCCTTGCCGACGAGCGTCACCTTCGGATCACTCTCCTTGCCCCACACGAAATCGATGAGCCGGGGTTCTCGCGGCGAGCCCATGCCGACCGCGTGGATCAGCGGAAAATTCTTTTCGAGTTCGGCGCCGATGGTGACGTTAAACTTGGCCCCGTGCGCGGCGGCGAGCGCACGCGCCGCGTCCTCGAGCTCCTGTGGCCCTAAATCGTTCGACGGCGTGTTGATGAGATCGCGCGCCAGCGTGACAGCTTCGGCGACGCGGCTGAGATCGTCGCCATCGACGCCATCCGGCACGACAAGCTTGACGTCGTGCGGCTCGGCCCTGCGGTAGCGCGTGAACTGATAGCTGCCGAGCGCGAAGGAAAGCGCCGCCAGCCGCGCGTCGTGCGGCGCGTTGGCGAAGCGGTAAGTGCCGGCCGGCAGCAGCGCCACGAGTTGCGCCGGGCGGAAATGATCTTTCACCGCGGCGTCCACCGCCTCGATCCCGAACAGAACGCCGGCGACGCCGCCATCCGGCGCCGGCACGATTAGATGCTTGCCAGGCTTCGGCCTGAAACTGGCGGCGCGCGCGAAAGTCTCGCCCGCCGCGCCGAGCTTCTTCAGCGTTTCAGCGTGATTGGCCTCGTTGATGAAATGGATCGGAACGGCCGCGGTACCGGCCCTGACGTAGACGGGATGCATAGTCACTCCGCGGCGTCACGCATGGACGTTTTCGCCCGGTAGCCGTCGCGCGTCTGCGGCAGCTTCCAGCCGAGCATCTTCGAGGCGACGAGCGTCCGCAGCACCTGCGCCGTGCCGCCGCCGATGGTGAACATGCGTACGTCGCGCGCCATTCTCTCTAATGGCAGGCCGCGGCCGTAGCCGCGCGCGCCGAACATCTGGAGCGCGTCGTTGACGATCTTGATGGCACTCTCGGCGGCGAAGATCTTCGCCTGCGCCGCGAGCATCGGATCGGGAAAGGCGCTGCCGTCCGGGCCGCGCGAGCGCGCCGCGGTGTACAGCATCAGCCGCGAGGCGGTCAGCGCCACCTGCATGTCGGCGAGCATCCATTGCAGGCCCTGGAATTCGCCGATCGGGCGTCCGAATTGCTCGCGGGTTTTCACCCAGTCGAGCGCGTGGTCGAGCGCGCCGGCGGCAATGCCCATCGCTACCGTACCGGCGCCGACGCGCTGGCTGTTGTAGGCGTTCATCAGGTCGGCAAAGCCGCGGCGGAAGCCGGACGGCGGCATTACCACCATATCGGCCGGCACTTCGAGATTTTCGAAGGCAAGCTCGCCCTCGGGCATGCCGCGCAGGCCCATCGTCTCCTCGCGCTTGACGAACCGGAGGCCCGAACTCCGTTTATCGGTCTCGTCACGTACGGCGAGGAAACCGCCGACGCCGAGATCGGCGCCGTTTTCGTCGAACACGCGCGCGAAAATGAGGTGCAGCCGCGACACGCCGGCGCCAGTGATCCAATGCTTGCGGCCGTTGATGACGTATCGGTCGCCGCGGCGGTCGGCGCGAGTCGTCATGGCGGTGGCGTCCGAGCCGGCACCCGGCTCGGTGATGCAGATCGCCGGCTTGTCGCCCGCGAGCACGAGCGAAGCCGCCAGCTTCTTCTGCGCGTCGCTGCCATAGGCCATCACCGTCGAGATCGCGCCCATATTGCTCTCGACCACGATGCGAGAGGTGACGGTGCAGGCCTTGGCCATTTCCTCGGTCACCAGCACGGCGTCGAGGAACGAGCGGTCCTGACCGCCATAGGCCTTCGGGATGGTCATGCCGACGAAGCCTGCCTCGGTCAGGGCCTGGACAATGTCCCAGGGGTATTGGCCGTCGGCGTCGATCGCCGCCGCGCGGGGCCGCACGACCTTGTCGGCAAAGTCGCGGGCCCGGGCCTGCAATTCGCGTTCGGCGGGGGAAAGAAGGGGGTCCATGGCCATGTTTATAGCCTCCCGACGCCGCCGGAGCGAGGCGGCCGCCGAATGCCGTTAACCACCCGTTAGGGTTAACCTTTTATTGCAGGGAGACCGGCCCGCCAGCCACCGGATCCGAATGTCTCCTCGCGCCGCGCGCCTCATCGTCACCTCCGCCGTAGCCGCCGCGCTGGCGCTTACAGCGGCCGGCTGCAACACGATCAATGGGCCGGAGACCACCGGCTCCATTGGCGCGTCGAGCGCGCCACGCACCGAGGCTGATTGGCGCACCTCACTCGACACATGGGGCCAGCGTTATCGCGAAAATCCGGGCGACGCCTCCGCGGCCATCGCCTATGCGCGTGCGCTGCGTGCGACCCAGCAATACAGTCAAGCCGCCGCGGTGCTGGAGCAGGCGACGATGCGCAATCCGAATTCGATGCCGCTGCTCGGCGCCTATGGCCGCGCGCTGGCCGATACCGGGCAGTACGCGCAGGCGCTCGACGCACTCGACAAGGCGCATACACCGGACAATCCCGACTGGCGCGTGCTCAACGCGCAGGGCGCGGTGCTCGACCAGATGGGCCGCCACGCCGAGGCGCAGCGCCATTACGAGGCCGCGCTCAAGATCGTGCCCGGCGAAGCGTCGGTCCTGTCCAATCTCGGTCTGTCCTACGCGCTGACGAAGCATCTCAAGCAAGCCGAGACGACGTTGCGCGATGCCGCGCGCCATCCAAATGCCAGTCCTAAAGTGCGGCAGAATCTGGCGCTCGTGGTTGGCCTCGAAGGCCGTTTCGACGAGGCAGAGCGCATTGCGCGCGCCGACCTGCCGCAGCCGGAGGCCGACGCCAATGCGCGCTATTTGCGCGACATGCTGGCTCAGCAAAAAGACTGGAAGAAGCCCGGCCGCACGCTCAGCATCCCGCGTCCTGACGCCGGGACGTGAGTTCTGGTGCCGGTCCTAGTGCGAGGCGAACGCCGCCGTTCGCATGAGCCTTGCCATCTTGACTCTGCTTTCGCGACGGCCTAGTTGACGATGAAGAAGCCGCCAGTGGCGCTGGCCGTATGCGTTTGACGTCAAGCAACGCACTCAACGATCCTCATCGATCGGAGTGCGTTTTTTAGTGCGCCTCCGTCGATCGAGGAACAGCCTGGAGAATGCCATGGCTTCCCAATCGACTCGCGATCCGGCGCAGGGTCGCCTTCTGCTGCTGACTGCAATTCTTTTTGTCTCCTATCTTTGCGTCGCCATCCCGCTTCCAATCGTGCCGGTCTACGTGACCGAGCGGCTCGCACTGGGCAATGTCTGGGCCGGCCTTGCCGTCGGCATTGCTTTTCTCGCCACCGTTCTCACGCGTGGATACGCCGGGAGCCTTTCCGACCGTAGCGGGGCAAAGGGTGCCGTGGCGCGCGGCCTGGCCTTCTACGTGGCCGGAGCTCTGACATCCTTGGTCACGGGGCTTCTGCCGCAGGCGCCATTGACGGCCTTTCTGATCCTGCTCGCAGGTCGACTGCTGCTCGGATTGGGCGAGAGCCTGGTTGGAGTCGGAGTGATCGCGTGGGGAGTCGGCCTCGTCGGTCCGACTCGGTCGTCCAGAGTTCTCGCTCTGATCGGCGCCGCAATCTACGGCGCACTCGCCATCGGCGGTCCGATCGGTCTCGCTTTGCTCGATCGTGTCGGTTTTGCGGGCGCGATGGCGATCAGCGCGATTCTGCCGGGTTTCGCCCTGCTGGCGATCTGGCCCATGGCAGGCGTCGCCGCGCATCCCGGCCTCGAGCGGCCGTCGTTCTGGAGCGTGATCGGCAAGATTTGGCGGCACGGGGCGGTCGTTGGTCTTCAGGGCATCGGCTTCGCCGCAATCGGAGCGTTCTTCGTTCTCTATTTCCTTGCCAACAATTGGAGTCTTGCCGGGCTTGGGCTGACCGCCTTCGGCGGCGGCTTCGTTCTGGTGCGCGTGCTCTTTGGCCACCTGCCGGATCGCATCGGCGGCCTACCCGTGGCCTGCGGGTCGCTGGCAATCGAAGCGATCGGTCAACTCCTGATCTGGAGCGCGCCCGGTCCAGCCTTTGCCCTCGCCGGCGCGCTTCTGACGGGCCTCGGATGCTCGATGGTCTTTCCGTCGATGGGGCGAGAGGTGGTGCACCTTGTAGAGCCGAACCTGCGCGGCACTGCGGTGGGCGGCTACGCCGCGTTCCAGGATCTCTCCTACGGCCTGACCGGTCCGTTGGCCGGTCTTCTGGCGGATCGAGCCGGCTATAACAGCGTCTTCCTGATCGGCGCCGCCGCCGCGGCAGCAGGTCTGGTCATCGCGCTCTGGCTTCGCAGAGTCGGCCCGAGCACCCTTTCAAGACGGAATTGAAAAGGCCTTGTCGCCGCCTAACCGCCCGCGCGGACGGCGAGCACCTTGATGACCGCCGGGCCGAGGATGACCACGAACAGGACCGGCAGGAAGAACAGGATCATCGGCACGGTGAGCTTGGGCGGCAATCCGGCGGCCTTTTTCTCGGCCTCCGACATGCGCATGTCGCGGTTTTCCTGGGCCATGGTGCGCAGCATGGTCGACAAAGGCGTACCGTAGCGTTCGGCCTGCTGCAACGCCATGCACACCGATTTCACACCCTCGAGGTCGGTGCGCTTGGCGAGGTTTTCGTAGGCCTGGCGGCGGTCGGGCAGGTAGGACAATTCCGCCGTCGTCAGCGTCAGTTCCTCGGCGAGCGCCACCGACTGGCTGCCGACCTCCTCGCTGACCTTACGGAACGCTGCCTCGATCGACATGCCGGATTCGACGCAGATCAAAAGCAGATCGAGCGTGTCGGGAAAGGCCCGCTTGATCGATAACTGCCGCTTCTGGATCTTGCTCTTCAGCAGCATCAATGGCAGGTGCATGCCGAGATAGGCGGCGGCGATACAGATGCCGAGCTTGACCGAGGTCGGATAAGCGAGCTTGAGCACGACGAACACGTAGAACGTCGTGAGCACGAAAGCGGCGGCCGGCGTCACCATACGGAAGAACAGGTAGGTGACGTAGGGCGCCTGGCCCCGATAGCCGGCCTGGATCAGCTTTAGCCGCGCTTCCTCCTGGCCCACCCATTTCGAGAGGTTGAAGCCGTCGACGATTCTCTGAACGTACTGCTTCGGCGACTGCCGCAGCGAGACCTTCTGCTTCTGCTGGTTCATGCGCTCGCGCTCGCGCTGGCGCAACTTCTCGCGCTCAAGCGCCACGGATCGCATCCGCTTCTCCAGCGGATTGGCGAACACGAGCGGCATCGCCAGCGTCAGTACCGTCGCCGCCGCCGCAACGGCTGCCAGCACCATCGTCAGCGTCTGGACGTTTATCGCGTTTTCGAGCAAGTCGAGCATGACGGCGGCTGCGCTTTTGCGGCTAAAAATCGAAATTGATCATCTTCTTCATCACCAGAACCCCCATCGTCATCCAGACGGCGGAGGCGGCGAGCATCAGGTGCCCGAGCGGCTGGGTGAAGAGAAGCGCGATGTAGTCGTGGCTGGTGAGGTATACGAGGGTCATCACGGCGATCGGCAAAGCGCCGATGATGCCGGCAGAGGCCTTCGCCTCCTGCGACATCGCGTTGATCTTCGCCTTCATCTTTTTACGCTCGCGCAGCACCCGCGAGAGGTTGCCGAGCGCCTCAGAGAGGTTGCCGCCGGCCCTTTGCTGAATGCTAATGACAATGCCAAAGAAGTTTGCCTCGGCCACTGGCGTGCGCTCGTAGAGCTTCGCGCAGGCCTCGCCGAGCGGCATTCCGACCGCCTGCGTGTCGACGACGAAACGGAATTCCGACTTGATCGGCTCCGGCGCTTCCATCGTGATCATCTTCAGGCAGTCGAGTAATGGCAGACCCGCCTTGACGCCGCGTACGACGATATCGACCGCATCGGGAAAAGCTGCGAGGAACTTCTGCTCACGCCGCTTCTTCAGATAGGACAGCATCCAGCGCGGCACGCCGAAGCCGCCGGCGAATCCGATGGCGAGCGCCGGCAAAAGCCCCGGGCCGACAATGAACGCGACGAAGAACAGCCCAAAACCCACGGCTGCCGAGATCAGAATGAATCGCTGTTTCGTCCACGACAGGCCCGCCTGGGCGATCCGGGTGTTCAGGCTCGCCTTGACCTTTCTCTGCCGCTCATCGAATTCTTTCAGCGTGTTCTCGATGGCGTCGCGACGCGAGCGCGGCTGACCGCGCACCGCACGGGCCGCAGGCTCAGTGCGGGCAACGCTTTCGCGCCGCTTCTCCGCATGTCGCTCGCCTGAGAGGATCGGATAGAGAAAGACGTAGGCGATGCCGCCCACAGCGACCGCCGCCAGAAAGGCCATCGCTATCATGTTCATGCGCGAGCCCCTCCGTTCACTTGCCCAACTCCGCGCTCGCGGCTTCGGCCGCGTCGAGCGCGACCGCAAGCCGCTGTTCCTCGCCGTAGTAACGGGCGCGATCCCAGAAGCGCGGACGGCCGATGCCGGTCGAACGGTGGCGGCCGATAATGTTGCCCTTCGCATCCTCGCCCGTCATCTCGTAGACGAAGAGATCCTGGGTGATGACCACGTCGCCTTCCATGCCCATCACCTCGGTGATGTGCGTGATGCGGCGCGAGCCGTCGCGCAAGCGCGCCGCCTGAATGACGACGTCGACGGAGGCCGTGATCATTTCGCGGATGGTCCTCGACGGCAGCGAAAAGCCGCCCATCGTGATCATCGATTCCAGGCGCGATAGCGCCTCGCGCGGGTTGTTGGCGTGCAGCGTGCCCATCGAGCCGTCGTGGCCGGTGTTCATCGCCTGCAACAGGTCGAACGCCTCGGGTCCGCGCACCTCGCCGACGATGATCCGCTCCGGACGCATACGCAGGCAGTTTCTGACCAGGTCGCGCATCGTGACCTGGCCTTCTCCCTCGAGATTGGGCGGTCGGGTTTCCAGGCGCACGACGTGCGGCTGCTGCAATTGAAGCTCGGCGGCGTCCTCGCAGGTGATGATGCGCTCGTCGTCGTCGATGAATTCGGTCAGGCAGTTGAGCAGTGTCGTCTTGCCCGAGCCGGTGCCGCCCGAGACCAGCGTGTTGACGCGGCAGCGGCCGATGATCCTCAGGATCTCGGCGCCCTGCGGCGTGATGGTGCCGAATTTGACGAGCTGGTCGAGCGTCAGCTTGTCCTTCTTGAATTTGCGGATGGTGAGCGCCGGGCCGTCGATCGCCAAAGGCGGCACGATGGCGTTGACGCGGGAGCCGTCTGGGAGGCGTGCGTCGCAGATCGGCGAGGCTTCGTCGACGCGCCGGCCGATCTGGCTGACGATGCGCTGGCAGATATTCAGAAGCTGCTGGTTGTCGCGAAAGCGGATGCCGGTGCGCTGGATCTTGCCCTTGACTTCGATATAAACGGTGCCTGAACCGTTCACCATGATGTCGGCGATGTCGTCGCGCGCAAGCAGCGGCTCGAGCGGACCGAAGCCGAGAACGTCGTTGCAGATATCGTCGAGCAGTTCCTCCTGCTCGGAGATCGACATCACGATGTTCTTGATGGCGATGATTTCGTTGACGATGTCGCGGATTTCCTCGCGCGCGGAATCGGCGTCGAGCCGCGCGAGCTGCGACAGGTCGATCGCTTCGATCAGTGCGCCGAAGATCGTCGACTTGGTCTCGTAATAGGCTTCCGAGCGGCGCGAATCGGTGGCATTCGGCACCATCTGCACCGAGGCTGGCGAGCGCGTCGGCGACGGTGCGTCGACGAGCGGCGCACCAAGGCCGGCGGACGGGAAAGGAGTGCGGCCGGTCGCGACGGGGGCTTCCGGCGCGGTCGGCGGCGCGTCGTGCTGCGGCAACGCCTCCGCGGCGGGCGCCACGGAATGTGACGCGGGTGCTGCCGCCGATGCGCGAGTATCGCTACGCTTGCCGAACACGTCAGTTTAACTCCAGACCTGAACTCACGCAGACTTCTTTCGCAGCTTCGCCAGCAGCGGCGTCAACAGGCCGCTGCGGACGCGCTTAGCCTCGGCGCGGCCGATCAGCACCTGAGCGAGCTGACGCAGCATTTCCGCGCTCTTATGATTTGACGACACCTCGGCGATCATCTGGCCGTTGTTGGCCGCGGTGCCGAACAGTTGCGGCTCGAAGGGAATGGCCGCCAGCGGCTGGTCTTCCAGCGCCTTGGCGAAGTCGGCAGGGGTGATCTCCGGCCGTTTAGGCACGCCGACCTGGTTGAGGCAGTAATAGGGATGGCGATCGTTCGGCCGCGCCACACGCAGCACATCCACCATGTTCTTCGCGTTGCGCAGATTGGCGAGATCGGGCGCGGCCACGATCAGGATGTCGTCGGCGCCGACCAGGAGCCGGCGCGTCCAGCCGGTCCACTGATGCGGCACGTCGAGGATGATGCAGGGCACGGAGTTGCGCAGCGTGTCGACGATCGCGTCGAAGGCATCGCCGCCGAAATCGTATACGCGCTCGAGCGTCGCCGGCGCGGCGAGCAGGCTCAGGTGATCGGTGCACTTCGACAGCAGTCGGTCGACGAAACCGCCGTCGATGCGGTCCGGCGAGAACACCGCGTCAGCGATGCCTTGCGGCGGATCCTGATTGTAGTCGAGCCCGGCGGTGCCGAACGCCAGGTCGAGGTCGGCGACGACGGAATCGACGCCAAAGTCACCGCCGATGGCGTAGGCGATGTTGTGGGCGATAGTTGAGGCCCCGACGCCGCCCTTGGCGCCGACGACGGCGACAATGCGGCCGACCGGCTTGGCATCCGGCGCCGAATAGAGGCCGCAGATCGAACGCACGACGTCGAGCGTGCCGACCGGCGCGATCAGGTAGTCGCTGACGCCCCGGCGGGTGAGTTCGCGATAGAGCGTCACATCGTTGATGCGGCCGATGACGAGGACCCGCGTGCCGGCGTCACAGACCTCGGCGAGCTGGTCAAGGCCGCCGAGAATCTCGTCGGCGCGCGTGTCTGCCTCGATGGCAATGACGTTCGGCGTTGCCGAGCTGCGATAGGCTTCGATGGCGGCCGCGATGCCGCCCATCTGAATCTTGACGTGGGCCTTGGCGAGCCGACGGTCCTCGCCGGCCGCCTGCACGGCAGCGGCGGTCTCCACCGTTTCGCAAAAGGCCTGCACCGACACCCGTGGCGCCGGCGCGATATGATCGTCGCTCGCAGACGCCTCCGCGGCGGCGGACAGGCCCTGATCTTCGGCGACGGCAACTTGAAATGCGTTTTTGATCATTTTCCGAGATCGCTGATCTTGCCTTTGTCGTAATCGGGATAGGCCCCGGAGGGATTGGTCCCCTTGCGCCAGTTGTCGATCGCCACCGAGCGGCGCGGTTGGTAGGCCGGCGCTTCACCGCGCGGCTGCGCGAGGTCGGCTGGGTTGGCGACCATGGCCGCGAGGTTGCGTTGGGTGGCGCAGCCGAGATTCCAGTAAGGGTTGTTGCTGAAATCGTCGCCGTCGGCCGACGGGCCGAGATCTTTCGGCCACAGGCCGCACGGGCCGGCCTCCGCCACCAATTTGGAATAGCGCAGTTTGATGCTGGCCAGCGCCGACGCTGCCGGGTGGTAGCCGCGCACATAGACCGCTTTTGCCGGTACGCCGGAGGCGGCGAGAATTGAGTGAACCTCGCGCATCGAGTCGGCGGCGGCGCGCGACGCCGCGCCACCCTGCGGCACGTCGATAATCACGCCGCTCGTTCCCTCGCGCCGCCATTGCTGCGCGAAGGCGAGCACATCGGCGCTTTGCGCCGGCGTGAGGCCCCCGCGGTTGCGGCCGACGAATATTTCGATCGCGCGGTCGCCCTCGCGCAAGGTGATCGGATGGCGCTCGCGGTAATCGGTCGGATAGGCCGCCTCCTGTGCCGCGCTCGTGTGCTGGTAGCAGCCGCCGAGCAAAGCGGCGAGGCCGGCGACCGCTGCGAGCCGGGCGATCGGCTTCGCGCTGCGTCCGACGATCTCGTTTCGTAAGCCTGCCATGCGATCGTCTCCGCCGCTCAATCGAGGATGAAACCGACGTTGCCGTGATAGGTGCCGGCCGGTTTGGCTTCGGCTTTGCCGGTAGAACCGTAGATATGGTTGAAGCGGCCGAGCAGGACGGTCGATGGATCGCTGGCGTCGGCGAAGCCGTCATCCGGCCGCGACAGATCCTTCTGCGCCACCGCGCGCACGATATAAGGCGTGACAAGCACCATCAGTTCGGACTGGTGATTGATGAAGTCGCGGCTCTTGAACAGCGTGCCGAGGATCGGCACCTGCATGAGCCCAGGAATGCCGTCGATCGACTGCTGGGTCTGCTGCTGAATCATGCCCGCCATCGCCAGCGAGCCGCCGGACGGAATCTCGACCACGGTGTCGGCGCGGCGAGTGCGGATCGACGGGATGGTTAGCGTCTGGTTCGAGCCCGGAACCGACATTGTCATCGAGTTCTGGTTCGACAGATCCGAGACCTCGGTCATGACCTTGAGGCTGATGCGGCCTTCGCTCAAGACCACCGGCGTGAACATCAGGGAAACGCCGAATTTCTTAAAGTCGACCTGCGCCTGGCAGACCGGCGGCGACTTTGTGGTGTCGCACGACAGGCCGTTCGGGATCGGGAACTCGCCGCCGGCCATGAAACTCGCGGTCTCGCCGGAGATCGCGGTCAAGTTCGGTTCGGCCAAGGTGCGGATGACGCCCGCGCGTTCCATTGCCTGCAACGTCGTCTGCACGCTTGGGAGGCCGGTGCTGTTCAAAGCGGTCGCGCCGACAAGCGAGGAGCCCGATAGCGCCTGGCCGGTCGCCGAGAAGGGGTTGGAGGTGTTGAAATTCACCACCGCGGTGCCGTAGTTCAAAGCGCCGGACAGGTTGATGCCGAGTTGCTTGATGACGTCGCGCGAGACTTCCGCCACGGTTACCTTGAGCATCACTTGGTCGCGACCGCGCACGGTGATGCCATTGACCACCTGATCCGCGCTGCCAACGAGCTTGACGGCAATATCGAAGGCCTGCTGCGCCTCGGCCGGACTCGAGGCGCTGCCGGTCAGCATCACCGACTTCTCGCCGACTCCTTCGATGCGGATGTCCGCATCGGGCATCGCCTGCTTGAGCGCCGCCCGCACCCCGTTGAGATCGCGTGTGACGGCAATGTCGAAGCCGGCGATCTGACGGCCCTGTGCGTCGAAGAAGAAGATGTTGGTCTGGCCGACCTTAACGCCGATCATGTAGACGCGCCGTGCTGTGCGCACCACGGCATTGGCGACAGAAGGATCCGCGACCAGCACGTCCTTGATGTCGGCGGGCAGGTCAATGGCCACAGACTTGCCGATACCGAGCGGAATGAAGCGCGAAGTCGCCTCGCTCGCCGCCACCTGGATGACGGGAACGCGCGCATCGGCGGCCATCGCCGCCGTGGGCACGAGACTGGAGGCGGCGAGGAGCGCCGCGAGCGAGACGGTGCGGATGAGCGAGCCGGTCGTCATGTCTGTCTCGTCTCCTCGCCTGTCACCGGGCCGAATTGCTGCCGACGCCGAAGCGCACGACATTGATGCCGCCGCGCGGAGCGTCGTCATCTGGTTTGTCGGTCTTGGCCGCGTCGGCGATCGAGCGCAGCGCCAGCGCCAAAGTGCCGACGCGCTGCGACAGCGCCAAAGTCTCCGACTGGCTGGGCGTCAGCTCGAGCGTCGCGGTCTTGCCCACGACAACCTTCTGCCCGCCCTTCTCTTCGATGTTCTGGTCGATGGCGAGTACGCGCACATTGGTGAGCACGGTCTCGCTGGTCTGTCCGTCGCTGTTCTTGTCGTTGGTCTTCTTCGTCAGGATGACGTCAACGTGATCGTTCGGCAGAATGAAGCCGCCGGCGCCAGTCTCGGGCGAAATCTGCGTTGACACGGCGCGCATACCGGCCGGCAGGATCGCCGCCATGAAGCCAGAACCCTTGGCGTCGACGAGCTTGGCCTGCCGAATAGGCTCGCCGAGCACGAACGGCGCGCGCGCGACCTGGCCAGTGAGGTTCTCGATGGCGTTCGGCCGTTCGCTCTTGCGGATGAAATTGCCGGTGGCGGTGCTTGCCGGCCACGGCTGCCATTGCAACTCGGTGGCCGTCAGCGGCTGACCCATGCCGATGTCGGTTTTCGCCACCAGGATATCGGCGGTTTCGGCTTTCGCTACCGCCGCCGGCTTGACCTCCGGCGCCTTCCCTGATCGGCCTGCCAACATTGCGGCGACGCCGGCGGCTCCGATGGCGATAGTGAGTACGACAAGACGCGCGGCTTTCATACGCTCAACTCTCAAGCTCACAAAGCGACCGAATTGGCCGCGTAAGGCACGTGGCGGCGCATACGGCCGCGTGCACGGATTTCAACAGGTAATGGTCAAGGTATGGTTAAGCAGCGGTATCTAAATCGAGTTAATGACCTATTGCCGCCTGCCGCTTGTCAAATCCCGAGCGACGTCATCCAGCCGGTATGCGGATAGACGGTGAGCGCCGCCGCCGCCAGCGCGATGCCATAAGGCACGCCGCCGCCCTGGTCGTGCAGGCGCTGGATCCATTCTTGCCGCGCCAGGGCCTGCGGCAAGGGCAGCTTGCGGAATTGCAACAGCAACAGCGTCAGCGCGCCGCCGAATAGCGACGCATAGATCATGTAATCGAGCAGGTAGTCGAAGCCGAACCATAGGGCGGTTGCTGCCGCGAGCTTGGCGTCGCCGCCGCCGATCCAGCCTTGGGTAAAAAACACGAAGGCGACGACCAAGACCAGCGCTGCGGCGGCAAGA
>Ga0208357_1002152_pt1 | contig 13396 bp, 7 predicted proteins | sample NGESurdeep092012_6_FD_184487 | JGI IMG/M metagenome (GOLD analysis project Ga0208357, IMG submission 184487) | Arctic peat soil microbial communities from Barrow, Alaska - NGEE Surface sample F52-2 deep-092012 (SPAdes) | ecosystem: Environmental > Terrestrial > Soil > Wetlands > Peat ... | reverse complement strand
CCGGCCAGCTCTCCGGCCGACGGCAGGTCCAGGTCGAGCCAGTCGGCCAGGTCACGGACGTAGTCGTCGGTCGCGGCGGCGTCGCCGAGGACGCCGAGCCGCTGCAGGGCGAGGTAGTTCTCGCGGGTGGCGCCAGCCTGCGCCACCTTCTCGACGAGCACCCCGCTCAGGACCGACTGGGCCTGGCCGACCGCCTGGCCGACCGCCTGGCCGGCCGACATGGCCGGCTTGGCAGGCGCGGCAGGCATGGAGTCTGGCTGTGTCTGGGTCATCGTGATGATCCTCTGTCTCTGTGCTAGACCTTGATTACCGGAGAACGCTAGGCACGCTACCCTCTAGGAAACCTAATGTCTAGGCTTCCTAGTTAATAAGGAACCGAAGGATTATGACTGAGTCCCCTGACCACGACCGGCGGCGCCTCGAGAGCGAGTTCCTGCTCGCGCTGCGCCGCTCCGGCGCGGTGATGCAGCTGCTCGGCTCGGCCTCGGCCGAGCGGATCGGCATCAACGTGACCGATCTGAACTGCCTGAACATCCTGGCGCTGAGCGGCCAGCTGACGGCGGGCGAGCTGGCCCGGGCGACCGGGCTGACCACCGCGTCGATCACCGGGGTGCTCGACCGGCTGGAGGAGGCCGGCTTCGTCCGCCGCGAGCGGGACGCCCACGACCGGCGGCGGGTCGTGGTGCACCTCGACCCGACCCGCGGGCTGCGCGACGTCGCCCCGGTGTTCGCGCCCGTGGTCGAGGCCTGGCGGGTGGCCGCGGCCCAGTACACCGACGAGCAGCTGGCCCTCATCCTCGGCTTCCAGGCCCAGCTGGAGCAGATCATGCGCGACCGCCTGGTCGAGCTGCGTGGCGGCGACCAGCCCCGCCAGGCATAGGCCTGGTCCAGTGGGCCAGCCTGTCCGGCGGCCGCGCTCGCTACGAGAGTATTTCGGCAGCCATCCGCTGGCTCCCTGATCAATTTCCCCCAAGTACGCGAGCCACCGGACACTTCCTTCATGCATTCCAACACTCCCGCATTAAGTCCAACAAATTAACGGGGTTGGAGATTAAGAACCGCGTGATTGTTGTTCGAATGCACCGTGTGCGTGTTGCCCAAAAAAGATGATCTTGAAATATTGGATATGGCTAAGATCGGCGTTTAGGTTAAAGGTTGGTTAACGGGAATGCTTAGGGTAGCCAACGATGTCGGAATCGTGAGACGCTTCCGTTGTCATTGGGTGTGCCCCGCAAAACGGGCGCATGGGGAGAGGGCGAATCTGGAATGAAGCAGGCATGGTAGACGGATAAGAATGCCGGGGCCGGTGTGCGGCCCGGGCGAGCGCGTCGAGCGATCTTTCATCGACGCCTATCACTTCCAGCAGCTTTCGACTTAGCAGCTGGGACCATTTCTTCGGCTGTCGCCGTTTGTTCATGCTGCGGACACTGTCTTGAGCGTGAATTCCCGCTATCGCGCGGCTGGCCTGCTGGCATCCAAGGAGGAAATAAGTGCGTGGGCTTTCGCACGGCCAGAAAAGGATCGGGATATTCGCCGCAGTCGGCGCAGCCTGCTTCGGCGCGCAGCTCGCCCTGCTTACCGCGATGGCGCATCTTGGGGCTGACCGTCCGATCGCGAATGCGATCGGTTTCGCCATTTCCGCGCAACTTAACTTCCTGCTCAGCAGCAAGCTCACCTGGCGGGACCGGCCCGTTTCCGGACGCCGCGATGCCGGGGCCAGGTGGCTCGGCTACAACGCCACGGCCCTGGTGTCGCTGGGCGTCAACACCGCCGTCTTCACCCTCGTCTACCAGGCGATCGGCACCACGCCGGCCGCTGCGCTCGGTGTCGTGCTCGGCACCTGCGTCGTCTACTTGACCTGCAACCTCCTCGTCTTCCGGGGCGTGCGGCAGGCGCCCGGGCCGGAGCCGCAGGCCGTGCTCGCGACAGAAACTGACCAGGCGGTGGCGCGATGACCACGGGAACGATCTCCGACGGCGTTGCCGTCGTGATGCCGGCCTTCCGCGAGGAGGCCAACCTGACGGGCACCGTTGAGGACATGCTCGCCGCCCTGGACACGATGGGCGACGAACACCTGGTGGTCATCGTCAACGACGGCAGCGACGACCGGACCGGCGAGGTGGCCGACGAGCTAGCCGCCAGGTACCCGGGCCGGGTTCACGTGGTGCACCACGAGGTCAACAGGGGCTACGGCGCCGCAGTGCGGACCGGCATCGCCACCGCGCTCGACCGCACCGACGTGCCCTGGATCTTCCTCACCGACTCAGACGGCCAGTTCAAGAGCGACGAGCTGCCCCGGTTCGTCGCCGAGGCGTGCGCCGAGCGCGCTGACGCGGTCATCGGATTCCGGCCGCGCCGCGCCGACCCGACCATGCGCAAGGTCAATGCCTGGCTCTGGACGCGGGCGTCCAGGCTGCTGCTCGGCGTGGGCGCCAGGGACGTGGACTGCGCATACAAGCTGGTTGGCAGGCGCGTGCTCGACGGCGTCCAGTTGCACGGCGACGCGGCGCTCATCTCGCCGGAACTGCTGATGAAGATCCGTGCCAGGGACGCGCGGATCCTGCAGCGGCCGGTCCGGCACTACCCCCGCCTGCACGGCGAGCAGACAGGGGCGAAGCTGTCCGTCATCCTCGTCTCGCTCATCGGGCTGATCCGGCTGTGGGTGAAGCGGATAAACGACGCGCCGCTCGGCCGCGCGCTCCGCAGTGTCCTGCATCCGCGCGACATGGCCTGCGCGGCGCTGACCGTCGCGGCCGCGGTGGCCTCGGTCGTCTCCTATCTGGTCTTCGCCGCTCGGCACTTGCTGCTCGGCTACCCGGAGACGGTCCGCGGCCTGCTCATCGGGCGCGGCATCGCCGAGGGGGCGGGCCTCGGCCCGGTCGGCACCGTCTGGCTGCCGTTCTGGCACCTGCTCGTTGCCGCCACGGCATGGAACGACACCTGGTATTACTCCGGGTTCTCCGGCAGCGTGCTCTCGATGGTGGCGTACGTTCTGGCCACCCGCTACCTGTACCGGACGGCGGTGGCGCTGACCGGCAGCAAGGCGGCCGGCCTGACGGCGGGACTGGTCTTCGCCGCCAACCCGAACGTGCTGTACCTACAGAGCACGCCGATGCACGGCCTTGTCTTCATGGCCTGCGCCGCGGCAGCCTGCTACCACCTCACCGTGTGGTGCCAGGCGGGCGCGTACGGGCAGCTTGCAGCGACGGCGGCCGCCATGCTGCTCGCCACCGTCACGAGCTACACCGGGTGGGCGCTCGCCCTGGCCACGGCCGGCATCGTCTTTTATGCCGCCTGGCAGCGGGAGCCCTGGCTACGGCCCGCTGAGCGGCTGCGCCGCGCGGAAGCGCACCTCGTCTTCTACGCCTTGCCGGCGCTGACCGGGATCATCGGCTGGCTCGCGTGGAACACGGCACAGTCGGGCAGTCCGCTGTCCTTTATCGGCGGCGCGACCACAGCAGGCACCGGCGCGGCCCCAGGCGGCGGGGCCGCCGCCGGGCTGCGCGCGCTCTCCGACGGGGTGGGGCTGGGGCTGCTGGTCGCCGCTGTGCTCGGATTCGGCTATTACCTGGTCGTCACCCGGCTGCGCCCACAGACGTCAGCGCCGCTGGCGCTGCTCGCCCTCGCGCCCTTCACCGTGTACGCAGACCAGCTCGGCGAGAGCCCGGGCAGCGCCGCGGCCACCGCCGCGGTGATCCTGCCTGCGGCGCTGTTCTGCGGTTACCTCACTGTCGCAGTCCGGCGGTACGCCAGCCGACAGGCCGGCTACCTGGTTGCGGGCGCGATGCTCACCGCCATCCTGGCGCTGACCGCTGTCGCGGGCATCCCGACGCTGCGCGAGGCGAGGGCGGCAAGCAACAGCCCGGCCACGGTCGCCAACGCGCGGGCCGGTGCCTGGCTGCGCGCCCATTACACGGGCGGCCTCGTCCTCATCGAGTCTGCCGGCAACGAGACCGTGCTCTTCGACTCCCGCATCCCGCTTGGCCGGGTTGTCACCGAGGGCGACTCCGCCCAGTGGCAGCAGGTGCTTGCCGACCCGGGGGCGAGGGACATCCGCTGGATCTACGCGCGCCGCACGGCGGGCAGCCCGGACGCGGTGTGGGTCGCGCTCGGCGGCCGTCCTGGCGCAGCACCGCGGCTGATCCACTACACCCTCGTCTATGCCGATTCCAACCGTGTCATCTACCGAGAAGGGGATCTCGCATGACACAGCTAGAGCAGGAGATGGACGATCCTGCCGCGATCGCGGTGGTTACCCAGGCCGACCGCCTGCAGCCTGCCGTTCAGCGGCGGAGAGGCCGCAGGCTTGGCCTTGAACGTCCGTCCCGCGGGCTGGCGACGGCCGGCCTGGCCGTCACGGTGGTCGCCGTCATCGCTGCCGCCAGGGCCGTCGGCATAGGCCCTGACCCACTGTGGTGGCCGGCGGCGGCGGTGGCCTTGGTCACCGGGATCTACCTGGCGGTCATCCTCTTCAAGCTGCTGATGATCTGCTTCGGCAGCACCGAGACCGCGCGCCTCGACGCGCCGGAGGTGCTGCCTGCCCGGCGGGCGCAGGAGGGGCTGCCGCGGTACACCGTGCTCGCCCCGCTTTCCAGCCCCGATGTTATGGACGGGCAGTCGGACCGCCTCATCGCCGACCTGGCCGCGCTGGACTACCCCGCCAGCCGGCTTGAGGTGCTGCTGCTCGTCGACGCGGACGGGGTAGTGCCCGCTGAACCGCTGCCCGACCACTTCACCGTGGTCAGCGTGGGCCCTGCGGGCCCGCACCAGGCCTACGCCGCCGGCCTGGCCAGGGCCACCGGCGAGCTCTGCGTTGGCTACCGTCCCGGGCAGCGGCCCGACGCCGGCCAGCTCCGCGCTTCAGCGGCCGCCTTCCAGCAGCTTCCTGACTGGGTCGTCTCCGTTCACGCGCCGGTGCGCTGCCAGAACCCGGACCTCAACTGGCTGTCCCAGTGCGTCGCGGCCGAGCAGTCGGTCAACTCTGTGCTCCTGCTGCGCGGGCTCGACAAGTTCCGGCTCGTGCTGCCGTTTGGCGGGGCGTCCGCGCACTTCAGGACCGACGCCCTCCGCCAGCTCGGGGCCTGGCAGGCGGACGGCCCGCGCAGTGACGCTGACCTCGGGATCAGGATCGCGCGGCGTGGCTGGGGTGTCCGGCTGCTCGCGTCGGTCACCACCGAGGAAGCCGACGGCCGGCTCGGACCCTGGCTCGGTGACCGCGCCGCATCGTTCAGGGACGGCTACCGCAACTGGCAGGAGCAGGTCCGCTCGTCGTACCGGCTCTGGCGCAACCTCGGCCCGGCCCGCTTCGCCGCGCTGCAGCTCACGTCGGCGCCCGGTGTCTGCGCCGCGCTCGCGAACCCGCTGTTCTGGCTGCTCACGGTGGCCTGGCTGGTGGGCGGATCCGGCGGGCCAGTCGCCAGGGTGCTTCCGCTGCCGGAGCTGTACGTGGTGGTCGCGGCGATGCTGCTCGGGAACTTCCTCAGCGCCTACTCGCTGATGATCGGCTGCATGGAGCAGGGCATGTTCCCCGCGATCAGGACCATGTTCCTGGCTCCCGCCTACTGGGCGCTGACGAGCATCGCCGCCTACCGTGCGCTTCTTCCCCGCAGCCCTATGACGCGGACCGCCGCGATCGTCCCAAGCATTGCCGCGTCCTGAACGACCGCTACCGCATTTCCCGACAGGAGTGACGAGTTCGCAGTGGAACCAAGGCAGACGCCGATGATCACCGCGCCCCCGGCCGAGCCGTGGCCGCCGGCCCAGCCAGAGACGGCCGCGCCCGTTCAGACGGAAGAAGACGGGAATCGGCGGTGGCCCGTCAGTGCCGCGACGACCCTCGTCGTCACTCTCGGCTGTCTTCTTTCCGTGGCCGCCTACCTGCACTTCTATCCAGGCGGGGCGACGATCGCGTACGCCGACGCCAGGTCGCACATGCTGATCGCCAGGCGCGTACTGATGGCAGACACGCCGGGGGCCGGGCAGCTCGGCGCGGTCTGGCTGCCGCTGCCGCACCTCCTGATGCTCCCGTTCATCTGGAACAACTGGGCGTTCTACAGCGGCTTCGCCGGCAGCGTGGTCATGATGGCCTCGTACGTGCTGTGCACGCTGTTCGTATACAAGTTCGTCTGGCGGATGACCCACAGGTACACCGCCGCGGCGGCGGGGGCCGCCGTCTTCGCGTTGAACCCGAACATTCTCTACATGCAGTCCACGCCGATGACCGAAATGCTCATGTTCGCCACCATGATGGGCGCGGTCTACGGGCTGCTGTGCTGGGTGCAGACGGACGATAGCAACCGGTTCCACCAGATCTACCTGCTGGCCGCCGGGCTGTCCGCGCTGATGTGCGCGCTGACCAGGTACGAGGGCTGGACCATGGGGGTGACGCTGACCGCGGTCGTGCTCTACTGCTCGTTCAGCGGGCTCGGCGTGGTCAGGCGGCTGCTGTTCACCGGTGCGCTGGCGGGCGGGGTGGTGCTGGTCGGATACGGCGTGCTGCACTTCGGCGTCGCGGCGGGCGTGGTGGCGCTGCTCATCCTGATCGGGATCTACGTGGCCATCAGGCGAGCGCACTCGCGCGACGAGTGGCATGCAACGGAGGGCCAGGTACTCGCGTTCGGCATCCTCGGCGCCACCGGGCCGCTGGGCTGGATGGTCTGGAACCTGGTCATCTTCGGCAACCCGCTCGCCTTCCAGGACGGCGTCTACGCCAAGCCGTCCAACTGGGTCAACAGCGGCGAGCTGGCCGCGCACCACCTGTGGATATCGCTGCGGACCTACGAGATCGCGACCGTGGACACCGCCACCTTGCCGGTGGCGATCCTGGGAGTGCTCGCGCTTGCGGTGTTCCTATGGCGGACCAGGCTGTCGCCTGAGTCGCTGCCCGCGCTGTCGCTGCTTGTCATGTTCCCGATGTTCGTCGTCACGCTGTACAAGGGGCAGCGCCCGCTGCACGTGTACGAGTATTACCACAGCTTCTACAACGTGCGGTTCGGCTTGGTCATGCTGCTGCCGATCTGCCTGGTAATCGGGTACGCGGCCGCCGAGGCCGGGCGGCTCGTGCCGCGCCGCTGGTGGTCAGTGCTGCGCACATTGCCGGCCGTGGCGGTGATCGGCGTAGTCGCCATCCTCGCGGTCAACGGGCTGCGCACCGGCGGCATCGTCACGCTCGAGGAGCCGCTGACCGCCGACGCCGCGCAGAGCTCGGTGCAGGCCAGCGCCGCGGCGACCTGGCTCAGGGAGCATTACACGGGCGGCCTGATGCTGATGGAGTCCTACGGGAACGAAGAGGTCGCGTATGCGTCCCAAGTGCCGTTGCAGGACCAGGTCTACGAGGGCAGCTACCGGATCTGGACGCCTGCGCTGGCGCATCCCGGCTACCACGAAATCGTCTGGGTCGTGATGCACGACAGCAGCCAGGACCAGGTGTACGCCGGGCTGCACCCCTCGATCGTCCGGTTCGGCTACCGGCTGGCCTGGACCAACAAGGACTACTTCATTTACCGGTGGGGCGGCACGGCGGCGCAGCTCGCCGCCAACGTCCGGCTCGGCGACAAGCTCGGCGACAAGCTCGGCGGAAATCTTGGCGGCAGCGCGACGGTGCTTGGGAGCGGAAGCTGATGCTGAACTCAACGACGGGTCACCGGCGCCGGCGGCGGCCGGTCAAGCGGGACACCGCCGCCGTGGTGCTGTCGCGGCGCCAGCAGGTGTTCATCGTGGTCGCGGTGCTCGCGATCGCCTGCCAGGCGATCTTCTGGGGCTGGCGGGACAGCGTGATCACTCTGACCGCGCTCGCCGAGATGTTCTACTTCGTCTTCGTCGGCTTCAAGGTGATCCTGGCGGTCGCGTCGTTCCTGCCGGTCAACACGGGCCGCGGCACGCTGCCTTCGCGGGACGACCCGACGTTGCCGACCTTCACCATCTTCCTGCCGAACGTCAAGGAGAAGCCGCACGTCCTGCGCGCGCTGATGGAGTCGATGGCGTCGCTAGAGTACCCGGCGGAGAAGCTGCAGGTGATGCCGCTTGTCGAGCACTGGGACAAGCAGTCGCTGCAGCTGTTCGGTGTCGAGCCCGGTGGCGATTCGCGGGAGCGGCTCGAGATTTCACCCAACGTCGACGTGTGCGTGTCGATCCCCGGCGCGCCTGGCACCAAGCCGGCCGCCTGCGACTTCGGCCTGCGCCGAGCGTGGGGCGACTACACGGTGATCTTCGACAGCGAGGACAGCCCTGACCCGAAGATGCTGCTGAAGGCCGTGCGGGACTTCAGGAACTCGCCGCCCGGGGTGGTCTGCCTGCAGGCACGGCTGCTGTTCTGGAACATCCTCGAGGGGCAGCTCGGCTCGAAGCACTGGATGTCGGCGTTCGTTACCCGGATGTACTTCGTCGAGTACGTGGTGCACTTCGAGTTCGTGCTGCGTGGCATGGCCAGGATCGGCCTCGTCCCGCCGCTCGGCGGCACGTCCAACATCTTCGTGACCGACGTGCTCCGCGAGATCGCGATCACGACTGAGGACCTCGTCGCGGGCGGCATCGCCCCCGAGGTCGCGGAGCAGATGGTCGGGGCGTGGGACCCGTGGTGCGTGGCCGAAGACGCGGACATCGCCGGCTGGCTGGCCCGCAACGGGTACCAGGTCGCGATGATCCCCGACTCGTGGACCCTGGAAGAGGCCCCGCACAGCCTGGTGAAGTCCGCCAAGCAGCGAGCCCGCTGGGGCAAGGGCTATGCGCAGGCCGGGGCGGTCCAGTCTAGGCACCCGATCCGCTCGGCCCGCCAGATGGGTCTGCGCCCGCTGTTCGCCTACACGCTGATCACGATCGGGACGCCGCTGTCCCTCATGCTCAACCCGATCTTCTGGACCCTGACGATCGGCTACCTCGTCACCAGGTCCGCGTTCATTCACGCGCTTTTCCCCGCGCCAATTTTCTACATGGCGTTCATTTCCGCGATTCTAGGCAATTACATCCTGTTTTTCCTGCAGGTGATTGCCTGCCTGTCGGACAGGGAGCCTGGCCTCGTGAAGTACATGCTCGCCCTTGGTCCGTGGTGGGCGTTCACCAGTTATTCCATGTGGAAGGGGGTTCTCGAGTTGTTCGTCCCACGGCTGCGGTTTCACTGGCACGTAACCGAGCACGGCATCGAGGACCCGCAAATTGCCCGGCGAGAAATACAGCGCCGTCATCTGCTCATGTCAGCAAGGAAGCTGGAAGAAGCCCGATGGTATTCACGACCCGAATAATGATCCCGCTACATCGAATAATCCCCTCATTCCTGGCCCGGCGCCGCTTTGCCGCCCTGGCCACCGCGGCCGTCCTGGCCTCGGGGACCGGCCTCGTCGCGAGCCAGGCGACGCCGGCCCACGCCGCCGGCGACGTCGCCGCCACCGTGTCCGCAAGCCCGTCGCCGGTCGCGACCGGGCAGGCGATGGCGTACACGATCAACGTTGCCAACACCGGCGGGGCGGCCGCGACCGGCCTCACCCTGACCGACACGCTCAGCAGCCTGGTCGCGGTCGCCCCGCAGACCGCGCCATTCTTCACCACCAGCGCCGGCAGCTGCGGGTACGACGGCACCAGCCTGGTGACCTGCACCGCCGCCAGCATCCCGGCCGGGGGGGTCTGGACGGTCACGATTACCGGAGGGAACTCGGCGGCCGCGGGCACGGTGGTTCCCGACACCGCGACCGTGACCGGGACCGAGTCGGGCGCCTCGTTCACCGGGTCAGGATCGACGACCACCACGATCGCGCCTAGCCTCGCAGCCGGGTTCCAGCAGACCCAGCTCGCGCACGGGATGAACAAGCCGATCTTGCTTGCCTTCGTCCCCGGTGGAGGTGGTGACGTCTGGATTGGCGAGCAGGGCGGGACGATCCTCGATTACCACAACGGCGCGCTCAGCGGCACGCCGGTGGTGACGCTGCCGAACGTCTTCAGCCAGGGCGAGTGCGGCCTACTCGGCCTCGCCTTCGACCCGAACTACGCGACCAACGACTACGTTTACGTCTCCTACGTGGTCTCGACGACCAACGGCAGCGGGACGATCGTGCCGTATTCGCGGCTGTCCCGGTTCACCGCCTCGGGCGGCACCATCAACCCGGCCACCGAGAAGGTTCTTTACCAGGGCAACCAGGTGCAGAACCTGCACCACGCCGGCAACGACCTGCAGATCGGCCCGGACGGAAAGCTGTGGTGGAGCACCGGCGAGAACGTCCCGGCGATCAGCAACGGCGAGGCGCTGAACAACATGTACGGCAAGGTGCTTCGGTTCAACCTGGACGGCACCGTCCCGGCGGACAACCCGTTCGTGAACGTGCCGAGCGCGGTGCCCGGCATCTACGCCTACGGCCTGCGCAACCCGTTCCGGTTCACCTTCCTGCCGACCGGCCAGCCGATGGTGGAGAACACCGGCTCAAGCTACTGGGAGGACCTCGACACGATCCAGTCCGGCGGCAACTACGGCTGGGGCTACTACGAGGGCAACTGCGGCAGCTGCGGCTACCTCAACCCGGCCTATGCCTACGGGCATTACCCGGTGGACGGCGCCGCGTCGGCGATCGCGGCCTACTCGGGGAGCACGTTCCCCGCGGCGTACGACAACGTGGTCTTCTTCGGTGACTACAACCGCAGGGACATCGAGGCGGTGACCTTCGACCCCACCTACCAGACCGAGGTCTCCGACACCGTGTTCGACACCAACGCGGGCACGATCGCCGACCTGGTAGAGGGCGCGGACGGCAACCTGTACTTTGTCAGCATCTTCGAGGGCACGTTCAACGAGATCACAGCGCCGGGGCCATTCCCGGTCGGCGGCACCCCCGGCGTCGGGCTAGCAGCGGCCACCGTCGGCCCGGCGGTGCCAGGCCAGGTGGTGACGAGCACGCCCGCCGCCGGCGCGGCCGCCCCCACCGCCTCGATCACCGCACCGTCAACGTACAACGCCGGCCAGACGATCTCGTTCAGCGGGACGGCGACCGACCCGGTGGACGGCACGCTGCCCGGCTACGACTACACCTGGAAGGTCGACTTCATCAAGAACGGCCTCGTGGTGCCGAGCTACTATGCCGAGATTCCCGGCCCGTTCTACGGCCCGGCCAGCGGGGTGACCTCGGGCAGCTTCACCATCCCGAACGACGTGTCGCAGACACCGGGGAGCTACTACCGGATCACGCTGACCGCCACCGACTCGGCCGGCGCGCAGACCGTGGTGACGCAGGACCTCACGCCGAACCTGACGAGCTTCTCGGTGACCGATAGCGTCCCCAGGGCCGGCTACTTCGTGGACGGCGCGTGGAAGACCGGGAACTTCACGGCGCAGGACGTCGTGGGCGTGCAGCACGTGCTGACCGGGCTCGGCCTCGCCCAGGTGATCGGCGGTACCAAGTACCGGTTCTCCGGATGGGGTGACGGCAGCGCGCTGACCGACTCGTTCACCTCCGCGGTGACGCCGGGTACGTACACCGCCGACTTCGACACGGTCACTCCCACGATGCCAGCCGGCTGGACGAGTACCGATATCGGCGCCCCGATCACCGCGGGAACCGCCGACTACGCGCCGAACTCGCCGAGCTTCTACCTCGACGGGGCGGGAGCGGACGAGTACGGCGCGAACGACCAGTCGCACTTCGTCTACCAGACGCTGGCGGGAGACGGTTCCATCGTCGCCCGGGTACAGTTCCAGACCAACTCCTCGCCGTGGGCGAAGGCAGGCCTGATGATCAGGCAGTCCGCCGCGACCGGGTCGGCCTTCGTGGACGCGCTGGTGGCGCCGGACGTGCCCGCCGCCACCCCGGACATCAACGGCGTCGGCTGTGACCCCAACGGCTGCCTCGCCCCGCTCCCGCCGTCCCTGCCGGTGACCGGCTACGGCGTGCGCATGCAGGCGTCCGGGTCCAAGTCGTCAACCGGCCCGGCGCTCGCGGGCTACACCGAGCCGAACAAGTGGCTCATGCTGACCCGGTCTGGCTCCACCTTCACCTCGTACGAATCCTCGGACGGCGTGACCTGGACCCAGATCGGCGTGCAGACGGTGGCGATGACCGGACCGGTCCTGGTCGGCCTGTTCGACACCGGGCACAACATCGGCCAGGTCAGCACCGCCGCATTCGACAACGTGCAAGTGACGGCCGTGACCCCGCCGCCGCCGCCCGGACCGCTGCCGTCGCCGTGGGTCGACTCCGACGTGGGCTCGCCCGCGCTGGCAGGCTCGGCCGGCTACACCGACGGCGTCTTCAGCGTGACCGGGGCCGGGGCAGACATCTGGGGCACCAGCGACCAGTTCAACTACGTCTCCCAGCCGCTGGCCGGCGACGGCAACGGCAACGGGACGATCATCGCCCGGGTGACGTCGATGACCAACACAAGCTCCAACGCTAAGGCCGGGGTGATCATCAAGCAGTCCACCACGGCAGGCTCGGATTACCTGCTGATCGCGGTCGCACCCAACGGGGTCGTCAAGGTCCAGTACGACTTCAACGGGTCGATCCAGGCTTCCGCCAGCTACACGTTCCCCAACGTGTGGATGAAGCTGGTCAGCCTCAACGGCAAGTTGAGCGCCTACCTGTCCAGCGACGGCAGCACGTGGACCAGCGTGCTGTCCAACAAGACGCTGCCGATCACCGTCCCGTCGACCATCGGCCTGTTCGAGACCTCGCACAACGTCTCGGCACTCGGCACCGCCACCTTCGACAACGTGTCGTTCACGGCCGGACCATAGGAACCAGGACACCGACCAATGGGAATCAGGCTCTTTCAGCGTCCGCGTGCCCTGGCCGCCCTGGCGGCCGGGGCGCTCGGCCTCGCCCTGCTCTCCGGCGTGCCGCTTGGCGCCACGCCCGCGGTCGCGCAGTCGTCCCAGGACTGGCCGACCTACCTGCAGAACGCGCAGCGGACCGATGCCACCACCGACTCGACGCTCACCGTCGCGGGGGCGTCAAACCTGGGCGTCGACTGGACATACCAGGCGGGCGCCCCCATCGCCACCTCGGCGAGCGTCGTGGGCAATGTGGCCTACGTTGGCGCCTGGGACGGCTACGAGTACGCGATCAACACCCAGACCGGCGCGCTCATCTGGAAGACGTACACCGGCATCACCACCGACCCGGGGTGCAACCCGAGCACGATCGGGATCACCTCGGCCGCCTCGGTAGTCAACGGCGTCGTCTACGTCGGCGGCGGCGGGCCCTACTTCTACGCGCTCAACGCCAGCACCGGCACGGTGCTCTGGCAGGTCTACACCGGGGACAACAGCCAGGCCGGCGCGCACTACAACTGGTCGAGCCCGCTGATCGTCGGCAACTACGCCTACATCGGCATCGCCAGCAACTGCGACAACCCCCTCGTCCAGGGGCAGCTGCTGCAGGTCGCCATCTCCGGCGCGCAGCAGGGCCAGATCGTCAACACC
>Ga0208357_1002151_pt1 | contig 13398 bp, 13 predicted proteins | sample NGESurdeep092012_6_FD_184487 | JGI IMG/M metagenome (GOLD analysis project Ga0208357, IMG submission 184487) | Arctic peat soil microbial communities from Barrow, Alaska - NGEE Surface sample F52-2 deep-092012 (SPAdes) | ecosystem: Environmental > Terrestrial > Soil > Wetlands > Peat ... | reverse complement strand
CTTCGAGCCGCTCCAGATGCGACACTCCGCGCTTGTCGGCCCTGCCGGAATGGGCGCGGTGTCCACCGTCGAGGATCTCACGCAGTTCGCGGGCGAGCTGCTCGCGCCGGGTCTGATCAGCGCCGACACGTTCGCGCTCGCCAGCACCACGGCATTCCCCGGGTTAGGGGGCGTACTGCCGGGCTTTGGACGACAAGAACCCTGCGACTTCGGTCTCGGCTTCGAGATTCGCGACCATAAGGCTCCGCACTGGACCGGCTCGCTGAACTCACCGGCGACGTTCGGCCACTTCGGCCAGTCAGGGACCTTTCTTTGGGTCGATCCTGTCGCGAGCCTGGCGCTCATCGTGCTCAGTGACCGGCCGTTCGGTGAGTGGGCGGCCACGGCCTGGCCGAGGCTCGCCGACGAGGTCGTCGCCGCTTACCCGGGACCGCACTGAGGCAGGCCCGCTACGCTGCTGCGATGACTTCGGAGGTGGCGTGGTGAAGGGCGTGCTCTTGGCGGGTGGCACTGGAAGCCGGCTGCATCCGCTGACGAGAATTACGAACAAGCACCTGCTGCCAATGGGTGATCGTCCGATGATCTCGTACGCCATCGAAGCACTCGTTGTCGCTGGGATCTCCGAGATGATGGTGGTGACCGGCGGGACCCATGCTGGTGAGTTTCTCAGGCTGCTCTCCAACGGCGAGGAGTTCGGCGTCGATCGGCTGCTCTACGCGTATCAGGAGCGACCAGGCGGCATCGCCGAGGCGCTTGGCCTCGCCGAGCGCTTCGTCGGAGACGACGACGTGCTCGTGATGCTCGCGGACAACATCTTCGGCAGGTCGCTCCGGCGCACCGTCGAAGGCTTCGCCTCCCAGGCCAAGGGGTCCCGGATCGTGCTCGCGCCAATCGCTGAGCCAGAGCACCTCCGCCATCTTGGCGTTCCAGAGCTCGGTGTTGACGGCAAGGTCATACGGATCATCGAGAAGCCTGAGGTGCCCCCGAGCAACTACTGCGTCACGGGTGCCTACTGCTACGACCCGAGCGTGTTCCAGGTGATTTCCACACTCGTCCCTTCAGGGCGGGGGGAGCTCGAAATTACTGACGTCAACAACCACTACGTCGAGATCGGTGAGATGGAGTTCGACGTCCTCGAGGGATTCTGGGGCGACGCGGGCGAGTCGATCGAGGCGTACTACGCGGTGAACGACTTCGTTCGCCACAACGGTGCGAATCGCCCCTGACCTAGCTGCGCGTCGCCCGAAGCGCGTCCGGCGAGCCCGAGGTCTTTCGCAGCAGGCCGTCGCTCGCGGTGACGACGCGGATCGCCGCGGCGATGTCGGGGAAGTCGAAGCTAAAGCCTGCGCCCTCGAGCACGCGCGGTACCGCTCGTTGGCTGGCGAGGAGAAACTCGTCGGTCGTCTCCTGGCCGGCGATGGCAAGGAGTGCGGCTCGTGGAACCGTCAAGGGTGCTCTTCGTCCAAGCGCGTGGGCCAGCTCCTCGGTGAACTCGGTGTTGGTTACGGCCCGCGGCGCGACCAGGTTCACCGGGCCGGTCAGCTCGTGGTGCTCGGCCAGGAACCGCAGCGCTCGGACGTGGTCGGTGAGCGAGATCCACGACATCCACTGCAGTCCGGTGCCAAGTCGAGCTCCGAGCCCAAGTCGAAAGAGGGGAAGTTGGGGGAGCAGCATGCCACCTGCCTGGCCGAGCACGACTCCGGTCCGAGCGACCACTACCCGCGCACCCGAGTCTGCCGCCGGCGTGCCGGCGAGCTCCCAGGCTCGGCAGAGGTCGGCGAGCATGCCATCGCCCGGGCCGGAGGATTCCGTCAGGATCTCGTCGCCGCGAGAGCCGTAGTAGCCGACAGCGGCACCGATCACGAGGTCCGGCTTGTCGTCGCTTTCCGCGATCGCCCTGGCGATGATGTCCGTCGTTGTTATCCGGCTGGCCCGGATGGCCTCTCGTCGTACCGGGCTCCAGCGCCAGGGGACAAGCGGCGCTCCAAGGACCTGGAACACGACGTCGAAACTCCCGATGTCGCCGCCCGCTTTCGTGAGATCAAGGCTTCTTGTCGAGACGTCGATGATCGCGACGGACCGAGGCGAGCTCGGGCGACCGAGCGCCACGACTTCGTGTCCGTCGCCCTCGAGCGACAACGCCAGTGCCTTGCCGATAAATCCAGAGGCACCACCGAGGAGAATGCGCATCGAACAGCCCTTTCGGAGACGCGAGGAGCCTTAGAGGCTAGGAATTCCGCCGCACTGCCAGCCGCCGCCGCACCCCGCGTGATCGTTGGCGCCCGAGCCGCGTCGAGTCGTCGATGATCTGTCCAGCGCGGCATCGTCTAGTGGCCGCGACCCTAGCGGCTCGACCATTAGGATCGATGAAATGAGTGACCAAGCTGCACCGACAACGGCGTTGGGCGCGGCCGAAGAGACGTTCGGACAGAACGCTTGGATTGTCGAGGAGATGCATCAGCAGTTCCTCACGAACCCGACCTCGGTCGATGAAACCTGGCGCGCCTACTTCTCCTTGGACCATGCCAACGGGCACGGCAACGGCACGAGTTCCGGCAACGGCAATGGTGTCAAGGCCGCGCAAGCAGTGGCGCTCCCAGCGGCTACCAACGGCGGTCAGGCAGCCATCCCACCAGCAGAGACATCAGACGTCGTCGCTCCGAGTGCAGCTGTCGCGCTGGCTCCCGCACCTGTAGCGGTCGCGGAGGCCGTACCCGTTGTGGCCTCGCCACCGGCGGTCACCGCACCTGTAGCGGTCGCCCCCGAGCAGGTGGCTGCGCCCGCGGAGGAGCCGGTAGCGCTTCGCGGAGCGGCAGGCCGAATCGTCGAGAACATGGTTACAAGCCTCGGGGTACCGACGGCAACGAGCGTGCACCCGCTTCCCGCGAAGCTGCTCGAGGTGAACCGGCGCTACATCAACGAGCATCAGGACCGGGTAGGCGCCGGGAAGATCAGCTTCACCCACCTGATCGCGTACGCACTCGTGAAGGCACTTGGCGACGTCCCCGCGCTGAACTCGACGTTCGTTGCTGACATCGACGGCAAGAACACGCCCGGCGTCATCCGTCATGAGCATGTCAACCTAGGTCTCGCCATTGATCTCGAGCGGCCAGGCGGCGCGCGCACACTCGTCGTGCCGGCGGTCCGGTCGGCGGACACGCTCGGCTTCACGGATTTCGTCGCCGCCTATGAGGACCTCGTCGCTCGCGCTCGTGGCGCGAAGTTGACCGTGGAGGACTTCGCCGGCGTCACGATCACGCTCACCAACCCGGGAACGCTCGGCACCACGCAATCCGTCCCGCGCCTGATGTCAGGCCAAGGCGCCATCATCGGGGTCGGGGCGCTGGACTTTCCCGTCGAGTTCGCCGGAGCTGATCCTGCGACGTTGAGCGATCTCGGGATCGGCAAGGTATTGACGCTCACTTCGACGTATGACCACCGCATCATTCAAGGCGCAGAGTCCGGCCTCTTCCTCAAGCGCGTTCATGAGCTGCTCGTCGGAGAGAGTGGCTTTTACGACCAGATCTTTTCCGAGCTCGGAATCGCCGAGCCACCGGCACGCTGGCAACGAGTCAAGCATGAGGCGCCGGGTTCTGGCGCGACCGGCACCCGCGATCAACTGGCTGTTCGCTCGCTCATCGAGGCCTATCGCCTGCACGGTCACCTCGCAGCCGCCGTGGATCCGCTCACCGAGCACGATCCTGAGGCTCCGAGCGTGCTTGATCCGGCCACGTACGGATTGTCGGTCTGGGACCTCGATCGCAGCTTCCCGACCGAGGGCCTGTTGCCGACTCCGACTGCTCCGCTCTCGGCCATCCTGGCGGTTCTCCGGCGTTCCTACTGCAGCACGATCGGCACCGAGTACCTCCACATTCAAGACGCAGAGCAACGTCGGTTCATTGCCGAGCTGCTCGAGCAAGCACCCGAGACGCTAAGCGCCGAAGCGCAGCGCTACCTCCTGCAGCGCCTCGACGCGGCCGAGGGCCTAGAGCGATTCCTACATGCCAGGTATCCGGCCGGCCGTCGATTCAGCCTCGAGGGCAGCGAGTCGACGATCTCGTTCATCGATGCGCTCTTTGAGCAGGCGGCCACGCTCGGCATCGGGCACGGGATCATTGGAATGGCACACCGCGGCAGGCTGAACGTCCTCGCCAACGTCCTCGGCAAGCCCTACGAAGGGATCTTCGCGGAGTTCGAAGACACGCTCGACCCTTTGACCGTGGACGGCTCTGGTGACGTTAAGTACCACAAGGGCGGTCAGGGCAACTGGGTAGGCCGCCTCGGGACGACTTTGGCGGTCACGATGCCGCCGAACCCCTCGCACCTCGAAGCGGTGGACCCGGTGGTGATCGGCATCGCCCGCGCAGAACTTGACCGGGGTGGAGCGGCCCGCGTGCTCACCCTTTTGATCCACGGTGACGCGTCCTTCGCCGGGCAAGGGGTGGTAGCTGAGACGCTCAACCTCTCCCAGCTCGAGGGCTACCGAGTCGGCGGGACGATGCACCTGATCATCAACAACCAGCTCGGATTTACCGCAGAGGCCGAGGCCACTCGGTCCACGCGGTACTCGAGCGACCTCGGCAAGGCGATCGAGGCGCCGATCTTCCACGTCAACGGCGACGACCCGGAGGCGGTCGCGCGCGTCGCGCAGATCGCAGAGGCCTATCGCGTCAAGTTCGAGCGCGATGCGATCGTCGATCTGATCAGCTACCGCAGGCTCGGTCACAACGAGCAGGACGATCCCACCTACACCCAACCGCTCATGTACAAGCTGATCGATGCACATCCGACGACCCGCGCGATCTACGCGAGCCATCTGCTCTCGTCGGGATCGCTCGCACCTGAAGTCGAAGCTGCCGATCGGGAGTCCTTCAACCAGACGCTGATCTCGGCCCTCGAAGAGGCGCGCCGAGTGCCGCGGGCGCACTTCGACAACCTGCCCGCCAGGCGGCTGCCGGTCGTCGAACCACTGTCTAGCCTGGACTCGGTCTCGCGTACGACGCTCGACGCGATAGCGAAGCGGCTGCACTCATGGCCCGACGACTTCGCGGTGCACCCGAAGATGGAGCGGCTGCTCCTCCAGCGTGCCGAGATGTACGACGCCGGCGAGGTCGACTGGGCCCTCGGCGAGGCCTTGGCGTTCGGGACCTTGCTGCTCGAAGGCACCAACATTCGCCTCACTGGCCAGGACTCTGAGCGCGGCACGTTCTCGCATCGCCAGGCAGTGCTCATCGACGTCACGAACGGGAACCGGTACACGCCGCTCACCACGCTCGGGTCCGCGCTCGACGACGACGGACCAGTCGGCGAGTCTGCTCGCTTCGAGGTGCGTGACTCGCTCTTGTCGGAGTACGCAGCGCTTGGCTTCGAGTACGGCTACTCCGTTGCGAACAAGGAGTCGCTGGTCCTTTGGGAGGCGCAGTTCGGTGACTTCGCGAACGGCGCCCAGATCATGATCGACAACTTCATCGTCGCCGGTGAGGAGAAGTGGGGCCAGCTCTCCGGCCTCGTCATGCTCTTGCCGCATGGCTATGAGGGCCTTGGTCCCGAGCACTCCTCGGCGAGGATCGAGCGCTATCTGCAGCTGGCCGCCGACGGCTACATCACCGTCGTGCAGCCAACGACCGCGGCGCAGTTCTTCCATCTCCTCCGCGCACATCGGCACCAGGCGACGCGACGACCGCTCGTCGTGTTCACGCCGAAGTCGCTGTTGCGGCTGCGCTCCTCGCGCTCCTCGGTCGACGAGCTCGTCGCAGGGAGTTTCTCCGAGGTTCTCGACGACCCGGCAGCGGGCGTGCTCTTTCAGCGTGCGGCGGTGGGTAGGGTCGTGCTCTGCACCGGGAAGCTCGCTTTCGAGCTGACGGACCGCAACGCGAAGAACCTCGCTGCGCTTCCTAGCTCGGTGCCCGTCGCCGTCGTCCGTGTGGAGCAGCTCCACCCCTGGCCCGAGGAGCAGATCGCAACCGTGCTCGCCAGTTACCCCGGAGCGACCGAGATCGTCTGGGCACAAGATGAGCCGGCGAACATGGGGTCTTGGAGTTACGTGCACCCCCGTCTTCTTGATCTGTTGGACGGCGAGCGCTCACTTCGGCGCGTCTCGCGTCAGGCGGCGTCGGCTCCGGCGACGGGGTCCTCGCACGTTCTCCACGAGCTCGAGGTGCACTATCTCGCTGACGCGGCGGTCGGTCCGAGCCCAGTTGCTTGAGCGTGTGACCCAGTCGACTCAAGGTGAGCCGATGGTGACAACAAAGGGTTCGTGCCGGACGTGACCGTCGTGGCAAAGCATGTCGTCGTCGACGGCTCGAACATCGCGACCGAGGGCCGAACCGTGCCGTCGCTTGACCAGCTCGAGTCGGCCGTTTCGGAGATCCGGAAGGACTATCCGAGCGCCGAGGTGACGGTCGTCGTCGATGCGACGTTCGCGCACCGAATCGATGCCTCCGAACGGGCGCGCTTCGAGCAGGCGACGCTTCGCGGCGAGTACGTCTCACCGCCCGCCGGCGCGATCGGACGGGGCGACGCGTTCTTGTTGCGAATCGCCGAGAAGGTTGGAGCGACGGTGCTCTCCAACGACTCGTTCCAGGAGTTTCACGGTGAGCACGACTGGCTCTTCGAGCCAGGCAGGCTGCTCGGGGCGACGCCGGTGCCGAGCGTCGGCTGGATCTTCATCCCCCGCTCACCGGTGCGCGGTATCAAGAGCCGGGTAGCGGTCCGTGAGGCCTCCAAGGCCAAGACCCGCGTAGAAAAGGCAGTGGCCGATGCCACGGCCGAAGCGACCGGCGATGGCCGCATCGCGATCGGCGCGAGCCGTCCGGCTCCGACGAGGCGTCGGGCCGAGGCGACAGCAGAAGCGTCGACCGAGCCACCACTCGCGCGCCGGCCAGTCGCGGTGAATGCCCCGATCCCCTTCATCACGTTCATCGCGGCACACCCGCTCGGCGCTGTAGTCGAGGGAGTCGTTGAGGGCTTCACCTCCCACGGTGCCATCGTCATGGTCGGCGACGTCCGCTGCTACGTGCCGCTGTCGGGTCTCGCGCAGCCCGCGCCAAGAAGTGCAAGGGAGGTACTCACACGCGCCGAGAGTCGAGCATTCGTCGTCACCGCGCTCGATCCGGCACGACGTGGTGTCGAGCTCGCGGTTCCAGAGGTCGGTGTCATCCGAGGTGTTCCGAGCGAGGAGACCGTCGCCGCCGAAGTTGCCATGACCCGGCCGCGTGGGCGTCGAGCAAGCGGAGAGACAGCTCCGGCGAAGAAGGCCTCGGCTACGAAGCGATCGTCCGTCGCCGAATCGGCGCCACCGACGCCCGACGCAGCTCCGGAGACGCCCGCCATCCCAGCGAAAAAGGCTGCTCCGGTGAAAAAGCGTGCACCGGCGAAGCGGGTCGCGGCGCCGGTTGGGGCAGCTTCTGTCGAAAAGCGCGCTGCGCCGAAGAAGGCCCCTCCGAAGAAGGCCGCGCCGCGAAAGGCGACAGCTAGTGCCAAAGCGGCGCCCACGACGCCGGCAGCGCCCACGAAGAAGGCAGCTGCTGCCAAGCGTGCCCCAACTAGTCGAGCGGCGAGCGCGCCGGCACGAGAGTCCGACGGACCGAGGCGATCCCCGAGGAGCCGAGCGTGACCATGCCGCGGCCAGAGGAGCTTCTCCCGCACCGGCCGCCCTTCCTCCTATTGAGCGAGATCACCGCACTCACCCCTGGAGAAGCGGCTCGGGGTACCTGGTCACTTACTGGCGAGGAGGCCTTCTTCGCCGGCCATTTCCCAGGTCGCCCGACGGTGCCGGGAGTCCTCATCGTCGAATCGCTCGCTCAACTCGGTGCGGCTGCGGTGCTCGCGGATGAGCGATTCAGCGGTCGGTTGCCACTTTTCGGAGGTATCGACCGAGCGCGCTTTCGCCGTCAGGTCCTTCCTGGAGACACCCTCGACCTTGAAGTGACGATCGATCGCATCTCTGCTCGGGCTGGATCTGGACATGGCGTCGCCATCGTCGACGGCCAGGTCGCCTGCGAGACGGGCCTGTTCTTCGTGCTCGTGGAGACGGTGAGTTTATGAAGATCGCGACGTGGAATGTGAACTCGCTAAAGGCGAGGCTGCCAAGGGTCGAGGCCTGGATCGGTGAGCACCAGCCCGACGTACTCGTGATGCAAGAGACCAAGCTCGCCGACTCTGCCTTCCCGACGTCGGTGTTCGCCGACCTCGGTTACGCCTCCACCCACCATGGCAACGGGCGCTGGAACGGTGTCGCGATCTTGTCCAAGGTCGGGCTCGAAGATGCCAGAGGAGGATTCTCCGGGGAGGACTCGGCCTCGGTCGAAGAGTGTCGCATCGTGCAGGCGATCTGTGCTGGGGTGAAGGTGATGAGCGTTTACGTTCCAAACGGTCGGACCGTGGACTCGGAGTTCTTCGAGCAGAAGCTGGCATGGCTTGGCCAGCTCCGCCGAGAGCTCGACCTAACGTGTCAGCCAGGCGACGAGGTAGTCATCCTCGGCGACTTCAACGTCGCCCCAGAAGACCGAGACGTTTGGGATATCACCCAGTTCGTCGGGATGACGCACGTGACGCCCGAAGAGCGGGCAGCGCTCGCCAACGTCGAGGACTGGGGGCTCTCCGACGCGATGCGGGTCACCAACCCGGACGAGATCGGGCCCTTCACGTGGTGGGACTACCGGGCCGGTGCTTTCCACAAAGGCTGGGGGATGCGGATCGACCTAGCGCTCGTCAGCCAGCCGGTCCTTGCCCGCCTGACAGCCGCGTACCGCGATCGCGAGGCCCGAAAGGGCCCGCAGCCATCCGATCACGCGCCAGTGGTCATCGAGCTCAAAGAACGCGACTGATCCCTCAAGCGAACTCGATTGGCTAACGTCGGCAGATATGGACGTCATTACTGATCCGGCAGTCATCGAAGCAAGCGTCAGTGCCGCTTGGCAGATCGAAGGCGACGCAATCGTAAAGGTGGTGAAGTTCGCCGACTTCGCTGGCTCGCTCGCCTACATCAATAGCGTCGGCGCAGTCGCCGAGGAGCTCAACCATCACCCGGACATCGACCTTCGATACGACACCGTCACGTTGCGCTCCTCGACGCACTATCTCGGCGGGATCACCGAGAACGACTTCGCGCTAGCAGGTCGGATCGACCAGCTCGACGATGTCGAGGCCGGTTAGGAGATCGGCAGCTTCCAAATCGGGAACCAGTGGTCAAGGTCTTTCTCGATCGTCAGGTCGTTCGCCAGCTCGGTCTTTAGCCGGAGCTCCATTTCGTTGTCGCGATGCTCACCATTTGTCGGCACGAATGGGTAGAAGCTGCCCCGCTTGTAGAGGTAGATGAGGTACGTGACGCTCGCCGTTCCTGGGGCGCCGGGGGTATCGGGGTGGAACGGGAACACCGAGCAGAGCAGCTGGGGACCCCAGCCGTGTTCTTCGAGCGTCGAGTTCACGAGATGCACCCTGGTGACGAGGGAGCTGAAGTCCGACGACGCAACGACTACCCAGCGGTATCCGAACTCGTCTTCTTGATTCGAGAGCGTCGCTTTGGCGGCGTTCGGATCGGTGCCCTCCTCATTGAGGTTCAAGAGCTCGACGAGCTCCTTCTCGGTGTCGGCGAAGGACTGTGCAGACGCCGGCTTGAAGCAGACTGCCGCTTCGCCGCTCGGGTGCATGCCCTCTGCGGCCTCGAGGGTGATCTGCGCGCCGGGGAGGCCGAAAAGGTGGTCGAGATTCGGCTGCGCCGGCTTCGTACGTCCAAGGAGTGCGTCGAGGAAGCCCACTAGAGCAACCTGGCCAGCGTCGCCGACCTCACGTGAGCCCGTGTCGCATCTCGGCGTCGAGCTTGGAGAGCTCGGCAAGTCGCCGCTCAAGGCTCGGGTGCGTGGAGAACAGCGACGACAAGCTCACGCCCGGAGCTAGGGCAGGCGCGAAGTAAAAGGCGTTGAAGTGCTCGGCGGATCGAAGGTCGCGCGTCGGGATCCTCGCCATCTCGCCGGAGACCTTCTGGAGTGCTGAGGCGAGCACCTGGGGCTGACCGATGAGGATCGCGCCGGACCGGTCCGCGGCGAGCTCGCGATAACGCGACAGCGTCCGGATGAGGATGAAGCTGATCATGTAGATGACAGCGGAGAACAAAAGCATCGCCATCTCGACCGCGAACAGGTTCCCGCCAGAGTTGTTGTTGTTCGACCTGTTGTTGCCGCCGAATCCGCCGAACAGGCCGGAGATGTAGAGCACTCGGGTCAGTAGCCCGGCAAGTATTCCGAGAAAGCTCGCGATCGTCATCACCGCGACGTCCCGATGGGCCACGTGGCTGAGCTCGTGCGCGAGCACGGCCTCGACCTCTTTCTCGTCGAGTCGGTTCAACAGGCCCGTCGTGGCGCAGACGACCGCGTGCTTCTGGTTCCGTCCGGTCGCGAATGCGTTCGGGATGTCGCTTTGCGCGATGGCGACCGTTGGTTTTTGCATATCGGCCATAGCTACGAGCCGGTCGACGATGCCATGCAGCTGGGGTTCCTGCTCCCGGGTGACGATCTTGCCACCCATTGAGTAGAGGGCGATCTTGTCCGAGAAGAAGTACTGCACGAACAAGATGCCGAAGCCGATGACGAGAATGAAGCCGAGCGCGACGTGCGCGGCGACGAGCACGACGATAAAGACGGCGTACAACAGGCCGAGCAAGAAGACCGTGCTCAGCATTCGAGCGGTCAGGCCGCGGTCAGCTGGAAATTTGGACTTGCTCACTGCTCAGCTCTCCTCTGAACCAAGCAGCTCACTGATTTCGCTCAGGCTTGCTCCTTCGTGGGGGAGAATCAAGTCCGATGGAAGGATGGTGGAGGCGTCTATCGGGGTGCCGATGCGTCGGATCTCCGCGTCGAGCGCCGAGAGCGCTGCGGCGAATGCGACGTCGTCCGCGGCGGTGATCGCGCGATCGACCGCCGCATCGAGCTCGTCGAGTTTTGCCTTATTGGCGTCGGCGACCTCGAACTGGCCGTCCCCGAGGATCCGGATGATCACGCGCCGCCGTCCTTGTTCAGCGTGAACAGGCTCGCTCCACTAGAAGGAGCCGGCTCGGCCTCAGCGACCACTTCGGCATCGGTAGCGTCGGTGGCTTCGGCGGCTCCCGGCGCGGCGGCGATGGCAGGGGCGTCTCCGCCCGGCGCGAGCTGACCCTTTAGCTGGGCGAGCTCGAGCTCGACCTGCGTGGACGCTGAGTTCTTGTCGAGCTCGGCTTGGAGCGGGTCGCTCGACCCGGTGAGGTCGGTGAGCGCGCCAGACGCCAGCAGCTCGTCGACTGCACCTGCTCGAGCCTGCATGTTCGCGATCTTGTCCTGCGCGCGCTGCATCGCCATGCCGGTGTCGCTCATCGACTCCGAGATCCCAGAAACGGCCTCGCCGATCTTGGTCTGCGCCTCGGCCGCGGTGTAGGAAGCCTTCAAGGTCTCCTTCTGGCTTCGGAACGCCTCGACCCGGGTCTGGAGCTGCTGGGTCGTCGTGACGAGCTTCTCCTCTTGTGCTTGGAGCTGCTCGTGTTGTACACGCAGCTGCTCGAGCTGGTCGGCGATGCCGGCGCGGCGGCTGAGCGCCTCGCGGGCGAGGTCTTCCCGATTCTGCGCAAGTGCCTGCTTGGCCTGGTCTTGCAGCTTGTTGGCACTGGCTTGTAGTTGGGAGGCCTGGAGCTCGATGCGCTTTCGCGCGGTGGCGACGTCAGCGACACCCTTTCGTACCTGTTGGAGCTGCTCCAGCTGCTTTTCGTACGAGAGGTCGAGGGTCTCGCGAGGGTCTTCGACCCGGTCGAGCACCTTGTTCGCCTTCGCCTGTACTACGCCCGACAGGCGCTTCATGAAGGCCATGTCACCGTTCCTTCCTGGGACATCATCTGAGTTCTACGCCAGCACCAAGGTGTTGGCCCGTGCCGGCGAATACGCCGATTCAGCTGTGAGCATACGTGCTCACCTGCCCTCGGACGGTTCGGGCGCAGCAATGGGGCTCGATCGAGGAGCAATCGCTCACTCAGCTGATCGGGCGGATAGCGTCGTGGTCATGTCTGAACGGCTTTGTCTCTTGACTGTGCACGCCCATCCCGACGACGAGTCCTCCAAGGGGGCGGCGACGGTTGCCCGATATCACGCCGAGGGCGTCCACACTGTGCTCGTTTGCTGCACCGGTGGCGAGGAGGGCGACATCTTGAATCCTGCGATGGATCTGCCCCACGTGCGAGCCGACATCGGCGCGGTTCGTATGAAAGAGCTCGAGGAGGCGACACGGATCATCGGCTTCGACGAGGTCGCGCTGCTCGGCTACCGCGACTCGGGGATGCCTGAATCGCCGGCGAACGCACACCCGGAGTCTTTCCACACGGCACCGATCGAAGAGGCGATCGGGCGCCTCGTCGGCGTCATCCGGCGGGTCCGGCCCCAGGTGCTCATCTGCTACCCCGAGGATCAGCGCGGCTACCGGCATCCGGACCATATTCGGGTCCATGAGATCACGGTCGCCGCGTTTGACGCGGCCGCGGACCCGGAGGCGTATCCAGAGGCTGGGGAGGCCTATGCGCCGCTCAAGCTCTACTACTCCGCGAACTCGAGGGCGAGCTTCCTCGAGCGTCACCAGAAGTTCCTCGATCTCGGTCTCGAGTCGCCGTACGCGGAGCGAATCGCCAAGGGCGGATTCAACGACCGCGGCGCCGAGCCCGAGCCCGAGCCGTCAACCCGCATCGATCTCACCGGTTTCCAGCAGGTGCGCCGTCTAGCGCTCTTGGCGCACGCGACTCAGATCGACCCAACCTCGATGGGATGGTTCGGCCTCCCCGATGAGGTCGAGTTCGAGCTGCATAGTCACGACGCGTTCATCCTCGCCAAGACCAGAATCCCGGTCGAGGGCGTCGAGGATGACCTGTTCAATGGCGTGCGAGAATCAGTTTCTAGTTGATCGGCGCTGAAATGGCCCTCGGTTGCAAAGGAGCACCATCGTGAAGTGGTTATCCCAGGAGTGGCTCGACGAGAGCAAGCGTCTCGCGGAGACGCAGCCGGTGCGACCAGGTGCGAGCGCGCGACTGCAGTACGTGATCACCGATGGCCCAGACGGTGACATCGAGTACTACTGGGTCGTGGTCGACGGACGCCTGTCGGAGAACCGCCTAGGTGAGCTAAGCGATGCCGAGGTCACCTTGACGGAGACCTACGACGACGCCATGGCGCTCCAAAAAGGGGAGCTCGACGCCAACGCCGCGTTCATGCAGGGTAGGGTGAAAGTGACCGGCGACGTGAACAAGTTGATGTCGCTACTTCCGATCACGATGTCGCCTGAGTTCCACGAGTTCAATCAGGCAGTGCTCGCGATTACAGAGTTCTAGTCACCTGGCGGTAGACGCCGCGGCGCTGCTCAAGCCGCACTCCTCGTGCCGATCGGCCGACGGCG
>Ga0208357_1002150_pt1 | contig 13402 bp, 9 predicted proteins | sample NGESurdeep092012_6_FD_184487 | JGI IMG/M metagenome (GOLD analysis project Ga0208357, IMG submission 184487) | Arctic peat soil microbial communities from Barrow, Alaska - NGEE Surface sample F52-2 deep-092012 (SPAdes) | ecosystem: Environmental > Terrestrial > Soil > Wetlands > Peat ... | reverse complement strand
TTGGGGTCGACGAATACCCCGCTTGCCACCAGCCGGACATAGAGGTCGGCGAGCGCCACCATCGTGAGACTCACCCAGGCCAACTGCATGTGGCGACCATTGAGGGGAGTAACGAGCTTCCAGGCTCGGTGCCGCAGTCGGTGCTTGGAGAAGCGGTTGACATTGCCCCCGCAGAGATGCCTGCATGCGTGGCATGACAATGAATAGAGCCACAGCAACACCGCATTTGCACACAGCACCAAGGTGCCCACGCTCACGCCGACCCCGCCCTCACCGGGAAGGCGAAAGGCCATGAAGGCATCGATGGTCAAGATCACATTGAAAGCGAGGCCGGCGGCAAAGAAGTAGCGGTGCAGGTTCTGCAAGATGAGAGGGAATCGGCTCTCGCCCGAATAGCGACGATGGCCGTCGGCGACACCGCAGGCCGGTGGGGAGCGCCAGAACCCTCGGTAGTACGCCTTGCGGTAGTAGTAGCACGTGAAACGAAATCCCAGCGGTATGATCAAAATGACAAGAGCCGGAGAGATCTCCCACCAGGTGAGGTACAGACCGCCGCGAGCACCGGGCACGCAGCTAGCGGCGACACACGGTGAGTAAAACGGAGAAATCAGATCTCGGTGGGCAGCAGCGCCCACGTAGTAGTTGGCATTCTGGAAGGCGGCCCAGGTCGCATAGGCCAGGAAGGCACTGAGGAACGCAACTGTTACGGCCGGTGCCCGCCACCAGGCGTCCTTGCGTAGGGTCCGAACATCGGGTCCTCCTCGTACTCCTCCCAAAACCACCGGTACCGGCTTCACGTCCTCAAGGGTGCTCACCATCACCTCCACTGATCGCGGCGCGATGGCTTCTGCCATCTCACCTGTTCGGCTTCGAAAGGATCCGTCAGTTCCGGGGCTCCGCATTGTTGCCACGAGATCTGACATCACTCGGGGCACGAGCCGGATCCGGGTGCCGCCGCTCTGATCTGAGTCCTGAGGGCGGCCGCTGAGGTCGCGCTTTGGGTGCTCCCCTCGACATGTCGACCCTGGCAGCCACAGGTCAGGTTGGCAGCCAGGGCATATCGACCGACTCCAACTCGGCCAAGAGCTCGCGGGTTTCTACGAGCGAGGAGGTCAGGATCTGCCTGGCCACATCGAGCAGCTCGAAGAGCATGGGGTTGTTGACCGAATAGACGACACTGGCTCCGTCCTTGCGTGCTTGAACCAGGTTCGCCCGTCGCATGATGCCAAGCTGCTGGGAGAGATGGGAGGATTCGATCCCGACGGCCGGAATGAGCTCGCTTACTGGTCGCTCGCCATCGCGCAGCACCTCGAGCACTCGGATACGGGCCGGATGGCCAAGCGCTTTGAAAAAGTCCGCCTTCACCTGATAGATCGGTGCGGTCACGCTTGGTCTCCTTATGGCCTCGGCCGTGCTGTGTGGCTGCCGTCCGGAGGACGTGGCGACCTGCCTCCCCGACCAGACGTCGACAGTCTAACGGATTTATCAAGACGTCAGGTGATGATGGTCGGAGGCGTGGATCAGGATGCATGGCTGGTCAGAGGTCGTTCCCGGCATAGGAGAGATTGAAGCTCTTGTTGGCGAGGGGAAAATCGGGCACGATCGTGTCAGCGAGAGCGATCGATAACGCCGGCCAGGTGAGGAAGGAAGGATCCACGACCTTCACGCGGGTGAGCGTTCCCGAAGGATCAATTTCGACTCGGTGGACGATCGACCCCCGCCACCCCTCGACGATGCCTGACCCGTGACCCTCGCTCTGGAGGCGAGAATCCCCGGCAGCGGCCGAAAGCGTCCCGTCGCGACTGACGTAACCGGTGAGTAACGACAGGGAGGCGTTGACCTCGTCGCAGCGCACATCGAAGCGGGCCAGGACGTCTCCCCTGTCCCGGCGCGCCGGTTGGAACCCGGCCGACGGGGTGAAGGGATGCGCCACCCGAGCGTCGAGCACGAGGCCAGAAGCGCGAGCTACGACCCCGAGCACACCGATCTCCTCGGCCTGGTTGGTGCTGAGGACGGCGGTGCCGGCAAAGCGGTCCATGACAATGGTGTTGGCGCGGGCCAGGTTCACCAGGTCGTGGAACCGCGCGCTGATCTCGGCCAGCTCCTTTTGGTGAGGCAGACGGAGAAGAGTGGCACCTCCCGGGGCGATGCCACCGCGCAGCAGCCGGTGCCCGGTCACCTCGGCATTCAGCCGCAGCAGCCGCTCGCGCAGAGTGAGGGCATGAGCATTGGCCAGGCCGAAGGCAACGTCGTTGCACAGCGCGCCGATGTCGGCAACGTGGTTGTACAGGCGCTCAAGCTCGACCAACACCGCCCGAAGCTCGGCGGCCCTCGCGGGCACCTCGATGTGGCACGCCTCTTCGACCGCCAGGCAATAGGCGACACTGTGACCTACCGCACTATCCCCGGAAATCCGCTCGGCCAGCTCCACCCCCGACCGGACATCGCGGCCTTCGAAGAGGCGCTCGATCCCCTTGTGCGCAAACCACAATCGAGCCTTCATCTTCACGATTGTCTCGCCGACCACCGAGAACCGGAAATGTCCAGGCTCGATGAGACCGGCGTGCACGGGCCCGACCGGTATTTCATAGACGCCAGGACCGCCGACCTCGACGAACGGGTATGGGTCGGCGTTATCGACCATAACGGGTGCGGGGCCTGCGTCATGACGCATCGGATACCAGCCAGCCGGCCAGTGCTGATGGAGAACCAATCGGCGAGGCTGGGGATGGCCGACGGGCTCGATGCCGAATAGGTCGCGCATCTCGCGCTCGAACCGACTGGCAGAGAACGACAAGTGGGCGAGCGACGGGACTACCGGGTGCACCCTGTCCAGGTGGACCTGGATCTCGACGCGTCTGTCGGGTGGCCCGCTGGTGAACAGGTACACGACGCGGATCCCCCCGGGTCCATCATGGGCGGCGACGAGGGCCAGCCGATACCCAGCGGTGAGCAACTTCTTAGCCCCGTCAATCAGCTCCGCCGGCAACAGGTCGATCGTTGCGTGCGCCACGTCCCCGCCTATGACCATCTCCAAGTCCGAGAGCCGCTCGCTCACGAGGCCACCACCCCGGCGGCAGCATGCAACAGTGAGGCCAGCGGCCACGCCGCTATCCCCAGCGCGGCGCAGCCGACCAGGCCTCCGATGAGGGGCACGGCTACCACTGCTGAAGTCTTATGGGTGGGCTCCCCGTCCGCCGACGCGCCCAACAGTAAGCGCCGCCCGTGAAACATGACGGCAGCAAAGATCACGGTCATGCACCCGAGTGCGATCGCGGCAACCCAGCCGAGGCCGACCTGCACCTCGGCCCGGACCATGTTGAGCTCGCTCACGAACAGGCTGAATGGGGGGAGGCCCATGAGGGCGAGCAAGCCGAACCCGAATATTCCGCCCAAGGCCGGCCGCCGGGCCAGCAGCGCTCTGACCTTGGCGATTTCGCTGGTGCCCTCAGTGGCCAGGATTTCGCCCGACGACAGGAACAGCACCCCTTTGGCCAAACCGTGGCCGAGAATATGCAAGAGGACCGCGGCGATGGCCAGCCGAGTGCCAGCAGCTGCCCCGAGGGCGATAAGACCCATGTGCTCCATGCTCGAGTAGGCGAGCATTCGCTTGTAGTCGCGTTGGGTGATCAGCAGGGACGCGGCGACGACAAGAGAGAGAATGCCCACGGTGACGAGGAGATCGCGGGTGAAGGCAACTCCCAACGCACCGTCGGCAATGGACTTGAACCGCAGCACGGCATAGAAGGCCACCGTCAACAGAACCCCTGACATGAGGGCCGAGACCGGCGCAGGCGCCTGGCTGTGGGCGTCGGGGAGCCAGCTGTGCATTGGGAAAAGGCCGACCTTGGTGCCGTATCCGAGGACGATCAGGGCCATGGCTAGGCGCATCACCCCGGGGTCAAGGTGGTGTGATACGGCCATGAGTGCTGTCCAGTTGAGACTGGCCGTGCCGTGCAGGCCCGCATGGAGCCCGACTAAGTAGACGAGAACGGTGCCGAGGAAGGCCATGGCGATCCCCACCGAACAGATCACGATGTACTTCCACGACGCTTCGAGGGCTCGGCGCGTGCGACGATGCCCCACAAGAAAGGCGGTGGCAATAGTCGTTGCTTCGACCGCCACCCACAGGACCCCGAGATTGCCGGCGACCACGGCGAGGAGCATGGCGGCCAGGAACAGCTGGACCAGCACGCCGTAGAGCGAGGCGTGCCGCCGGCTACACCGACCGGAGCTGATCTCCACGTCCAAGTAGCGAACGCTCTGCCAACAGGCGAGGGCGCCAATCACCCCGATGACGATGACCATGAAGGCGCTGAGCGCGTCGACTCGCAGTATCCCGCCAAATGCGGTTGCCGGCCGACCATGGAGGACCTGAGTCGCTAGGTCGGCCCCTACAGCCAGAACGGTGGTGATGGCCCCGAGCCCTAGCCAACCGATGCCACGCTTCCAGGGAAGTGCTCCGGAAATGGCGGCAGCGAGGACGGGGATACCAAGAACGACCACGATGAGCATCAGTCGTGCAGCTCTCGTAGCTGGTCGAGGTCGAGTACGCCGAATTGCGAATGCATTTGTGCGGTAAGGACCCGAAGCACGCCGACGACGAGGAGCACGTCAAGAGATGCGCCCAGCTCGACCACCAGCGGGACACCGGCGGTGGCGAGAAATGCAACCAGGGCAATGCCATTGTCCACGAGTAGGAGCCCAACAATCTGTGACACTGCCTTGCGCCGGACCACCATGGCAAAGAACCCGACCAGCAACGTGGCAAATCCAAGTGGGATGAGCCGTCCGGCGGTGGTGGGTACGAGCGCCACGACGGGGCCGGTTGCCCCGTAGGCGAGGAAGATGAGCACACCGGCACCGACCAGGGAAGCCGGCACGTTCATGAGCGGCGCTACTTCGCGGTTGGTGGGATCCCGCGCGACGATCCGACGCAGAAGCGCGGGGATGACCACGCCTTTAGCCACGATGACGATGACGGCTACCGCAATCAGCACATCGTCATGTTGGTGAGCCCCGAGGACGAAGGCCACGGCGCCGAGGGCCACACCTTGCACGGCAAGCGCCTTCACGATGGCAGGGAGCGACCGGCGCCACAGCGTCACAATGGCGCACACCAAAACGATGCCGGCGGTGAACTCGAGCAGGGCCGAATACGTGGACCCGCTCATTGCACCACCAGCGCGGTCACGGCAGCCAGCACAGCAAGGACGAATCCGCCGGCGAGCAGCTCAGGGACTCGGAACAACCGGAGCTTGGCGGAGAACACTTCGAATGTAGCGATGGCTACGCCCGCCGCCGCCACCTTTCCCCCGAGAACGAGGATCCCAATGAAAATGCCGAGCGCGCCTGGCTGGGTCGCCACCCCCCACGGCACGAACAAATTGACGAGTAGCCCGAGCAGCAGTGCAAACCGCATCGATTCGCCTGCCGTAACCAAAGCTAGATCAGGGCCGGCGTACTCAAGGACCATTGCTTCATGAATCATGGTGAGCTCGAGATGGGTACTCGGGTTGTCTACGGGGACCCGGCCGCTCTCCGCTAGGACCACCACGACGAACGCGCAAAGGGCGAGGATCCGCTCAGGGCTGGCGATCACTTCAGGATGGAGTAAGCCCAACTGGACAATGGCGGGCAGGTTTGAGGAATGCGCTGGGATCGAAAGGGCGAGAATGGCGACGAGCAGCGCCGGTTCAGTGAGAGCGCCGATGGTCATGACCCGGCTCGCACCCATCCCTCCGAATGGGGTCCCCGTATCGAGGGCGCCGAGCGCCATGAACACCGATCCGACCAGCAACACGAAGACGATGGCGAAGAAGTCGGCGCTGCGTCCGAGCGGCGGGTGGGACGTGACCAAAGGCGACATGACCGCCACCACCAGCACGGTGGCGACGAGCACGACCGGGGCGGCTCCGAACACCCAGCTGGAATGGAGGGGACGGATGCGCTGCTTTCCAAATAGTTTGCGCAAGTCGAGGAGGGGCTGGTGCACCGGTGGTCCCGCCCGACCCTCGAGCCGACTGCGGACCTTGCGCATCAATCCAGTGAGCAGTGGACCGCCAAGAACAATGGCGACAGCCTGCGTGCACCCAACCAGGACGATCCCGACCGGGTCCCCCACACCCGTCACGCGATCACCACCAGAACCACGACGAGGCCGATGAGGCCATAGGCGAGGTAGCGGTGCACACTGCCGTTCTGCAACGATCGAGCACGGGCGCCCCACCAAATCGCGGCCCCGATGGCTGGCCGGTAGATCAGCCGCTCGAAGACATCGTCAATCGACCGTCGATAGGCCACCCGTTCGAGGAAATAGCGGGACTCGGCCACATGGTCAACATCGAGATCTCGATCGGGACGCAGAACGTCGTCGAATACCCGCTCCAGCGGTTCGGCGAATGATGTTGCGGTGTATTGCATGCGCGCCGTCTGGAGGCGGCGACCCGATGCCCACGCCTCAGCGAGACGCAGCCGTGGCCGTGGCCGTGGCCGCAAGAGCTTGCGTACACCGATGACGACGGCCATGGCTACGCCCAAACCCACTGCCAACCACACTGGCGCCAGTACGCCTCGGAGATTGTCGAGCTGCAGTTCAATGCCACCGTGCACGAGACGCGTGGAAGCGCCCGGAACCACAGCCGAGGCCGCCCGCTCGAGAGCTGGGATGACGACCATAGGGGCAATACCGAGCACGACGCAGGCGGCGGCAAGTAGCCCCGCGCCCAGCTGCATAGTGCGAGGGACCTCATGTGCCGATTCGGCCTCGGGCGACCGGGGACGCCCGAGAAGGCCCACGCCAATGACCTTGACGAACGCAACGGCGGTAATACCGCCCGTCAGTGCCAATGCAGCCACCGCGATCGGCACCATGACGGTCACCGTGGTGCTCGAGGCGGCCGCGCCATGCAACAGGCTCTGGAACAGCAACCATTCGCCGACGAACCCGTTGAGAGGCGGGAGGGCAGCGATTGCCAACCCTCCCACCAACAACACTGAGGAGGTGACCGGTAGCCGGCGCATCAGGCCGCCGAGCCGGTCGAGATCGCGCGTACCGGTCGCCATTTGGACCGAGCCAGCGGAGAGGAACAGGCTTCCCTTGAAGGCTGCATGGTTCACGACCAGGAGCAATGCCGCCACCATCGCCAACGAAGCGAACACCATGTGCCCTTCCACGGCGAAGAACCCTGATGCCCCGACGCCAATGAGGACCAATCCCATGTTGTCAGTCGTCGAGAAGGCCAGGAGTCGCTTCAGATCGGACGACGCGGCAGCGTGCAGCGCCCCGTACAGCGCAGACACGACCCCCAGGGCAATCACGGTCAACCACCACCAACCCGGGCCACCTCCGAGCAGCTGATCCCCGACCAGGATGATGCCGTAGATCCCCAGGCTGACCATGGCTCCGGACATGAGCGCAGAAGCGGGACTTGGGGCTGCAGGGTGGGCCTTGGGGAGCCAGATGTGGAACGGCACGACACCCGCCTTCGAGCCAAAGCCCACCAGTGCCAGGAGAAAGGCGATGTTGCGGGCAAGGGGGGACAAGTGGGCCGCATGGGCGCGGATAGCGGCAAAGGACTGGGCGCCGGTGTGCCCCGATATCAGGACCAAAGCCAGCAATATGGCCGCTGCTCCGGCCTGGGTCATCACCGCGTACCACAGCCCAGCAGCACGCGAATCGGCGCTACGACGATGATCGACCAGCACCAACAGTAGAGAGGACACCGCCATGAGCTCCCACAGAACCATGAAGGTGGCGACACTCCCCGCTGCTGGCACCAACAACATGGCGACGATGAACACGGGCAGGACTGCCGATGCCGTACGGGTGGAGAGGCCGTGGCTTGCGTAGCCAATCCAGAAGATGGTGGCAGCAACGGCCACCGCGGCAGTCGCGATGACGAACACCGCACCGAGAGGGCCTAGCACCAGCGTCACGCCGGTCAACGGGAGGATTTGGCTGGTGCGGAATACGAGGGAGTGCCCCGACTGCAAAACGGAGACGGCGGCGACAACACCCGCTGCGCAGGCGACCCAGGTCACGACAGCAGCCAACCGGACTCGTATCCCCGAAGGAGCCACTCCTCCCGCGACCGCGGCGGCGACCCCAAACGTCGCCTCGATTATTAGGCTGTCATTGGTCACCGGCCGGTGAGGCCACGAAGTGCTCGAACAATCGAATCGGGATCGGGCGGACAGCCGGAAATATGCAGATCGACTGGCAACACGTCACTTACGGAGCCCTCCACGCCATAACCACCACGGAACACGCCGCAATCCCGGGCGCAGTCGCCGAGGGAGATCACGAGGCGTGGTTCGGGCATGGCGTCATATGTCTTGACCAGTGGGCCGGCCATATTCCTCGTGACCGGACCCGTCACGAGCAGAGCGTCGGCATGCCGGGGTGACGCAACCAGCCGTGCACCGAACCGCTCGGCGTCATAGACCGGACCGAACGCAGAGACGACCTCTAACTCACATCCGTTGCACGAACCAGCGTCGACGTGGCGGAGTTGCAACGACCCACCGAGGGCTCGTGCACCCGGAGGCGCTTCCACCCCACCGGCCGGACCAGGTCGATTTTCGGTTACACGGCCAGGATGCAGGATCGACTGGAATGTGGTGCGGATGGACATAGGTGCTCAGGACGGCCGCGAGGTCGTGGGCAAGGGCTCGGGGAACTCGTCGCTCATCGGTGCGATCTGGCAGTACTCACCAGATCATCCCTGCCGACATTCTGCTCTGGTAGCCGGGAACCACAGCGTGGGCACGATGCACGCGATGCGATCGATGCCGGCAGGATCCGGCGCCAACAGTTCGGACACGTGACCTGACCTTCCTCCTCGACTACCGCTCGATGAGTGTGGGGGCGCCACTCTGTGCTAGTTGGGTTGCGCATCTCAGGCGGGCGGTGCGCCTCACGATCGGTGTGCTGCTTCACATTGGTCCCTCCCCGCTAGCTGGTATCTTGATGAAGTTCTCAGTTAGTCATGTTGTCATCTATTTCTCTCGGCTGACAACCGGTTGGCCGAGAAAGTCACTGAGGATCGGCATCGAGCGGGTACTCCGAACGGGAACTCACGTCTACACCAGTCGATGGACGAAAGGGATCACGATGGCACAACCGGTAATCGTCGAGGCTGTAAGGAGCCCGATTGGCAAGCGCAATGGGTGGGTGTCAGGTCTTCATCCCGCCGTTCTGCTGGGAACCATCCAGATGGAACTCGTCAAGCGGGCCGGAATCGATGCAAGCTCAGTCGACCAGGTAGTCGGTGGCTGCGTCACTCAAGCCGGCGAGCAGGCATCAAACGTCACCCGTACTGCCTGGCTCAGCCAGGGCCTGCCCTACGAAGTGGCAGCCACCACGATCGATTGCCAATGCGGCTCCTCCCAGCAGGCCAACAACTTCATCTCCAATCTCATCGGGGCGGGCGCAATCGACGCTGGGATGGCCTGCGGTGTCGAGACGATGAGCCGGGTCGGGCTCGGAGCAAATGCCATGAACGGACCCGGTCGTTCGAAACCGGCAGCATTTCCCTGGGACATGCCAGACCAGTTCGGGGCAGCAGAACGTATTTCCGAGAAGTACGGCATTACACGCACCGACGTCGACTGGCTTGGCCTCGAATCGCAGCGAAAGGCCAAGGTGGCCCAAGCGGAGGGCCGCTTTGAGCGCGAGATCGTCCCCATCCAAGCCCCGGTGGTCGGCCCCGATGGACCCACCGACCAGCACGTACTGGTTTCGAAGGACCAGGGGCTCCGCCACACAACTGCTGAGGGTCTGGCCGGCTTGAAGACCGTGTTGCCAGACGGGATGCACACTGCGGGGAACAGCTCACAGATCGCAGACGGTGCATCGGCGGTGCTGTGGATGTCCGCCGCTCGTGCCGCAGCCGAGGGCCTGCGACCTCGTGCCCGCATTGTCGGCCAGGTGCTGGTCGGCTCGGACCCTTACTACCACCTTGATGGCCCCATCGCCGCGACGGCGAAAGTCCTGACAAAAGCAGGCATGACGATGGCCGATATCGATCTGTTCGAGGTGAACGAGGCCTTCGCCTCGGTTGTGATGTCGTGGGGAAGAGAGCTCGATGTCGACTGGTCCAAGGTGAATGTGAACGGCGGAGCCATCGCATTGGGCCATCCAGTGGGTGCTACCGGAGCCCGGCTCATCACCACCGCACTCCACGAGCTCGAGCGAACGGACAAGCACCTGGCACTGATCACGATGTGTTGTGGCGGGGCGTTGGCCACCGGCACCATCCTCGAGCGCCTCTAACTAGGCCGGCGACCCCCGGACAGCCGTTGGCCGAGTTCGCTACCGCGCACCGGAGGTCCGAAGCACTCCCGGGACCCTGCAGTCAGAACGGACGTCACCGGATTCACGAGGATCCCCTCGGGGTGGCTTACCCAGATTGAGTACTCGTTTGCAGACCAGCGACGAGCGCTCGATCTACCCCAAGCGTTCGATGTTGGTGGCGTTTGCCTGGCCCCCACCCTCGCACATCGTCTGGAGCCCGTAGCGCGCGCCGGTCCGTTCCATCTCGTTGAGCAGGGTGGCCAGCAGGCGGGCACCCGATCCGCCAGTGGGATGGCCGACGGCGATAGCCCCCCCGTTGACGTTGACCTTGTCCATATCGGGGTGGTGCTCTCTTTCCCATGCCAATACGGCAGAGGCAAATGCCTCGTTGATCTCGACGACATCGATGTCGTCGAGGGTGAGCCGGGCCTTCTGGAGGACCAACGTGGTGGCTGGAATGGTTGCCGTCAACATGATGACCGGGTCGTTGGCGGCCACGGCCAGCGTGTGGAAGCGGGCTCTAGGGCGGAGTCCGAGTTGTCCGGCCTTTTCCTCCGACATGATCAGGACTGCGGCTGCGCCATCGGACATTTGGGACGAGGTGGCTGCCGTGACCAAGCCGTCCTTCACGAAGCACGGCGGGAGGGACGCCAACTTCTCATAGCTCGAGCCGGCCCGTACCCCTTCGTCGTACGTGAGTAAGCCTTCGGCAACGGGATCGCCGTCGTTGCTCCCAGCAACGGCCACATTGTCCTCGATACGCGCCCGCCTCGTAGCCAACGGAATGATCTCGCTTTTGAAGCGCCCCTCGGCAATGGCTCGGGCTGCCCGGTCATGTGAACCGAGCGCGAAACGATCCATCTCGTCGCGCCCGATCCCCCAGCGGCGAGCGATCTCCTCGGCACACTCTCCCTGGTGGATGAAGTCGAACCGTCGGGTCACCGTCGGCCCGTAGGCGCTTCCCGGGCCAGATTCGGTTGTTGACCCGATGGGAACCCGGCTCATTGCCTCGACCCCACCGCCGATCACCACATCCATGGCACCCGACATGACCGCTTGAGCGGCAAAGTGGACTGCCTGCTGCGCCGAACCGCACTGGCGATCGACGGTGGTTCCAGGCACCGTGTCGGGAAGTCCGGCCGCCAATACCGCGTTGCGTCCGACGTTCATCGCCTGTTCCCCCACCGCCATGGTGCAGCCAAAAGATCACATCCTCTACCAGCGCAGGGTCTAGTTCATTGCGCTCGATAGGTGAAAGGAGTGGTTGAGCAGCGAGGTCGACGGCGTGCCAACCCGACAGTCGGCCGTTCTTTTTCCCAACCGGTGTTCGGACCGCATCAACAATCACAGCGCTGGGCATGATCCCCACTCAGTGCTTTCTTCTTAGAGCAGCAGCAACTTTCGCAGTTTCTGGATCAACGCATAGCGTGGCAAGGACTGCCACCGCCGCACGGCTGGGGGAGCCCAGCTTGGCAACGGTTCAACTCCACACACCACCCACACCCGACACACGACACACGACACACGACACACGAGCAACTTGCCAAGGAGTTGCTCGCTATTCCGGAGTACCGGGCGCTTCAGCTGGGGACATGGCTGGGAACAACGAATGGGAAAGTCATCACGGAAGCCGTAGAGCTCGTAACTCCCCCCTTCTACAGGGAGGACATCGAATTGTTGGTGGATGCGCTCAAGCTCGCAGCGCAGCTCCAGGCTCAAGAGGGCCAGGAGAAGGCCCGGAAAGGTTGCCGTTGGTGCTGTAAGCGTGGTCGCCCTCGTTGCCTTGGGTAGGTCGAGGGCCGGAAGGCAGCCTGCTTAGGCGGTGGATGCTTAGCAAGACGGCTTCGCCGAACCGCGATCCGAGGCCACGCGAAATTCCTCGGTGCTTTCGTCCTCAGCCTTCAGACCCGGGCGCTCAGGTGAGCACGCCCTCGAGAAACTTGGCACCCGAAGTCCCGGCGACCCCCACGTACAAAATATGGGGGTCAAACCTTCAGATCGAAAACTACCTCAGAAAATATGGTGCAAATGTGGTGCGGCGTCCCCTAGCCGACGCGCCACGAGGGGCCGATTTCGACCCCTCACATCCCCTGACCAGGTAATTCACTTGGAGCGGACGACGGGATTCGAACCCGCGACCCCAACCTTGGCAAGGTGATCGGGTGCAATTCAGCCACCTGCATATTCGCCGAAACATGCAGAATGATTGGCGTGTTCGACTGACCATAGTGAACCGAGATTGACCAGATTTGTCAAGGCTGTGAGCGTTTTTTGTGGAGCGCGAACTGAAGACTTCCGTACCACGTGCACCACGCCAGCGCCGCTTCGTTGGCAAGATTCGGTTCTTAGAGCGTGCGCGGATAGGTAAGGCGCGTCACCGAGGTGTTGTCATCGCACAGGCGAGCCCAGTGGCTCTTTCGGTGCTGGTGTCGGTTGGTGGTGTGAGACCACGAAGTCCCGACGTCGGATGAGGACACCGGAACAGGCCGCTCCGGCAAGAGCCAAGCAGCCGCTGACGATGAGCAAAACGTCGAGCGTGCTGGCGAAGCTGGCGTGGATGGCCACGGCGAGTGGTCCCCGCAGCGATTGCGGCGTTGAGTCGAAGATCTGGGCGATGTTGCCCTGCTGCACGGCGGCGACGATCCGGGGCAGGTGCTCGTGGAGAGAGCGGGTGCTCGCCAGATCCTGGCCCAGTTTCTGGCGGAGAGCGGATGCGAAGACCGACCCGTAGACGGCGATGCCGGTGGCGATGCCGATCTGGCGGAAGGTGGTGTTGACGCCTGAGGCCATGCCGGAGCGCTGGGGGGCGACGACGCCGACGGCCGTGGAAGCGAGTGGCGGGTTGACTATCCCGCTGCCCACGCCGGCCACGATGAAGCCAGGGATCAAGTGGGTCCAGGAACTGCTGCCGTCGAGCCCGGTCATGAGCAGCAAACCCACCCCGACCAGCAGTAGGCCCGGCCCGATGAGCCAACGGACGGGCATGCGTTCGCTGAACACCCCGGCGAACATCGACGCGACAATAGACGTCCCACTAATGAGCAGTAGCCGAATACCGGTCCCCAAAGCGGAGTAGCCGAGGTCGTCTTGGAGGTAGAGCACGAG